>Ga0137384_10002226_pt1 | contig 15363 bp, 15 predicted proteins | sample SagtaG_2_FD_104922 | JGI IMG/M metagenome (GOLD analysis project Ga0137384, IMG submission 104922) | Vadose zone soil microbial communities from Sagehorn Ranch, Mendocino, California, USA - Sage2_R_60_16 metaG | ecosystem: Environmental > Terrestrial > Soil > Vadose zone | place: USA... | reverse complement strand
CGGCCACAAGCTGTGGGACCTGGGACATACTGTACCGATACTCGCGTCACACGTCACAGGCACCCTCGAAGAGAAGAGATAGGTTTACCTCCCAATAGGCTGGGTATCCCACGTGGAAAAAGAAGAAAAAAGAAGTAAAGAAAGGGAAAACATGAGAGACTTACTGTAGGCCTTGAAAAAAAAATATTCGGGTGTATGTCAGGTAGGTATACTCTACCATTTCGACCGATCGTTCACGTCACTGTCACATCCGAAAAAAAAGTTTTTTTATTTTTATTCACCTTAAATCAAAAGAAAAAATTTCGGCCATCTCGGGCGAATTTTTCCCCAAAATCGTGAACGATCGGTCGAAATGGTACATATGTTGTGAAGTGTTGTTCTTTGGTTGCTGCACTTGTAAAAATTTCTCCCACACGCTAACGACCGCGAATTCCTAGAATAAGGGACTCGAGGCGTTCGATTTTGTGCGCTCCTGCAAAATTTACCGTTTGTGAGCTTTCAGATGCCAATTTTTTCCAATTGCCCTCGCAATTATGTACATAATCGTGAGGAATATTCCCGTCTCTGATGAACCCACAACGTCCCGGAGCTCGCTGGGCAGTTATCTGCCTGCCGTGGCAGATAAAGACCCAGCGCATCCCGTGGTAAACCGAGCTTCGAGCTTCCGAGATATCTGATTCCACGACGTCATCACCGAACTAGGCATCGACTAACGTGGCAAGACCACGGTTCGACCCCAAACATGATGCACACATTGCGTGGAAGATGTTCGCAAAGTGAGCAATTCTAAACGCAATCCATCAGTCCAGGATGATATGTCAGATTTGTATAATGGAATAGACCCGACAATATAAAGTGTTACATTTTTTGCATGGCTTTCGATTCGATCGCAGAAACCCTACAAGTTGATGATTGTCTCCGTGGCACTTTGAATTAGATATAAGGTATTGTCCGACAATCGGCAACGCCGCTCACTGCTCTCGCTTCAAGATACCGGCACTTGTGAGAACAGCTTTGAGAGCTCAGATACCAACGTCATAAGGGGTGAGGTTGTTCGTCGCAAAGGTTGAAGAATGGAACAATTTTCGAAGCTAATGACTCTGCTCTTGAGAAAAGAGCATGATTTGTACGATGAGTAAAACATGTTCTTTAGGTGCTTTATGATGCTCAGGATGGCTTTGCTGTTTCCGATGATTTCTAAAAGGTCTTCGGCGTTGGACGTCGATCCAAACATCTAATGACAGAGAAGTCAGCTAGGAGGCGAATGGGGTTAGGAACAATTACCAGAGACGACGGAGACAACGCTGTTCTCTATTCAACATTTCTTTCCAAGAGCCGGCCTACGGGTTTGTCAGAAGTCGGATTACAGGTAAGCACACAGCTTTACTTGCCTCTTCCTCGAAAGCTATCCAGGAAAGAGTTCGTGTGACTTTTCTTTTTGAATATTGAAGCGTCACAAACCCTTCCACTATGAAGAAATTTTCATGGCTGTAGGCGAGTGTTCTCGCTGCACTTGTTGAAAAAATGATCCCATCCTCTAGAACCATGTCAGCACGACGACAAGCGGTGTTCGCGGAAGGTCATCTGTACCTAATGAGATGAGAAGGCATTTGTTCTGATGATTGTTCAGGCCTCCTTGGCTTTTTTGATGTACTCTGGTGCCACCTGACGACATATAAGAACACCTCCATGAAAGGGCTGGTCAGAACGCTTTACCTCCCCTTCAAACCTAAATCATTGACACGGCCAAGAGTCATACCTGCGTAGAAAGATATCAGCGGTAACACAGGACGGAACGAGAGGAGCTCACTAAGGCAGACTGATTTGCGCGTCAGCCCCTAGGATTCTTGAATAATGACGATCCTTCAGAGCTCCCGACTTCAGCTTCGAAACGAGAGGATTGGATTGAGCAGGCCTCGCAACATGTCTGGCACAAATTCGAAGGCCGCATACTGGCGCATTTCGTAGGCATTTCCTTCGTAGACGTCAGAAGTTGGTCAATTCGTCGTCTTCATGTCCTCGACTGTAAATGTTCCTTCAATTTGCCAATTTGACACCAAATTCCCGAAAGTGCCGTCTACGCGACCTTCAGGTCGCGTAACTCCTCGAATACTGGTTCCAGCGAGTATGGCACATCAACTCAGGGCCGAGCGGTTCTTTCGTACGTCGTATGCCTCCTTCACCCGTTAAGCTTCTCTTCAAAAACAATGACGGCGTTCAAAGCTGTGTCTGCGCGAACTTCCCTGAACTGGAGGCGTCTCCTCCCATTCTTGGTGGATTTCGTTGATTTTATTTTGTCTTCTGCTACAGTCTTCAACTGAAGGCCAGCTTGATGATGGAGTTGGTATATGAGCCAAAATGACGGAAAGCAGTGCCAGAACATACCGAGCTGTTCTCGAATGCGATCAACCTTTTTCTTCAGGATTTCGGTGTAGGCGCTCCATTCTCCGCGAAGCTGATCACTATAGAGGCAGTCCTCTGGAAACTGATATTAAATCGATCGAGGATCTTCTCTCCCTTTAGTTCGATCATGGCTCCCCATGCCTTGGTTATTTAAATCTTGCACGAAGGTTATAAATGTGAATGCTGCCGCAGGCGAAGGTGTGAAAACCTGGGGAAAATGTTAATGAGATATATCAATCGTAAAGGCAAAGGAAGGCCCCACCTCCATACCGATCGATGCAACACGTCACCAGATGTAAGAGTCCTGTCAACTAGATGCCGCCGTTGTTTTTGTGGTTTCCAGTCATGGCCGATTAGAGTGATGAGCAGAGGATCCAAAGCAGTGTAGCCGATAACTTGCAACCAAAGGGCGATCAGGTCACCTCGGAGATAAGGTTGTCGTATCTCATACAGTGTGGCATTGAAAATTTCCTAGGCCGTCTTGCTGCCAGGTCTGATGAAAGAGTCAGCCGTATAGTTTCAAGCTGTTGATTGAAATTCACGAAATTTCTTGAGGTGCGAAAAATCGACTTCGAAATTTTTTGATTCAAAAAACCCTTCGATAGAAAGGCGTCATGGATAAATGTGGTCGTTGTTGAATTATCCAGTGGAGAGATACCCAAAAGGATTCTTATTGTTGATTCTATGCGTTAGCAAGCAATAGATGATGGTAAGTGGTAGACGAACGCAGATAAACGAGATCTATCGAACCCCGTGGTCATCGTCACTGTCCACCTCGATCTGGTCTATTCAATGATGGTTTAATGATTTGAAGACCTTTCTACTTTGAACTGCTCATAGCCAACTGATTATTTCATGATCGACGGCACCCCACTGACCAATACTACGCCTGGGGGAAGAAGGGAATTCCAAACCTATCGATGACCTTTATGTGTCACTGTCACTTTAGGGGAGGCCTTTTTATTTTTGTTGATCGCAGTTTTAGCTAATCCGATCAAATTATCTGAGAACGGGGAAACCCGAGGGATTCCCTGGGGTATAGTGTTGCCGCCAAGTCGAGTTGAGCCGGGCTAGGGTTGAGTAAAAAACTGTAGGTTTTTTACCGTGACGTTTTTACTGGTAAATTACGGTAAATTACTGGTAACTTACCGCCACCCTCAAGAGCCTGTAAATTACCATGGTCACGTGCCTTTTTCTTTGAAATTCCGGGCGTGCAGCGTGCTTAGTGGTACCACACCCGCTACACAATTAGTTATTTATGTTATAAGACATAGAATGTACTTTATTATGGTACTACAACAATATTGTGTACCAGTCAGAATAAATTCAATTAACAGCCCAACAAAGTTATTGGCCGAAATATTCGGCTGAGTACTTATATAAAGGCCTCCTCTTTGCATCCAATTCCCCACTAGCATTCGCTAGTGGTAGTCCTTCTATTATGTAATTATAGTTTATTAATGATTGTAGTAACTTTTCGAACTTTTGACTTGCCGAAACTGACGAATAAGGCAAAAAGCATGAAAATGCAGACAAGTAAAATGCTAGCTTGCTGATGCCTAAGCCACCATTTGTTAGACCTTCATTAAAGATATGGCAGACCAAGAGCTTGACACAACCCTCAGTTATTCCAAGCAAAACCTCAAAAAGGTCAATGATATTTGCAAGGAGTCCACCCTAGCATAATGCTAATTTGATTTTAGGCATCAGCTCGCTTCCCAGTCTTGGTCAAGTACTCCAACACATGGCCTGCACGAGACATTTTGAAACTCCATCTCAAGTACACATTGGAGGCACATCGCAAGAATGGAACATTGAAGAAGCCCCAGCAAATGAGGACCACCAGGGCCAAAATTAGCTGAATCTTACTGTCATTATTTTGCTTCTCTATGGGTTGCACTATACATGAATTTCTTGTGAAGCTTGCCTATGCCCCAAGGCTTTGGTATTGTGGCCCATTCTCATTGCTGCAACCTGCTCAACCTCTGCTGCCAAGTAAACCAGGGCTTTCACTTGGTCCTCTGCATAGGCAATAACATGGGTATGGGTAACCCACATGGGTTATGGGTTGAACCCATCATGGGTATGGGTGTGGGTAGGGATTTTTCAACCCATGAATTCTACAAAAGCCTTGTACTGCCCAAAATCATTATGCATTAGACTACTGTAAACCATATTTAAACTCTTAGAGACAGTAAAACTAATCATATTTTGTACTTTCTCAACTGTGTCTGGTGACTTTTAGCCCAATTATGATGGGTAAACCCATGGGTTTATGGGTATGGGTAGCTCATGGTAAGGGTGGGTTGACATTTGGGCACCCATGGGTTCACCCATGCCATTGCCTACAGGCTCTGCAGATGGTTGTGATGGACTATGTCAAGCATCTGTTTCAGGATCTACCACAGGTGGTGCGTCCGCAGATAGTGCAGACTCGCTTGACCATATCCACACGCTTCTGGGTGTCCAACATCGTACTTGCTCCTCCAAGTCTCAGATCCATTTCAAAGGCACCCTGCACTTCAAATGAAATTGTATGGGGCAGCATTGGGACATTTGGAGGTCAAGTCCCCTCTGGCCATGTTGCCTGTTTTCCTCTCAAGGTTCAACAAAATGAGGTTGTTGTGACCATCTCTATGTTATGGGTAAGTTCTATTTTTCACTCTTTCTGGTGATCCACACTGATATCCAATGCAGACTTAGGTTCTTTGTACCATATCACCATCTTCCCCATTAGCACATTTTTTTTCTCTGGTATTTTTTATTTATACATAGTCATTGTGCTAGGCTCCTTGTTTTCTATCACTTGTCAGAATATGATTTTTTTTCAATGAACCACCAATATGGATGTGAAGCATTGAGTATTTATGTGCGTTTCCTTTTCCTCACGTTCACTGTTTCAACTGTAGGTAGAACTTTTCATTATCAATCAATGACTGGAAGAAAAATGTATGTTAATTGCTTACTTCCGTTGATAAGATCTATGTCGTTCAACATTTCTTCTATGTCACCATAAATACTCTTGTAATAGAGTGTGTCTGCCAGGTTCAGGCCAAGTTTGATCATGGAACGGGCAGAGAAATTGTCTTCATCTGCACGAGCTGTTTCCCGATATTTAACTGTGTACCCAATGGTATCAAAGTTCAGGGCCTCTCTCTCCGTATCAAGTTCATCTCGCAATCGAGAATATAACGGTGATTCTTCCATGAAAAGACGAGTCAATTGGCGCTCAAGAGATTCAAGATTGCATCCTGGGGCGCCTTCGATGGATTGACTCTGAGCTCGATTTTTGTAGGTCCGTAGCGCGAGGCAAATATCGAGCATGTAAGCCTCAATCATTTTGCCAAAGTCAATTTCTTCATCGTTTTTCAGAACAATGATGTTGTTGGTCAACCATTCCAGGAGTGACCACGAAAGGCCACGAACGTATGTGCAGGCCATGCGGTCGATCTTGGTCATAGCGTTGAAATCGTCTTGCTGGAATTTTTGCCGTTGTTCGTCGGAAATAGCTTCTTCAGGGATAGGAAAACGGTATGTTTCAAAGTCCAGGAGGTTGATAAAGATACCGATGACACAAGCCATTATCACATCCATAGCTGAATCCATCGTCTGAAGGTCGGGAATATGATCATGAGCTGGATCTAGAGCCATATAAAAGCAGAAGAACAGAGAGAAATGGGTAAACAAAAAGATCAAGACGATGTGGTTGCAGCACCTACCATCGACTTCAATCATTTCCCTGACTAAAGCGTAATGATAGAATATGATTAGTCGGAGGAGGACACGTCGAGAGTGTTTGGGTGAGGCGTTCGTGATGTAAGAGTCTGCCATGAAGCTGTGAATAATTCCCGAGAAGGTGTCTTTCAATGTAGACGACGCGAAGAAATGACCACCATGGCATATCGTGTTTTCTGGAGTGTAAACGGCATGAGGCGTATTTGGCCTCATAATCCTACAAAAAAAAAAGATGATAAAGGACTGAGTTAGGTGTTTGAAATTTAAATTCTAAGTAATCTCTCACAAACGCGTTCCAGGCTCGAGGACTATGGCTTCAACACTCCATAAACCTGAGGCGCTCTTGTCCAGGTCGAACTCGTCATGGAAATAAATGCCAACTGAGTGGGAAATATTGCCCGGATCTTTGGCAGGAATCCAAATTTTTATGCCGTCGAGTGTGTCGATTATGGTTCCTTGACCAAAGGTGTCGATGTGATAAGGATGAAATGCGCCTGCAGTAGCGCATATTCCCCATCGAAAGTCGCCAATTGGAACCGCAACGACATCTTTAGAAAACGGAGCAGACAGTGTCTGCATCCAAGCCGCTTGATCGGACGAGAAGGAGTTCGCTTCGTAACCTGCGCCCAGAAGTGGAAATGAGAGCGCATTCAATATTTTACCGTTTGGTTGTCTCGCCGAATCCAACAACTGTCGCAATGTACCCTCTCTCAATCTTTCATTTCCATTTCCTGACTTGCCAATCGATAGTGATTGATCTAAATTTCAAAGTAAGTATGACACTACAATGACCACTTTGAACTGACCGTGGATAGTGACAGGTTCATTAAGAGGTCGCAATGTCCGTAGGCCATTCTCGTCAAATCTATGGGTAGGAATTTGTCTGTTCTTGACAATAATATGTTTAGTTCGGAGGTACTCCTGTATCTGCCGAGTGGGGCACGCTTGATATTCAGCTTCGGTCAAGATTTTAAAAATCGATTGCTCAGGATCTGTGAGAAAAAGTGGTTTGCCATCCTTGTAGTCGTCCTTGATAGCCTCGTTGATGTTCATCAGTGTTTGAAGCAGCTTCCCATCCTTTCATTCCTCAGTTAGTGGTATATTCAAAAAGCGATGAAGTTATGAACGTACTTGCATGCGTGCCGTTATCTCAAATCGCTTTCCATCAGGGTTGAATACTACCAACGGCGACGGTCCTTCCAGTCTAGGCGCTGATCGATCCACTTTGAGAGTGATCGTCTTGCGATCGGTCTGGAATATTTTGGGTGTCCACACTTTGAAATTGAAAAGTGATTGTTACTCACGAGAAGTTCTGTATCTAAATATGAGGAGTGCCTCATGCTTTCGGGAAAGATGTGACTCCTCTCCAACTTAACGAAGGGCGAGGAATTCTGGACTTTCTTCGACCGCTTTCGCTTCTTTTTGGAAATGGTCAGGGTTGATGTAAATGTCGAATGTCCAGCAGATTTATTACGCTTCGAACGTTCATACTGGTCCTCTGCTTGCTTGGAGGGGATTTCATCACTGGTCTTCTCATCGTCTTGATTGTGTTCAGATTCATCTCTGTTCCCATCCAGTAAATTCGAAGGTTCCTGACCACTGCTGGCGTTGTGAGACCCTGCTTGGTCATCTGCATCCTGGTCAAGTATTGATCCATCTTCAATATCGTTCGGTTCATCCATAGGATGATCTTCAGAGCCGCTCCATCCGAATGCGCTGCCTGCTGTCCAATTATCTGAATATGCACTTAATCCATGAATTAGTCCACTCGAACCTTCCTCAATACGACGTCGCTTGATACCATCATTCACCCTGTTGCCTGTAACATCCTCGCCTGAAGTAAAATGGGCTGTCTTTTCATTATCGATGAAGGATTATGAAGTAACTCACGTTCATCCAAAGCAGTTTGGTTTTGACAATAGTCGGTCACCATATCTTCCTCCATGGCATAGTCATCTGCATTCTGGTGGGACACATTGCCCTCGTTATCACCAGTCTTCTCTCCGTTTTGGCCGTCGGGTGTAGTTTCACTGAAATCAATGTTCAAATGCAGTGATTCAGTCCGAGAGTGCTGTTCTTCTTCATCTCCGTCCATGGCGTTGCCAGAATCCGGATGTTCTGTAAGGTTATCAGTCCAAACTTTTAAAAATAATAATGTAGATGTCACCTTCGTTCTTGTCCATGATGTCGTTGTCGTGAGGTGGGATTGTGCAATGCATGCTCTGAAGGTTTCGTGGGCGATTTTGGATTGTCTGTGTTGAATCGACCGTCATGCTAATATCGTTGTCATTGTCAACTTGTTCTTCGTTGTTCGCTAGAAGGTTAGAACTCGATTCATTGACTGCCGATGGTGTTAGACTCAGGGTGATTGACGGGCCAGTTGGAGTCGGTTTGAACCAGGTTCGTACTGGATCATCTTTTTGCATATTGGAGATTTCTTTCTTGGGTAAGGAACTGATCAATTCTTGCAATGCATCCACCGCCGTCATCTCACGGGAAGAGATTTTTTTGACCGCGTTCCAAATACGGGTCTCGATGTCGACGATAAATTTTGGCTTGTCGTTGCCTAGTTGCTTGGATAACTGCATTTGAAAAAGTAAACGTGGATCGTGAATTGATTTTTTTAACATAATAATAAACATACGGCTAAAAGATTTGCCTTCGAATGCTTCACGGATGTCAAGGTGTAGGGAATTAAAAGCATGAGAGGAGATATCATAATGATGCACAAAAAGGGTGCTTGCGTTCCCGTCTTCTCCAAACTATTAAAAATAGATTGAAGTATTGAAAGTTCTGCGGCAGAAAGTCTGTTCGTTACCTTTAATACATTACATCCCAATTTAAAAATAAGCTATGACTCAACTGAGAACCTTGAAAAGACAACAATTCGTGAGGTTTATCTGATACTTTTAAACCTGATCCCCAAGGAGTTTTTATCGCGGACGCCCCCGCTGAAGAATTACACCAAGAATGATATAAGGCCGCGAAAAGAAAATTTTGTAAGATCCTGCTCCCCGTCTTATGTATTTCAGACAATACGAGCTGCTGTAACACGCTCGCCCCAGAACCACCCGTGGTTTGTTTCATTCTTTCGAGCCCTATCCCTATACCCAAAATTTCTGATGCATCCAACAGGAGACACCTCAGATCCCAAAGTCGGTCATAAAACTAAATGAGGCAAGTTAATATTAATAGTATGTGTAGAGGTATTTCAGTTATCATAATTGCCTTCAGTGGGGTATAGTTTGCTTGCGTCAAGGATTTTGGAACTTTCTCAGGGTTCCCACTGCCTCCATACCCCTCGTAAAACATTGCGACGTCCAAAACTCGGAGGATGCATATTAGAGTAAATACTTCGGCTTTGGTTTTTCGTGTTGCTTCGGTGCCCCCGTCTGGGATGAGGGCCGTTGCATGAGTAGTTGGAACGGGGTCGAATTTCAAAAGAGCCCTCATTTTCCGAATTTCTTGATCATAATTAGTGCAAACGAAATGCAAGTAATTCTCCGCAGATGTAGCAAAGTCCTATCCAGAAAAGCATGATTAGGCAGGTTTAGACATGTTTAATGAGGGGCCCACGCGTACAAATAATGGATGATGTTGAGGGATTGTTTTTGGCAATGGAGTGGTATCCAGCACGAGGCTGGACAGCCAGGGGAAAACACGAAGATATTCTGAGGTCGCTCGCGAAGGGATATCTGTAGGAACGTAAATTAGCAGCAGGACGGCAATAAGTAGGTTGTTTCCCATTTATAACTCTTACATGGGTTCATTTTTATAATTATCTTGTCGTGTACTAGTCGTTCTTCAGGGTGTAATATATGTAGCTAAGTAAACGGTATGGGGTTCAGGTATTGGGTGCAGGGAAAGGTGCGTCAAGTTCGAAAGCTCCCCTTTTTGTAAGCGAAAAAAATTAGGGCCGGCAATTTTTGGATATTATGTATTTATAAAAAAGCGTAGCTCATATCCAAGTCTGGTCCTTGCACACACCACCACTCACTCCACAGACTATCAGCGATGATGGATCACACTCCGATCCCCCTACGAAGCCGTTTCCTGAGCTCCCGAAGAGGGCGGCGTCGGTGCTTGCTGAGAAAAAAGCACGTAGAGATAATGACAGTGATGGTTGGCGTTCTGAAGAATCTCTTAAATTCAACTCGCCATCTCTACCCTTCTTGCATTCCTATTCTTCTGTAGAATCGGTGTCGAGCCCTCCCCACAAATACAATCCCGTGGATGACTATATCCTCCGTGTACATCCGGAGTCTTATGACCGCTATCGCTATGTAACTGTGACCGACATTAAAAACTGGAGCTGGTCGCAAGTTAGACAACCGTCAATCCATCCTGGATGGTCGCTTGTCACATGAAGCCGCCGACTACAACTTGTCGATGCTCTCCGATCGTATTGATTTTATTTTTATGTTTAGCCCTCCCTGTCTTGCTGTCCTTTGCATGCTTTCGTTTTGTGCGTCGTACCTCATTTTGTGGTTTTGTAAACAGATACCCCTAATCAAAGAGGCTTCAAAACATTGTCTTGATACCGTGTGGCACAGCAGCTTCGGCGAGGGTCATAGTGTGAACCTTCCTGCTGTTTATCGGACAACCCATGCGCAATGCAGTCGACCGAATGATTCATTGGACAATCAAAGAGTGCGCCAGGGCCGAAACTGCGAATCTTATCGGTGATTTGACGAAGCGCAGTTTGACTGGGGGGGGTGCCATTCTCGATTTTGAGCAGGAGGCACACGATCTTCCACTCTTTCATCTCCTCGACGGTCAACTCTGTCTCGTCCTTCCTTCAAAAATTTGGCCAAGTATTGCGCATCCTCAGCTTTGAAAAAGGCCAAGTTCCTGACATCAGGAATTTCGGTAGGCAGTTCAGGGGCGAGGCCCGCGGCAACAGCAGCAGCAGCGCCGGAACTCGCCTGGATTTGGGATCCGCCCACCTCGGTGAACGGTGTAGCCATGAATTTTCGAAGTGCCATCAAGGCGTGGCCGGGCGGTGGTGTGACGGTGGCATACCCAGTCTAAGGAAAGACGGCGTTGAGTTCTGCAGCGGTATGATAACGATTATGCTTGTTGTCCTGCATGATACCCAGGAGCATTCATGATGATAGGTACCACGGGTGCCTCTGGAGCCGGTGCTGGAATTTGATCCCTACACGAGCGTTTTAGAGTTTCACCAACAGCGGCAGCGTCTGCGCATCCGTAGGTTCCTCGACGTCCCATCTCCTTTTGCGTTTCGTTCCTGGCCGCAAGCTGCTTCTCGGCAGCTTCAATCTCCTCGCCAGGCAGCGTTTTCTCGAGGTCTTCCCTCTGCTCCCTATCCTTCTCCTCAATTGCGCGATTTATCCTGAGCTCTTCCGGTTCCAAACGAGCCAACCCATAGCGGCACCTGTGACCGTGGCACAGCGCGAGCAACGTTTCTTGGGTGCAGAGGCTACTGGCAATGCAGGTGGACTTGTCAAACCCCCGCTATCCACCATGAGTTTGCATTCAATTATCTCACCCTGTTTGTTGTTTTGGGATTGCATTACTTTACTTTTACTGGTCATGGCGATCAATCATTTCGCGGTGCATCTCAACCTCATATACACTACGACGGACGGAAAGAGAAGGATGAAAATTGATCGATGACTCTGATACCGTGTGTAAATTTAGGGGAGGCCTTTTCTCATCATTCTTTGATCGCGAACCTAAATGCTCTTTTATCTAATCTAATCATGGCACACAAGGTATGACCTGAAGCTTGAAGTGCCGCAAAAGTTGGAACACTGGAGGATGGAGGACATCTCGATATTGGAATTTCCAGTGTTTGGTGTCTGGTGTCCGCCGGAATTTGAGCTCATGAACTAAGGTGCTTGTACAAACTTTGGGATCGACGTAATTCCACCCTGGAAGGTCCGATATTTGGTGGGTACTTTCTTGCACAACAAAATAAAAAAAGTGAATAGATGTTTGACGGCTACGAGTAAGGGTAAATCTGTACGAGACTCGAAATTGGCAGAATTGGATCAGTTTCCTTCTTCCTGAGAACCCTGCCTGGTCGGTACACTACACAGGACTCATCTCGAAACTCTTTGATCTTCAATGCGACCCCGGTCATTGGACCTGTTAATGGGGTGACAAGATCACCCACCGCGGTAGGTCGCACAGCGAACAGATCTTCTAGCGGAACTTGCTTGAACTGTAGCACATCTCTGATTTTAGCCTGATCACCGACAACACCCTTGAACTCCAATATATTACCAGGCCTGTCTCGAAGAAAGAGTTGTATTCTCGTATTTTTGAATTTGTCATGTTCGAGCCAATGCTTGGGCCGTTCAAGTTGTGCGGCTTGATCACTTCGTGGAGCTGCTGAATTAGGATTCCAGGCGTCGTCCTTGTCGATGGTATCATGATCTTCGGGCATTGGGGTTGAACACCGGACTGTCAGGGTTGAAGATTGGGCGGTACTGGAAGTAGGTGCCATTACAACTGATTTCGTTTCGCCTGTATCACTTCTTTGGAAGGTATTTTCATCCGCCGACCTTTCATACTGGTGAGTATCATGTATACATATCTATCTGTGCCTACTGACAATAACGCAATCTGACTGATTGGAATTTTTACTGTTTCTTGTTGCCTAGCTTCGAGTTGAACCCAGGCATATCCGTCTAGATTCGTATTCTTGACGATGCCTTTATATGACTTGTAGTGTGTTTCTCCAACAATGATGATCCGTTTTTCGTGATAAGCCTTGTTGGGATCCTGTCCACGTGGAAGGGGAATGTCTTCAGTTTGTTTCCTGAGTGTAGTCACAAAGGGGCTGCTATACAACTCCACATCGCCTTTTTGGATGCAAACCTGATCATTATTTTTTTTAGCAGAATAATGAGAGTTACCAGAAAACGCCCGTACCTCTAAATCCTTTTCGACGTTGACGATTGTAACTGTTGATTCTTGGATATCAACAACCCATCCGACATCTCCGCCATAATTACCACTGCAAATTTGTACTTGGTCTCCAATGTGGAAAGCCGTTCGAACTGCTGATTTCAAGAGATGTTCGACGCGATCAAGCGATTCTATGAAAATCGCGACCTCGTTTGCCGACACTTCTATAACTCTGCCAATCGATCCCTGGAATTTGCCTTGAATTATTACGACACGAATTCCCGTCGTAATTTTCATTTGCGCCAACCTCGAGGACGTTTTAGTGAATACGTCGCCCCCAATTAGACTGCATTTCTGAAATGTTTCCAATTCCTTTTGTGTTGGAAGCTCGTCAGCAGGTTTGCACAATTCGACTTGGTTCATAAAGCAATATAGAAAACCCTCCTTCGTGTAAGTCTCTTCCTCAAAAGTGAACATTCCATCTGGTGTGCTTGAAACAATGGAATCTTCGCCGAATATCGTTTTCAGTGTGTACGCCGGAAATAAGGATTGTTGGGGGCGTTGACGATCATCGGAGACCATTGTTTTGATTCGAGGTATTGCGATTATGACTTTGTTTCCTTTGTGTTCAGCGACCATTCCTATATCGCCTTTGTAAATGCCCCATCCTCTCCCTCGGCCCGATATTCTTGCCCAGTTTTTTCCATCGAATGAAAACGGATTTCTGATCCACAAGACGGATGTCATGTCCTCCCTCGGTACAATCCTGATTGTATTGGCGTTAAGTTCAGTGATAGGCACAGCAAACGTCCGAGCGCTGCTCATTGACACCGTTTCTATGAAAACACGACCTGGGTAACTTGGTTGAGCGATAACAGCCTTAACGGAGTTGTCGGGTGTCCTGGGATGAGTCGCCCTCGATAGAGCTTTGAAGACTACATCTTCTTCGCAACCCACCTGCGAATTTTTAGAAGTTGAAGACCAATAGAAAAAAAGGAAATGGCGCACTTTGCAACCTATCTCCCACAGCTGTTCCCATCCCTCCAATCCTGATCTCGGTTCATTATCGTAGTCGAAAGGACTTTTCCTTCCCCTCTCCTCTGCGCGTCTGAGGAAGGTTTCCCAATCTCCTTCATTTTCATTTTCTACACACATAGAACGCGGAACATCGTGGGGGTCGTGAATCGATGCCAAAGGTTCAACCAAAGAGCTCTGTTCGGCAATGAAATCTGGCAATTCAATCAGAAAACACCGCTGAACCATATAATTATAGTATCGCACCTTCATTTTCAGAGACTTCCTCACTGTGTTCTGCCTCATCATCTATGAAAATGTTATGAACATATTTCCGGCGTTTGTTCGGTCTTTGGGACATGAAAGCAATTAATGAAAGGGAAGTTACAGACCCCTGGTTTTGAACTTAAATATTTATTGGTTGATAATTTTGTATTATATTTCCTATATACTCGCTGTCTGAGAGAAACAAAGCGTATATCAATTGCGCATCAGCTTTCGAACACTGGAAGCAGGAAGGAGTTTTGCGAAGACTATTGTACCTTATATACCTTGTGTGACACTAGGGTGGGCCTTTTTTCAAAACCACGTGCACATGATTACATAGTATGGATTCTGTTCCACTACTATGTAATCAATTCCCGTATCTGAAAACAAGTGGCGATGACGTGGAGTTGAAGGCGCTTGGAAGAACCGCAGGATCGCTCTTGGATTCTTTCTTGTTGTCGGTGATGGGTTCTTTCATGCTGAGCAGCTTGCTCATAATCCATAGGTGCTGGGCTATTGTCATACCGCTCCTATTGTATAGAAGAGGGCACTAATGAGCATGCACCGCAATGAAATTATTACAGTCCTCACCAACACTGGTCAGCATACTCCTTTATCGCCTGATCGTCAGCCAGATTAAGGTCTGCCAAGACCTCTACACCGGCAATGGTGGCTTGTTCGGTTGAGGGGGACACCAGTTTTGTATCGCGACGATAATTTTGGGTGAGGATCACCCGCCAGAAGGGTAGCTTGGGGGGTGTAATATGCTGGTTCTCATCATTGGAGGGTTTGACGACGGCGATGAGACTAAGCGTGTCCAAGTTGGGATCAAGCATTTTAGAGTCGAGATTGTTTACAACTGCAACAACCTCATGCTCAATGACAGCCACAGTAGAGAGTGCGTTGAGTATTTGGAGTTCCCGTCTCCGCCGACCGTCTTCGGGTATGTTTTCTACAACTTGGACCGCCTGCTCCTGTTGTATCAGGGAAAGCAATTTGGTAATGGTGCGGAAGGCAAGGATATGTTTCGCAATGTTATCCAATGGGACCTGATCGATGCTAGCTGTG
>Ga0137384_10002225_pt1 | contig 15365 bp, 10 predicted proteins | sample SagtaG_2_FD_104922 | JGI IMG/M metagenome (GOLD analysis project Ga0137384, IMG submission 104922) | Vadose zone soil microbial communities from Sagehorn Ranch, Mendocino, California, USA - Sage2_R_60_16 metaG | ecosystem: Environmental > Terrestrial > Soil > Vadose zone | place: USA... | reverse complement strand
TGGTGGCTGGCTCCAATGCCGGCTCCATTATCTCCATGGAAATATTCATAGAACCAGATGAAGTCACGCCAATGAGGGTCTTTCTGAAATTTCTCAACCCCACCAAAGACCGCTCTACGCCCTGTCTCATCTCGCAGAAAGATACTGGTCAGGCGACGCGAAAGCTCCCGCGCCACCTCTTCCAGTGTCAGCATATTGCCTGAGCCGGTGGGAAACTCTACTTTGAATGACTCACCGTAAAAATGGTGGAAGGTCTGTAACGACTCAATCAGCAGGTAGTTGACCGGAAACCAGATCGGCCCACGCCAATTAGAATTGCCACCAAACAGACCCGTTGTCGATTCTGCCGGTTCATAATCAACGGTATGCCCAACACCACTAAGTTCTAATGTATAGGGATGTTCTCGATGATAGCGCGACAGGGAGCGTATGCCATAGGCCGAAAGAAATTCTGTTTCATCCAGCATCATCTTGAGTAGGCGCGGCAATTTCGGATGATTCACAATAGAGAGCAGCAAATGCTCATGATGCTCAGGGTCCTTGCTCCTCTCAAGATGATCACTTACATCGATCCAGTTATTGATAAACCACTGCATACGCCTCTGGAAACTTGGTAGCTTGTCAACGAGGTCAGAATCTAAAATGGTGATGGCAAACAGAGGAATCAGCCCAACCATGGAACGTACCCGTAGGGGGATATGTGTCTTGTTCTCTAAATGCAGAATATCATAATAGAAGCCGTCCTCTTCATTCCACAGCTCAATGCCATCGGAGCCTTCATTCATGGCATGGGCAATATATACAAAGTGCTCAAAGAACTTACTGGCAATATCTCCATATACATAATCCTCCTGTGCCAACTCCAAGGCAATCGTCAGCATATTCAGGCAGTACATGCCCATCCAGCTAGTACCATCAGACTGTTCGATATGGCTGCCATTTTCTAGGGGAGTACTGCGATCAAATACCCCAATATTATCCAGGCCCAGGAAACCACCCTGGAAGACGTTTTGCCCTTCGTAGTCTTTGCGGTTCACCCACCATGTAAAGTTGAGGAGGAGTTTCTGAAAGACGCGTTCCAGGAAGGCACGATCACCTTTGCCGGTCAGTTGCTGCTCAATTTTATAAACATGGTACGCGGCCCAGGCATGCACAGGAGGATTGACATCGCCGAAGGCCCATTCATAGGCAGGGACCTGGCCATTGGGATGCATGTACCATTCGCGCAACAATAAAATCAACTGTTCTTTGGCAAAATCAGGGTCAATAAAGGTGAAGGTCACACAGTGAAAAGCCAAGTCCCAGGCGGCATACCAGGGATATTCCCACTTATCCGGCATGGAGATGATATCCCCATTATACAGGTTTGTCCAATCGTGATTGCGCCCGCCGAGGCGTTGAGGAGGCGGTGGTGGTTCAGTGGGATCACCAGCGAGCCACGTCTTCACATCATAATAGTAAAACTCCTTGCTCCAAAGCATGCCTGCATACGCCTGCCTCTGTACCAGCTTTTCATCATCAGACAGATCGGAGTGAATCACCGTCGCGTAAAAATCCTCTGCCTCATGCTGACGCCGAGCAAACGTCTCATTAAAACCCTCATCAAACGCCAGTATGTCTGCGGGATCACTATTGCTCAGGCGTAGACGTATTTGCTTTGTCTCACCACCTGCCAGGGTGAGATGGTAGTGGGCTGCAACTTTCGTACCAGTTTGTACTGGATTCAGCGCATCCTGTTTACCATGCACAATATAGTCGTTAATGCTATCCTTCACATAGGGGCTAGCGTTGGGAGTGCCATAGAGTCGCTCAGTGTTTGTCTCGTTCTCGGTGAAGAGCAGTGGTGGTGTTCCTTCACAGTAGAGCCAGCGATCACCAATGGCTGACCCCGTAGCCACACGCGGATCATCAACATCATCATGTGGCTGCGCCTCAACAACACTATGGGTAGGAAAGGCGAAAGCTGGCTTATATTGACTGAGGACAGGTCGTGTAATATCTCGCTCCCATGCCCAGATATTACGAAACCAGAGTGTCGGGAGCAGATCGAGGGTTGCCTCCTGTGTACTGCGGTTGATAACCGTTAGGCGAATGAGTATGTCCTCTGGGCTGGCTTTGGCATACTCGACATACACATCAAAATACTCATCGTTGTCAAAAATACCGGTATCGATTAATTCATATTCCGGGCTTTGACGTCCGCGACTACGGTTTTCCTCCAGCAGTTGCGCATAGGGATACGCCGCTTGTGGGTATTTATAGAGGTACTTCATGTAGCTATGCGTAGGCGTGCTATCAAGATAATAGTAGTATTCTTTGACATCCTCGCCATGGTTGCCCTCTCCACCGTTCAGTCCAAAGAGTCGCTCTTTGAGAATCGGATCGCGTCCATTCCACAGAGCAATGGCAAAGCAGAGCTGCTGATGACGATCACAAATACCAGCCAGCCCATCCTCACCCCAGCGATAGGCCTTCGAGCGAGCCTGATCGTGTGGCAAATAATCCCACGCCGTACCATAGGGACTATAATCTTCCCGCACCGTTCCCCATGCCCGCTCGCTCACATATGGCCCCCACCGTTTCCAATAGATAGTATGTTGTTCATCTTGTTGGAGTCTCTCATGCTCGGCTGTTGGATACTGTGTCATATCTAGTTTCTCCTCTTTTATCTATGATGGTATTGTTACCTCTTAAAGAATGTCTTCTTAAAGCCACTTACGTTACAGTACGCAGTATAGCGCACTACGGACGAGTTGAATACAGACTCGAACACCTTCATTGCGCCAGCCATAAAAGCTACCCAGACCACGCCCGCAAGCGTTCCGCCAGCCCCGTATTGCGATGGGCCACCCGATCATTTTTCACAGCCCACTCTAAAGCGCGAGGCTGCCCAACAAGTACACACAGGCGTTTGGCACGTGTAATGGCTGTATAGAGCAGGTTGCGCTGCAGCAGCATCGCATGTTCTCTCGTTAGAGGGATCACAACGGCGGGATACTCGCTGCCCTGGCTTTTGTGGACGGTGACGGCATAGGCTAGAATGAGTTCGTCGAGTTCGTGAAATTCATAGCTGACCAGCAGCGGACCCGCCTCTTCCAAAAACTCAACTTTGAGGGTCGAGTTTTCCTTATTGATGCTGCGTACCCAACCCACGTCTCCATTAAAAACACCTTTGTCATAATTATTGCGAATCTGCATGACTTTATCGCCCACCCGTATCACACGTCCACCCCATTCAATTTCTGCGAACGCACGCGGGTTGAGGCGTGCTTGCAGCTCTTCATTGAGCATATGCACGCCGGTCGCTCCTTTGTACATGGGAGCCAGCACCTGAATATCGGTCATAGGCTTGAGACCGTAATGTGCAGGCAAGCGACGTTGCACGAGGTCAAGAATGAGGTGTTGCGCTCGCACAGGGTCATCTTCCTTGAGAAAGAAGAAATCGCTGGTCGGCTCACTTTTTAGAAAGGGAAGCTGACCAGCATTGATGCGGTGGGCGTTGACCACAATTTTGCTCTGTTGGGCCTGCCGAAACAGTTCCGTCAGGCGTACCGAGGGTATGGCTTCGCTACGTAAGAGATCACGTAGGACGTTACCTGGACCGACGGAAGGAAGTTGGTCGGCATCACCCACTAGCAGAAGATGGGCCTCACGAGGCAAGGCTTTGAGTAAGTGATAAAAGAGCAAGATATCGACCATCGAGAACTCATCAACGATCACAAACTGATAGGGCAAGGGATTCTCTTCATTACGCTGATAGAGATTATCATGTGGTGCGTACTCCAACAAACGGTGCAAAGTTTTGGCCTCTGCCCCCGTTGCCTCAGAGAGACGTTTGGCTGCTCGTCCCGTTGGTGCTGTCAGAGCCACGTCGATCTTGCGATTACGCAATAACATCAACAAGGCACGGATAGAGGTTGATTTGCCTGTGCCAGGGCCACCAGTAAGAATACTGACTTTCTTGCTGTACGCCATTTGCACGGCCTCGCGCTGCTTCTCCGTCAGATGCATGTTACGTTTTTGCTTGAGAAGGTCGAAGACGGCATTCCATAACTGCTGGTTCACAGGCGGCAAAACGCTGGGTGAGTGAATCAGAATACGTAACAGACGAGCAGAACCACTTTCGGCATGCCAGAAAGGGCCAAAATAGATGCGTGACTGCGGCTCCGGTTCCTCTAGCTCCTCGCTCCAATCCATAGATACTTCGTCGTCAGAAGCAGGCTGAAAAAGTGAAGGTGCCTGGACTGATAGAGGCGGCTCAACGAAGATATCACGTTCATTCTTCAATTGTTCCATTGCCACTGGTAGTGCTTCATAAGGGGCTTTCAAGATATCCGCAGCACTCCTCATCAGCTTATCTTCGGGCAGGAAACAGTGTCCATCCTCATTGGCGGCTTGAGCCAGTACATACTTGAGGCCAGTAGCTAGACGTGGCACACTATCCGAGGGCAAACCCAGCTTGACAGCAATCTCGTCGGCGGTACGAAAGCCAATACCATGTACATCATCGGCCAGTTGATAGGGGTTTTCGCGAATGACCTTAATCGAGTCTTTACCGTACTCTTTATAGATGCGCGTGGCAATGTTCATAGAGACATCGTGTGACTGCAGAAACAGGTGTAACTCTTTGATCTCGCTCTGTTCAGCCCACGTCTTAATAATCTGGTCCCGATCTTTAGTACTCACACCTTTGACTTCGCTTAACCGCTCTGGCTGTTGTTCAATAATAGCCAGCGTCTGCTCACCAAAATGTTCAACGATCAGTTTGGCCTTCTTCGGGCCAATGCCCTTGATTAAGCCAGAACTGAGATAACGAATGACGCCTTCCTTAGAGGCTGGCAGACGCTGTATAAAGCTAATCACCCTCAATTGTCGCCCAAACTTGGGATCTTTCTCCCACTCCCCTTCAACAGAGAGCAGTTCGCCGACATGCACACCAGGCAGAGTGCCAACGATGGTCATAAGGTCATCACGAAACAGCCGTCCCTTATCATTAGGACGGAAACGAGCAACAGTATAGTGGTTATCCTCATTCCGAAAAACGATGTTTTCTACCGAACCTTCAAGCGTCGTTGGCATACGAGTGTATTCTCTTCATGAGATGGTAAAATGGAACCTCCTCCAGATAGAGTTCGGTAGCTCCCTTTAAGTTAGCAATAGCCTCTTCAACTGTATATCCCTGACTCACAGTACCAACTTCCGGGCATTCTGCAACATAGATATCCCCTTCTTTGTGAAGAACGGCAGTAAAAGTTCGCACAGCCATTTCAAACCTCCTGCTCTACTACTTTCTTAGTGAGATGTTATATTCCTAACAGTATCATTGTAGCAATGTTTCTCAATGAAGTACAGAGGGTGTGGGTGGACGTCCCAATGATGATACATGCTATCTCTCGCATGCACCTCACTATAAGCAATGGGAAGGAAACTGTGACATTAAGCTAACATCAATCGATTAATATACTAGAGGACATACCAGCCACATCACCACAAAAGAAAGCAGAACCATATTCGCTATGACCCAAACACCACAATCCAACCCCAACGACCAGAAAGCTCAAGTCCAGGATTATTTTTCACGCACCGCAGAGAGCTATGTTGCCAGCTTCTCCCATAAAGGCGGCGACGATCTCCAGCTCTTGCTCGAGTTGGGGGAATGGGATCCCCAACTGCAAGCCCTCGATATTGCCACAGGTGGTGGACATACTGCCCTTGCCGTTGCCCCACATGTTGCCCAGATCGTCGTCACCGATTTGACACCACGCATGTTGGAGAAAGCACAGGAATTTTTGCTGGCACAGGGTGTCACCAATGCTTTGTTCCAGGTAGCCGACGCCGAACAGCTCCCCTTTCCGGCTGAATTTTTCGATCGGGTAACCTGTCGTATCGCTCCACACCACTTTCCTCATACGGCCCAGGCAGTGCAAGAAGCGGCACGAGTACTCAAGCCAGGAGGTCTCTACCTGTTGATCGATTGTATGGCACCAAGCGAACCAGAACTGGATATCTTTGATAACAAGGTAGAGAAGTGGCGCGATTCTTCCCACGGGCGGTCATGTACAGCAGAAGAGTGGCAAACATTCTTTGCCCAGGCGGGCCTACAGGTAGAACATCAGGAATTTTTCCGTAAGACACACCACTATGATGATTGGACAGCACGTGCGCAGCTTCCGGTCCACGAAAAAGTGGCCTTAGAGAAGTTCATATTAGAGAGTAGCCCACATATTCAAGAGTACTTCGAGGTCGTGCAACGCTCCGATGGACATTTGGAGAGCTTCACCAACGACTTCATTTTACTCAAAGGGCGCAAAGCCTGACGTGAAGATATCTTGATAGCAAGCAGGGGCCTTGCAACTTCTTCCGTTACAACAACGTATCTTTGATAGATATGTTTTCTTTCTCTGAGAGGCCTTCGCAATTCATCTGAAAGCTTGACAAGACGAGGCTATTGCTGGTAGAATTCTGGTAACAACTGTTACTTGCTCATTTACATGAATATAGTATAATATATTTTTTAAGAAGAGTTACAATTTATATAATAGGTTGGATTTGGATGTGAGTGAATTTTGCCCTCGTAGTATAATATATTACGAGAGAGCTACAACCTGTATGGAGATAAAGAACATATGAGCCAGTCGACCAATACGTTGACATTAGAGCAGTCAAGCAGATTGATGGCGTCCATGCATAATATCGTTCGTAGTCTGAGAAATCTATCAAGCCATCTTACTCCTCAGCCGCTATCCGAACTTTTGGTGCGGCTAGAGGAGGCCACAACCCCTGCTCAGCTAACGAGTACTGTTAATAAGATACAGCATACACTCTGGAAAATGTCTCCCCAAGAACAAGCGACGTTCAGAACCCAGCTCATTGCGGCTCTCACAACCCATGTCTTACACGATACCGAAGAAGCGATGCGTATGGAGGCGGCAGGATGGCTACGCCTGTTAGTACAAGCCGGATTAGTGTCAGAACCGCAAGATGTTTTTGTAACTTTAGTTACAGCTACAACTCAGGCTCAACAGGAAAATGAAACAAGCCCTTCATCTGAACAACGAGTTTACCTCAAGATGATTTTTGACTGCTTCTGGCCGTTTCGCTACCCTTATCCTGCCTTCAACTGGCAGCAATTCCCCGCCAATGAAGTGTTTTACCCTCTGGCCTCTCTGCTTGTTTCAGCTGATTATGCAACACAAGATACAATCATTGGTATCTTTTCCGAACTGTCGACATTGGACGATGCAGAAATACAACATTACCTGTTGCCCGTAGCCCTTCAATGGTCAAAGCATGCCGATGCAGAACGACGCCGTCGCGTGACACATGTATTGGCACGCATGAGCTGTACACATGCACAAGAGGCATTGCACCGCCTACTATCTGATCCTGATCCGCTCGTATGCGAGAGTGCCAAGAGCGCGGCTGCCTATATGCGTAAGGCCCTATGAAGCGAAAGGGCTCACAGCACTCAAGGAGAAACAACTTTGACCAATCAGCATAATGATTTGACAACCTTACAGCAGCAAACACAGACACGTCATGAGATTGAGGCCGCCATCACGAGTATATTTGCGGCAGAAGACGAGGCGTTACGTTCTGTCCTGGCAGATGCAAAGCAAGCTGGTTTGCCGCTGATTCAGATCTCGCCCATTCAGGGAAAGCTTTTGCAACTTCTGGCGACCATGTGTAATGCACACAAAATACTCGAAATTGGCTCACTGGCCGGTTATAGTGGTATCTGGCTAGCACGAGCACTACCTCCTGATGGTCGTCTGATCACCTTAGAAGTGAGCCCTGAGCACGCCCAGGTGGTGCAAAATTCCTTTAAGAAGGCCGGCGTTGCCGACCGGAGCGAGGTACGAGTTGGCAACGCTCTCGATCTCTTACCTCAACTCCAGAGTGAAGCACCATTTGATCTGGTTTTTATCGATGCCGATAAACCACCCTATCCCCAGTACCTCGATTGGGCCTTGCGCCTGACCCGCCCTGGCAGTATCATCGTTGCCGACAACTGCATACGCCGTGGCGAAGTATTCCGTCAGCCAGAGGACGAGGGAACGGCTGGCATCGCTGAATATAACAGGCGTATCGCCAGCGACCCACGCCTGCTATCACTAGCCCTGGCAATGGATGACGATTATACTGATGGCTTCGCTATCTCAGTCGTAAAGCACCCATGATGACCACAGACATTGTGATCATTGGCGCAGGGATCATAGGATTAGCGTCTCTCGGCGTGAACTTTCAAAAGCGCGTCCAGGATCAAACGTGTTGAGGTCGATGGTAGCATGATCAAATGGAGCAGGTAGGCGGACATGACCGTGATCGACATCTCCAGCTAGTATGGCTTCGACCAGAAGCGCGGTAATCGGAGCGTGCATCAGGCCATGTCCTGAGAATCCGACTGCGTGGACGAGGTTTTGCTGATGCGCGTCGCGACCAATCAGCGGGTTGGCGTCAGGCGTGGTACCGTAGAACCCACAGGTTGTCGCAATCAGGCCACCTGCGTTGGCAAGTAGCGGAGAAAAGTCCTCTACCTGTGCGAGGATGGCGTACCCATAGTTGTCAATGCCGTTATCATGGCGAAATGGTGGGTCGATGCGATCCTGGTCGGCATCGCTGAACTGTGTCTCTGGCTCAGTCTCATGTGCCCACGCCAGCAGCAAGAGATCATGTTCTGGTCGTGAGTGTGCCCCTCGATGGCTTCCTACCCCGTAGATAATCATGGGGAGATGGTGCCATGCAGTTGCATCCATGACAGGCTGCGAAGGCTTCAGAAAATAGAGGTAGCGCTTGAGTGGAGAGACAGAGAGTGTCATGCCACCAATCCGTGGACTGAGGCGAGCCGCCCAGGCGTTGGTTGCGTTGACGAACCAATCAGCCTCAACCGTTCCCCTGTTTGTCACCAGCGCGCTTATGCGATCAGCATGTAGCATGGCACCAAGAACCTCGGTCTGCTGTTGCACCTGAACGCCCAGTTCTTTTGCCCGTCGGAACCCTTCGCTATAGATCATATGTGGTAAGAGGAAGCCGTCGGTCGGACACCAGGTCGCTCCCGTCAAACGGTCAGGGATGAGAAAGGGCCAGCGTTCCTGGACCATCTGCGGTGTCAGCACTTCAACAGGAAGTCCAAGGCGTTGCTGCATGCTGGCTGCTGCTTGTGCATGGTGCCAAATCTGGGCTACCTCGTGTTGTCTGTGACGTTGCCATGCTGGAATCGCATCGGGAGCTTCGTAGAGGAACAGGTAGCCGTTCTGACGCAGAACAGGTTGCTGACGGACATCCGTGGGGCTCTGCAAGAGATCATGGAAGTGGCTGTACCACCACTCGCTGTATTGCATCCCGACCACCGTCTCTTCAGTGCTGAACTGCGCTCGAATACCTGCCGCAGAACGGCTGGAAGAACCATTGCCCAACTGGGCCTTCTCCAGTACAGTCACGCGGAAGCCACGCTCTGCCAGTCGTACGGCGATAAGCGCGCTCGTTGCACCACCGCCAATGATGATAACGTGCTCAGAGGAAGAAGAAAGTGCCATAAAAGACCATCCTTCTTGGATCACAGTAACCGTTGGACAAACCTACTCGACAAGTGAAGTACCCCATGCCTAGAAGGCAGGGGCTTCTACAACCCTTGCGGATTGTTGGCTTCTTCCAAGCCGAAGGATATTTAGAGCGGCGTTGTGATCGCGGTCAAGTTCGCCACCGCAATCGCAGGAGTGCCAGCGTTCGGAAAGTTCTTTTTTTCGAACCTGGCCACAACCAGAGCAAACTTGACTGGTAGAGTGTGGGTTGACGAGCAGGACGCTTCTACCGGCGCTTGCAGCCTTGTAGGACACATACTGTACGAGACTTGCCCACCCAGCATCATTGATTGATTTGTTTAACCCGCCTTTAGCCGCTGCCCCATTGGGCAAGTATTTACCGGTTTCGTCCTGTTTGGGTTTCGGCTTCCTCACAAGATTTTTCGGTTGCAAGTCTTCGAAGACGATCACCTGACAGCGGTTGACCAACTTGCGAGACTCCTTGTGCAAGAAATCACGGCGTTGATTGCGTATCTTGCGATGGGCTTTTCCCACCTGCTGCAAGGCTTTTCGGCGACGGTGGCTCCTGCGTTTCTTACGTGCAAGGGACTGCTGCAATTTCGCTAGCTTCTTTTCGGCCTTGCGGTAGTGCTTGGGATTATCGATGAATGTTCCATCAGAGAGGGCTGCTAGGTGAGTGACACCCAAGTCGATGCCCACATCCTCGTAAGAAGCTGGCAACTTGACGGCTTGCACTTCACAGACGAGGGTTACATACCAGTACACGCCCTCTCGGTTGATGGTGCAAGTTTTTATCTTGCCCTCTATCGGACGATGCAGTTTCACTTTGATGTCACCTAACTTTGAGAGATGAAGTATGTTTCCGTCAAATTTCCACCCAGCCTGATCGGGATACGTGATGCTATCATAGCGGTTACGCCCCATGAAGCGCGGGTAGCCTGGGGTTTGCCCCGCTTTCACGCGTCGAAAGAACGCTTGATAAGCCAGGTCTACCCGTTTGATGACGTTCTGTAGGACGTGGGAGCCGATCTCCTGATATTCCTCTCGTATCTGCTTAATTTCTGGCAGATCGTTTTGCTGCTCATAAGAGGAAATCGTTTTGCCAGCATACTTGTAAGCTTCCCTCCGTTCTTGCAGAGCTGCGTTGTAGAGCTCCCGGCAACGATCTAAAACCCATTGGAGGGTGTTGGCAGTCGTGTTATTTGGGTAGATTCGGAACTTGTAGGTTTTGAGCATCGTTTCCCGCCTTTCGTTTCTTGATGTAGTCCCGGAGTATCCAAACAACTTGACCGTTGACTGAGCGTCCATCCTCTTGTGCAAGCGTGTGAAGCATTTCCCATACGTCAAGAGGAAACCGTATCGAAACTCGTTTTTCTTTGTCCATAGAATACATTTTATCACCATTATGTATTCTTATCAACAAGCAAGGGCTAAAGCCACGCATCGCCTCACCCCATGTCTCAAGCCAGCGGACTGCGGCGGGCTAAAGCCCTAGGTTCAGTGGCTCTTACGCAACCTCGCTGCTCATAAATGTGGTACACTATAAAGTTGAACAATTTACACCGACACACCCAAAGGAGTACAACATGACAGTTCTCACGACCCATGAACAGCAAGAAATCGACCGTGCCAACGCCTCAGGACGGCAGCCGGTCGTGTTCGTACACGGCCTGTGGCTCCTCTCCAGCAGTTGGGACAACTGGCGTGCACTGTTCGAAGAGCAGGGCTACACCACGCTCGCGCCTGGCTGGCCCGATGACCCGGACACCGTTGAGGAGGCCAAGCACGACCCGGAGGTCTTTGCCCACAAGCGGCTCAAGCAGGTCACCGATCACTACAGTGACGCCATCGGCCAGCTCAAGACGAAGCCCGCCGTCATCGGCCATTCCTTCGGCGGCCTCCTCGCGCAAATGTTGGCCGGGGAGGGCGTGGCCGCCGTGACGGTCGCGATTGATCCTGCTCCGTTCCGCGGCGTGCTCCCATTGCCGCTCTCGGCGCTCAAGTCGTCGTCAGCGGTGCTGGGCAACCCCCTCAACTACACCCGCGCCGTCCCGCTGACCTACGAGCAGTTCCGGTTCGCCTTCGCCAACGCGGTGGAGGAAGACGAAGCGCACAAGCTATACGAGACGTACTCAGTGCCCGGCTCTGGGGTGCCAATCTTCCAGGCAGCCGCCGCCAATCTCAACCCGTGGACCGAAGCCCAGGTCGACACGAAGAATCCCGAGCGTGGACCGCTGCTGATCATCTCCGGCGAGCACGACCACACCGTGCCGTGGGCGATTGCCCATGCCTCCTACAAGCAACAGGAGAAGAATCCCGGCGTGACCGAGATCCGTGAAATGCCCGACCGCGGACACTCACTCACCATCGACCACGGCTGGCGTGAAGTGGCCGAGACCGCGCTCGCCTTCATCGCGCAACAGCTGAAGATTGGCCAGTAGTCTGTCATTACTAGCTCACGCAAGTGGTCTAACACGAGAACAAGCCGTTTGTTCTTTCATGCGAGATGGAGTGTGGCAGGTGCAGCGGTTCGTCTGTCACACGCCATGTGATCTACAATGTGAGGACTTTCATTATGAATACCTTCTTCACGGAAGTCTGCCAGACGCTCGTTCCACGTGGTGAAGTCAAGCACGGTCCGCTGCCTCCGCTACTGGTAGCCATGACGCTGGTCACCGGTCTGGTCGACGCGTTTAGTTATCTGGTTCTTGGTCACGTTTTCGTCGCCAACATGACCGGCAACGTCGTGTTCCTGGCGTTCGCTCTGGCCGGTGCATCTGGCTTCTCGATTCCCGCCTCTCTCGTGGCGTTGGGCGCCTTCGTCCTGGGTTCCCTGGGCGGAGGGCTCCTTGGGTCACGCCTTGGTCAGCACCGAGGTCGTCTGCTCAGCATCACCACCGCGCTGCAAACGCTCTTGTTGAGTGCCTCGGCAGCCCTGGCCGCACTCTCCGGCAATCCGGTGAATGCCAGCTCCAGCTATGGCCTCATCATCATGCTGGGCGTCGCGATGGGACTCCAAAACGCCACCGCCCGCAAGCTTGCTGTGCCCGACCTGACGACTACCGTCCTCACCTTGACCATCGTCGGCGTCGCTGCAGACAGTCGTCTCGTGGGAGGAAGCGGATCGAAAGCAAGCCGCCGCTTGATTGCGGTGGCGGCCATGTTCGTGGGTGCCCTCGTTGGGAGTCTGCTGATCTTTCATGTGTCCATCGTCTCCCCGCTCGTGATCGCCCTCATCGTCATAGCGAGTGTCGCGGTGACGACGCGCGTGCTTTCGACGAGTGATCCGGCCTGGGTCCGTACCAGCTAGCCAGACGGAGGCGAGGGAGGCTGCGAAGGCGACGGAGAGTACGCGACGACGCTGCCGCACCTCGCATCCAGCCCTCACCTCTCCACGAAGAAGGTGTGCTGAGAAGCATGGGTTCTCTCGCGCAGAGCCATGTTCATCCTCCTGGATGACAACATGACATCGTGCTTGTGTTGCAAAACATCCGAGAGAAGTCGCACAGGCTCACAGGCAAACCCAAGAGATTCTGCAAGAAGTAGGGATCAAGAAAGTGAGAATCTGGAAAGAAGGTCTACCAGAGGAGTATGAGGTGTAGAAAGCAATGAATAACGACGATATACTATACGATATACTATACAAAAAATGATCTCTTTTGTACTGGCACACGTACAATAAGATGCTTCATACATACCTTCAGGAGACATACAAAATGGAAAATTACATAGGTCAGCAACTGGGCAATTATCAACTGGTTCGCCTGCTTGGCGAAGGGGGATTTGCTGAGGTCTATTTGGGAGAACATATTTATCTGGGTACGAAGGCTGCTATCAAAGTTATGCATATGAGTCTGGCAGGCGAAGATATGCAGAGTTTTCGCAATGAGGCACGCATCATTGCCAATCTGATTCATCCAAATATTGTACGTGTACTAGAATTCGGTATAGATAACAACAATCCCTATCTGGTCATGGACTACGCTCCCAATGGCACCCTACGTCAACGCCATCCCAAAGGGACAGCAGTTCCCTTGATCACAATTGTTCCTTATGTCAAGCAGATTGCTGAGGCATTGCAATGTGCTCACAACGAAAATCTGGTGCATCGCGACGTTAAGCCAGAGAATACGTTGTTAGGGAGGCAGAATGAAGTCTTGCTCAGCGATTTTGGCATCGCGCTCATGGCCCAGCAGACACGGGAACAGGCATTGCAAACAACGGCTGGTACGATTGGCTATATAGCCCCGGAACAGATACAGGGTAAACCGCGCCCGGCCAGCGACCAGTATTCATTGGGCATCCTGGTGTACGAATGGCTGAGCGGTAATCGGCCATTTCAAGGTTCATTCACAGAGGTCGTTAGCCAGCATCTGGCCGTTCCACCCGCTCCTTTACGCGAACAGGCTCCTTCTATTTCAGTAGAAGTCGAGCAAGTTGTCATGAAGGCCCTTGCCAAAAATCCAAAGGAGCGTTTTACCAATATACGCGACTTTGCCGAGGCATTGGAGCAAGCCAGCCAGGGTAGCGAGGCAAGTATTTTAGCTCGTCGTCCCCTATCAGTTGGGCAGGCAGCTCCTGTAGCAACGCCATCGATCTCCCAAACAGTATTGCCCGTTAACACACCCAGCACACCAGCATCTTCTTCTATCACGCCAGCCAGATCAAGCTCCGCACCCTCGGTTGGCACAACTCCAACATTGTACACATATCGCGACCATCAGGGTAAGATCAATGCCGTGGCATGGTCACCCAATGGTCGCTACTTTGCCTCCGCCAGTAACGATGGGACAGTGATAGGATGGGATAGCACATCAGGCAATAAGCTTGGCGTCTATCGTGCGCATACTGGTAGCGTGCAAGCCGTCAGCTATTCGCCAAGCGGTAACCGCGTCGCCTCAGCTGGTAGCGATAGAACAGTTCAGGTATGGGAGGCATCTACAGGTAACATATTCCTCACGTATCGGGGTCATACACACGAAATCAACAGCGTCATTTGGTCGCCCGATGAGCAGAATATTGCCTCTAGTGCTCTCAATGAAGATATACAGGTCTGGGACGCTAGGCGGGGAAACTATAGCCACCTCTACCGGGGACATATCTATCCTGTTAAAAGCATGGCATGGTCTTCAGATGGACAACGCATTGTCTCAGGTGGTGTCGGCAAGGCAGTGCAAATTTGGAACGCGACCAATGGGCGGCATATCTTCGCCTATATGGGTCACTCTGCTACTGTCAACGCGGTAACATGGTCACCGGATAACAAGATCATCGCCTCTGGCAGTGATGACAAAACCGTACAGATTTGGGATGTGGTCACGGGATACAACATCTTTAGTGCACGCAAACACGCCGACGTCGTAACTGCTGTAGCCTGGTCCCCTGATGGCAACACTCTTGCCTCTGCCAGCGCAGATGGCACCATCCAACTCTGGGATACGTCCAATGGACGTAAAAAAGACAGCTATCGTCATTCTTCCCCTGTTCGTGCTCTGGCATGGAGTCCCGATAGCCTGCGTCTGGCCTTTGGCAGCGATGATGGTCTTATACAAATCTGGGTTGTGGGCTAAAATGATGCTCTACAGTTCTCACAAAAGACAGCTGTTTCTTCACAGGACTGATTACAATACAAACACTGGCTCATACTTTGCTTACCCTATACAACCGGACAACAATGTTCACGTGACTATAGCCACATTGGACACCTTCTATTTATATAGAACGTTCTATTGTCCCTTTCCTGGGGACAATAGTCCGATCGATAGCCCATTGGTCACATCAACTGAGCAATAACAACTTTTCTGTCGCTTTTGCATGTAATAG
>Ga0137384_10002218_pt1 | contig 15393 bp, 10 predicted proteins | sample SagtaG_2_FD_104922 | JGI IMG/M metagenome (GOLD analysis project Ga0137384, IMG submission 104922) | Vadose zone soil microbial communities from Sagehorn Ranch, Mendocino, California, USA - Sage2_R_60_16 metaG | ecosystem: Environmental > Terrestrial > Soil > Vadose zone | place: USA... | reverse complement strand
GGCCCCTTTCCCGAAAAATGAATTGGACTCACCGGTCGTATTAAATGTGCCGGCGGCGGCGCCGAAAAAGGTGTTGTTGTTGCCCGTCGTATTCGAATACCCGGCGTCGATTCCGAAGAATGAATTGCCGCTGCCGGTCGTGTTGACCCAGCCGGCAGAGCTGCCGAAGAAGGAGTTCTTGATACCGGTGGAGTTGACATTGCCTGCAAGAGCGCCAAAAAACGAGTTGTCACCACCGATTGTATTCTGCGAACCCGCCGACCTGCCGAAGAATGAGTTGTTGCTGCCCGTTGTATTGCCTTGCCCGGCGACACTGCCGAAGAAAGAGTTGCCGCTGGCGACGTTCGAAAAGCCGGCATCGAATCCGAAGAACGCGTTGTAAGCGCCGGTTGTATTGGTCTCGCCGGCGAAGGCGCCGAAGTAGGCATTGCAGCAAGCCGTCTGGTTGTTCCCGCCCGCGTTCATGCCAAAGAAGGCGTTGCTGATTCCGGTTGTATTGGACTCTCCCGCACGCGCGCCGACGAACGAGTTGTTGCTGCCGGTTGTATTGAGCCGGCCCGCATCAAAGCCCGCGAAGATGTTGTTAGTACCGGCCGTACCCAGCACTCGCTCGCCAAGAATGTTGTATTGCGCGGTGGTATCGATCGCGCCGTTGGCACTGATGGCCGCGCCCGCGCCAGTGTTCGTCACCGAGAGCGTCGCGCCGGCATCGCTGCTTGTGAGCGATAGTGGGACCGCGACCTTCGTAGAAGTCACCGCGCCGTCGGCGATCTTTGCGCTCGTTACAGCGTTGTTAGCCAGATGCGTTGTGTTGATGCCGCCCGCGGCGACCCCGAGTGGTGTGACTGCCGTACCGTCGCCAGTGAGCGTCGCGTCGCGTTCGACCTTTTGAAGCCCGCCCCCGGCGCTTCTTAATTGAATATTCAACTGCGGCTCGTGGCTTGTCTGTGAGTTCTCCTTGCTGTCGAAGGTTATGTTCGCCACTTCGGGTGTAGTCCCATCCACGGCGTGCGCGACGAGGGCGAGGCCATAGTTCGGCAGCCCGTTCGTCCCCTGCCCATCATCACCAAGCCACTGCTGAATCAACCCGGTCAGGTCAATCACGAGAAACTTGCCGCGCTTGTCCAGCCCAAGTTGCGTGGTGGTCGTCAATAAGTTACCGAGAGGTGGTGCGTTGTGCCCGGTGATCGTCGCCTCGTCCCAGGCACCGGCGACTGTGTACACGTCCAGCCTGCCGGCAACGGTGATGTTGGCGAGGTAGAGCTTGAGCGTGGCCCGCTCGACGGCGGTGCCGGGCGTATTGACGGGCAGAGTCGAAGAGAGTTTGAACTTGACGTACACGTTCCCCGCGGCGTTGACCAACAGGTTGGGGTTTGTGCCGAAGTTCGAGTCGATGGTTTTCGGCGCTGTGCTTGTGTGGGCGTCATCCGTCAGCACTGACTGCGCGCGCGCGCTGCCCGATATCAGCATCAGTGCCAACAGCAGAAGCAGGGCCAGTGATCTTCTATGAATTAATGTGCCGAACGCGGCATTCATATATTGACATGACATAGGCATTCCCCTTTTCGCTCGACAGAAATTGTCGACTCGTCTGAAAACCGATCGCGGCGACGCTCTTGCGCCTACTGACGCTTGTACCAGCCGGAGATGACGACGCCGGGGATCGAGTTGATGAAAAGAATCTCGCTCCCGTCGGGCGCGACGACAATGTGAGCGGTCGGCTCGCTTGCCCCCTGGACCGTGATCGTGCCGCGGCAATCGGCGCCGACCTGGTAGGTGTTAGTGAAGCTGCGATCGAACACGCCGCCGGCGATTTGGACGGTATCGGTGTTCGACGACGTGCCGTCGGCATTGAAGGTTGTCAGCCCGACGGCCGCGAAAGGCGTGAAAGGCCCGTTCGGCCTTAACGGCGGCTCGGCTGCACCGCCAAACGAGCCGTAGCCCGTCCAGAGGTAGCGGTAAGTGCCGACTACGGTCGCACTGCTGCACTGTGCTGCAGCCGACGCGGAGGCGAGGGCTATCAGGATCACGGACGCTGCCAGCTTCAAAATGTGATTGTGCTTCATGGTTTGCTCCTTTCTTCGCTCAGGTCTCCAACCCGAGCGGCTTTCGTTACGGCACGCGCGGGTCGCCGGTGGCCGCGGACAATTAATAAAGACGCGCTCTCGTAGCTTCGCGAACCTGGAGCGCGATCAGACGACGTTGAGGGTAAATCGAATGTCACCATCGACGACTTCCTCAATGACTGGAATTGGACTACCAGACGAGTTGACACCTTGCGCCATCTTAAAGCGACAACTGCCGCCAGGAGGGTCGTCCACTTGTATGACTATGCGGCGGGTGCCCCTTGGGATAGGGACAGAGTGAATATTTGCTTCACCAGCGCCGACCTCAAACGTGAGCGCTTCTACGTCCGGTCTACCTTTCGAGTCGATAAACGTAATGGTCACGGCGGTGGAATTGGTATTCGCATTAGCGGGCTGGACTTCGAACGTCAATGGTAAATCACCGCGCATGGTGCCCTTGAAAACAGCCAGCGCCGCGTTGGGCTGCATTAGCAGCGCAGTCAGTGCTGCGACTGCACAAGTAAGTCTCTTCATTCTTTTCATCGTCGTCTCCTCCTTAAGTGCTTAGTCTCGGTGTCGAGTGCCTTTGAAGTTCTAACTGGGCTTGCGCCCTCCCCGCTTTTGGTCTTCTCTACTCTTTAAAGCGGGAACGCTTCGCGAAAGTGCCAACGGCGACAGATTCTTTTTGCCCATGGCACGAGCACCTGGCAGGTTGCTGAAAAAAAGCAAATCAGCCACAGAGACGCAGAGGCACAGAGAAAGACTGAAAGGAAATCAATTGGAATCCCGAACAAATACTGGCTCTTTCATTTTGGTTCGTCCTCTGTGTCTCGGTGTCTCTGTGGCTGGAAATGGTTTTTCAGGAGCCTGCTAGAGTGTCTGGCCCAGTTGTGGTAATTTCTGCGGCGTACCGCAGGAAGAGGTTTTATGCGGACGCACTCGCCGAAAGAGATCACGCGGCTCTTAGTCGCCTGGGGCGAAGGCGACGAGGCTGCCCTCGATGAGTTGTCCCCGCTCGTCTATGAGGAGTTGCACCGCCTCGCGCACCACTACATGGGACGCGAGCGCGCGGCTCACACCCTGCAAACCACCGCGCTGGTCAACGAGGCCTACGTCCGCCTCATTGATTGGAAGAACGTGCGTTGGCAGAACCGCGCGCATTTTTTCGCCGTCTCGGCTCAATTGATGCGCCGCATTCTCGTTGACTTCGCGCGCGCGCGCGGCTACGACAAGCGCGGCGGCAGGGCGCGGGCGGTCACGCTCGACGAGGCGGCCCTCGTCGCGGACGAGAAAGGCACGGACCTGGTCGCACTCGACGAGGCGCTTGTGACGCTCGCCGAACTCGACCCGCGGCAGAGCAAGATTGTGGAGCTGCGCTTCTTCGGGGGCCTGACCAACGAGGAGGTCGCCGAGGTATTGAAAGTCTCTGAGGGTACGGTGCGGCGTGACTGGAGCCTCGCCCGCGCCTGGCTTCACCGTGAACTGTCAAGCGCTGTGACGAGTGGGTAGTATCTTAAGTTGGGAGTCCCGCCTTCAGGCGGAAACTGTTCTTAACTGCACCGACCCAAAGGCGGAACTCTAAACGGTCAGACGCTCTCTTGGATTTAGACACTGCTGACGAATGACAATCGACAAGTTTGAAGACTTGTCGCCACTCGTCAGTAGCACTGTTTTTTATGACGCCCGAACGCTATCGGCAAATCGGCGACTTATTCCACGCCGCGCTGGAGGTTGACTCTGACGAGCGCGCCGCCTTTCTCGAACGCGCTTGCGCAGACGACCCGGCGCTCCGTCGCGAAGTCGAGTCGTTGCTCGCGTCACACCAGCAGGCGTCGGGATTCATCGCATCTCCGGCGCTCGCGGTTGCCGCCGGGTTGCTCGCCGAGAGCGAGACGGATGCGCTCCTGGGGCGGACGATTGCACGCTACCGTGTGCTTTCGCTCATCGGCGCGGGAGGCATGGGCCGAGTCTATCTGGCCGAGGACACTGAGTTGGGCCGCCGTGTGGCGCTGAAGCTTCTGCCGGAATTTTTCACGCATGACAAAACGCAGGTGCAGCGCTTTCGGCAGGAGGCGCGGGCTGCCTCGGCCCTCAATCACCCGAATATCGTCACCGTCCATGAGGTCGGGCAGGTCGACGGCACCGAATTTATCGTCACCGAGTACGTCGAAGGCGAGACGCTGCGCGATCGGCTGACACACGCGCCGCTACGCCTGCGCGAGGCTCTCGACGTGACGGCCCAGGTAGCCGATGCCCTCGCCGCCGCGCACGAGGTAGGCGTTGTACATCGCGACATCAAGCCCGAAAACATCATGCTCCGGCGCGACGGTTACGTTAAGGTCCTGGATTTCGGCCTGGCGAAGCTGACGGAGAACCTTGCGGAATTCCAGGCGGGCGAGTTCGAAGCTCCGACCAGAGAGATCATCAGGACGAACCCCGGTATGGTGTTGGGCACTGCTGAGTACATGTCGCCGGAGCAGGCGCGAAGCCTGCAGGTGGACACCCGCACCGACGTCTGGAGCTTAGGGGTCGTGCTCTACGAGATGGTCGCCGGCCGGCGTCCGTTTTCGGGAGAGACATACGGCGACATTATCGTTTCCATCCTGGAGCGGGAGCCGGCCCCACTCGCGCGACTGGCGCCGGCAGCCCCGGCTGAGTTGGAGCGGATCGTGACGAAGGCTTTAGCCAAGGATCGTGAGGAGCGTTACCAGACGGTTAAGGACATGTCGATTGATCTCAGGCGGCTGCGGCGCCGGCTCGAGGTCGAGGCCGAGATCGAACGGTCCGCGGCGTCGGAGGCGAACGGCGAAGCGGTGACGTCAGGAGGTCAGGTAGTAGTGGCGTCGGCGCGAGAGCAAGGTGTTCCCCAAACCGAGCAAGTTGGAACTGCCGCGCGGACTTCGAGTCTCGAATTCGCCGTCACCGAGATCAAGCGGCACAAGACGGGCGTCGCACTAACCGCTGTCCTTCTCATCGCCGCGCTCGCGGGCCTGTCATTCGGCCTCTACAAGTTTTTCGCGCGGGCTCAACCTGGCCGGCCCGCCGCGCCGCTCAAAGTCACGCCCTTGACGAGCCTGCCGGGCATTGAGCGCAACGTCGCGTTCTCGCCCGACGGTAAGCAAATCGCTTTTGTCTGGACAAATGAAAGACCAAACTTTGACGTTTACGTCAAACTGATCGGGGCAGGTGAGCCGTTGCGTCTGACTACCGATCCGGGCCGCGATATGAGTCCGGCCTGGTCGCCCGACGGGCGCTATATAGCTTTCATGCGCGGCACCGGCGAGCGCAAAGGCTTTTACATCGTTCCGTCCCTTGGTGGTGCTGAGCGCAAACTGACGGACGCGTATGGTTGGCAGCAGCGGGGAGTCATGAATCAGGCTGGCGCCTGGTCGCCAGACGGACGCACGCTTGCCATTGTCGACAAAGCCGCCGAGGAAGACCCGTGGTGCATCTACCTGCTTTCCGTCGAAACTGGGGAGCGACGCAAACTCACGACGCCCCCTGCGAAGACTGACGGCGACACAACTGTAGCTTTCTCACCGGACGGACAAACGTTGGCGTTCGTTCGTTCACATAACTTAGTTGGCGATATCTATCTCGCGCCCGGAGACATCTACCTTGCGCCTGTGACCGGCGGCGATCCCGTGCGTCTGACTTTCGATGAAGTAACAATCGAAGGCTTAGCGTGGACACCCGACGGTTCGGAACTCGTCTTCTCGTCTGATCGCGGCAACACGAGCCGTCCGACCCTCTGGCGTGTGCCGGTCAAGGGGGGAACGCCCGAACATTTAGGTCTCGGCGATGGCATTTTTGATCTCTCAATCTCAGCTCAGGGCGGGCGCATGGCCTTCGCCCAAGAGTCAGACGACTTCGACATTCACCGTGTCGAGGTGATCGCCCAGCCCGGCGGTCGCCGCAAGATAGGATCGCCAACGAACCTGATTTCTTCCACGCGGTCAGATTCAGACCCGTATTTCTCTCCCGATGGACAAAGGATTGTCTTCATGTCAAATCGTTCCGGCAAATCAAATTTGTGGGTATGCGACGCGGAAGGCAAGAACTTGATGGAGTTAACCGATGGCCTCTACTTGGATACGCCGAGGTGGTCGCCGGACGGACGTCTTATCGTCTTCAGCTCGCTCGAAAGCGGCAACGCCGATATCTCAGTGATCGATGCTAATGGTGGCGCTGTGCGCCGTTTGACGCACGATCCGTCCGCAGAGACAACGCCGATTTGGTCACCTGACGGAAGCTGGCTTTACTTTGGCTCGAACCGCACTGGACGCGCGGAAGTATGGAAGATGCCAGCGGCGGGAGGAAGCGCTGTGCAGTTGACGCATGGCGGCGGTTTCAATCCTATTCCCAGCCTGGACGGTCATACGGTTTACTACTTGCGCGACGAAAAAGAGCCTTGGTTGTGGGCGGTGAGCGCCGAAGGCGGCGTGGAAACGGGCGTCTTAGAGAACCCAGAGCCAGGTAAATGGCTGGAACCCGCGAATTGGGCGGTGGTGCAGCACGGGATCTACTTCCTTGAAGGGAAGCGAGGTAATCCTTACACGCTCAAATTCTTCGACTTCGAAACGCGCCGTACGACGCTGCTCACGACGTTTGAGCCCTTGACACCGTTTGCGATGATAGGACTAACCGTTGCGCCTGATGAGCGCTCCATTCTCTATTCTCGCCTGGAGAAATTCGACTTCGATCTCATGCTGGTCGAAAACTTCCATTGATGCGACCGGGAGATATGAAGGCCCGATCCTTTTCAAACCATTACTGATCATGGCGTCTCGGTTGGGAGTCCCGCCTTCAGGCGGAATCAGCTCAGCGAACGACTGCCGCCTGAAGGCGGAACTCACAACTTACTCAAATACCGCAGGAGTAATCATGGCGGTTAAGACCGCGAGCGATGATGATAATCCCTCCATTGCTGCGTCAGCATTCTAACGACTTGGCGACAGGAGGCCAACCGGAGCGTTTTTCCGCACCCGTCGTTACCCGCTACCTCTCAAGAGACTTAGCGCGTAATGTACAGAATGATGAGTGTAAAGGCGGGCCCGAAACTTATGGTATGCTCCGCGCACAATGCGATTGTGGCTTTCGCGGAGCAGCCAGATTCCCATTCGCGAGCAACTGATCACGCAAATCACACTGGGCGTGGTGAGTGGCGATCTCGAGGCCGGGGAAAAGCTGCCAAGTACACGCGAGCTTGGCCGCCGATTCCGTATCCACTCGAATACTGTCAGTGCCGCTTACCGCGAGTTGCAGCGACGCGGACTGTTGGTTTCCCGTCGCGGCAGCGGTGTCTATGTGATCGAGCTTCGGGAAGAGACAACACTCGTTGGCTCGCTGAAACTCGATCGAATGGCGTCGCAATTCATCAAGTCTGCGCGTCAAGCCGGATTTTCGCTCAAGAAAGTCAGATCGAGCATCGACCGCTGGCTGAATCTGCAGCCGCCCGATCATGTACTCGTGATCGAACCTGACGTCGAATTGCGCCGGATTCTGATCGCGGAAGTCGAGTCCGCCACGGCCTGGCGCGCGCGTGGCGCAACCATTGAAGAATGCCGCGATCGCCGAATCCTAATCGGCGCCGCGCCCGTCGCAATGTATCCGCGGGCCAAATCTGTGAGCGCGGTATTGCGGCCGAGCCGCGAATGTTTGTTTCTTCATTCGACCTCTGTGGCCAGCTCTCTGAAAGGAGAAAAGTCTCCGCCAATCGATGCTCTGGTTGCCGTCGCCTCACGCTGGCCGGGGTTCTTGAACTCGTCGCGCACGATTCTGGTGGCCGCAGGTCTCAATGCTGAAGCGCTAGATTTTCGGGACGCGCGCGCGCCTGGCTGGCGGAAGGGTTTGCGATCAGCCGCGCTGGTAATTACCGATTCCGTCAGCGCGCGGAATCTCCCTCCCGCCTGTAGGGTACGGGTCTTTCCCGTGATTTCTGATTCTTCCCTCGCAGACTTGCGCGCCTACCTCACGAGATCCTTAAGTGAAATGTCGACCGATCTGTGACAGTCGTTAAAGTGGCACAGTACCCCCAGACAGAGAATCAATCTGCGATCTATCCTCAGCTTCGCTGTGCCGATGATTTCGCTTTTTCATCCCGTCGACCGTGTCGCCAGCGGTCGCATTCCAGGTTTGCTGGGCGTCGTATTGATCGTTGGTACTTCGGGCCTCGCACCATCGAGTATGTCTGCGGCAGCAATATCACTTCAGGGTTCGCAGCTCCCCAGCGCGCAAACGCTCCGGCCCAAACTCACCCTCACGGCTGAGCGGAACGAAATCAATGCCATGGCCGTCAGTCCTGATGGCAGTCTCATGGTCACGGTAGTCAGCCGGCTCCGGCGACCACGTTTGCGACGACTGCTCCTGGGCGTTGTCTCCAGTATGAACGATACGCGGCGATCGGACTCAGTCTTAAAACTTTGGGATCTACGAGGAAGCCAACTGAAACGCACGATAAATGATCTATCGGTCGGCTACTTCAGAACGATCACCTTCAGTCTCGACGGACGGATGCTGGCAGCCAGTGACGAATCCTGGCCACGTCGCATAAAGGTGTGGGATTTGAACTCCGGAAAACTCGTGCTGAATGTGCGCGGCGATCTCTATAATGATCGCAGCGCTTTTAGCCCCGACGGCAATTTGCTGGCGATCACGGAAATGCCGCCGATCAAACAATGCAGCACCAGCCTCTTTGATCTGCGGACGGGGATGTTGGTCGCCACTCTCCCGCTGGATACGAAACTCGCCCGTGACTGGGACAACGCTTGTAGTTTGGGCGTCTATTTCAGCAACGACGGCCGCCGGCTAATCACCACGTCCAGTGATCGCGACTCGGCCCTGTGGGATGCCGGTACAGGCAAGCGCGTAGCAGTGCTTGCGGGAGCCTCTTATTCGATCTTCCACGATCCCTCTGATGGTCCGACCGAGATGTTCTCTCCGGACGGAAAGCTCGCGGTTACATTAAGGCCAACTTATCAACCCGACAAAATGACTCTCAGCGCCGAGCTTTGGGACGCGGAGACCGGCGCGCTAATCCGCCACCTTGAAACGGCATCCGCGCCGGTGCGATTCAGTCCTGATGGAAAAACACTGGCGAGCGCCGGCTGGCGAACCCCGGGCACGATCGTCGAGCTTTGGGACGTCACCACGGGGAAATTGATCAGAACCCTGAAGGACACTAAAGGCGGCTGCAGCGACATTATTTGGAGTCGGGATGGTCAGACTATCGCCACCGCCGGTGACAAACTAAGGGTTTGGAACGTTTCGACCGGACGATTAAAGTCATCGCTCCCGGCGGTCGTTGACTGGGGCTGGGACTTTGGCAGCTTCATCAAAAACTGGGACAGACTCTACCTCAGTCCCGACAATAATTTCCTGATCGCAGCCAACAACAAGTCAACGCGCCTAATTGACGTCGGGACCGGCGCACTCTTAGAACGGATCGATAAGCTCCGTCTCCCCGCTTTCTTCACCTCACAAGGGTACTGGGCCACGCTGACGCTGGATCGAAAGAGTGTGACCCTGTGGGAAATCTCTCCGAATTGAGTTAAATTTGCGCAGGTTCCAAACGCGCAAATGCCAACCAACGATTATCATTTCATCGATTGCCGAAGTAAGCTTTAGGCATTCCTTACTTATGCTTGAACTCTATTTCATTTTCTATCGCACTCCGAAATTAATGACTCGGCTCGCGCGAGAACGGAATCGCAGCGCGGTTAAATGGAGTTTACTCGGCATAGCTGCGTGGATTGCGGGCGAACTTTTTGTTGCTTTCGCAGTTGGCACGGTTTACGCCTTCGGCGCAATTGCCTTGGGTTGGCCTGCGCGCGAACCAGGCGGATTGGTATTTGCTACTTATATTCTCGCCTTAATGGGTGCGATCTTCAGCGTGACTATGGTCGCACGCATTCTGCGATCAAAATCGGCGCCCGAGTCGTTCCCGGTCCCTCCACCTCCACCCGAGTTCTTAGATGCAGGAGGAAAATGACTGTGTCGGCGAGAGCAGAACTGTTAGTCGCCTGGCTCCCTGATCTGCTCTATACCGGCGGCGTCTTCGAAAGTGGCCTGGCACTCGTCTGCGACGCCTCCGGTCAAATTGCTCGTCTATCGCGTGCCGATGAACTGACCGACGAGAAAAGAATTCGCTTGTCTAATCGCGCCCTGTTGCCCGGAATGATTAACGCGCACTCTCATGCCTTTCAGCGCGTGTTGCGCGGGCGGACCGAGTATCGAAGCGACGATCGGGCAGACAGTTTCTGGACGTGGCGCGAAATGATGTACTCAGCGGCGACCCGTTTGACGCCTGAAAATATTTACGATGCCTCGCGTATGGCCTTCATGGAAATGGTCTTGGGCGGAATTACCGCGGTGGGCGAATTTCATTATCTGCATAACGCCCCCGACGGCACTCCTTACGACGATCCAAATCTGTTAGCCAAACAAGTCATTCGCGCGGCAAACGATGTCGGACTCCGCATCGCCTTGTTGAGAGTTGCTTATGCCCGATCAGGTTTTCAGATTGGGACGAATCCGAGACAGGCGCGGTTCATTGAAAGTGATTCGGAGAGCTTTCTTAAGAATTTCGAGTCGCTGGTCGATAGCGTCAGCAGCTCCACCGTTAGGCAGGGTACGGTTTCCGGCGAGGTTCCACCTGACAGTCAGGCTTCTGACAAAGCCTGGATTGGATTGGCCCCGCACAGCGTGCGGGCCGTGCCGCTGGAATATCTCCGCGAAGTGATTGGATACGCAGGGCCACACGCTTTGAAAATCCACATGCATGTCGCCGAACAACCTGCGGAAGTTTCATCGTGCGTCGCGGAATATGGCCGCACGCCCGTGGCACTCCTCCAGACCGAAGGATTTCTCAGCGAAAACTTTACCGCCGTGCATGCGATTCACGTAACCGCGAAAGCGATCGCCGGTTTCGGAAAGACCGGTGCGCTCGTTTGTGCCTGTCCGACGACTGAGCGAAATCTTGGCGATGGTGTAGTGCCTGTCGATGAATATTTCAGACAGGATGTTGATGTGTGTCTGGGCACTGACAGTCACGCGCAAATCGATCTACTGGAAGACGCGCGCGAGCTCGAGTATCACTTGCGTCTGCAGAAACTCGAACGAGGAGTGCTTAGTGGCGGAGACCGGACCGTTAGAGAAGGTGCATCGTCAATAACGCAGGAATCCAGCGATGGGAAGGACAGCACCACCCGCCCTGACGGCCAAATTTCCACCATCGCGACCCGACTTTTCGATTGCGCCACCATCAAAGGCGCGCGCAGCATCGGCGCCACGGGTGGTTTTCTTGAGGCAGGAAAACCGGCAGACTTTTTTACTGTTGACCTGAACGACCCTTCGATCGCCGGCTCATCCTCGGACGACTTGATCTCGAATATCGTCTTTTCGCTATCGCGGGCAGCCATCCGCGAAGTCGTGGTAGGGGGCAAACCAGTTGTTTCGGATGGCCGGCATATTGAGCAGAAGGAAATCGTCGAGAAGTTCAGTGATTTGCAAAAGAGATTGTGGAGTTAGTGAGCTGGGCTTGCCCCGTTGATGAAAATAGTTCAGTAACATCCGCGTAAGCAGATGGGTCAAGCAATCAACTTAAGATTGAATGATTGTCCCACCTGCTTACGCACGCGGTGCTGACTTCTTCCAGGTCAGGAAGGTGCTTGCCCTCGCTTTTTTGATTAAGACATGACAGCGGAAGCCATATTAAGAGATCTGGTCGCCATCGATTCGGTGTCGTCCCGCTCAAATGCGGAAATCATTTCTTACCTTACTGAGCGATGTGAATCCGCCGGCTTTGTGACTAAGTCGTTTTCTCACATCGATGAATCCGGCGCTGAGAAAATCAACCTTCTCGCCCTAGCCGGCGATGCTTTCACTGATTCTCCCCAGGTAGAACTAGCGCTGGTTGGACACACGGACACAGTTCCCTACGATCGCCAATGGACCGAAGCGTTGCGCTTAACTGAAAAGGACGGCAAGCTTTTCGGACGGGGCGCTTGCGACACTAAAGCGTTCATCGCAGCTGCCGTGACTGCGGTCGAAAGCTTCGACCTGGCGAAAATAAAAAGACCGCTCGCGCTTATCTTTACTGCTGATGAAGAAATTGGATGTCTCGGAGCAAAGCGGCTCGCAAGTGCGAAGCCATTGCAGGCGCGCTATGCAATTGTCGGCGAACCAACTTCGCTGCAACCAGTGCGCGCCGGCAAGGGTTATTGTCTGGCGCAAATCACGGTGCGCGGGCACGAAGCTCACAGCGCCTATCCACAACTCGGCGTGTCAGCAATCTTTGGCGCCGCCCGTTTAGTCGAACGGATTGAGAAAATCGCCGCGGAATTAAAGAACGACCAGCGCCCTGATTTCGATCCTCCTTACACGACGCTGAACGTCGGCTTAATCGATGGGGGCACGGCAAAGAACGTGGTCGCCGGCGAGTGCGGTTTCACGCTGGAGTGGAGATCGATCCCGGGAAAGCAAAGCGATCATGTCTTAAAGCTCGTCCAGCAGGCCGCCGCGGATCTTCAAAAACAAGATCAAAATTTCGCCTGCGAAATCGATGCGGCCCGTGCCGATGAAAGTTTCGAGACCAGCGCCGATTCAAAGGTAGTCAGGTTTCTCGAAGAGAATTCCGGCAAGACGGCAGGCACCGTGGCCTTCGGCACTGAGGCGCCGAGCATGATTACCCTCGGCGCTGAAGCGGTCGTCTTTGGTCCCGGCGACATCCGCGTGGCGCATCGCACCGGCGAGTTTGTGCCTGTCGCTCAACTCGATCGCTGCGTTACTATTCTGCGTCAGGCAATCGAACGCTTTTGCATGTGAACGCCTGGCTTCTTGTTCGAGACAAGTTGCGTTATCTTCTTCCTGCCTTCACGGTTTCAGGCAACTGACACTCGCGCAAAGCCGTCGAAGACTACTGAATAGAAGAAAGTTACTTTGAAATAAAGCTCGTAATTAATGAATCGAATGATAAGAATTCTCTTCCTGTCGCTGCTGGCGGTTTTCATTGGCTCGCCGAGCTCGCCCATTCGCGCCCAAACCGACAACAGTCCTTTCCCCTCGCTCCAGACCGAGCCGCAAACAAAAGCTCCGCCGCTCACCAATCAGGAATTTGTGCGGATGCTTTATCAACTGCCGGCCAACCCGAGCATGCGCGAGCGGCTGGTCCAGGACTTGCGCACCAGAGGCATAAATTTTCAGGTCACCGAAGGCTTGCGATCGCTGGTCGCGACCAAAAGTGGCAATGACTCGCTGCTGCGTCACACCCTGGAAGAAGCAGAGCGGCGGCGGGCCAATCCAACTTCGACCACTGCAAGGTTGCCCTCGATGGCTGAAGCTACGGAGCTGCTGGAACGCGCGCGCAAGGCAACCTTAGGCGCCGCGCAAGCCATGCCGGACTATCTGGTGAAACAACAAATCACCCGCTCGCACGCGCTGGGTCAAACGAATAACTGGGTGGTCTATGATCGGCTGTCGATCGCCGTGAGCTATCGCCAGAGCGCGGGCGAGCAATACAAGCTTCTTTCAGTGAACGGCATGCCCGCCGGTGAAGAAGAATCCGAAGGATCCGGATACGGAAAGAAACTTGGCGGCACGACGTCGAGCGGCGAATATGTTTCCATGCTTGCCGATCTGTTTGATCCGCAGACCCGGGCTGAATTTCAACCGGTCGATACCGATACCGTTCGCGGACACCGCACTATCGTTTACGAGTACGTAGTCAAGCAGGAGTTTTCGCGCCAGACGCTGAGCTGGTCTGCAAGTTTGACTTCGCCTGAAGTGCACGCCGTCGTTGGTTACCGCGGGCGCATCTGGGTGGATCGCGAAACGAACAGGGTGCTGCGCCTGGAAGATATCTCGAGCGAGATACCGTCAGGTTTTCCGATTACCGCGGCCAGCAGTGTGATTGACTATGATTTGGTCACGATTAACGAACAATCGCATTTGTTGCCTTCGCGAGCGGTAATCGAATTGTCAGATCATCTTGGCCAGCAAAGCGAGCAGACCCGGAACGATATTCTTTTCCGCGGCTATCGCAAGTTCGGCGCGGAAGTGAAGATTACCGACATCGACGATAAAGATTTCCCGCCAGACAAACCTGAAGAACAGGAACCGAAACCGGTTACGCCACCCGCTCTGAAACCACAAGTCAAGAAGCCTTGAACATGTATGACGCCTTAGCAGCCGGGGCAGTAGCCCTACCGTCAGGAAGGGCTCAGTTCAATATTGATAAGCGAGCAAGCTGCGGGAATTGATTTCTATAAAACTGAACCAGCGCACCAGTGATCTGAACCCGACCACTACAAAATCTTCATGCCCACCCGCAAACTCGATCTGCATACGCATTACTACCCGCCAATCTATTTCGACAAGATCCGCGAACTTCCGTCTGAGTTCTCGTTCGATAAGAGTCCGAGCGGTCAGACAATCATCACCTATCGCGGCGCCCGGTTCTTCGGAGTAACGCCGCCGATGACTGATGTGGCGCAGCGAATCGCGGATATGGACCGCGTCGGGATCGATGTTGAAGTAGTCTCGCTTTCTACTCCGAACGTCTTCTTTGCCGATGCTCAACGTCAACCGGAAATCGCGAGGATCGTTAATGACGCCTATGCGGAGTTGATTGCCAAACATCCGGCGCGGTTCAAAGCATTTGCGTCAATTCCCATGGATGCGCCGGATGAAGCCTTAAAGGAACTACATCGTGCGATTAATGATTTGAAACTCAACGGCGTGATTTTGTTGAGCAATATCGGCGGCCAGCCGCTGACTTCTCCCGTGTATCGTCCGTTCTTTGAAGAAGCCAATCGCATGAAGCTTTGCATCCTGCTTCATCCGATGTTGCCTGCGAACGCCGATCCGTTCCGTGAATATGTGCTCGGGCCAATTGTGGGATTTATGTTCGACACAACCCTGGCAGTCGCCCGCATGTGTTTTGATGGAATGTTCCGCGACCTGCCGGACATTCGCTGGATCGTGGCCCACCTGGGGGGCGCCGTGCCTTATCTGATGGAGCGTATAGACAACGGTTGGCGCGACTTTGCCGAATGCCGGACGAAGATTGATGAACTGCCAAGCACTTACCTAAAACAACTCTATTACGACACCGTGAATTTCAATCCACATATGCTAACGATGGTGCGCGAAATGATCGGCGCAGATCACATGGTCATGGGCAGCGACTATCCGCACCTGCTTGGTTCGATCGAGCGCTCAGTGTCATCGATTGAGAGTCTCGAAATTCCTCAAGCCGAGAAGGAGCGGATATTCGAAGGCACCGCGTTATCGATTCTCAACAACGTATAAAGCTGTCTACTTTTTCTGT
>Ga0137384_10002206_pt1 | contig 15416 bp, 8 predicted proteins | sample SagtaG_2_FD_104922 | JGI IMG/M metagenome (GOLD analysis project Ga0137384, IMG submission 104922) | Vadose zone soil microbial communities from Sagehorn Ranch, Mendocino, California, USA - Sage2_R_60_16 metaG | ecosystem: Environmental > Terrestrial > Soil > Vadose zone | place: USA: California... | reverse complement strand
TTCCATTGCGCAGCCAGATCAGTATCATAGCGTCATGGCGTTGGTGCGCATTTTAGTTGATGGCTACAGTCTGCTGCACAATTGGCCTGAGTTGGCGCCCGGCCAGCCGCGGCATTCGGCCGCGGCTCGTGACGAGTTGATTCACCGGCTGACGCTCTACCGCGACGCAATCAGTACTCCGATCACGATTTTTTTCGACGGCGCCGGCGCCCAACCAGGCACGCCCGCTGCTTTGTCCACGCCCGAGGTTGAAGTGCTTTATTCGCGAGATGGCCATACGGCTGATGACATGATCGAACGCGCGACGCACCGGTTCGGCGCTTATGGTGAGGTGCTGACGGTCACCGACGATCAAGCCGAGCGCGAGACGGTGATCAGCCTGGGCGGCATGGCTTCCAGTTGTTGGAACTTTATTCAAACAGTCGAAAATACCTTGGCGGAGCTGGCCGAAGACATTAAACATCATAATCGGCAAGAGCACCACCGGTTCAAACGCCGGAGATAGTCAATGAAACGATTGCCAATTCCAAGCTTGGTTATTACCTCGCTCGCCCTGCTCGGCTTCCCAGGGCCGCGTCCGCTTTGGGCAGAACCCGAGGCCGTCAAACGCCCCTCGCCAACCAACCGTTACCTGTTGATCGTCAATACTTCCCATTCGATGCGACCTCGGGCGGAGGGTTCGCTAAGGGCCGTGCAGCAGTTGCTGGAATCGGCCATGAACGGTCAGTTGCGCCGCGGCGATACTCTGGGAGTCTGGACCTTCAACCAAGACCTGTATATGGGCCGTTTTCCGCTGCAACACTGGTCGCCCGGGGACCGAAGGGGCATCGCGCTCCGCACGCTCGCCTTCCTTCAGAAGCAGAAGTACGAAAGGCGGGCCAGCTTCGATAAAGTCCTGCCGGCGATGGATAGCCTGGTAAAAGACTCGGAGTTCATCACAATGATCCTGGTTACTGACGGCGCCGAAACGATGCAGGGCACACCGTTCGATGACCAGATCAACTTGCTTTACAAGCAATGGCGCGATGAACAAGAAAAGGCGCGGCAACCGCTTCTGACCCTCCTGCGCGCCAAGGACGGCAGGCTCACCGATTACTCGGTCAACGCCCCACCCTGGCCGCTGGAGTTGCCGCCGTTGCCCCCGGAACTCCAGAACACGCAGAGCGCGAAAGTGGAACCGCCCAAGGCCCCTCAAAAGGTCCAACCTCCCCGCGCTCCTCCGCTCATCCTCTCCGGCAGAAAACCGGACACGACCCAGACGACCGGGCCCGCTGCCCTCACGGCGGCGAAATCGGAACCGCACGCTACTGTCGCTCCAAGTGAAGCTGCCAAAAGCGATGCCGTGGCGGCGCAGCCAGGAGCATCTGAGAAAGTCGAAAAGGCAAAGCCGGAACCTTCGGGCATAGCCGCCAGCGCGCCGTCCTCCGAAGCGAGAGCGGCGAACACTAACGAGCCTGTCCATGTTGAGCCGGCCAAATCTTTATCGCCTCCGGCGGAAGTGGCCAGGCTTCAACCTTCTGCGGCAGCGCCCGCGCTGGTCTCAAAACCGGACCTCACGGCGCCCGAAACCTCAAAGCCAACTGCCGCAACCTCGACCGACCAATCCGCAACCAGCGGGACCACCGCGGCCGCGCCGGTGTTGTCCCAGGCCACTTCGGTCGTACTGGCCGAGCCGGCGCCGGACACGCCCATTCCCCGGCCACACGCCCAGGGCGCCGTGGCCATTCCATCCCAAACTCCAATCAACCATAAAGTCCTCTGGGCTGCCGGACTCCTCTTGCTGGCCGTCGTATTCATGGCCGCAGGCCTGCTGGCGCGCCGTTCGCGCCTGACGCCGCACGCCAGCTTGATTACCCGCTCACTGGACCGTGAGAAAAAGTCATGAACCGCAGGCGATTCCTCCAAACCTCCGCCACGCTTGCGGTTGCCACTGGGGCTTGGCCCCCGTTGGCGGCGGACGCTGCTGAAAAGGACTTCGTCACGGCACGTCGCTTGCCGCGCTGGCGCGGATTCAATTTAACTGAGAAATGCGTCAAGCGGACGCGTGGCAATCCGCCGTTCAAGGAAAGCGATTTCGCCCTGCTGGCTGAATGGGGATTTGATTTCGCGCGCCTGCCCTTGTCGTATCTCTGTTGGGCTGCGCCGGACGACTGGTTGAAGTTGCGCGAGGAAGAGCTCAAAGACATTGACCAGGCAATCGAATCAGGCCGCAAGCATGGCGTGCACATCAATCTAAACCTGCATCGGGCACCCGGGTATTGCGTCAACCCGCCGAAGGAACCGTTGGATTTGTGGACCGACCAGAAGGCGCTCGACGCTTGCGCGTTCCACTGGAGCCAATTTGCCGAACGTTACAAAACTATTCCCAGCAACCACCTGAGCTTCGATTTGCTGAACGAACCTGCCAACGTTTCCGAAGAGGCTTATGTGAAGGTGGTAACCCGCCTCGTTCAGGCCATCCGCGCCCAAGATCCCCAGCGGCTCATTATCGCCGACGGCCTGCGTTGGGGCCGCGATCCGGTGTACGGACTGGTGGAACTGGGCATTGCTCAAAGCACTCGTGGTTACGACCCGATGCAACTGACCCATTACAAAGCCAACTGGGTCCGCGGCGCAGACCTGTGGCCGGAGCCTGGCTGGCCGCTGAAGTTAAGCGAAAAAGCGACCGCGAACAAGGACTCGTTGCGCCAGGAACGAATCCAGCCCTGGAAAAAGCTCGAGGAAAAAGGCGTGGGCATCCATGTCGGTGAATGGGGCGCGTTCAGCTTCACCCCGCATAAAGTCGTACTGTCCTGGATGCGGGACTGCCTGGAGCTGTGGAAGGAAGCGGGTTGGGGCTGGGCGCTGTGGAACTTGCGCGGCGGCTTCGGCGTGCTCGACAGTGGCCGCGGCGACGTGGACTACGAAGATTTTCGCGGCAATAAACTCGACCGCGAGATGCTCAAGCTGCTGCAGAGCCTTTGAAAACACGGCGGGCAACCTGAGGATGCTTGGTGGGCTTCGTGGCGAGCCATCCCAGAAAGGGCGTGAGAATTTGGCTGGTGAAGGTTAGCGGATCGATTTTCTCTGCGTTCGTGCAATCGTCCTCTACGGCCCAGAGTGAGGGCGACTAGCCCAGGAACAAAAAGCCCGAGCGCACTCGGCTCAGGGATAGCCTGAGCGGAGAAAACGATGGAATCCAGGTCCAGATTAGCTGGGCTAGACGGGGCAGATAACGCAGTAATTTTCAACTCCTCGGCGAGACCGGCGAACTGCGAGATGTCCCCCGCGTAGGTGTTGAACCCATTTTGCGTTCCAACGATGGCCATGTTGATTCGCTGGCCGTTTAGGCTAACGATAAACCCGTTGCGGGCACCAGAGGAGACCAGTTGAATCGTCCGCGCTCCCGCGGGGACCATCCCGGACTGCGCGATGGAGGCATCAACAGGGGTTATGGATCCACTCGGGTCACTGCCTGCCTGCAGCACTGCGGTGTAGTTTCCTGCGATAATATCAGTGCCGCTCCAACCGGGACCTAGGAGCGCTATAGCCGCTGTCCCTATAAATAGATTGTTAAACAGAGCCAGGTCTTGTTGATTTGTCCCTAATGACCCGGTCCATCCTGGAAAGGCCGGGGCGAACTGCACCCTGCCGTAGGGGTCTCCTGGAACAGGGAGAATAACGGCAGATTCAAAGTCGAGGTTCTGGAACGTACCCTGCGCGTGCATGGTAATGGTAGCGACCCCGTACGTCAGAACCGTCAAGACGCGCTTCCCAAAAGTTGAGTTCATAGGTGCTATCTGGTTATCAGGGGATCCCCGACCGCTTGGAAAAATGGTGTGCGCCTGAAGTTCCATGCGCAGATCGCGAAGTATTTCCCTCGAGCCCACAAAGCGAAATAAGCTGAAGGTTCATTGACGCCAGAGAGTCCAGGCTCTTCCACGTAGCTAACGGCCCCGACCGGCGTATTGGAGTAATTTGTCCCACCGAACGCGCTACGGGAAAACCACTCAATGAAGTTTCCAGAATCTGAGAACCGGTACCCATCTTGCGACTCAACTGTCTCTTTATCCCACCAGGAGCTATTTTCGCCGCACTTGACTGCGCCATTTCTCGGGTACCGGTTTGTAAGCGAACTGTGGGCGCTGCGGAACATGAACAGGCGCATCACCGACGCTTTCGCCAAAACCGCCAGCCTAGCAGCATAGCTCCTAAAGCAGACAGGCCGAGTACGCCCGGCTCGGGAATGGCTGTCCCTGAGAATTGTATTGAGTCAAGAAAAAGCGTGTAGTTGTCCATGTGCGGCCTTTGGGCGAAGACGGTGAAGTCCAGTTCGGCCGTCTGGCCAGCCAACGCGCGAATGTCTGCGCCGTAAAGAGTATAGTTAGTACCGCCACCCAAAGGGAAAAGCGACAGCGGCAGCCCGCCAAGCGTGACGCCGAAAGTGGCGTAGCTGGGGTCGAGATTAGCTCTAAAGAGCAAGGACTGTGCGGCGGAGGGCACAAGGCCCGTCTGAGAGAGGGTCGTGTCCGCCGGCGTGAAGGTGCCAGGCCCAAATCCCGCTTGAATTAGCGCCGTATAATTGCCTTGGATGACGCCACCGAGGAAAGGACCGCCACTATCCATGATGCCGTTTCCAGAAGTGTCCAAGAAAAAATTATTATACAGAGCCGCGGATTGTTGGACTCCTCCCACGCTTCCGGTCCATCCCGGGAACGCAGGGGCGAATTGCACCTTCCCATACGCATCCCCCGGGATAGGAACCAGCGTGGCCGATTCGAAGCCGAGGTTTTGAAAAGTTCCCTGAGCCCACGCAGCAACGGCACAGCAGCAAATAGCGGCGCACACCATTACCGATTTCTGGATTGTCATAACTTTATTTGGTTACCAGTGGATCGCCTACCGCCTGGAAGTAAGGCGTTCGCCTCGAGTTCCAGGCGCAAATCCCAAAGTTCTTCCTGGCTTCCCAGAGTCCAAAGTAGGTTGCAGGATCGTTCCAGTTACCCCCTGGCTCGTAAACATGGCTGACCGCGCCAACCGGCGTTTTCGAGTAGTTGTTCGTTCCGCCGAAGGCACCCAAAGAAAACCATTGCAGGAAAAAAGCTTGGCCGCCGTACTCGCGCAGCCCATTAAAGGACTCGATTGTCTCAATGATCCACCATCCGCTGCTGCCAGACCATGTCACGTATCCGTTGGTTGCGTACGAGGACCCAAGAGCACTGTGGGCGCTCCAGGAAAGGTACCCCGCCACGTTGCTGCCAGTGGTTATGTGTCCCTGGAGGCCACCGGGATCGGGGACTACGTTGCTGTAGGTGACGGATGCCATCGGGTTTGCAGCCAGAACTCCAGACCTCGCAGCGCCGCCTGCGTTTGGGTAGGAGGCGACATCCAAATTGCGGGTGTCGTCGAAGTAATAGTTCGTGTTCCCATAGACTCCCGCGCTTGCGCTGATGAGGACCTGGTTGTTCGTCCCGAAGCTCTTGAGCTTGTCAATATAGTGCACGCAATCGTTTGTGGTATCGAACAGGCCCATGTTGATGCTGGTTATGAAAGGCTGGATACCCGACATACTCGTGGAGAGCCCGTAGCTCACGCTGCTGCCGCCGTTAGCGCAATCCAGCCCCACGCAAACAGCGGATGGGATTTCAGGAAATAGAATGATGTACTGAGGATGCTTGGTCGGGTTGGTCGCAAGCCATCCCAGAAACGGTGTGAGAATTTGGTTGGTGAAGGTTAGCGGAGTGATTGTCTCGGCGTTCGTGCAATCGATGGGGAGAACGTTGGCTCCTCTCACCAGCGGCCTGTTTGCGAGGTAATAGTCCTTGACGAAGGCGCTGTTGGTCAAACCGGTGCCGGAGTCGCCAGCAAAGCAGCAAAGCTCCTAAAGTTGAGAGGCCAAACACGCCCGGCTCTGGGATCGTCGCCATAGAGAAGTGTATATCGTCAATAAGCACAGTAGTCGCCGATGAGCTCAAACTGGGTTGTTCTATAAACCGCAGTTCTCCCGTTTGTCCGGCGAACGGGGAGGCGTCAGCGGCGTATATCTGGAAGTTCGTGCCTGTGCCAATCTGGAAGAAGGGTACGTCATGGCCGTTAAAGGTGATTTCCAGATCGTTTATGCTTCCGCTGAAGGGCTGGGCATCAAATATTAGCGAGTGAGCTGTCGCGGGGACCAGGCTCGTTTGCGCAATTGCAGTGGGCACGAAAGTCGTTCCGGAAAAGCCGGCAGAAATCGCTGTGGTGTAATTGCCTGCGACAACGCTGTTGCTGTAGAATGTCGAATTTCGGTCGATGATAGAGATTTCTGCAAATGCTCCCGATATGCCGTTGTATGTGGCTTGCGCGGCTTGGTTCGAACCGAGGTAGCCGGTCCAGGCAGGAAGAGCATTAGTAAAGGGCACCTCGGTGGGTAAACCAGTTGCCTGAACGCTGGCGTCCTCGAAATCAAGGTTCTGAAAGGAAGCTTGTGCTCGAGCGGAGCAGTCGGCGGACAAAAGGATAATTAGAAAGAGTTCGTGTGCCTTCATGTGGTTATTTGGTTAATAGTGGATCGCCCACTGCTTGGAAGTAAGGCGTCCAGCGGGAGGTCCACGCGCAGATTGCAAAGTTTTTCCCGGCCTCCCATCGCCCGAAGTACTGATCGGCGTAGTTTCCAAGAAACCCAGGCTCCTCGATATGTGAAACTGCCCCAACAGGCGTGTTGGAGTAATTAGTCCCTCCAAATCCGGCCCCGGAAAACCATTGGAGAAAGTTGCCTTGCCACGAGAACCTAAGGCCGTTCACCGACTCGACTGTTGCGATGATCCACCACCTGCTGTTTCCGGACCAATTGACGTAGCCGTTTAGTAAGTACTGATTGTCAAGAGCGCTGTGCGCCCCCCAGGAGAGATAGCCTGCGACATTGGTGCCGTTCCTAATGTGGAGAAGCAGGTTGGTGTCATAGTCCTGGCCACCGTTGGTGTACACTATCGAGGCTGTCGGATTTACTCCCAGAACGCCCGTTTTCGCGTTGTTCGCGGCCGATGGTACACCAGGGGTGTTGTCGAACCTGGTGTCGTCAAAATAATAATTCGTATTTCCATATCCACCGACGCTAGCGCTCAAGATAAGTTTGCCCGGTGAATAATTGGTGCCGATAAACTCAAGCTTGTCTATGTAAGCTTTGCAGTCATTGGTACCATTCATGTTAATGTGCGTTACGAATGGTGCGTTTTGCATAGTCGAGTTTAACTCGTAACTTACACTGTTATCCTTGGGCAGGACGCCGTAGCTTCCCGCATTTGTCGTTTCGTTGATCCGTGACGGAATGTCGAGGAAGAGAATCCAGTACTGCGGACGCTTTGTCGGATTTCCATTAAGCCAGCTTAGTATAGGCTGGCGAATGGTGTTTGTGAAATCGGCGCGGTTGACAGTTTCCTGAGGAGCACAGCCTATAGGCAAAACGTTCGCGCCGCTGATCATTGGGCGATGCTGCATGTAATATGACCAGACATTGGAGCTATCTTGGGAGTTGGTGTTGTAAATGAGCAACAAGCCTTTTGTCACTTCCACCGGATACTGGACAAGCGGCGAGAAGATCGAGACCAGGCCTTGGTAACCGCCAGCCGCAATGAGCTTGAGGTTACTCAACGGTGGCGCATTCGTCTGACCATAGGTGTTGTTACCCCAGGTCACCAGGGTGCCGTCATTCCGCAGAGCCATGCTGTGCGTATAGCCGGCAGCAATCGCCATCACATTGGTCAGGTTGCCGGGAACATTGGTCTGACCGCTGGAATTATTGCCCCAGGCGACGACGGTTCCGCTCGCCCTCAGTGCCAGCGCGTGATCGCCACCGCCGGCGACGGCGACAACGTTGGTGAGCCAAGGGGGCACGGTGGCTTGGCCGTTGGCGTTGTTGCCCCAGGCCGCCACCGTTCCGTTGGTCAGGAGCGCCAGATGGAAATTCGTGCCCGAAGCAACGGCGCTCACATTGGTCACATTGGCGGGCACCGAGGCAAAGGTCTGGCCCCATTGGACGACGCTGCCGTCCTTTTTCAAGGCCAGGCTTTGGTTCCCTCCAGCGGAAATGGCAATGACGTTGGTCACGGTGCCGGGCACGTTGGTCTGATTGAGATCGTTTCTGCCCCAAGCTACCACGGAGCCGTCGGTTTTCAAGGCCAGGCTGTGGGCGTCGCCCGCCGCAACCGCCACGGCGTTGGTGAGCCAAGGAGGCACGTTGGTCTGGCCGAAACTGTTGGTCCCCCAGGCAACAACGGCGCCGGTTTCCTCCACGAGCAGGCCGTGGTTCCCGCCGCCGGCCAGGCCGATAGCGTTGGTAACGCCCGGAACATAGTTCCAGGCTTGGGTCATGTTGCCCCACCAGATCGCATGGCCCTCGCCGGCCACGTCAACGGTCCAAGAGGTGTTGGTGCAGCAGGCCCCATTGTTGATCAGGACCGAATAGACCCCGGCGTTAGAGTTGGCCGCCGAGGTGATGGTGTAGTTGGTCCCGTTCATCGCCGAGTATATCACGTTGCTGTTAAGAGACCATTGGTAAGTGATGGGAAAGGAACAAGAGCCGGTATTGGTCGCCCTCACGCTCAGGGTCAAGTTGCCGCCGTAGAGAATTTGCAGATTTGAAGGCTGTGTCTGAGAAGCGATCAGCGGCGGACCCACCACGTTCAAGGTGGCAACCTGGCTCGTGATGGAGCCCGCGCCGTTTGACACCACCACCTGGTAGTTGCCTTGGTTGGCGGTTTGCACGTTGTTGATTGTGAGGGCCGAGGTCGTAGCGCCGGCCACGTTCAGGTTGTTGAATTGCCACTGATACGAAACGGAGGCCGGACCGATGCCCGAGGCGCTGAACGTTAAGTTCGTCCCGGCCAGAACACATTGGCTTTGGGGCTGCAACGTCAGCAGCGGTGTTTGGCGCCCAACCCGCTCGGCCAGGCAATGGCCGTCTCCGGTGCCGATTGCGACGACCTGGTTCAATGCGACCGGCGCGTTGCTCAGTTCGCCCCAGGCCACGACAGTGCCGTCAGCTTTGAGGGCCATGCTGGAGAAGCCGCCGCCGGCGACCGCGACGACGTTCGACAGACCTGCCGGAACGACGGATTGACCATGCTCCCCTCCATTAGTGCGGCCGATCTGACCCGCTCCCCAAGCCGAGACGGTCGTGTCTGTTTTCAAGGCCAGCGTGTGGTATTCGCCGGCTGCAATCGCAATCACATTGCTCAGCCCCACCGGCACATTGGTGACGTTCCAACCCAATTGTCCAACGTTGTCTCCCCAGGCCACGACCGTTCCGTTACTCAACAGCGCAGCGTTGTGCCGCCAGCCAGCCGTGATCGCTTTGACGCCCGCCAGGTTAGTCGGCGCCGAATTGGCAATCGCATTGGTCACGCCCCAGGGCACCAAGGAACCGTCGGCCTTTAAGGCCAAAGCATGTTCGAGACCCGCAGCGATTTGCTTCACATTCGTCAGGCCAGTAGGCGCCCCCACAGCGTAATAGTTCGGTCCGTCTGAGTACATCCCCCACTGGGCGACCGTGCCGTCGGCCTTTCGAGCCAGATTCTGATACGCGGCCGCCACGATGCTCACCACGTTGCTCACGTCTGCCGGCACGTTGGTCTGGTTGTGAGCGTTGTCGCCCCAAGCCGCGACCAGCCCGTTGGTGCGCAACGCCAGCGTGCCCCCAAATCCGCCATCAACCGCTGTGGCCAGGCCGAGACCCGCAGGGGCGGTGGTCTGGCCAAAGTCATTTTTCCCCCAGCCGACCAGCCAGGGATCGACTGGATTACTTCCATTCAAATACTCCGTGTAATTGCTGATCCCGTCGCCGTCCGGGTCGTCGTTTGGATCCACTCCGATGTGGCCGAAGTACTGCATTTCCCAACTGTCCGGCAAGCCGTTGCCGTCCATGTTCGAGATGAATTTCCCGGCCCGGTCCCAGGCGGCCCGCCCACCGTAAAGCGTGAAAGTTATGCCTTGAATGACCTTGCCTTCAAGGCCAAGCGCACTGGCCGGCACTGCCAGCCGCACCCATTGGCCGGCGCTGGGCAGCGTCCCCGCGTAATAACGGCTGGCGGTGCCGTTGGTTCCCCAGGAAATCAGGTTGCCGCCCCAGTAAGCCCGATGCTCCCATGAACCCGCGCCATTCGGCTCCATGACGTACCATTGCAGCATTATTTCGCTCGGCGGATAGCTCGAGTCCAGGTTGATATAGGTGAACAGCGAGTCGCCGACGTTGACCAGGAAGTTGGTGTCAGGCTTGTCGAACCAGTGCTCGTGGATGTTGTTGGTCACGAGATCCGAGACGTGCATGGATCTCCCGGAATAGGCGTATACATTGTTGCCGCCCCAGCCGTGCCCGTCGTTCCACGCAAAGGTCCAGTTCCAATTCTCCGGGTAAGGAGGACCCGGCAGGGTGCTATAGTCATTCGTGTAGCAGCCGCCGGGGGTGGAGTCTTCGACCCAAACCACTTCAGATCTCTGCCAGTCCGGGATTGCGGGGATTGCGCCTGGGAAAGAATTGGTTCGCGTGGGGTCCAGACCAAGGTGATACTCACGGATGTTGCTCAAAAAGTCACCGTCGTGATCGCCGCTCGCCGACTGGTTGAGGTTGCCGAAAAAGTACCGCTCCCAGGCATCGGGCAGGCCGTTGCTGTTCGTGTCGGCAGAGCCTTTATAGACAATTTGCATCCCGCAGAGGTTGGCGTAGCCGTTGATGTCGTGGCCGGCCACAATGATCACCGGCTGGTTGGATTGCACCCAGATGTCCCGATAGACGACAAATTGCTGGCTCTCGTCCCAGGCGGTGCCTGAGTTCCAGCCCGAGCCCCAGATGCTGGTGCCGCGCAGGTCGCAATCGCGGTCGCCGGTCCAGAGTTGGAAGACGCAGTTGGCGTTGTCTGCCGCTGCGTGGCCATAGAGATAGAAGTCATAATTGCCCGCCTGCAGATTGGTAAGCGTGACCGTGATGTTGCCGGCGTCCAAGACGTAGAGGTAGGTGCTATACATCGGATCGTTGATCCCGTTGCCCCAGCCGCCCAGGGCGTTCAAGACGGTCAACCCCGCAGTGGAAGCGGTGCGGGCGGAATTGGTCAATGGCGCGACGCTCCCGCTACTCGCATTCGGAATCCAATAGCCATTCCAGAAGTCGTTGGTGGATAGGCCCACGGCGGCGACACCAACCTTGCTGGTGGAATAGCCACCGAAATCAACGTTGATCAGGTTGCTGATGGCCACGGTGGCCGGCGGCACTGCGGCCGAGGGCACGATCTGAAGCCCATTGATGTAGGCGTAACCATCCCCGCCGGGCGGGATGACCACCTGGATGGTTTGGTTGGTCACGGTGATACTCTTGAACACCTGGTACTCCAAACCGGGTTCCCAGTTTGTAGAATTCCAACCTTGACCCCAGAGGCTGGTTCCTTTGTAGGCGATTTGGCTGCCGGCCCGGTAAAGCTGGAAGGTGCTGTTGGCTACGGCGCTGGCGGCGCGGCCATAAAGGTAGAAGTTGTAACTGTTCGACGGCAGATTGGTTATGGTCAGCGTGATGGTGCCGTTGCTCAGGTAGAGGTAGCTGTTGTACATCGGGTCAGTGCTGCCGTTGCCCCAGCCGCCCGGCGCGTTGCTGACTACCAGGCCGACCGAGGAAGTCGTCGAATCAGACCATTTGAGATTGGCCAGCGAGAGTGGAGTGGAGTTTGGCATGCAGGTGGTCCAGAAATCGTTGGTGCCCTGGCCGACGGCGGCCGGACCGACCTTCTCGGGGCTGGCCCCGCCGCAGTCAACGTTGATGAGAGGGCTGGTCACCATGAGGTAGTCCAGGACCACGCCGGGGCGAGTGTCGGCAGCCTTGGCCAGGCAAAACCTTTGGCTGGAGTCGTTCCCGCGCCTGGGCCGCGGTGCCTCGGCCAGCATGGTCTTGAGGCTGCGGCTGGGTTTGGCCTGCGCGTGAAGCGTGCCGGCTGGCAGCGCCTGAATTTGGGCAGAAAGCAGGTTCCAGGGCGTGCTCTCAACCAAAAACCAGGAATGGCCTCCTTCGCTGTCCAGGATGATGCTTTTTGCTGAAGGAACGGCAGTGCTGCTGTCGCCCAGCGAGAAGGCTTTGCTGGCGCCGGCCTCCAGCCGCATGGCGCCGCCGAGGAACAGGGTGCAATCCGGCAAGCTGTTCTCGCCCTGAATCCCGAATTGCTGGTTGAGGGCGGTCAGGTCGATGCTGCTGGGAATAACCACAGGCGCGGGCCCATCGAGGAACTCGGTGATCACGGCCAGCCGCACGTCCTTGGGAAATCCAAGTGACGATGGATCAGGCAATGCCTTGCGAATCACAATGTCCTGCACCAGCGCTGGCGCTGCCCTGCCATAACTGTAGCTGACGTCGCACTCTGCGCCCTCAAATGCATTCGTGTACGTTATTGTGTTTGGCGCGACCACTTCGCCCTGGCAGTCCTGAGGCCAGGCAAACAGGAGCGACTGGCCGCTGCTGGGCGAGTAAAAGCAAAGACCGTAAATTTGGCTGCGGATTTGGAGGCCGTCAGGGGTGAGCAGAGCCAGCGGCGAGCTCGTGTTCAAATTCCCGGAGAACGTGGCTTTCAGAGGGCCATATTGGGCGAGCGCCACGCCGCCAGAAATCTGAATTTCATCCGGTGGCGGTGGGGCGGAAGGGGTTTGGGCCGGGGTGAGGCTTTGTGACGTGTCGGAAGGCGCCACGCTGTTGGTGGAAACGGACGCCGGGCTGGGGGCGCTTGCAGGCTCCGCGAGGGCATTCTGAAGCCCAAGCCTTGCGGCCGCTTCCACGGCGTTGGTGTACCCGGGCGGGATTGAGAGGTTGTTGGTATCAGTGGAACCACTGTCAACCGTTGACGGCGTGGCGCTTTGACTGTGGCCCGCAGGGGAGCACAGAACCAGAACGAGGGGAACAAGCAATCCAGCAGGTTTCATCGGAGTTGGGTCTTAGGGTTGTCATGGGTCTGAGATCAGCACGGTCCGCCCGCGCCGCGTCACTCGAAGTTTGCGCCGAAGAGCGAGCTCTGTGAATAGGGGGAACAGCCTGATTTTGGCATAGGGGTATTTCCTACTCAGAGCATACCTCCAAGTGCGCCCGGTATTTGACTGGCGGCCGGATCGTCTGCGCGGCCACTTGCGGATCTGCTTCCCGGCCTATTGGCTAACAGCCAAGCTCGAACGACGCGTCAGCGTCAAACGAATGCCGCCAGCCGCGCGGGTCGCGCGGCAAGGAGCATGCAGTTGGCAAAGGAGATAATGGATGGGCAGGGCCTGGTCCCGGCCGGGGCGCTTCATTTCGGCGAGGACGTTTACCCCGGCGGCGGGGGCGTGGGCGGTCCGTGTGGTGGCTGAGTTGGCGCCGGCTGCACGATTACCGGGACCGGATAGCGCAGTTTCATCACGTCATCCACCAGCACTTCGACATAGTAGGTGCCGGCAGTCTTGAATTCCACCTGACCGAACACCGTGACGTTGGTGGCGTGGAGGGCGGCGTCTTGCAATGCGAATTTCACCTCGCCTCTACGCAACACCGAGACCTGGTCAGGCCCGATCAGGCGCACCGTCTCGGTGAACTGGCCTACACCCGCCGTCCACCGATTGAACAAGCTCAGCTTCAGGGCCACGACCGGCACTTGCGGCACGCGAATAAAATTGATCACGCCGACCAGGAAAAAATTCCCGGTCACCTCCTGGCGGATTTCCTCGCACAAGAGCGAGCATTGCAAATCGGGCAGAATTCGGTTCGGCTGCATGTAACTCATTCAATTGGAAAGGGATTTGGACTCAATTGGCGATCGAACCGGCTAATACTCGAACTGATGACGCATCACACTGCACTGCAATTTCCGCCGCGCGCACCGTATTCTGCATCAGCATCGCAATCGTCATCGGACCGACGCCGCCTGGGTTAGGCGTGATTTTGCCCGCGATCGGCTGCACCCGCGCGAAATCAACGTCGCCGACCAATCGCGAACCCCCTTTTGCGGCCCGATCGTTGACACGATTGACCCCGACATCCACGACGACCGCCCCCGGCTTGACCATGTCCGCCTTCACGTACTCCGCCACGCCGATTGCCGCGATCAAAATGTCCGCTCGCCGGCAGTGCCGGTGGATATCTCGGGTCGAAGAATGGCAAATCGTCACAGTTGCGTTGGCGTGTTTTTCTTTCTGGCAGAGCATGGCAGCCATGGGTTTGCCGACAATGTTGCCCCGGCCCAGCACCACTACTTCTGCTCCTTCGATTGTTACTCCAGAGCGCACCAACAACTCACGGATACCCGCAGGGGTGCAGGGGACAAAACCCGTTGCATCGCCCAGCATCAATTTGCCCACGTTGACCGGATGGAACCCATCCACGTCTTTGTGCGGAAGCACGCTCGAATAGACCACCGGCGCGCGGATATGTGGGGGAAGCGGCGCCTGGACGAGAATTCCATGGAAGCGCGAGTCAGAGTTGAGCCGCGCCACAAGCGCCAGCAGCTCGGTTTCTCCAGTTGCTAGCGGCAAAACATGCGTCTCCGAAAAAATATTCAGTTCGCTGCAGGCCTTTTCCTTTCGGCCGACGTACACCATCGAGGCCGGGTCCTCGCCGACGCGCACGAAGGCCAGACCCGGCTGCACGCCGCGCGTCTTCAATGCCAAAATGCGGTGGACGACTTCCTCTTGCAGTTGCCTGGCGATGGCCCGTCCATCAATGAGATTCGCCGAGGACATTACTCGACGACTTCAATTCTCTGAATGGTGATAACCGGCGTGTTCCTCCATCGCTCGTCCAGGCCCTCTTCGCCCGTCACGATGATTCGCAAGCCTTTGTAACGACTCAAATCCAACTCGGACGAGGTGGTGTAGAGGTAATTGATGGTTCGGCCATTGTCCGGGCTGATTAACTCGAACCGCGTCGGCGCCTGGATGCTGAAGGTGCCGCGCACCATGCCCTCGCGTTGCACGACGCGCTTGGGCGGCGGTTCCTCGGCTGCCGTCGGCGCGGGCGTGGGAGCAGCGGGCGCATTCGTCGCGGCAAGAGATCCTGCGGGCGGCAGCGTGGGCGGAGCCTCGGTCGGGGCCGCGGCCGCTGGGGGTGGTTCGGTCACCGGCGCAGGCGTTGGGGCCGACTCGGCCAGAGTGGTGGCTGGCGCGGCGGGCTCTTCCTGCTTCAGATACTGCGCCGCCATGAAGGCATAGGCGTCCGGCGGAGCTTCGATCTGTTTCCAATCACCTTTGGCGCTGATCTCCTTTACCGCGTCACCGCGCTTGAGGATTCCCAGCACGCTGTATTCTTCTCCCGGCCCGGCGCGGAGTTTCAACTTTTGCGGAAGCACCGTCTGGTTGGTTGTATCAATGTACATCGCGCTCACCCACGGGTGCACATTGGTCGGCAAGACGATTTTCGCCCAGGCCGATGGCTCATCCGGCCCGGAATTTTTCAGCCTGACCTCTTCGAT
>Ga0137384_10002205_pt1 | contig 15427 bp, 15 predicted proteins | sample SagtaG_2_FD_104922 | JGI IMG/M metagenome (GOLD analysis project Ga0137384, IMG submission 104922) | Vadose zone soil microbial communities from Sagehorn Ranch, Mendocino, California, USA - Sage2_R_60_16 metaG | ecosystem: Environmental > Terrestrial > Soil > Vadose zone | place: USA... | reverse complement strand
TGCTCGCCAGCCTTAGGCCATTACGACAGAACTGAGCGACGCGGGTGGCTAGGCTCGTCCGCATTGGCAACCGGCGTGGTCCGCCGGCGATCGCTCCGGTGATTTTGTTACGAGTATTGTCTCGGTAGTCTCTGAACACTACCGCCTGCCAACAACGCAGTCACGCTGCCGTCCGGCAAGCGGAGACGACTCAAGGTCTGCTGGAGCGATGTTGTTGGTAAATTCGTTCGTTGTCATTTCTTACGGTCTGCCTTCTCGAATTCCGCGCTCTTGAGAAGTTCAAGAATCACACCGGAAGGCAGGATGTTGCAAAGCCCGGTGTTGTTCTCGAAAGTTATGCGCGGTCTTTTCGTTTGCGGGCTGATGGCCGGCTCGATATAGGAGATTTCGGACACAACTATACCCACGAGCCAACTTCCTTGAAGCAATGTCGTCGTCAGGTTCGCGCCAACCTGAATCACTGGCTCATAGACCACGGGGCCGCCGCTGTTGCCGGGAAAGACAAAGCCGTCAACTATGATGCTCCCCGTGTCCTTTCTCGCAACAATGCCCCTGCGAAGGATGGGGAGAGCGTACTTCTCTGAGCGCAGCCCAAGCGGGAAGCCCATCAGGAACACGGGTGCTCCAGCTTCCACTAAGTTTGCATCGAGGAACATACCGATAGGGATGGCGGTGAATTCGGCCGCGTTTCCCCATACGATGAGCCGACAAGCGACATCTTGGGTGGGGCTGCGGACCCAAGTGCTTCCGATAAACGCGGTCGCATGCGCATCGGATGTCAGTGTGCTGTTCCCCACTTCATTGTTGAGCCGGTACGCCAGATTTGTGAGAAGGGGGCCTCTACCCTCGTCTTCAAAAACAACGTGCTTCGCCGTCACCAAGCCTACATGGCCTGCAGGGGTGCCGACTAAGAAGCCCGTCCCGATTGGTTGTCCGGCTCCTTTAGGATCAAGGACCTCGATTGAAACCAGGTCCCTCAGCCACTGCTGGTTAAAACTCGATGTATGTTTGTTGGTGTCCTGAGCGTTAGCATTGCAAGCCAACCCCAGGGTGCAGGTGACAACGAATGTATGGAATGCGTTCATAGGCATCCGGTTGTTTGCCAACGACGCAAGTTCAGCGACCCGGCCCACGAAAAGCGTAGACTGCAACCACAGCGCGATGGCCTGGTTCGCTTCAGCGCATAGGTGCTGGACCATCCATATTCAGTAACTCCATTTGCCTGTGATGGTGTCATAAAGAAACAAGCTAAGACCAAAGGCGGCACGGTATATACTGCGATGACGGACTCTGCTGCCAAACAGTTCCGAGACTGGCCTGAACAAGAAATTCAAATCGTGAGAGATTCGCGACCAAATGAACCAATGACTCAAAATTATTGCCAAGTGGATTCTGGTCGCTCAATGTCTTCCGATATTCCCAATGCGAAGCATCAACCTTAACCAAACCATCTAAATACAAACGAACAGTGGAACAGAGAAATCTCAAAACTAAATCTGCTCTCCGATTGATGGCGTCTGCGCCTAGAGACTGGTCAATAAAACGTGATGCGCCCAAATCGCTGGAAAGTGTGTGTCCACTCTCTTCATTGGCATCAAAAACAAACCCAACACTCTCAATCTTCTGATTAATAAAATCATGAACATCTTGTTTATCAGAATGAACCCTAAACTTGCTGTGCTCGTAATAATATGAACACCAAAATAACAAATTTGGAAACTTGTCTGCAATCGGTTTCACGAACTCACCAAGAAATGTCTGCCAGCGATGCGTCATATCAGCGAACGACTGATGGTTCTGGGGGAAGTGCAGGACGTACGAATATCGCATTGGAAAATGGCGTTGATAGGCGGTCTAACAACCCCCCGAAACGGGCGGACGCGGGACGTTTGGATAAACCAACAGACACAGCTCGCCCGTATTGGGTGCAGCGGCTTGTAAGTCAGGTGTCATGGATTTTTACTGTGAATCCAATATATCAAAAAACACAAGATTGCGCAAAACGAACTTAGTCAAGGAATTGGCGTAATCCTGCCAGTGGAACTGACCGTTCGCTTTTGCTCATCCGGGGCCAGCAGGCGGTGCCGCCTCATCCCCGGTTTTGCTTGACGCCTCCGGCGATGCTAGCTTGGCAGTATCGTGCTGCAATCGGACAACCCGCGGCGATCAGCGTGCATTTTGCCGTCTTGAAGCTCTTTCCGGAAGAGCCGCGATTTGTCGGCGAATCCGAGGAGTGATCGGAGCGACATTGCCGGTGCAAGCGAAAAGGCCAATCCCAATTTCTGAATTATGGTCATTCTCTAACCCTCGCCTGGCTACGGGTCAGTTTCTCCAGCCGCTTCCTGGGCAGCGTCAGCTGCTTTGCCCGTGCCACCAACCCTCCAAGTTGGGACAGCCTTCGCTAGCCGATTCGTTTTCGATAAGCCAAGAGCTGGCGCGGGCAGCGGCAAGACCGAGGCTTACGCCACTGCGCGCTACTTATTTTTCTTGAACAGGTCGCCGAGGCTCTTGGTGGCTTTTTGCACGCTGTTGGTGGCGGTCTTGCCCAAATCTTTGGTCAGATAAGCGGCGCCTTTGCTGAGATCGGTGACGACAGTGGCAGCCTCTTTTGAGGCGGCTTCCAGAACGACTTGCAACACCTTTTTTGAGAGGTCAGCCGGTGTGATGCCGTCAGAATCCTTGCCCAAGTCCTTGAGATGAATCTCCGGCAGTGAGACAGTGGCGGATTGGCCGCCGAGGGCAGTCACGCTGACGCGGACCTTGCCGCCACTGATGATGAAGTCGTCCACCTGGAGTTTCTTGGCTGGGGTGGTTTCCTTGGGCTTGGCGGGCTCCTTTTCCTGGCCACCGCTGGCGGCTTCTAGATTTGCAAGAATCTTGCTCAGGTTGTTGGCGCGCAGATCAGTCTCGTAGGTGATTTGCGGGGCCTGTACGTTGATGGATTGGATGACGATCTTGTCTGAGAGGAGCGATGCGGGTTTGAGGACAAGGCTGGCCATGCCGACGCTGATGGCTGAGGGCGACTTAAAGCCTTCGGGATTGCCGACCACAAGCCCATTGAGTTTGCCTGAGCCGGAGAGCAATGACAAATGGACAGCGTCGAGCTTGATTTCGACTTTGGCAAGCTTGGGGCCGATGGTTTCCACGCCGCGTTTGATGGCGTCGTCCAGGAAGAAATGCACCGCGATGGCCGCCAGGACGAGCAGGACGACCAGCACCAGGAAGAGTCGGACCATTATTTTTTTCATAACCAGATCGTGCGATCACCCTAATCTGCCAGCAACGACCTGACGGTGTCGAGGAGTTGTTTGGCCTGAAAGGGCTTGGCCAGGAAGCGGTCGGGCTTGAAAGGCGAATGGCGGTAAACCTGTTCATCAACGGTGCCGCTCAGTAGAAGGATCTTTTGCCGGGGCTGGACCTTGCGGCAGGCCTCAATGAATTCCAGGCCGGTCATGTTGTGCATGGTGTAATCGGTGATGACCAGGACCGGGGGCGGCCGGGCGCTGGCGAAGGCCTGGAGGGCCGACTGCGGGTCGCGGAAGGTTTTGATTTTGAACCCGTGCGGTTCCAGGACGACGGCAGCCAGTTCCAGCAACATCGGCTCGTCGTCCACAACGTAGATGAGCGCGTTGGCGCCGTTGCCGGATTCAAAGCCGTTGGCCTCGGGCTGGTTCATTGCCTGTTGCGCTGCTCCAAGGGGTCATTTCTTTTCTTTTTCTTCCGCCGCCGCCGAGACCTGCCTGGCTGCCTTCAAGACGTCTTCGGCCGGAACAATAATCGCTGTCAGGTTATCAGGCTGAAAGCTGAACATGCTCATAGCGCCGCCGCTTTTTCCTTTCATCGAACGCATGACGAAGATGCCCAAAGTCTTCCCATCCAGCGTGAACGCGGGCGCGCCCAGCGTGGTCGTGGTCATGCTGGCGGCGGGCACATAAAAAAGCCGAGGCCGCTGGATGATGGCCGAGATGCGCTCCACCGAGGCTGAATAAGCGCGTCCGGCGGCGCGTCCGAGTCGGTTGAGGGCGATGACCTGTTCGAGGATCTCGGCTTTGCCGGACTTGGTCAAATCGAGAGCGGCGATGGGCGCGGCCAGTTTAGATTTCGGACGGATGAACGCCAAGTCCAGGTCTTTGTCACGCAATACGACTTCGGCAGGCACTTCGGCGCCGTCGTCCAGGAGGATCTTCGCGTCGGCCAATTCGGTTTCCATTTTGAATTTAGCGTCTTCATCGGAGGCGCCGGACATCATGTTTTGCAACAGTTGACCCGGGTCGGTTGCCGAGAGCGACAGGACGGTCAGCCCGGTGGCATCCAAAACCGTCCCGGTGACATCCTGGCGGGACTCGTTAGCCTGTCCGCCCATGCCGGGCATGGAGAATTTGCTCTTGAGCACAATCTCGACGGTGACGACCGCGTGCTGGTTTTTTTTGAAGATAGCTTTGCCCTTTTCGGCGAGATCATCGGCACGGCAGGGCGCAGCCAGGGACAGGGAGAGCGAAATCAGACAAAATAAACATTTCAAAGGGCGGCTCCTTTCAGGTTGTGGTTCATTTTGTAACCGGTCAGTGACGGCGGACGGAGCGCGGACTTTCCAGTCCGCAGGAAGCTCCTCTCGCACAAGCGGGCTGCGAATTGGGTGCGAGTCGGCGTTCGAACGATGCTGCGGACTGGAAAGTCCGCGCTCCGCGATTTGCGCCCGCGTTCACTGACCGGATACTTCATTTTTTCCAGGCGGGTTCAAGCTCCAGATATGCGCTGTGGATGCCGCGCAGGACCTTCATCACCACGGAGGCCTTTCGGTTTTGGGCAATTTGTTCCATGACCGACTTGAGCGAATCAACATTGTTGACGGCTTGCCCGTCCACTTCGACGATCAAATCATCCGAGTAGAGCGAGCCCAGTTCGGCCCAACTGCCCGATTTAACTTCCTCGACCAACGCGCCGCGCTGCCCCGGCTGCCATTGTTCCTCGGCGATGTCAAAAAACGCTATGTCCCGCGTGGTAAATTCGAAGTCATCATTGCGGTATTTTTTCATCTCACGCTTGAGCTTTGGTGAGCGGGCCAGTTCGACCGGGATGATCAATTGGGCCTGTTCGCGAAGGACAGTCAGTTTGACATTGGCGCCGACGTCGTATTGGCGGATCAAAGCAGCGAACTCTTCTTCGTGCTCCGGTCCCGAGGCCGTGAGTTTTTCGCTATCTACCGCAGTGATGAAATCGCCTGACTTCAATCCGGCCCGCTCGGCAGTGGTGTTCGGGTAAACCTGGGTGATGTAGAATCCCTTGAGCTCAGGTTTGCCCAGTTGTTTGGCGATGTCACGGCTGATGACGTGGGTTTCGACGGGCAACCAGGCCTTGGTGACCTCCAAACCGGGATCGCGCAGCTCCTGGATGCCGATTTTGACCACGGAGAGGTAGCGCCGTGATTCGCGCTCAAAGGTGGCAATGACCGGCGAAGGCTCGGTCTTGTCCTGGGTGAGCTTGCGAGTGAGCTCCAAAAGGTCCTCGACGTTTGTGATCGGCGCGCCGTTGACCTGGACGATGACATCTTTCATCTCCAGCGCGGGCTTGGCTTCGCCGGCGGTGCCGCCTGGGCGCACTGAGGTGACCAGGACGCCGGCCTGGTTGGTCCGTTTCATTTCCCTGGCGGTGAGGAAGGAGAGATTCCGGACGGTCAACCCCCATTGTTTGAGTTCCTGTTGCTTGGGATTGAGTTCTCCGCGCTCGATAGGTTCCAGGCGGAAGGGGATTTCTTTGCCATCACGCAGCACGAGCCCCTGCACTTCCTGGCCAATGGGCAGGCTGGTGACCAACCGCATGAAATCGGGCATCTCTTCGTCGTAACGCACCTGGGTGGGCGTATCGGCCAGACGCAGCAGCAGGTCGCCTGGTTGCAGCCCGGCTCTGGATGCGGGCGAATCGTTGATGACGCCGCTGATCAAAACTCCGCGTTGGTTCTTGGAATGTTTAAACAACGGCTGAGTGTCAATGCCCAGCCAGCTTCGCCGGATTTTGCCGTGGGCAATGAGTTCTTCGGCGACACTGCGGGCGAGGTTGCCCGGGATGGCGCCGCTTAACCCAAAGCGGATTTCGTTGATGCCGATAATTTCGCCGCGCAGGTTCACCAGCGGTCCGCCAGAATTGCCGCCGTAAATGGCCGCGTCATGGCCGATCCAGCGCACCAGCGCCCCGACATCCTCGCCGTCGAGTCGAAAGCGCCCGAAGGTGCCGAACAACCGCGGCATGATCATCTCGACATTGCTGATGATCCCCAGGGTAACCGATTGCGACAGGGCCATGGGGCTGCCGATGGCCAACACGGAATCGCCGACGTTGATCTTCGATGAATCCCCGAAAGCGGCGGGCACAAATTCGCGCGGCTGTTCGGGCTTCAGCTTGAGGACCGAAATGTCGGTGAGCGGGTCGGTGCCGACCAGTTCGGCATCGAGCTCCTGGCGGTCCCACAAGGTGCAAACCATGCGCGCTCCGTGGCCGGCGACGTGATGATTGGTGATGAGATAGCCGTCTTTGGAAATGATCGCGCCGCTGCCGACAGCTTGCATCTTCAGCTCACGGCCCTCGCGGTACTCGGTTGAAACAACGTGGATGCGCACCAAAGCCGGACGCATGCGCGCGATGGCCGCGTCAACCACGGCGCGCAGATTGGCCGGGACATCCGGCGGCGGCTCTTGAGCCGGGCTCAATTGGCAAGCGGCCGCAAACAGCACGCTCCCCAACAAAACTGCCCCGCGACAAGACCTGGCTTGGTTGTTCATACCCAACGGAGAGTTGTTGTAGAGCAAATGAATGTGGAAGCAAGCCCCGATGTAACCGGTCAGAAGGTGTGAAATAATTGGCAGAAAGCTCCAAAAGATGGTTCTCCGCTGTTTTCAATGGATCCGCGCGAAACGAACCTCCAAGAGCCAAACTCCAAACTCCAGGGAAGCACCAAGCTCCAAATTCCAAATCCCGCGCGTCAAGTAGGCCGGCCAACGATCTGGTTGCGCCCAAACCGATGAACGGTGTCTAATCATCCCACGTTGGAGCTTGGAATTTGGAGTTTCCCTGGAGCTTGGGGTTTGGAGCTCGGTGCTTTGGCCTTAAGCGTTCCACTGGAAACAGCGAGGAAGCCAAAACACAAAGTGGGCCATCTTTTTTCGCCAAACCGGTGTTGCTCGCTCGAGCTCTGGCACCTACCGCGCCTGGCGCACGCGAATGGTGTATTTGCGCGCCTGGTCGTTGGCCGACACAAAGCGGAGCTGCTCCGTGGCATTCTCCGAAAGAATGACGGTCTGGAATGGAGTCTCGTCGCCAATGACGAAGCCGTTCTGGTCTTTGAAGACGCAGTTGGCCTGCACTTCAATGCGGCGGTTTTCGCGGTTGCGAAGCTGCACGATGATTTCGAGCCGGCCATCCTCCAGGGTGCGTTGGTTGAGGTCGCCACGTGTCACCGAGTACTGCACGCCAGGGTCGAGCAGCACAAACTGTTCAGTGTTTTCATACGGCGGCGTCTTAACGGTCTGCGCTAAATATGGGCCCTGGTCGTGACCGGTTTCGCAGCCGGCGGCCAGAATAGCGGCGGCGATTGCGCTGAAGAATGGAGCAAATGATGTTTTCATAGCGTTTGCGGAGTTGCAGAATGATCACTGACGAACACGACTTTGTCACTTTCGGTCGTCGTCACGTTGAGGTTAATGGTTTTGGTCAGGTCAGCGGCAGGGTGGCCCGCGCCATCCAGAAATTCGACTGTCACCGTATGCAGACCGACGGGTAACGTCAAGCTGGCGAAGCTGATGAACTGCGGCAGATTGTCCCACGAGCGCGTGTCGGCTGCCGGCACCGTGGCGGCAGAAACGACTTTACTCACCAGCCCGGCCAAGGCCACGCCCAAGCCCACCTCGCGGGCGGTCCGGTCCTGGCTGATGGCCGCAGTGCTCAGCCCGCCGATGAGCGCCACGTTGCCCACGACATCGGTCGTGGTCTTGAACACCGCTTTGTTTCCCAGCACATGGTCCATCACGCGCCCGCCCCGAGTGGAGGCTTGAAAATTGAGGTCATCGCAAGGCGCAACGGCCAGGTCATCAGAGCCAGTCTTGATGCGGGCGGACAAAATGGGTGGCGGTAGCGTGCGGAAACGCAGTTCTTCGCCGTAGGTTCCGGTGGCGTACTTGACTGGGCCGGGGCCGAACTCGACGATGAACAAGACGTTGGCCTGCGGGTGATAGGGCGGCAGAACGATGCTCCTGCCGCCCGCCGGCATGGAGGCGACGGTGGCCTTTGCGCGTTTGAGGGCATCTGAGCCGTCGCCGCCAAGCTTGGTTGTGGCCAGGCCGTCGAGGTAGTCAGGCAGGACCCAATCACCGGCGAATTGGTGGCTTTCGGCGTCGCTGTCTTCAAACTCGGCGCTGCGGAAACAGGCGCGGGCATTGTCGAGCTGGCCGTCCATCCAGTAAAGGACGCCGCGATAGAAAAAGGCCATTGCACGCTCGTACGGTTCGCCAATGAAGGTCTTCCTTGCTTCGGCGTGGAAATAGCCTCGCGCTTTGCGGGCCTCCGGGTCCGGGCCGTAGATGCCTTGGAGGGTGAGCAGCGCATCATCGAGCAGTTGCTTGGCCTGGTCGAACTTGCCCTGACGCAGGGCCGCTGCGGCGGTGCGGTATTGCCAGAGCACCTTGTCCCGGGGCGGCCCGTTGGCGATGGCGTTGGGGCCATCCACCATGATGTCGCCGGTCAGAACGACCTGGTGCTGGGGCGTGGAAGCACAGCCGGCGAAAACCAGCAGCAGAGCCGCCAGCGCAAAGGTGAATTGAAAATTGAAAATTGAAAATCGAGGATTTTCAATTCCCTGGGCTTCCCTTCTCTGCGTAGGCCAGGGAGAGAGCGCCCCGCACATTCGCACATGTGCGGGGCGGACGGGGAATCGCCGGCAGCCCTTTCGCAAAGGAAGATTCATGGGGAGCCTCCACGCCATTATCGGCGCGCATTGGGACCATGAACCAGCACGAGAGAACGGACCCCTCACCCCGGCCCTCTCCCCTTCGGAAGGGGAGAGGGGGAATCGTCGGCAGCGCGTTTGTAATGGCCGGTTCATGAAGAAGGCCGGCGTGGGGGCGAACACTTGCGCATTTTCCCGGATGGCTAAACGGCTGCAGGCAGGTCAACGATACGCCGCGTCCTCAAGCCCTTGCTTTTTGATTTCCGCCTTGTCTTCCCAAACGATAGCCGTGGTGCGCGCGTCAATGAGTTGGAAGGCATAGAGGATATAATCGCTAGTACCGGCGGCGGTGCGCGTCGAAAGCCCCTGGAGTGTGCCGGTCAGGAAGAAGTCTGCGCCTTTGAACTCCTGAGTGTTTGGGTCGGCGCTGGCTGTCACAGCTCCCTGACGCTTCATCTGCCGCTCTTTTTCCAGGGCCGCCAGGCGGTCGCGGGCCAGAAATATGACCTTGCCCCGCGTTTTGGTGTTTAGTTCGGTGCGAATACGCGTGAGAAAGATGTCCTTGTTGATCGGGAAGCGGGTCTGGTTATCCACCGGGTCGAGCACGACAACCGGTGGGGTCTGCGCGTTCGCGATTTGCGGGATGGCAAGGACGCTGCGCGCCATTTTGTCGGTTACGGCGACCAGGTCCTGCGATTCGATGCCGGTCCCGGCCACGAAGCCTTGCTCATCGGCGCTCATGTGGGTGACCGGAACGCCGGAGGGGTTCTTCACGCCGGTGGAGGCGCAACCGCTCGCCAGAACGACAACGGCGGCGGTCAGGATGGGGACACAGAATTTTGTGATCGATGATTTCATAATTTGGGCCTTAGAGCTTTGCACAGTTGAAAGTTGACTCTATTCGCCCACATAGTTTAGCACAAATTCACGTTCCGACAAACAGGACAACCGACGAAAAGTACTGGGTCAGCGACGGCGGACGGAGCGCGGACTTTCCAGTCCGCAGGAAGCTCCTCTCGCACAACCGGGCTGCGAATTGTGTGCAGGTCTGCATTCGAACGATGCTGCGGACTGGAAAGTCCGCGCTCCGCGATTTGCGCCCGCGTTCACTGACCGGATACCCGAAAACCCGAACGACAGAAAAAAAGATGATTGGCCTTCTCGAATCTGCTGCGTGTATTCTGAGCGCATGAGTGCGCTGTTGCTCGCAGGTGGCCGGGTCATCGATCCGGCCAACCAGTTGGACGCTGTCGCCGACCTGCTCATTGTTGGAGGCAAAATCGCGGCAATCGGCAACGGCGCCGCCGCCCAAGCGCCGGTCAACGCCGAGCGCATGGAGGTCGCAGGACTGATCGTCTGTCCCGGCCTGATCGATTTGCATGTTCATTTGCGCGAGCCCGGCCAGGCCGCCAAGGAAACCATCGCCACCGGCACCACCGCCGCCGCGCGCGGCGGATTCACCTCAGTGGTCTGCATGCCGAACACCTCTCCGGCAATTGACAATCCGGGAACGGTCGCCTTGATCCATGATTTGGCGGCTGCGCAGGGGGTCGTTAATGTTTATGTCGCTGGCGCCATCACGAAAGATATTGCCGGCGAAGAGCTGGCCCCTATTGGCTCGCTCAAGAAAGCCGGCGTGGTGGCCATCACCGATGACGGTCATTGCGTGCAAAACAACGAGTTGATGCGCCGCGCGCTCGAATACGCCATGATGTTTGGGCTGCCGGTGATGGACCATTGCCAGGATTACTCACTGGTCAGCGATGGCGTCATGCACGAAGACTATTGGAGCACTGCGCTGGGCTTGCGGGGTTGGCCGGCGGCGGGGGAGGAAATGATCGTGGCGCGGAACATTCTCCTGGCAGAAACGACCGGGGCGCGCGTGCATTGCCAGCATCTGAGCGCCGCGGGCAGCGTGCATCTGCTCCGCGAGGCCAAAAAACGCCGCCTGCCAGTCTCCGGCGAAGCTTGCCCGCATCATTTCACCCTTACCGACGCGGCGGTCGCCGGCAGCGAAAAATTCTGGAGTGCGGACGGCGAAGGACTCTCTGGTTTTGATGCCGGCGACAAGGGTCGGCCCACCTGGCCGTCGTACGACACCAATTTCAAAATGAACCCGCCGCTGCGCTCGGCGCGCCACCGCGAGGCAATTCTGGAAGGCCTGGCGGACGGCACGATTGACATTTTGTGCAGCGACCATGCGCCTCATTGCAATTACGAGAAGGAGGTGGAGTTCGACTACGCGCCTTTCGGCATTACCGGCCTGGAGACCGAACTGGCGCTCTCACTGATGCAATTGTATCACACCAAAAGACTGAGCCTTTCGGACTTACTGGCCAAGTACACCGTGGCGCCGGCGCGCCTATTGAGTTTGCCCAAAGGCACGTTGACCGTTGGCGCCGATGCAGACTTGACGGTGCTCGATCCGGACCGCGAGTGGATATTCGAGCAAAGCGCCAGCGCCAGCAAATCCAGCAACAGCCCCTTCTACGGCTGGCGGCTGAGGGGCAAAGCCGTTGCGACGATTGTCGGAGGAAAGAAGGCATGGGCTGAAGAAGCCGAGGCGGCTGCGGCTTGAGGATATCGCGTCGAGGCTGATCGCGCAGAGCGAGCTTTCCCGGAAGCCACCCACCGAATGCGAGCGCATGATTCAATTTTTCCGAAACTTTCCTCCCGCGTGGTGGGTTATTGGTTGTGACGGGATAAGGTCCCTGAGAACAAAACCAAGTGAACCTATAGGAAACCAATATGAAACGTTTGATGCCAATGGCCGTCGGAATTGCCGTTCTTGCTACCATCATGAGCGCGGGTCACTGCGCTGAAGGCCTGCCGCCCGGGCAGGTGGACTTCGGAAAATTCTCGCCCCCGGGCTCGGGCGGGGAATTCGTGGAGGTTAATCTGACCAGCAATCTGATTTCCCTCGCCGCGCGGTTGGTGGAGAAGGAGGAGCCTGAGGTCGCCCGGTTGCTGAGCAGTGTGGAAGTTGTGCGTGTCAATGTGATTGGCCTGGATGACGAGAACCGCGCCGAGATCGAGAAGCGAACTCAACACATCCGCAAAGAACTCGAGAGCAAAGGCTGGGAACGGGTCGTCACTGCCCAAAAGAAGGACGAGGATGTAGGAGTCTATCTCAAAACCCACGGCAAAGATACAGTCCAAGGGGTGGTGGTTCTGGTGACCGAAGGCAAACGGGAGGCAGTGTTCATCAACATCGTTGGCGATATCAAGCCTGGGCAACTGGCGCTGCTTGGTGAGAAGTTGCACATCGATCCGCTCAAGAAAGCCGCGCGCGCGACCGAGAAGACTGAGAAGTGATTTTCGGAATTCTTTCCTTGTTTCAGATTTGATATTCATCGCTCCGTGAGCGAAGTCACGCGCATCCTTGACAGAGTCCAGCAAGGGGAGCGCAAGGCCGCCGAAGAGTTGTTGCCGCTGGTTTACGAGGAATTACGCAAACTGGCGGCCCACAAGATGGCAAATGAAGCGCCCGGGCAGACACTCCAACCCACGGCCCTCGTGCATGAGGCGTGGCTGCGTTTGTCTGGAAACGAAACGCAGGGATGGGATGGCCGTGCTCACTTCTTCGCCGCTGCTGCCGAAGCGATGCGCCGCATTCTGATCGAGCGCGCCCGGCGACGGCTGGCGGCAAAGCGCGGCGGCGGCATCCAGCCTCTGGACGTGGACGAGATCGAAATCCCTTGCCCCACTCCTGACGACGACGGACTCCTGATGATCAACGAGGCGCTGGAGAAGCTGGCCGCGGTCGATCCGCACAAGGCCGAACTGGTGAAACTCCGTTACTTCGTCGGCATGAGTTTCGAGGAGGCGTCTTCGGCGCTGGGTATCGCGGTGCCGACGGCCAAGCAATGGTGGGCTTACGCCCGCGCCTGGCTGACCATCGAGATTCGCGGCTCCTCACCTCGCTGAAACCGCTGTCGGCGTCGGGCCTTTTGCTCCTCGGGAGGCTACGTGTCCCAGGCAACACAATTCTTCATACTTTTTCTCCTCCGATTGCGCATGTAAGATCAGATGAACAACACCGGATCACCCATGCCAGCGTCTCACGAACGTGAACAAGCCATTTTCACCTTGGCTGTCGCGAAAACGGCCGCCGAGCGCGCGGCGTTCCTGGATCGCGAGTGCGCCGCCGACCTCAATAATCAGGCCGCAAAAAAAGTTGGTAGTGGATAGTTGATGGTTGAGTCAGAGGACTGATAACACTGGCTCCCAAGGTTACTGCTGGCCGCTTGGCGGTTTGGGCAGGCGCTCCTGTTTTACCCATTCACCAAAATCCCGGGCGATGGCCGCCTCCAACTCGTGGGCTGAGTAGCCTGAAATCCTGCCGGCTTCCTCCAAGGCCGCCTTCTATCTGCGGAGCATTTCCGGCTGCTCGGTCCGGCTGCAAAAGCGCAGATCGTACTTGGCAGCGTGAACACGTGCGATGTAGTCAGGTCTTGCCACCGAACAGGGCTTGCCGCACTCGCTCCAAGTGCTCCTCGCTGAAACTGTGATGCCACTCCCGGAAGCTCTGTTCGAGGGCCGCAACGCACGCCTCAGGCTCTTGGTGTTTGATCCCGAATCGTCCCAGTTCCTCCGGCGCGTGCTGCTTGCAGGCTAAAACCAGGGCGCGGCCGATCATTAACAGCCCCTCCAGGCAACGAGCATGGCCCTCAAGGTCCGTAGCGGTTGGAGACGCCAGGACCATCCTCTCCTGTTCCACCTTTCGGAATTGCGGCACCGCCAGGTTCCATTGGAAGACTCTCCTGGCCAGGGAGTCAGTCTGCTCCTCGCGCGAGGCCTCTCGGATCAATCCCTCAACCCACGCCCATTCTTCTTCTGTTCTGCCCGGCGGGGCTACTGCGTTCTGGACTGGTGCCATGCCGGGAAACTATGCCCTCGTGCCGGGCCCGTCAAGCACTCCGCTCCTCCCGTCCATTTACGAGAAAGCGTCGCTGATCAAAAACCTATCAGGGCGCTCGGAGACGGTAGTATTTCTCCGTGCCGAGGATGCCATTGGTCACGACGAGGCGTTGGAGAAGCTGGCCGCCGTCGATCCGCACAAGGCCGAACTGGTGAAACTCCGTTACTTCGTCGGCATGAGTTTCGAGGAGGCGTTTTCGGCGCTGGGTATCGCGGTGCCCATGGCCAAGCAATGGTGGGCTTACGCCCGCGCCTGGCTGACCGTCGAGATTCGCGGCTCCTCACCTGGCTGAAGCGGCTGCCGGCATCGGGCCTTTTGCCCCTCGGGAGGATACGAGTCCCAGACAACACAATTCTTCATACTTTTTCTACTCCGATTGCGCATGTAAGATCAGATGAACAACACCGGATCACCCATGCAAGCGTCTCACGAACGTGAACAAGCCATTTTCACCTTGGCTGTCGCCAAACCGGCCGCCGAGCGCGCGGCGTTCCTGGATCGCGAGTGCGCCGGCGACCTCGCTCTCCGGCACCGTCTCGAAGCATTGATGGCTGCTCACGAGCGGCCTGATCCGGTGCTGGACGCGCAGACCGAAGAGGCCAAGCCCACGGTCAAGGTTGATCTCCCCGGCGATCCAGTGGACGCCGCGGTAGGAGTGACCATTGGCCGCTACAAGCTGCTGGAGAGAGTGGGCGAAGGCGGTTGCGGCGTGGTCTATGTCGCCGAGCAAACCGAGCCAGTGCGAAGACGCGTGGCGCTCAAGGTGATCAAGCTGGGCATGGATACCAAGTCAGTGGTGGCTCGCTTTGAGGCGGAGCGGCAGGCGCTGGCGATGATGGATCATCCGAACATTGCCAAGGTGCTCGACGCGGGAAGCACGGAGAGCCCTCACCCGGCCTCCGGCCACCCTCTCCAATCCGATGCATCCGATGGGAGAGGGACAGGGGGTGAGGGTCGTTCGTATGTCTCCGCAGGCCGGCCGTATTTCGTGATGGAATTGGTGCGTGGCATCCGGATCACTGACTACTGCGACCAGAACAATCTTTCTACCGTCGAGCGGCTCCAACTTTTCATCCAGGTGTGTCACGCTATTCAGCACGCGCACCAGAAGGGCATCATCCACCGGGACATCAAGTCGTCGAACATTCTGGTCACGCTGCACGACGGTGTGCCGGTGCCCAAGGTGATTGATTTCGGTATCGCCAAGGCGACAGAAGGGCGGCTGACCGACGCGACGGTCTATACGCAGTTGCATCAGTTCATCGGCACGCCAGCTTACATGAGTCCGGAACAGGCGGAGATGAGCGGGCTGGACATCGATACGCGGAGCGACATCTACAGTCTGGGCGTCCTGCTTTACGAGTTGCTTATCGGTCGGACGCCCTTCGATGCGAAGGAACTAGTGGACTCCGGACTTGACGCGATGCGCAAGACGATCCGCGAGAAGGAGCCAGTGCGGCCGAGCACGCGACTGGCAACGCTGCCAGGTGAAGAACTGACGACGACCGCGAAGCGCCGTTCGGCGGACGTGCCGAAGTTAGTCCACCTGCTCAAGGGTGATTTGGACTGGA
>Ga0137384_10002200_pt1 | contig 15450 bp, 9 predicted proteins | sample SagtaG_2_FD_104922 | JGI IMG/M metagenome (GOLD analysis project Ga0137384, IMG submission 104922) | Vadose zone soil microbial communities from Sagehorn Ranch, Mendocino, California, USA - Sage2_R_60_16 metaG | ecosystem: Environmental > Terrestrial > Soil > Vadose zone | place: USA: California... | reverse complement strand
TCCATGAGTCAACGGGTCAGAAATCATTCGCTAAAGTAAGATTATTCATGAGGCATCCCCTTCTCTCAAAGTAAGTTTCTTCCATGAGGCAATGCGTTAGTACTAAATGATTGACGCTGAACAGAGCACAGGAAAACGCGTTCTCCTTTCCTCCTTTAGGCAAACAATTGGCCGCTGCACAAGTTATAGCAAAACTTGCTTTGAAAAACCTCTACGATGAACCGAACATCTTCAATGTACCAGATATGATCCTAGTGGGATTTCCACCGGGAATTCCAATTCTAGACCCAAATATACCAGCAAACACTTTTAATGCTAAAGCACTAAGCACGCCTTTCATTGACCTCAGTGGTTTAGCCACCGCAATAAATAACGAATGGGGAGTCATTTTCACTACTCTTAACTTTTTCTATCAAGTCTATCAGGAAGTGAAAACGAACAACCAGTTAGATGACAATGCAATTGGTATAGCGACGGCTCTAGCGGATTACGTTGGTAACCTTTGGGATAAAGAGACGATGGATCCAACCAAATTAAAAATCAAAAACATGCTTAACACTGATCGATATACCGAGATTTTCAGGCGGTTATCCGGCTTTTTGGCAATGGAATCAGGTATGTTGAAACCACTTCTGCCTCTTGCAGATGCAGATAAACAGGCCGCCCAAGCGCAGGCAGAAAATGTCTTCAAATTAAATAGGTTGATTGATCATCTCAACTGTAACCAACATTATTACACGCAGCAGTTTCTGACATACATTGCCCAAAAAACGCAGAACATAGCGATATTTGATTTCGTGAACGATTTATTTCAAACGGCAGGCGTGTTATCCCCACAGAATGAGAACCTGTTACAACTGCTTTTTGATGTTGACCGCACATTTATAGATAGGCAAGAAATAATTGTGCCTAGCTTTCTGCTACTCGATGAGACACAAGTGACGACGATCGCGAACTTTCTATCATCACAGGACGCCCAAAGCGAATTTCGCTTCGACAACATTCAGCCTACAGTCGTCGATATAGAAGTGCCTTGTGATGGGATACATCTTGAGGTAGCAGGAGGGTCATGCGTTTTACAGGGCTTACCAGGACCGATTGAGGAAAAGGTGGATGTAACAATTCATGAAGACGAGAGCCTCAAAGTCAACGTTTCTTAATCGGCATGAATAAATATCAAGCAAGTAAATGCTTTGCTTTCTTTGCGAGATGTCGAGGAGAAGTACAAATGACCTTTAGTCAGAAATGTGTTGGAAATGTCCAAAATAAGCCTACTATTTTCTTAGTAGATGAGTTTCTGGAGGGGAAAGGAAAACTCACAGAGTATCCTTCAGAGGCGATCCAATCCTTCAACACTGCTTTTAAAAAAAACATGGACCTCTTGATCTCTGGACCTAATCAATCGCTATTTAAGATCGAAAATAAACCCAACTTAGCTCAGGTTCCTACCTTCCTGGGAAGCGGTGACGTAGTTCTAGGTTTTGTACACTTGCCTCCTTATTCTATAGAGGATGATGAATTAACAGTACCCCCAGTTAGTCTCATAAATAGAGTGATGGACAAAGTATTTGATAGATTTCAAACGAAGATCGATTCACAATTGAAAGCGGTTGGCAATGAGAAGACCTCGGTACCAAAACTGAGACAACCCTCCCCCTCTGATGGAAAAGTTGGTCTTTCTTCCTTTATACACCAGGCACAAACAGTAAAAACAAAGAAGGATAAAGATCAGAAAGTATTTTATTCAATTAGAATAGGAATAGTTGATGTAGGATTCGCTGGCGGCGATGCCGTAGCAGTATGGCCTGAAGAGAAAATCCGAAGGAAAGTGCTCAAGCTGTTAAGCCAAGTTAAGAATCCGGATGTTGGTTTTGGACCTCAGGCTGTTGCCTTTGTAAGGCAGAATCTTAATTCTCAGGATATAAAAGAGATTGGGCGTTTGAAGGATTATCTTCAGGCAGTGGGTAGAGAATTAGCCTACGATTTATTACATGAATTTTGGCATGCAGCCGAACTCACTGGCGAACATCCTTATGAGGGCGGAAATATACATATAGAGGGCACACCTAGTGGCACAAAACCGGACCTTGTCTTTCAACCCAAGGCTATACAAAACATTCTTGCTAGTTACGAGAAAACTTGGTGTAAAGATATTGAGGAGGGGCGAATTAGCGTTGGTGACCTTAAAGTCTAAGATCTAAGTTCACAAGGAAGCAATGCGGTTTGATCTCTCATCTCATTTCGAGCTAACTGTGCAAAGTTTCTCCTCAAATTTGCGGGGTGCGACACACTCTTTGATTGATCTGATTCAATGCAACGAACCTGAAATAGATTTCATCTCACGCTTGAAATACCCGCTACTTTGCGGCTGGTGACAGCTTACGTAGCACTACCCCTTCACCCGGATCTCATCCGCCTGCGCATGAACCAGATCCAGCTTTCCGCTTTCGACCAAGGCCTGATGAACCTGCTCACAATGCACCCCCGCCCGATCGCGCCAACTCGCCACTGTTCGTTCATCCAAGCCAAAGGCTTGCACAATGGCTTGAACTGGACAGCCATAGGCGAGCCTCGTCACCACGATGACAATGACCTCCATCGGCTTGCGTAAGCCTTCGAACATGGTTCCTCTTCTGGCACTAAAGGTCTGTTTGCAGATCCTACACCGATAGCGTTGCCGAGTGCTCTCATGAATCCTGATGGTGCCCGCTCCGAGTTGGCCTCTTGCGGAACACGCCTCATTCGGGCAGAATTGCTTCGACGGTTCCATCGGCTCGGGTGTGCTCTTTTGCATGAACACATCATGCCAATGGGCCCTCTTTTTTTCAAGCCCCTCCCATTTCACCAGTTACTGGGGCTCTACCCCATACGCTGTTGAATCACTTCTGCTAGGTACGCCTCTCTTGACTGCTGGCTCCAGATCATCTCGTAACGCCCTCGCTGAGCATCGCTGGCCTTGAGAAGGAAGTACGTCATATTACTTGCCGCGGCGGTCTTCTCCGCAAAGGCGCGTTTCGCCACGACTACAGGTGCATCGATCTGGTTATCCGCTTTCACTTCGACGATGAAGTACTGGCCGTCCTCTTTTTGGAGCAAGAAATCGGGATAGTAGCTGCGAATGGTGTGGGACTCCGGGTCGATGTATTGGATGAAAAAGCCTGATTGGCCGTGTGTGAGCATGCCCGTGAAGTAGACCTTTTTCACCAGGTTGTCACGCAGTAGATCCGCAAAGAGCCGGAGTTCTGGATGTGAGTCAAAACAGTACGTGTCCAGATGAAAACTTTTCTCCGCGTGCGCTTGATAGGCCTGTACTCGGCTTACCAAGTCAGGCTTTGCGCTGACCTCGTAGTAGCCCCGCTCAGGCACTTTGACAAGATCGATGACCTGTTCTTCTTCGTTCTTATGCTCTTTAATTTCGTAAAGCTCCTGGAAGAGGCGCGGAATGACCCAGTCATAGAGGAGCTCGTTAAACTCGTTCGCGTGTGTGACAATGGTTTCGAGGCCATCCACTGTGCTGGCCAGGATCTGTTCTATTTCCAGGCAGGATCGGTTCAGGTAGCGTGCGACTTCGGCGACAAGGGTGAGCGGACTAAAGAGACGCCGCTTGCGTGCATCAGAGATGTCCTCTATCTTCATGGTGCGAGCGTCCGCGGAAAGTCCCTCACGTTCCTCATGCAGCATGCGGTACCGCTCGGTCGGAGCCTCATCCATTTTCAAATGTATATGCTCAGGGAGTGGTTTCTCTTTCAGCCGGAAGAGGCTGCGCACCCTGATCAGTCTCACTTTCTCCACTGGCAGCTTGACATGGACCTGGAAGGCCTGAGAGCCGCCACCGCTTGCTTCCAGCTCCTGTACCGTCACCCGGAAGTTTTGTTGCAGCTCGTCATCCAGAATCGATATATTCTCCTTGCTTAAGTACACCTGCCCAGTACGCTGGACCTCGCCGATGGCACGCAAGCAGCGCATGGAGGCCTGTAAGACGAAAATCTTCGATCTTGGCTTACGATAGAGCGCGACGGCGAAGAGCGAGCGGCAGTTCCAGCCTTCACGCCCTTTATTGACCAGGAGAATGAATTGTTTCTGTGAGTCGGGAGTGTCTAAGCGATTAAACTCGCGAATGTCCTCGTTGGAGGTGAGTTTAGAATCACCGACGTTGACAAGGATTTTATTTGTGGAGATGCCTCGCTCCTGCAGTGCGTGCTCAACTGCCGGGCGCAGTTCGTTCTGAAGCTCTTCAATAGTAGCGGCGAAGAAGGCCATTTTGGGGATCATTCCCTCGTGTCGGTCTTCTGGTTTATTGTGTTCACAAAAATTTTGAATGGCGAGTTCAACGAATTCTGAGGTGCGAGTATTCTCGTAGCCATGAACGCGCACCAGCTTGAGGTACTGTTTTTGAATGGCGTCGGACAGGCCGAAGGCGTAAACGACTTCGGGGAGGATGCGGTTCTGGACGTAAGGAGTACCAGTATAATTGAAGCATGCGACAATATGGGAGCCTGCACGCTTCAGGCTGGAAGAAAGTTCGTCGATGGTCAGGCGCAGGCTCGTCCGGCTGCTGTCTGTGCCCATGTCTTCGGCCAACTGTTTGCCGAAGGCGTGATGGGCCTCGTCTACATAGATACCAAGCTGGCTAAGCCGCTGGAGCTTCTGGAAGCGCTGATTGGAGGTGAGTGCTTCCTCGCTATCCAGCTCGTCGCTCTCGTAGAGATCGCCGTATTGCTCATAGACGGAGCCCGCGGGGATGGACACTTGGCGACTCGACATGAAGAGGTCGAGGGGCGATTTGGCCTTGTGCTGCCGTTTCAAGATAACTTTCTGGGTGTTGGAGACGATCAGGTTGAAGCGGGACCGATCCAGGACATTGAGTGTCATGCCTGTCTCATCCAGGAAATGAAAGCGGATATTGGTATCGAGCCAGCTTACATACTCGGGCGGGACGACACGCGACTTCTCAAAAGTCTGGATCTCGCGCAGCGCTTGGAGCACCGTCGTATCAGGCGCGAAGACCAAGGCGTTGTGGCAATATTTGGGATCTTTCGGGAATTTGTTGGCGAGAATGAACTCGTAGAAGATGCAGGTGGCCATGAGAATGGTTTTGCCCGTGCCCATAGTCAGTGCGAAGATATAGTTGGGATAGTCACGCGTGTATGCCTTCAGGTGGTTATATACTATATCGTAGGTAGCTCTGGTTGGTTCCTCAAACATGCCCAGTTGAGCAACCTGACCGAGTCCTTCATATTCTGCGACAACGCCACGTTCTAAGAACTGCTCAGTTCGCTCTGACCACTCTTTGAAAAGCTGATGCACGGGTTTGTTGTCGAGAAACTCTTTGAGGAAGATGTACATTTCCAGTGCCTCAAATTGTGGCTGGCGCAAAAAGGCGTTGGCGTTCTCCGGGCTATTGAAATCCAAGTATTTTCTACTGAGTTCACGGTAGTGTTGGCGAATACGCCCGCGATTCTGCACATAGAAATCGCGTAGGTGAGCGTAGAAAGGAAACGTATCCTGAATTGCGACTGACTTAGCCATAGGTCAGCTCCATCTCAAGTGATTCTGAGAGCAGGTCGGTGATCTTGACGCGGATCGTGCCAGCGTCATCTGGCACGCGGTAGCGTCCGGCAACGAGTTCGTTCTCCTCGGGCACATCAATGACGACAGGTTGTAAGACAGCGCCATCATAGTTCCAATCGACCATCACCGAATCCACCAGCTCGCTCCAGTTTTCAACATGTTCCTGCTGGAGGCTCAGTTTAGCCAGCAGGTTCATAGGATAAAACTGCTCAATGATCAAGTAGCCATCCTGGATGACAATTCTTGCCTCTGAGTCGCGCTTGAACTGGAGATCTTGCTTGTCGCGTAGAATGTCCACCACCTCGACATCCAGCTTAAAGGGAGACATCTGGTGCTGGAGGTGCGCTGCGAGGTCCGGTTCGTGTCCCATGCAGACAAGCGTGACCTTCTCTACCGCCTGGTTTGGGTGTTCTGCCTGGCGCTTCTCGAAAGCTCGATAATCGAAGCCGGTGATCAGTTCATTGAGATCCTGGCGTGTGGCAATCCGATTAATAGGCATAATTTTGACCATACGCCCGTCTTTCTCACCGTCGAATAGGCTCCCAGCTTGGATGGGGTTAACTTCCAGTGCTTGTATAAGTAGTTCTTTCGCCTGAACTGGGTTGCGGAAAATATCGTAATTATTGACATTATAGACTTCGATGCCGGTATAATATGGTTGTATTGCGTCTTCCTCCAAACCTAAAGTGGGTTTTCGGGCCTGGATCTCGGCTGCGATTGAAAGTAAACGCTTTGTCGTGATCTGCACCGCTCCCAAGTTGATATCTGCACCCAAGAATTGGCGTCCTTGTTCCATTGCCACTGCTTGCGTAGTGCCACTTCCCATGAAGCAATCTAAGACAAGATCTCCTGGTCTGGAACAAGCCGTAACTATCCTTTCGATCAATTCTTTGGGTTTTTGAGTAGGATATCGCAAGTTCTCTGTATGGTCAGCTGGCTGCAACATGGAGATTCGCCATACATCGTCAATCGTCTTGTGAGTAGACTCAATATATACGACTTTCCCATCCTCATCCTTTGCATTGACTAGTTTCTGCTTTTCCTTGCTCCAAGCTCGTTTGATTTGCTTAATTGTTTCTTCACGAGCTTCTCGTACCTTTGAAAATGCATAGTTATCTGACTTGGTATACCAAAAGATTGTGTCATGATTAGAGGCGAACCTGTTAATATTACCTTGCATCTTGTTGTAGTAATACCAAATAATCTCATTCCTAAACTGGTCGCCGCCGAAGATTTCATTAAGTATGGACCTCAAATAGTAATTCTGGTGCCAATCACAATGTACAAACAAGCTCCCATCATCGGCGAGCAACTCTCTGAGCAGTATTAGGCGTTCAAACATGAATTGCAGATACTCATCGTTGGCCCACATGTCAGCATACTGTTTTTCTTCAAATGCAGAGGTGCTGCCAGATGCGTTCTCACCTCTTATTGTTATTTGCCTCTTATAATCCGCCTTAGAGTCAAACGGCGGGTCGATATATACGAGTTTTATCTTCCCACGGTACTCTTTCAGTAAATGACTCATAACCTGGAGATTATCACCCCAGTAAATCTTATTCCTCCAGCCTTCCACTTCAGGTCCATACGTTTCCTTATGCTGGGCTGGATAGTATTGAGTTGAAGTAAAAGGACGCTTACCAGCCCATTGGAGTATGGGATAGCCCCGAATGGGTTCAAATTTATATTCTTCGACCCGCTTGACTGCCCCAGTCTCACGCAAGCCGAGTTCTTGCTGATCTTGCTCTATGCTCATGGATTGTTGCTCCTGAATTTCCAATTTTTGGCGTCGCAGTAGTGGCGCATGTCACACTCTTTGCACAGTTTTGGCGGGCGCGCGAGGATGGCGAAGTCGCGTGCTTCAATGCGGCTTACGACTGTGTCAAAGGTTTGGATGGTCTGTTCGATAGAACGGCTGTCTCTGGTGAAGGTAATATACGGGTTCCCTGCTTCCTCACTCGTGTAGTAGAGGTGCGTCTTGCTAATTTTCTGTCCGGTCCGCTGCTCGACGATATGAGCATACACTTCAAGTTGACGGTGATACTGGTTTAATTTTTCACGATCCTTGGGATCGTTGACATCGAGCTTGCGCTCCGACTTGAAGTCCACCAGTTCCACGGTATCATGCTGACCTGTGATAAGATCCACTTTGCCCACGAGGATGTAGTGCTCCTTGACGAGTGAGACATCCACTTCGGCCTGGCGGATATGGGACCAGTTCCCGTTTTGACGACGGTAGTAGCGAAGCACCTGCTCTACGGCCAGGTTTCGAGCATACGGCGCAAGGTAGACGCGCTCGCGTTGAGTGATCAGGGCGTAGTTGGTATCAAACCAGATGTGGATGCGATCTTCGGAAAGGCGCTCTTGCTCACCACGGAGGACCGTCCGGTGGATATCCTCAATCGTCTGGTGGACGAGTGTCCCGAAGAGGATTGCGTTGCGGCGCACCGGCGCAAAGTCCAGTTCACGAAAGAAGCGATACTGCTCCGCACAGTTCTCGTAGACCGTGATGTGAGAGGTAAAGGAATACTCACGCTTGAGATTGGCCTGCTTCACCGTTTCCAGGGGCAGCTCTGCAACGCGGAGCGTCGGGTCGCGCCAGGAGGGGAGCCCCTGATAGTAATCCTTAAAGTAAGTTGACGGTGTGCGGCCCTGGCCTTCCTTTTCAGATGCAGTCAACACGAGCAGGTTCTGCGCGCGAGAGAAGGCAGTGTAGTAAAGCCGCCGAAAATCGTAGTGCTTCGTCTCTGAGAGCGGCTCAAAGGGTGGGCGTACCAGATATCCCTGTTCGAGCTTTTCATCGAGTTCGGTGTACTGCTTGCGGGGGACGGCACTCAGGGAATCGACAAGCACCACCGGGAACTCAAGCCCTTTTGCCTGGTGGATTGTGAGGAAGGAAACGTAGCCGCTGGGAGCATACTCGGCCTCGTCCTCGTACTCATTGATCCCGCCGTCTTTAAGGAAACGGAGAAATCGATTGAATAGGCTCTGGAGATTCTGGTTGAGGTACTCAGGATTGAGAACGGTGATGTGATGCAGGTATTCAAACTTGTTGAGCAACTGGGAGAAGAGCCCCAGGTTGCGCATCGCCCTGCCCTGTTGCAAGCCTTCTTTGAGCAGATCCTCCTCCAAATAGCGACTAAAGAGTGGAAAGCGCAATAACTCAAAGAACAAGCCGGAGAAGGCATAGTCGGCGTTTTCGACAAGGGGGAGATGCTGCTTCGCCTTCTGCCTGATCCAACGCAACAGGTCGGTATTCTCAGGCTTGCGGAGTGCCTCGGCAAAGGGGACAAAGCACTCGTGATCGTAGTAATCCCAGATAGTGAGGTGCGCGTCATCTCGCCACTTGCGCGCCTCGGGAAACTGGGGAAAGAGAAAAATGAGCGCGCCGATCATCAGGCGCACTTCCTCGCGGTCAAAGAACTGGTTGGCACGCGGAGAGTACACGGGGATGCCATGTTGCTCCAGGTAGGCGGCCAGTGCTCGGACTTTGGGATTCTTCACAGAGCGGAAGAGAAAGGCCACCTGGTTCCAATCTGTTAGTTGCCCTTTAGTTCTCAGCGCTTGCAAGAAGCTGAGCACTTCTTCCTGCCAAGCCACCTCCGACATGGCGGAGACACGCACGACGGCTGGCATGGCGGGAAATGCGGCGGGACGTGGGGCAAGCTGCTTGGGATAGCGAAATTGCTGTCCCTTATACGTCCATTCCTGGCTGGCCATCCAGCGCGTGCAGAACTCGATGATCCCCTCGTGCGAGCGATAGTTGGTCTCCAGGGCCACGCGTTTATGGGGATCGGTGAAGGCCGAGCCGAATTGTAAAATATTGCGGATCGTTGCGCCGCGGAAGCGATAAATGCCCTGATCGTCATCCCCGACGACGCAGAGATTTGGGCTGTCTGTTCCGACAAGTTCCAGGAGGATGCGCTCCTGGATGGTGTTGGTGTCCTGATATTCGTCGACCATCACATACGCAATGCGCTCTTTCAGCGTATCTCGCACGGATTGGTAGTTGCGCAGCAGGTGCAGGGCTTCGCGCTGAATGGTAGAGAAGTCGAGCGCATTCTGCTCTTCGAGCAGCGTGTAATAAAGTTGCGCGCAGCGCCCCAGAGCCTGGATGGCTGCATCCGGGGCCGCGAGCAAGGTCTGGATATCGAGTGCTTCCTCTGAGACGGTATTGATCCACTTCACTAGTGATTCACTGCGCTCCCAGGTACTGGTCGTGGCGGGATTGCCGGCCAGGTGGGTAATGCCTTCGAGAGTCTCGAACGCGGCGAAGCGCTGGTAGACAAAGTAGTGCTGGTCAAATTCGTCGAAGACCGTAAAATTGTGTTTGAGCCGGGTATATTCTCGGTGATCCTGTAACCAGCGCAGGCAGACGGAGTGAAAGGTACCCAGGTACATCTCGTTCAGATTGAAGCGCGTGCCGAGCTGGTCGAGGCGATTGGAAATACGCGTGGTGAGTTCTTGCGCGGCCTTGTCCGTGAACGTCACGACCATGATGCGCTCTGGGGAAATGTCTTTTTCGGTCAGGAGGTAAACTACACGCTCCACCAGGGTAAACGTCTTCCCAGAACCAGGGCCTGCGATGATCAGCAATGGCCCTTCCGTAGTAGTGATCGCTTCCAGCTGCTGTGGGTTAGCCGCTGAGATCAGACTTGCTTTTGTCACTTAATATGATCCTTCTTAGTCGATTGCACTTACTACTAATCATTGCACCGCCTCCGTAAGTATGTAGTAGAGAGCACCCTATTTGTCAAATGGTATGATATAAATTGGCTGTGGAAGGTATTTCGTATCGCGCGTCAGATTGCAATTATAGAGTGAATATGAGCCTATTAGGGTTCTGTTACCATCAAAAAGTCTGCTCTTTACACTCAGCAATCCCGATGCACCAAATGTGACCACGAGCCAAGATTTATGTCAAACTATAATCGTTCGGCCAATTTGGATGGAGTTGCAATAGCTCCCACCCTTGCTTTCCTGTTAGGTCTTGCCGGCATGCCGTTTTCAGGTCAAATAGATTTTGAGGACCTTGCCAGATATCGGGTCTCAATGGATGCTGTGCCCAGGGGTTGTGCCAGAGGATCGGTGTTCTGCGGGCAATAGCAAGGGGCCACAATGCATCAACCAGCAAGACAGCACTGACCTGCCGATTCCTCACTCCTGAACGACCGAACCATAACCCATCTTCATCCTTAGAGCGACCTTGCGCGAAAGGCGCCCTGATCAGTCTGACCTGGCCAGTTTGTCGATCTAGCTCAACCAATTCTTTCCCAAAAAACACCTCCTCCATATCAGCGCACATCGCCTTCATTGCCAGAGCATTCAGGGCGATAACGTAAGGATACCCCAACCCATCTTTATAATTCTTTGCCTTGTCTTTCAAAGGTTTCAGTACAGCACTGCGCGGATCAACCCATTGGGGCTCATACGAACTGGAAGTACCGCTTTCCAGGGTTGCCCGCGACTTGGGGAGCAAAGAAAAGGTAATGTCCCAGCCGTCAACATTCAATCGCAGCTCAAGTTGACTATGGGTTTGAAGCCATTTTTGCAGTTTTGAACGCATCGTAGCAATAGAAGGTGAATTTAACGGTGCCTCATGTACATGAAATCCGATCCAGAAATTCGGCGAGGGAAGAGCATGGATCATTTCACGAATTTGGCGCAAATTCACTTCCTTTCCCGCGTCCGGATCTGACTCCACGGCAAGCGTCGCTTCTAAAAAACAAACAGGTATCCCAGCCAACCGAGCGAAGAAGTCAGGACGATGGCTTGAAGTTTCTACATGAGGCTCGATCTCGATAGTGAAATGATGACGGCGTAGCAAGGTGTAGCAATAGAGCTCAAAGAAGGCTGCCTGATGCTGCCGATCCCGTCGGGCTTGGAAGGCCGCACAGAAGCTTTTTCGGCAGTCCGTGCGATAGTCCTGCTTCTCGCAGTCAGACGTATAGTCATGAAACCACTGTTCCAGCAGGTTTCGGGCCTGCTCATGCTCTGGGAGAGTAGAGCGGTCGAGGAACGCATATTCTGACTCAGAAAGCTTTCTTGGGCTGCTCTCGCTTGAAATATGCTCGCGCGAAATAATGAGATTGTCCTTGTAAAATAGTGTATTCTCAGCGATAGATCGTGGTGACATGCTCTCCTCCGTTACCATGTTTCCCCAGCAGTATAACATAAGCGGCAAGTAGCGTAAGAGTTTATGTGGAATCCATCCCTTCACCACTCCTCTCTTGCTTGGCATTTTGTGAGCAACAATGATCACTCAGCGAGACAGCATAGAATGCACCATGTCTGGTACCTGCCTGGAGCAACATCTCTATGGGGGTCTATTTTTCTTCAGCATTTTCTTTGTGCTCTCACGCACGACTTTCGCGGGTGAGGCGACAGGGAGTGGTTCGTCCAAACACCTGAGTCCAGTTTCAAATGCACGTTCTCACACAATATACCCCTTTTTCATGTGGAGTGGTGCGCCTGCGGCCGCATGATGTTTCAACCTCGCTGATTCTGGCTCTGTTTACCTCTCAAAATAGCCAATGTTCAGCTTAATCGTGCTCATTCTCTTCTGGAGAGAAATCGACTGAGAGAATACAGCCGACCCTCGCTGATTCGGGATGTCTCTCAACCAGCCTGATCTTCTGAACCTGCTCTAGTAGAGGCTTCCTATTCTGAGACAACCGGTACAGTTCGCCCAAATCAGTGAGGTTGCGTAAGAGTCGTTTCATTATCAAATTGACGCTCCTGTACTTCAGGACGAACTTGTAGCTCAGCACGTTCTCGCAAAAGTGCTTGCATGGCCGCACTTCGTTGGTCTACCTTGCCTTGCTTCTTGGCAATTTGTGTCTCTATCTGCTGTAACCGTGCATTTACATCATCAGATGAAGTTGTGGGAGAGAGGCGCAATGGCACCTTTTTGTTAAAGTGGAAGGCTGGACCAGGAAGCGTCGGAGGTGGGAGATCCTCCAGTTTCATAGGAGCGTTACATCCTGCTTCGTCTTGTTCATTCAATTCAGCCACCATCTGAGGCGGAAGCGGGATCGGCACAGAGATCACGATAGCACCCTCGCGCTTCTCAATAGCCTCAGCTAACTCGTGGTCAATGAAAGCTTCACATTCGATACACATCAGTTGATGAATACAGCGCGAAAAGTGGGGATTGCCGCACATCCGAGGGCGACCATCAGGGCCATCTGTGAGATAGTAGAACACACACGGTTCCTGCTTTGCGTGAGCATTCGTATCAAGGATAGCCGCCACGTACCGTTCGAGAGGATTTGCTTTGCGGTATGCGCGGCCCAGATGATGTTTATCTTCACGCAGATACCAGGGAAGCGACTTCGCAGGATTCGTGTGTCCGAGGAGTTTGCCGATATCCGTTGGAGCCATACCCATTTTACGCATCCAGGTGGCAGTCGTTGCGCGAGCACGGTGAGAGGTAATTCGTCCAACGATATCTGTCTGGCTTACTCCAGCAAGCTTACAGAGTAGAGGGATCGTAGAATCATTCAGGAATGTTCTGCCCATCTGCTCGTTCCGATATTGGAAGAGATAGCTCGTCGGTTTGTGCGTTTTTCGGTCCTCCAACATCTTCTGGTTTGGTGGCCGCACGCTTTCCCATACTTCGATGGCATCAGCGACATACGAGGGAACCGGGATGTAAAACTCGCCCTTCATTTTGTTCGTTGGGACACGTATGTAACACAGTTCTGTGGCAGGCTCAACTGGTTGACCATGCTCGTCGCACATTTCTGGTGCCCATTCCCGGCTCACGCACCCGACACTCAAACGCCGGATCTCGTCCGATCTTCGAGCAGCCGTGACCCAGATGAGGCTAGCAGCTCGATAATACGCAAGTGGAAAGTGAAGCGTGCCAGCAGCGTCTAATTGCTCTTTTGAGAGGGTACATGCTGTCCAAATCAATTTAAACCAAATGTCTTCCTGAATATCCCTCGGATTCGGCTGGATAGCGGCTCTGATGGCATCTGGCGTTTTAAAAGCCTCGCTTGGTAGCCAAGTGAGCTGAAGTTTAGGATAGTGCTTACCCTGCACGGTATAGGCCCGTCTTTGTAGATGAGAAAAAAAACATCTCATAGCACTAAGACGGTGATCGATGCCGGCGGGGCCCAGTTTTTGAGGCGTTGCCTGATATGTTGCATACAATCCGTTTTTCAGAGACATCTGATCTCCACGGAGCGCTTGACACGTGTAGGCCAAGTATTCAGCCGCAAGTGATTCATCCCACTCCGTAGGATCAGAGATCTCAGGATGAACTTTTTTCAGCCAACGACCTGCTGTGAGGAGGTGATAGCAGACATTACGGAATGTTCTGGCTGTACGGTGAGGTGTTTGCTCATAGAATGCGCTGATCCAGGCTAGCCATGTAGGATCAACTGTTGTGTCGCTTTGCCACGATGGTGGCGGAAAGACTAACTGCTCGCTCTTTGATGCCAGGATGGCTGGCTCATCAATGATGCCAAGATGGCATAAGGAGGCTTGGAGGTGTATGAGTTCACGTTGCCCTTCCGTTCTCGATTTATCTGGAATACGAGTAAGCAGGTCATTGATAGTCACGATGACCTGAGCAGAAAGTGCTTCAGCAGAGGGTGATTTATTCACTAACATCACCAACGTACACAGTCGGCGGAATCTCCATTTTCCTTGTGGCTGCTGAGAGTAGCCTAGCCCGGTGAGTGGTGTATAAAGCTTGTCAACCTCCTCGTCTACTCTATCCTTTCCGAAGAGGGTATATGCGATGTCTGTATAGGGAGTTAATGCATCTACATACAGGAAGTCAGAAAAGAGATAGGCGAGAGTGATCATCCAGATCCAGATTCCCGCGTTATGCGGTCTTGCTTCCGGTATCGACTGAATGACCTCAGCCCACGTCTCTTTCGACCAGGACCAGAATGCTGTCCGAGTTTGGACCATATATTTGAAAAGATGACGACGAGACCTCGCAACGGGTTTATCTGATTTGGTGCGCAACTGGATGGTATCGAGAAATGGCCTGTCAAACCGTTGAAGTTGTTCAAGCATCCCCTTTGCCTGTCCAGCTATCTCGTTCATTGGCGTCATCATGTAACGCTTCATAAGCGCCGCTTCTTCATCTGTCACCGACGGATCTCGATGGGGATAGCTTTCGAGTAAGATGGGCATATTCCATGTTGGAACGGAGGTGGGAACATCATGAGCTGCGTTAGACCTTGTCATGCTCTTCCCCCTGCATCCGCGCTAGCAACTTTTCAAGGCGTTGATGGGCTTTGTTGACATCGCGTGCCAGGTCAGAGAGATCTGTGTGGAGATAGATCTCTGTACTGGCAACATTTCGATGACGACCATAGCGACTTACGTCCAGGAGATCCATGCCACTTTTTTTTAACTCAGTGAGCATCAGGTGGCGCATTTTGTGAGGCGTGAGTTGAGGGATGTGGAGGTCGTCACGAATACGATCGAAAATATCCTTCACCGTCCACTTCGTGAGAGGCTGGCCGGGGTTTCGGTGCGAGTCAGACAAAAAAATTGGCCCATCCCAGTCAGCATGGTAGCAGTGAATGAGTGCTGCGCGATCTTCTGTGATGTATTCTTTGAGCTTGGTAGCAGCAGGATGAGAAAGGGCAATGATGCCAGGCATTCTGTTTTTTGTGATTTCTGCTCGGATCGCGATGGTGCGCGTTCGCCAGTCCCACGAATTGCGCAACGAGGTTGTTGAAGAGCTAATCCTAAGCTGAGGAGCGAAAGTCGTGCAGAACTGGAGATTGAGCCCGTGAGAGAGGGCAGAACCAGTGGGATGGAGAGCAAAAAGGGCAGAAGACGGGGAGAAGTGAGCAATAGTCAGGAAAAGAGGCGCACGCGTCTCCACGCGGAGAAGCAAGCTTGTCCGCG
>Ga0137384_10002182_pt1 | contig 15508 bp, 18 predicted proteins | sample SagtaG_2_FD_104922 | JGI IMG/M metagenome (GOLD analysis project Ga0137384, IMG submission 104922) | Vadose zone soil microbial communities from Sagehorn Ranch, Mendocino, California, USA - Sage2_R_60_16 metaG | ecosystem: Environmental > Terrestrial > Soil > Vadose zone | place: USA... | reverse complement strand
TTCAGGTACGTCTCGTCCACGTGCCAGCGATCCCCGACGATATGGCGGCACGCTCGAGCGGCCTCGGCGAACTCCGGAGCGAACCGATGCACCCACCGATACACCGTGAAGTGGTCGACATAGACCCCTCGCTCGGCGAGGAGCTCTTGGACGTCCCGGTAGGACAGGCCGAACCGCAGGCACCACCGGACTGCCAGGGTGATGACCTCGGGCGGGAACCGGTACCCGGTGAAGGCGGAGCGTGAGGCTGGGCTGAAACGAGGATGACGGCGTGATCTCATGGCGCGAGTCTCCTGGTGGGACGCCTTCGCGCCCAATGCAACAGTGCCTCGTCAGGCTCTCCCTGGAGTTGTCGCCGTTCTCGACGAGGATTACGTGAGTGCCCGGCTGGGTCGTCACGGCATCGAGGAAGGCTCCCTCGACCCCCAGGGTCCTGCCGATGAGGGAGCTACCGTCCGGCGCAAGCACAGACACCTGCTCCAGCGAGGTCACGTTCGTGACGGTGACGGCTCCTGGCCATTTCGGCGGCTCCGCCGTCAGGTCGGCCGGTGCCAGGACGAGCTGCTCTCGCTTTCGCGGCCATTTTGGATGAGTCAACTCGAAGTGTTGACGACAGTTCAGGCGGTAGGGCATACTAGCCAAAGGCTGGATGCTAGAGATGGGGGGCTAACACGACTCGGCATCGCGTTGGGGGATCGCTGGCCATGCTTGCCGCGTTCGCCCTAGCGGTGGCGGCGCTAACTCGGAGTCCTACTCAGGCCAACGCTACGCCGCCCACGTGCCCTGCCAGCTTAGCGCGCGACGATACGGGCAACGACTGGCTTCCTTCAGACCTTGTCGTGGCAGCTTTCAGGAGCCCAATCGAGCTGAGGACTGATGGAGTTGTTTGCACCGACGATGGGAGCGCCTCGGCTTGGGTTGGAGTTCAGACCGCCGTCGCAGGCGAACATGCGATCTCGCAGGCCGGTTGGGTTCATGCTGGATACCTCTTAAACAATCCATACTGTCGCTTCTGGGAATGGAACAGCGGCACCGGGTACGACACCGGGCCCGTGATCGACCGCTGCAACACAGACGCGAACGGCTCCACACGCCTGTTCAAAGTGCAGAAGGTATGGGATCCGGGCATTCCGGACTACGATTACGCGATCTATGACTGCGGCACGTCGGGCTGGCTGACCTGCTCGCTTTTAGATATGGGCCCCCCCCTAGGGGGGTTCCAAGGCGCTGTCTTCGGTTTGGTCGACGCCGAGGTTAACTTCGGCCAATCAGCCTGCACCAATCGGGTCATGGGATCCAGCTCCGACTCAGACAAGTTCGGGGGAGCGTCGGATCCCATTGAGGGGCAGCACAACGTTGGCGATGCCTGGAGTGTCCAGACCCTTACCTACGGTGCCGCGACCTGTTCGAACTATGCGTCCGGCACACACACCAACGACACTTTTAAGGAGTACGACGACCGCAACACGTCCTAGGAGGGAATGCGATTGAGACGCGTGCTTGCCCTTGCTTCGCTGTCCTTGGGCGTACTCGCGGTCGCCGGCATCGTGGGGGCGCGGGCGGCTCCGAAGGCCCACGTGATGAAGGCGAGGGCAGATCAATCAGGTCCGAAGGTCGGTGCGACCATTTTCTTGGATCCGCCTTACGACCGGATGCAGTTCGCACCGCCGCCTCCGGGGGTCCAACCCGCCCTCACCTCGAGTGAGGCGCTCACGGCTTCGGGTCTTGAGGCCCCGTCGAATGCGACCGTTCAACTCGGGTCCTATACTGCTGCAGCAGGAGAGGGCACATACCGATGGCAGAACCAGCTCGCTTGGGGGTTCAGTTGGCCCCAATGTGCGCCCCTTCAGCACGACTACGGACCTGAGACCCATGTCCCATGCACCCTTTGGCTATTCATAGACGCGGACACGGGCCAAATGCTGGAGCAAGCCTGGCAACAGTAAGTGCCAACTCAGACTCGACGGCCCTCCTCGAACATCGTTCGCCAGTACACGAATGGATTCGGCTCGTTCCAGGTTCGGGAATCGCTCTTTGCCGGTCCATCCGGAGATACAGGGTGGCGCTCTCCGCTGCCCCCACATACACCATCCCGTTCGCCACGGCCGGAGGCAGACTTCCAGGCCGACGGCACTCTGCAGGGCGATCGGATTGAGTCCCAGTGAGTCCCGATATTTCGGCGGCCCCGCGCAAGGACATTGACACCCCTGCTCGCGCATCTCGTCGTCGATCTGGCGGGCCGCCCGCCGCCTGGCCTCCTGGGTGGCTCCGCCGCCGTCGCCGCTCTCGCTCATGGTCGACTCCTCTCCGGTCCCTGACCGGATCGGACACATCCGCCTCGGAACCGGTCGGGCCCCCAACCTACCTGGTTCCGACCGTTGTCCCGGCGAGCGGAATCGCGAAGATCTCACAGCGGTGGGTCCGGACCCTGATCCCGACGTCGCCGCCTTCTCCTGGCAGCCCGCGTCGAAGCGGGTCGAGGATCCCGCGCCACGCTCCGAGGCGTCCGCGCAGACGTCACTGCCGGGGGCCCCTTCGGGCCGATCAGGGACCCACCAGCGTCAGGCCCGCAGTCGTCGGTTCGCCACGGCCCGGCGGCCCGCTTCAGGTGGAGGTGCAGAACGAACTCGGGATCGCGACCTTCTGCGGACTGCCTCGGACGGTGGCCCTGAGGATGAGTGGGGAGTGCCCATCGGCCTGAAGGCGGAGTGGGATGCGATAGGGATAGCCGCCGGGGTAGTAGTTGACGAAGGTGCTCCTGGCGGAGGACGGACCCACCGGGAAGGACCGGGACCAGGCCGGTGGCCTTCCCGGTCCGTCCACGAAGGAGACCCGAACCGGAATCGCGCCCTGCTTGAGGTCGTGGAGGACGAGGCGAAACAGGTCCGGCACCGAGTAGTCGGGGATTCCGCCATGGATCAGGATCCGAGCCAAGTATCGGTGCGCCCGTTCGGCCTCAACGAGCGCATCGAACGTCTCCAGATCGAGCGTCCGAAGGGCGGATTCGAACTGGGGCCCCGCCACTTGCTGGCGGAATCCATCGATGCTGAGGTTCCCCCAGAAGCCGCCCAGTCCGTGCCAGTTGTGAACGCCCTGCCCGACGAGGTAGACGGCGAGAATGGCCGGATAGTGCTTCCCAAGCCGGTCGAGATGGCCATAGCCGCTCCCTGCGACTTCTCCGACGATCCCTTCCACTCGGTCGTAAAGGTCGCCTTCGAGGTCCAGCTCCCCGATGAGACGGTGACCTCGGAGCCTGTCGCGAAGCTCGCGCTCGAGATAAAGACGTAGCGATACGGTGGTCACGCCACCCCCCACTGGAGTCCGATGACGAGCGTGGTAGCAAGGCGTCGTGCGCCCCCGCCCGCATGGTCGGCGCCCTGCACGAACCCGGTGACGGTGCAGTGACTTCCGTCGGAGCCGAGCTCCTGGTCGACGGTGCGGTTAGCCTCTTTCATAGGGCGTTCATAGTTGTCGGCTCGACCATAGCAAGACCGGACGACACGGAAAAGCTGCCGTAAGGGGTCCCGGTCTGACCACGTCACGACGGTGGCACCCGAGAGGTGGTGAAACTGGGAGGGGTCCAACGGGGCGGACCAAGGGATCAGTGGACACCGCGGCTGCAAGAGCCGATGTACCACTCACGTGGAAGGGATCGATGCACACCCGGGCGGTGAGCGCCCGGTTCTCCTGTGCCTCGGCGATGGCCTTGGCGTAGCCCTCCGCCTGAGGCGAATCGTGATCGGCCACACCCACGTCGGGGTGGGATCTCGGCCAGCCTCGAGGGGTGAGGTCCAGGACGACCTACAACGGCGGCACGATCACCATGCGCGCCACCATGTAAGACGGCACCTTCGTCCCCACGGGCAGCGTGAGCTTCTACGTCGGGCACACCCTTATGGGCTCGGCTCCGCTGGACGGCGCCGGGGTGGCGGCCCTCACCTACCTGATCGACAGCTCGGACGGTCAACGCGCGGGAGAGCGCATGGAAATCATCGAGGCTCGTGGCCTGGTGGGCATCGAGTCGCCCGCGATCTTCGTGACGCGCGCCGAGGGTATGGGCCGGGCACGGGAGGCCCGGATGGCGGCCAACCGACTGGGCGCGGGGTCCACCCCGCCGGCGAACGGCGCTCCACGAGGCTCACAGAGGCCCGTTTCGAGGACATCCCGTCGATCGAGGACCATCGGACCGTGTTCATGACCAAGGAGGGGGCAGGATGGCCGACGCCAGGAGCGCCTTCTCTGGCGCCAGCAAGCGGATCTGTGACTCGGCCGAAGCGATCTCGCCCACCGCCCGGCGGAGCTGGGAGAGGAGCTCCCGCGGATAGGTCCACATGGTCCAGGACACCTTCGCCATTCGCCTGATGTTGCGGTCCGCCCAGAGCCCCGGCTCGAACAGCGTCGTGAGCGTCTCGGAGAGCAGGCTCGCCAGCACGGCCTCGAACCGGTCCTCCCGACGAGATCGCCGCTGCCACCTGCGGTCGACCCAGCCCCCGAGAAGGACGGCGACCGCACCCACCGCGGCTGCCACGACAGGGACCCAAGCGTTCACGATGGCGCACTGTAGCCCGGCCGGCCATCTCGGCCTACGGATCGTGGTCCTCGAACCGGGGAAACCGCAGTCCAAGGGCCAGGTGGAGCGGACCAACGGGTACCTGGGTACCTCGTTCCTACCGCTGCGGTCCTTCCAGACGTTGGCCGACCTGCAGGCCCTTCACAGGGTCCCACTCGAACACCTCCATCGCGGCTCGAACGCCGGTCAAGGGCGCCTTCATCCGTCGGATGGACGCCATGGAGGAGGCGGTTCCTCGATTCGATCAAGGGGATGGAGTCTCCGTGCTAAAGGGCCACCACTTTCAGACCGGAGCCGTCAAATACCTCCGGGAGGGGCCGACCGAAGTTCCGTCGTCGCCAGTCACGCTCCCAGGTCTCTTTCGGCCCGTAGCCAATGGCAGCCTGTCCGATCCCAGAGCACGGGATCGCCATCCGCCGGTTGGTCTTGGGATCGAGGTACGAGTGCACGGGAACAACGATAGACCGTCCCGGCATGGAGTAAGCAGGGACGGCTGCCTCCCAAGGTTGCTGGCAGACTCCGCATTCGACGATCCACAGCATCGAGCCCTCCTTTCGTCACCGTGCGGGGGAAACCACCTCGCGTGGCCCCTCTCAGCCGGTATAGCAGCACCCAATGACACACTCCGACTTGCGGAAACGCAATCAGCCCGCATCAGTTCGCCGGACGGGGGCTGCCATTTCGCGACGTGTTCGACAGCGCCTTCGACGAGCTCGTGCGGATCGACCGGTTCACCTACGGGGTGTCCCGGGAGCTCATCAAGCGTCAGACGGTGATGCCCGTGCCCTTCGTGGCCCTGTGCCCCTGCGTCTCCGGAGGGCTCCCCCGGGACCTCATCCGGGCCGCTCGCACCCTGTACCGGCTGAACAGCGGCAACCTGAAGGGGTGAGCTCGGGGCGATCACCGCGGCCGTGGTGGCGGAGGACCTCCGGGCGAAGATGGCGGCCATCTGGGTCGAGCTCACCCAGGTGGACCTGCAGCCAGCGGCCACGCTGTTCGGGTCCTGGCTGCAATGGGTGGACCAGGGACCGGCCGACGCCGATGCGCTCTACGCCTCGTGCCGAGACTTCTGGTCGGAGGTCGGGGGGTGGCCCCGGGAGCTGTCGAGGGACCTCCTGGACACCAAGGATGCCCGCAGGCTGCTCTCGATCGGCCTGGAGCTCCTGGGGTACCGGTACTTCGCCGCCACCATCTTGGGGTTCTTCGGCTCCCAGCCCAGCGACAAGGACCTGAGGGAGGGCGCAGAGCCTCCGCCGGGCCAGCCGGGCTTCGAAACCCTCGCCAGCGCCAGGGTGTTGTTCGCCAACGGGCCGTCGCTCGCCTGGAGGTTGATCTCGGAGTTTCGAATCCAGCGTCACATGGAGGCGTTGCCCGAGCCGGACCCCCAATGGCTGGATGCCTTGGTCGCGGAGGGCTCGAGTAAGGGGATGCCTGCGAAGGGCCAGGCCTGAGACCTCGGCAGGACGGTCCAGCGTGTTCCTCGCCTATCGCGGCGCCAAGCTCAGGACCGCCCGCTCACCAATACCGGAACCGCCGACCTCCGCTACTACCTGGTGAAGGGGGCCAAACTCGATCTGGCTGAGGTGCCCGGAGTTCCGTTCCCAACGGGTGGCCAGGAGCGGGACTGGGTAACGCCCCGCGAGTTTGCCTCTGGGGTCTTGCAGCACACGGCCGTGACGAACCAGTGACGGCCCCCCGGTATACCCTCCGGCCGGAGGAGGCACGCCATGCCAGATGAGCAGCTCGCCCGGATCGAGCACATCGTGGTGCTCATGCTCGAGAACCGCTCGTTCGACCACATGCTGGGGTTCCTCTACACGGATGAGGGCAACGTCTCCCCCGCGGGGGACCCCTACGAGGGCCTCACCGGGACGGAGTCCAACCCCGACGCCTCGGGGAACCCGGTGGCGGTGTTCCGGATCGACCCGGGGAGCCCGACGGCCTACCTGATGCCGGGGACCAACCCGGGGGAGGGGTACTCGGCGACCAACCTGCAGCTGTTCGGCACCGACCCGCCGACGCCGGCAGCCGTGCCCACCAACCAGGGCTTCGTCACCAACTTCGCCCAGACCATCGACCTGAACGCCGCCCGCAAGCGCCTGGTGGAGCCCGGCACCGTCCCGGGGAGCGTCATGGGCTGCTACACCCCCCAGCTCCTCCCGGTGCTGTCGGGCCTGTCGGCGAGGGCACAGATGGGCCCACGTGGACCTGCGGGGAGGTGGTCGGCGAAGGCTGCCACGCTCCGGATGCCCATGATCGGGCCCGGCTGGCCCGCTGACGCCCGTTCACGGATGCGTCGGCCAGACGGGCCCCAAGACTCTCTCGGGTGGCCTGAGCGGCCCCGGGCCAGCCCTCGTGGGCGTTGAGCCTGGAACGGCCGACGGCATCAGCCGGTGGACTCGGCAACTGGAATCACGGGGCCGGCCGGCCTGATGCGCACCGGATAGTGCCGCTCCAAGTCCTGCCGAATCCAATTGGCGCCATAGGCGTTGGTCGTGACCACGACGACCCTTCCGATGGGCACGGGGTCGCCGTGGAAGGCCCGCTCCTCGAGCAGGGTCACCACCGGGCGCACGTCGCCCTTCTCTCCGAGGTCGTGGTCGAGGTAGACCACGTCCCACGGGCCCTCGGCGATCCGGGCCATCCCCTCAGGCCGGGTCCGGGCGTACACGACCTCACCGTCGGTGGGCTCAAGGCTCCGCACGTCGTCCACGACCAAGATGCGCATCGATCCATCTTGCCAGGCCTTGGGTCAGGGACTCTGGCCCACGGACATGGGCACCCAGAGCGGGACTCAGCCAGCCTTCCTCGCCGCCCGCTTGGCCGCGAGAGCCTCGCGGGCCTTGGCCAGGGCCGCCCGGCGCTTCTGCAGGGTTACGGGGTCGGTGATCCGCCTCCGGGGTCGCTTGGCCGTGGTCGTCCGGGCGGCCGCGGACTTGCGCGCACGGGTGCGACCGGCGCGTCGCCTCGTCGGTGAGGACGCCGCCGCCAGCACCCGCGGGCGGCCCCGTTTCGGGGCCCGGGTGTTGCTCACCAGGTCCTGCAGGTGAGTCCGGCACAGATCCTTGTTCAGGGCGCGACCTCCCACCCGGATGCCGACCGTCTCCACAGCGGACTCACCGCAGACATCGCACACGGTTATGCTTCGTTCCGCCACCGCACCCCTCCTCGTCTTGGGCGCGACAAGGATAGGGGTGCATCGGTGCCAAGGGCGGAGCCGCGGTCCAATGCCGTTGCTCTGACCGCGCGTAGACTGGGCACCGTGAGTTCGTCGGGAGCCAGGGCCGGGGACGAGACCGCCGAGCTGCTGACAGGCCAGGCGAAGACCGACACGAGGCGCTACCGCTGGGTGCTCGTGGTGTCGATCCTCAGTACATCGCTGAGCGTCGTATCGGGACGGTCGTTCGCCGCCGTGATGGCGCATACCGGGCCCCTGATCGAGCCCACTGCGGGGACGTCAAGGGTGTCCCTGCGGGATCCGGGCCCCGCGTCGGGGAGGGCACAGAAGGCCAGCTTCCCCTCGGGGGACGACAGACAGGCTTCCTCGTCGTCGGCCTGGAAGATCGCCCCGGCCATGCACCTCTCGCTGTCGCGGACCCCCACCGTCCCCTTGCGCCACTTGCCCGGCACCTCAAGGTAGGCCCTGGCGCCTAACAACAGCGCCGACGCCGACGCCCGCAACTCGGACGTCTCCTAGCTCTGCACATTCCTGACCATGATCTGCAATCCCCCTCTCGCCGCACTCATTTTCCCAGTTTTGAGCACGAAATTGAGTGCGGCGGGGCCCGCCGGCCGCGCCTGCCCGCACTCAATCCCGCTCAGTTACCGTCCTCCCGTGACGGCCGGCGGCGGCAGGACGGCCACATTCACGGCGCGAACGCCGCGTAGAAGCGATGGTCCCCCACCAGGCGCTCCCCCGCCGCCCCCAGGTGCAGGGTGCCGTCGGGCGCCTGCTCGAGCAGGCCCGCTCCCCCCAGGGACCGCAACAGGAGGGCGAACTCGGCGGGGCTCACCGAGCCGAAGGCCGCGCTCTCCCCCGAGCACAGCAGGGAACTGGTCGTACAGGGCGACGATCTGCGACCAATCGGTCTCCTAGATACTCGGGGCGTCCGCATGCACGGCGTTGATGGCCGCCTGGAGTTGATAGGGACCGGGCTGCTTGCGGCGAAGGCACCGGCGGGCGGTCGACCGGCCAGGTTACGAGCTGAGCGCAGTGGCGCGGCCCAGATACCGATCAGTCTCATCGACAAGCGGTGTGGCGCCGAGAGCAACGAAGAGACCTCTTGCATCTCGAAGGACGGCTCCGGCCTCCGGGCGATCCAAGGCGAGCAGGCACCGTCCGTGTCCAAGAAGCGCCTGCCCTCGCTCCAGGATGTGGCCGTACCCGGCCCAGTCTTCGGCCACCCGTTCGTACCGGGCAAGGGCAGACGGCAGATCGCCTCGCGCTTCGAGAAGGATCGCCTGGCCTGCCAGGGCCGCGCACTGATGCCTGGCGAAGACCGGGCTCAGCCGGTCCAGGAGTCCTTCCGCAAGCACCAGGTGACCGGCCGCTGAACAGATGCGGGCCACGTCGGGCACGAGGTTCAGGAGGTACCAGCCGGCCGCCTTCATAGAGATGGCTTCTAGTTCGGCAACCAGTTCGGCAACCAGCGCAACGGCACCGTCGATCCGACCGGCCACCTTCTCGACCATGGCACCCACCACCAGCGCCTTCGGCAGGATCTGAAGATCGGCGATGGCGCGAGCCTTCGGCAAGAACCCTGCGACCAGGGCAGCCGCCTCGGCGATCCCTCCTCGATAAGCGAGGACCTCCGCCTGGAGGGGTTCCGCGAAGACCGACCAGTACTCGAATTCGCTCAGCCAGCCCTGCTCCTCGTGGACGATCTGGACCAACTCGTCCCATCGCCCCAGGTCGAACAAAGGCTTCAGGCTCTGAATCCGCACCCCCACCTCGGTGCGGAGCTGCCCTCTCCGCTGGGCCAGCTTTCTCGCCTTCTCGTAGGCATTCAGCCCCGATTGCGGGCTCTCCGTCACCCACAGCGCCTCCGCTAGGTTCGTGTAGCCCAAGGCAAGACCGTTACTGTCCTCTGCTTGTGATGAGAGCTCGATGATTCGTCGGAAGTCCTCGATCCCCTCGAGTCTCCCCATGGTCATCCCGGCGATTCCCCGCGCCGTGAGGGACCAGTTCATTACGGTGAGGTCTCCGTCGTCGCCGGACATGGCGAGTGCCCGTTCGGCGAAATCGATGGCTTTCGCCGTGTCGCCGGACAGGGCCAGGTACCATGCCCGCTCGGCGTAAGCGCACGCCAGCTCCGGCCCCGGCGGATGCCGTTCGAGCATCGCGATGCCCTGGTCGAACGCATCCATTGCGCCGACGTTATCGCCTCGGTCGGGAAGGATCGACGCGAGCGAGACCAGCCGGTCGCCCACGGCGACCTCGTTCCCCGACGCCCGAAACTCCTCGATGGCCTGCCGGGCGAACTTCTCGGCATCGGCCATCTTTCCCCTTCGGAAGGCCGCCCGCTGAGCCACCACGAGCATCCGGCCGCGCTCGGGATGCCCGGCCGGGGTGAGCTCCAGGGCCCGTTCGATGTAGATCCGCCCTCGTGCCGGGTCGAGATCGACACCCCGCTGACCGGCCATCGTGAGAACCCGGCGCGCGGCGTCGACGACGGCACCCTCGGGAACGCCGCCCGTCGCGCTGGTGAGGTCCAGCGCGGTCGTGTAGTGATGGGCCAGCAGCTCGGCGTGGTCTTCGAGCCGTTTGCCCGCGACGGACTCGATCCACACCGCCGCCGCTCGATGCTTGGCCGCGCGTGCCGCTCTTGGGATCTGGCCGTAGCACACGTCCCGGATCAAGTCGTGGAAGAAGGCGTACTCAGTCTCCCCTTCCATGGACGAGCGCCGGGCCTGACGGACCAGTTCCTTGCGAGAGAGCTCGTGGAAGCCCTGGTCCACGCCCCCGATGTCCCGCTCTGCCATCGCTGCTACCGCTCCCGACCAGAACACCTTGCCCAGCACCGCAGCGTCGAAGAGCATGCGCTTGCGCTCGGGTGTGAGGGTGTCTAACCGCGCGGCGATGAGCGCTTGGACTCCCAACGGCATGGGGATCTCCGCGTCTGACTCAATCATCCAGGTGGGTCCCTCTTTGGTCAGAACACCCCGGTCCTTCAGCAAACGGATGAACTCTTCCGCGTACAGGGGGTTTCCCCCCGACCGGGACAAGATCGCCTGCTGGACCTCGGCGGGAAGGACCGGCTCCTCCAGGAGATTCGAGATCAGATCGGCGGTTTCAGCTTGCGAGAGGGGAGCGAGGTCCACCCGAGTGGCATTTCGAGCGGATGCCGCCCAGGTTGGGGCTCGCTCGTAGAACTCGGGGCGGGCGGTCGCAACTAAGAGCATGGGCACGCCCTCCGCGTAGTCCGCCACGTGGGCCAGGAAGGCCAGCAGGGCATCGTCGGCCCAGTGCAAGTCCTCGAACACGAACACGGCGGGGTCGGTCTCAGCCAGGGACTCCAGGAACCTGCGCCAGGCGGCGAAGTTCTCCTCCCGACTAGCCTGGGGGGCCTCCAGGCCGACGAGGGGCCGCAGGCGCTGACGCAGCCAAGGGGCGTCGGCATCTCCTTCAGATACGACCGCGTCAAGCTTTGCGGCGGCCACCTCTGGCGAGTCTGATTCCAGGATCCCCGCCTCGGCTTTCACGATCTCCCCCAGGGCCCAGAAGGTGACGCCGTCGCCGTAGGGCAAGCAGCGCCCCTGGCGCCACCGGATGAGTTCGGGCCGCATGTCGATGAGAGAAAACAGTTCCGCCACCAGGCGGGACTTCCCCACCCCGGGCTCCCCCACGACGGTCAGGAGATGGACAGTCTTGGCCTTCACCGATCGTTCGAACGCCCCGAACAGCAGGTTCCGCTCGAGCTCTCTTCCCACGAGAGGGGTGAGACCCTCGATGAGGTCGGCGCTGAGCCGAGCCCGGGCCGCCGTAGCCCGGAAGACCGGGACGGGCTCTGGCCTGCCCCGCACCGCGACAGGATCGAGGGGTTCGAATTCGAAGGTCCGCTCGGTGAGCCGGTATGTGGGGTCATCCACGACGATGGCGCCCGCGCTCGACGCCTCGTGCAGGCGCGCGGCCATCGGCAGCACGCCACCAACCACGGTCAGCTGGTCCTGTTCCCTGCCGTCGCCGATCGTCACGAGCGCTGTCCCAGTCGCGATGCCAATCGCGGCCGGTGCGGGTGCGCCTTGGTCGACTCGATCTCGCAATTCGGAGAGGACCGCAAACCCCGCGCGGATCGCACGTTCCGCATCATCCTCGTGCGCGGTCGGAGCGCCGAACACCGCCACAACTGCTCCTTCGGATACCCGTTCGACGGATCCGCCGTACCGCTCGACGTGGCGTCGAACCGAATCCTGGAACGGCTGGAGTGACGCCCTAAGGTCCTCTGGGTCGAGTTCGGCGGCGAACGGCCCAACGGTCGAACCACAGACGAGGACGGTCACGATCCTGCGCTCCTCGATCGGTTCGGCGTGCTCCGACTCGCTCCGGCGAATCGTCTCCGGGTCGAGCTCCATGCCCGGCATCATCTCGGGGTTGACTCCGAAGCTTGCCACTGTCACGGTCTTGCGGAGCCCCCGTGCGACCGGTGCGGGAGGCGCGTCGGTCGGTTGCAAGGGTCTAGCAGCCGCCTCCGCCGGAGCGGGGGGTGACTCGGCCGGGACCGGAGGCGCGGCCGAGGGAGCCTTCGGGGGCGCCGTCCACTCCAGGGACGGATCCTGTTCCAGGATCCCCCGCTCCAGCCGCTGGAGGGCCGGACGGGGATCGATACCCAGCTCCTCGACCAGGATCTGCCGGGCCTGCTGGTAGGCCTGGAGTGCCTCGGCCTGCCGTCCCGACCGGTACAGGGCGAGCATCCGGTGCTCCTGAAGGCGCTCCCGAAACGGATGCTGCGACACCAGCGCGTCCAGCTCGCCGATCAGCTCAGCGTGCCGGCCTGAAGCCAGGTCCGCCCCGATCCGGCTCTCCAGAGCGGCCAGCCGCATCTCCTCCAGGCGCTCCACCTCATGGAGTGCGAACGACTCGAAGGCGAAGTCTGCCAGGGCCGGTCCTCGCCACACGACCAGGGCCTGCCGAAGGAGCTTGGCGGCGAGAGGAGGATCCTCGGGCAGGAGCGTGGTTCCCTCCTCCACCAGCCGCTCGAACTGGAGCAGGTCGAGTTCGTCGGGTACGACGTTCAGGACGTAGCCTGGCCTCCGGGTGGCAAGGCGCTGCCCTGAGTCCCCGGCGCGCTCTAGGACCTTGCGGAGCTGGGAGACGTAGACCTGAACTACGTGCGCCGATGTGTCCGGTGGTTCGTCGCCCCACAGGTCGTCGATCAACCGGTCGACCGAGACCACCTGATTCGCGTGGATCAGAAGGATGGCCAGGAGCGCCCGCTGTTTGGCTGCCCCCAGAGGGATCGAGTGTCCCTCGTGAACCGCCTCCAGCGGACCCAGGATTCTGAACTCCACCGAACCCCCTCGGCCGGCGACCCTACCACGGCGTCAAAGCCGACCGCCACGAATCTGCAGGTGAGGTTGCCCCGCTCTGCCGGACACGCTTGCTGCGTTGATCATGCTGCATCGGCCTCGACGATGTGACGAGATTCGAACTCCACCGGACTGAGGTTGCCGATCGAGGAGTGCCGGCGGTGGGGGTTGTAGAAGGCCTCTAAGTACTCGAAGATCGCCGACGCCAGCTGATCTCTGGTTTCCCAGTGATGCCGGTCCAGCAGCTCGAGCTGCAGGGTCCCGAAGAACGACTCGGCCATGCTGTTATCGAAGCAGTCGCCGATGGAGCCCATGGACCCCAGCAGGCCCGCGGCCCGAAGGCGCCTGCCGAAGGCCCAGGAAGTGTATTGACCTTGACTGCCGTGGTCGGTGTGGCAGATGGTCTCCCCCTCCGGAGCCCGCCGACGCCAGATCGCCATCTGCAGGGCGTCGACGACGAGCTCGGAGCGGATGTGATCGGCGATCGACCACCCGATGACCCGTCGGCTCCAGGCGTCCAGCACCACCGCCAGGTACACCTTGCCACCGGCCGTGGGATGCTCGGTGACGTCGCTCACCCACAGCTGGTTCGGGGCCTCGACGGCGAAGCGTCGGTTCACCAGGTCCTGGGCCAGCTCTGCTCCAGGATCCCGGCGGGTGCAGCCACGACGACGGCGCCGGTAGACGCCCTCGATGCCGGCCAGGCGCATCAGTCGGGCCACCCGCTTGCGACCCACCCGGATGTCCTCACCCGGGCGGAGCTCCGCGTGGACCCGAGGAGCGCCCTAGGTCCCCCGGGACTGGGCGTGGATCGTCCTGATCCGCTCGGTGAGCGCGGCGTCGCTCTGGGTGCGCGGCGATGGGTCCACCCTACGGTGGCGCCACTCGTAGAAGGAGCTCCTCGAGATCCCGAGGCTCCGGCACAGCGCCGTCGTCGGGTAGTTGGCCTTCTCCGTGTCCACCAGCTCGTAGGTCATCTCGAGCGGTAGCTGCTCTCGCCCGCGAAGAAGGCCGCGGCTTTTCCCAGGATCTCCTTCTCCATCCGGAGCACCCGGTTCTCCCGGTGAAGCCGGACCAGCTCGGCTCGTTCGTCGGTGCTCAGACCTTCGGCCCAGCCCTCATCGATGTCGGCCTGGTGCAACCAGTTCCGCAGGCAGGACTCGGAGATCCCGATGTCGGCGGCGATCTGGGCGGAAGGGCTTGGCCCGCTCCCTGGCCAGCTCGATCGCCCCGCGCCGAAACTCCGGAGGGTGGGGCGGTGGCATTCGGACTCCTTTCCGAGGAAGGCGTCAGCCCCCTCAGGGTAGGTGTCCGGACGACCGGGGCAACCTCATGCTCAAGCGCGGCCCCGTCCCCGGCTTGAGCGTCTCTTGATCATCTCTTGAGCGAGCTCCCGGACCATGTGCTCGGCGGACCGCAATGGGCGGTCCCAGGAAGAACGGAGAGTCCGATGAAGGGTTCGGTCCTCAGGAGCCGGATCATCCGGCTCGGCACCACGGTCGCCGTCGCGACTGGTTTGCTCATGGCTTGGACAGTCGCGGCCCAGGCGGTCACGTTCCCCTCCCGCCCCGCCGTCGGCCAGTCCGCGCAGCCAGCCTCGCCGCTTCCTCCGCCCCCCCCGAACATGACCCCGAACATGAAGGGAACAGCCGGTGGAGCTGGTCAGGTGCCCTCCAGCGCGGGTCAGTACAGCCCCGGGACGGTGACCTGCATCCCGGGCGCGTCGATGCAGGTAAACCACCCACTCATCAACGCAGTCTCCGGCTATTCCACCGAGCTGGTCGGCTTCCAGCTTGTCGAGGACTGGAGGCCGACCTCTTCCTCCTCTTGGTCCTACGTCGGAACTACTCAGTACTGGATGGGCTACGCGACGCAGACATCCACCCCTTCTAGCTGGTGGGACTCGGCGACCGGCCAATGGCAGCCTATAAGCTGGGTGGGTCCCAACCTGAACTTCGTCAAGGGCCACGGACAGTACTACGTGGGCACATGGTTTTACTGGTGGAACTCGTCCGGCTACCTGCTCACCTACCAGTTCGCCTGGAACACGTCGTATGCCGGGGGGAGCAGCTCTACGGGATGCACCAACTGACGTTCGTTCGTCCCGGGAATCAAGCGGAATCGTCCGTGGGGGGCCGAAGTCCGGCCCCCCACGTTGTCTGATGAACGCTGTAAACGCCGGTTGAAAAGGCGAACACTCCCGGCCTGAAAACGCCGGTCGAAAAGGTCAACACCCCGACATCCCGAGTTCTGCTCGGTCGTGCCCCCAAGCTCACCCTCGAGGGGAGCAGCGGAGCCGAGCGGATGGGAGAAGGAGTGCGAACCGACATGAAGGAGTGGACCGAGATCCGGCGCAGGGTGCTCGTGGAGGGCGCCTCGAAAGGATCGGTCTCCAGGGACTACGGCATCGCC
>Ga0137384_10002172_pt1 | contig 15534 bp, 17 predicted proteins | sample SagtaG_2_FD_104922 | JGI IMG/M metagenome (GOLD analysis project Ga0137384, IMG submission 104922) | Vadose zone soil microbial communities from Sagehorn Ranch, Mendocino, California, USA - Sage2_R_60_16 metaG | ecosystem: Environmental > Terrestrial > Soil > Vadose zone | place: USA... | reverse complement strand
GCCTGTATTGTCAAACGCGATGATGTAATACTCAACATGAGCGCCTGCAGCAAAGGCCGGTATTCGGCCGGTGGCAGTTGTCGTGGTCGCATTGTAAGTAGCGACGATTGTAGTGTTTGTGGAACTCCAGTTATCGGTGGTGTAGGTAATGGTCACATTCTTGATGGTGGAACGCGCGCTTGTCACATTCACTGAGACAGTAACAGCGTCGCCGAATGCTGGAGATGTCGGGTTAATGATAGGTGTACCTATCACCGGTGGTTGTGACGGAGGAGCATGTGCAAGAGCGACAGAGCCAGCAACCAAAGCTAGGGTCAAGAAAAGTATAGGTAGACTTCGTTTGGTCGTCATGTTCATCACGATAATAACCGAGGGAGGGCTTGATTTTGATTCTGTTACCATCGATCCTTGGAACACGTAGAATTCGAATCATCGAACGAGAGCTGCTACTGTCATAGGTTTAGTTCGAGGCCTCCGATGGCAGAGCATGCCATCCTGCGTCCCCGGGGGGTTTTCCAACCGCTTGGGTTGTCAAGATCCTCCAAAGGTCTACGTTCCGTAGAACCACATCCAGAGGGTCGAGTACCCTTTGCTTTGAAGCCAAATCTAGGAGAAGGTGGCCTTTCTAGCGAACATTTGTTCGAGCCTTGAAGCTCATAGATTTTCTACCTCGATCTGCGGATCGATGGTTCAAACTGTTAACTAGGACCTTTACCGACCTAATGGAATATTTCCGAGGGCTTAGCATTACGTTTTGAAGGATGCCCGAGGGTCGCCGTCGGCGACGCTCACTGGGTCCGATGCCTAGTTCGGTTCGCCGGCGATATTAGCGGTTGATATCGCCTAATTTCGTGACCATTGATGCCTGGGTGGTCGAGGAATTCATTCGATTCCGGGCTCAGCGCGTTGAGCGTCCTGACGATATCCTAGGGTTCATTCATCATCACAACGATTGAAACTGACACGCTGTCCGAGGAAGCATTAAGAAGTTGCATACCTGAAAGACCTACAAGCGAAAAGAAAATGAGCCGGAAGTCTCTCCAAAGCAGATCTAGTGGAGGGGAACCAAGACCGTCTTGCAATTCGGGTATCCACACGATATCGGGTTGATGACCGTGTTAGGTTTGAATAGATGCTGGGGGCAGCTGTCCCCGCGCTATAGTATGAGAGACTCGCTCTCGAAGAGAACGTCTACAAAATTGAGGAAGAGCTTGTCAGGAATTGCTCTCGAACCACGCAACAGATCGAGCGGTCAGAATCTCCAAATACATAAGGCGTCGTTGAGATGAACGCAGCTAGGATAGCAGTGATGGGTTCGGAATACCAGGCAAAGAAGTCCATGAGCTTCCGGAGAATAGCAGAAGCACTGAGCGAGTTCAAGTTTTCGAGGTAGTTGACAACTCCCCACAATGCTATCTCAGTGCCAGCGAGAGTCTGGGTCCTTGGCTATAGACTACTTCACCAGAACCTGTTCACAGACGCCGGACACCCACGTGGACACAGTTGCACGCCAAGAAATCCAAATGGAGACTGTTGATGGACTAGTCAGGCTTCGCACTGTAGACCGCGGACCCGATATCCGATATTTCCAAGTCATTATCGCGTTCGTGAGAGAGCTTCGAAACACGGTGCCTCCGGATTAGAACATAGGTTAGGTGAGGCTCAGATTCCTCTATTCGAAATCTTGTTCTTCACCGTTTGGCTTACCATCTGTGCGGTGTACAGTCTCGCCTTCGCTGTTTTTCTGGGCCATCCAACGCCTGATACCATGAAGGCTGTCAACGGTCCTCGGCCTACTGTGTGCATAGTCGTTCCCACTTACAACGAGGCGAGCATTATCGATAGAAAACTTGAGAACATTCTCCAGCTGAATTATCCCCGAAACAAGCTACGGGTCATGGTGGTCGACAGTGCGTCCATCGACGAGACCCGGAGCATCGTTAAAGAATTCGCTAACCGACACAAGAACCAGTTGGCTGTAGCGTTACTAGAACAGCCCGTTAGGATGGGAAAGAGCCAAGCGATAAACGAAGCTCTAAGGGTTTCCGACGCGGAAATATTCGGCCTGACTGACGCTGATGTGATAGTTCCTCCCGAGGCCCTTTCAAAGCTCGTACAGAATTTCCAAGACTCCAGCATGGGAGGTGCTTCAGGGTTCGAAGTTCCCCTGGCAGACGAGAGCTTCCTCTCAAGCCTAGAGGCTGGGTATCGAGCGGTATACACGGCTATAAGGAAAGCTGAGGCGAGCGTCGACACCCCGTTAATGTGCGAGAGTGAATTTTCTCTTTATCGGAGAGATGCGCTAGGGCCGCTTCGTCCCGGATGCATGTGCGACGATCTGGAGCTGACTGTGATGGTAAGGTCGAAGGGTCTGAGGTGCGTGTACGACTTAGAGGTCCCATTCTACGAGCGGGAGGCAAGTAGCCTGAAACCGAAGTTCTGGCACAAGCTTAGGAGGAGTACGGCAAACCAACACGCGATATTTCGTAGCCTTGCCGTTTTCTTCAACAGGTCTTTCGGAAAATACGGCAGTTTAGTCTTCCCATTCGAACTATTCGCCAACATAATATCCCCCGTCTTAGTTACGACGGCGCTAGCGTTTTTCGTGGGTATTGTGATCACGGAGCCTGGGGATGCATTACCAGTCTTGGCGTACGCGGCTTTGGTAGGCCTTCCAGGAGTTGTTCTCCTCCGGGTTCTAACAAACAAATATGGGAGCCCTGAGATTTCAATGATGCAGCGAAGCCTTTCATGGGTACTCGGCGTCGCAGCATTTCTGGGCTTCCAAATCGCCTTGGTTGCGAGCCTTGTCCGTCTGGGACTAGGGGGACCACAACTCATGTGGGAGCAAGTCCCCGGAACGCGAACCTCGGCCGTGAAGACTGTAGAATTGAAGCTAGAGGAGGCGGAGTAATTCATTCAGATGACCGAGACCCAATCTCGGCAATCAGACACCGACTGGTCCAAGGCCATAGCAAAGATTCTGTTTGGCAAAGCCGAAAGCAAATTAGGTATAGCGTCCGAGGCTGAACTCAAGTCATTAGTAGTACAAGCCAAGGCCAATAAGGCGCTGGCCAGAACCCTCATCCAAGTTGAGGGCCTGACCAATCGGATTGAGAGACTTCTTGACGGTATCCGTCATGAGGTTGCGGACCAGCTAGATGACTCTCTGAGGCTCCTAACTGATGCACAGAAGATTTGCATGGAAATGGGCGTACCCTTTGCGGTGCTGAAGTCTTTCGATGCGTTACCAGACGTTGGCCATGACATCGACCTGCTTGTTGGTAGGAACCTAAGAAACGTTCGTTCCATGATACTCAAACGGTTCAATTGCAGTGCGGTGACCTTGACATTTTGCGACCGACAAGCGGGAAAGTTCAGTACATTCGTACAGGGTTTCCACTCCGACTTGGAGTTGTATACGCGTTTCAGTCAGCTTGGGGAGGAGTACGTTCCCGTAGACCAAGTGTTAGAGAGAAGGGTAAGTTTTCAGTTGGCCGAGGGGTTCACTTACCTTTGCTGTCAGGAGGATAGGCTGATAATAACTTGCATACACACTTTGTACCGGCACGGCCGCATCCGGCTTTCGGATCTTGGAATCGCCTATGAGTCGCTTAAGGCCGGTCTTGACGTTAGGAAGATCTTGGAGACAGTTGAGTCAGCGGGTGTGAGCAGGGGTTTTGCTGTTTTCATTACCATTCTAGATCGCACTTTCAAAGAGATGATTGGGGAAGACCCAATTCCTTTTCCCATCAGGAGTTATGTGAATAGGATTCTGGCCGGAGACAGGGTCCTCGCTTTGTTGATGGACATGATGGAGCGACGGTTTCCCTTGAAGGTTCCGGTCTTAATCACGGCTCTTCTATTCCTCTACAAGGGTGCATCCGACCTAAGCCAATCATGCGTGCAGAGCGGGCTGAGGTCGCTGACAGCGCCTTTTCTTCTGGCTCTGGACAAGGTAGTCCCCCTGAGGTTTCAGAAGGCAATTGGAGTAAGAATATGGTGAACTGGTCAAGGGAGAAATAGGAGTTGACAAAGCTCGCGGTTTTTTTCCTAGATGCAATTCGTTTCCAAGACATGACCTTCCAAAACACTCCATTTCTTGCTAGAATCTCACGGGAGGGAATAAGCGGCCCGCTGGCAACGCTCCTGGCATACGAAGGATTGGCCGCGACTCTGTTCACGGGTACCTTTCCGTCCATCCATGGCATCTGGACACGATACTACGCAGACCCAGAGAGGAGCCCTTTCAAGTGGGTCGGACCAATCGCCCGCTGGATCGACGATCTCGACGGAGGGCTGTCCTTCCCGGCAAAGGTCCTCCGGTACGGAATCATGCGCCTCTCCAACGCGATGGCTGGTATCTCCTATTTTCCAGGGCTAGACGAGGTACCAATAAGACAACTGGCAAGGATGCGCCTCTCTCTGAGAGGCAACTTGTATGAGCCAGGCTCCTTCGGCAATACCAAGTCATTCTTTGATATCCTTCGAGAACGGGGCTTGTCTTTCGATTACTTTGACCATGGTGTCTTCGACTCAGACCTTGATGTATTCAAGAGGGCCGTAAGAACCGAGCACGAAAAGGACGTCAATATAGTCCGCTTACTGGACTTGGACACCGCGTCTCACCGGTTCGGTCTGGGAACGAAGTCAGCGCTCCAGGTCTTGAAGAGGACCGACAATTTCGTAGAAAGGATAGTCTCCAGATGGCGTGAGAGGGATCCCGAGCTGGCGGTGCTGTGCTTTGCGGATCATGGGATGATACCTGTCAAGGGGTCTGTGGACGTGGCTCGAGCTCTGATGGACGCAGGTCTTCGCCCGTTCGAGGACTTTGGAATGTTCTTGGATTCAACAATGGCAAGATTCTGGGGGAAAGAGGCCATCCTGGCAAATGTGCGTAAGGCGCTCGAGGGGCTGGGCTACGGGAAGATACTTTCTGATAAGGAGAGGGAGCAGTTCATGATTCCATATTCAGATTCTTGGGGACAGCTAATATTTCTTCTTCAACCCGGGCTAGTAATCAGACCTAGCTTCTTCGACACTGAGACCCAGCCCAAGGCGATGCACGGCTACGACCCAGCTACTCCGGGCCTGGAGACTATCGCCGTTCTCCACTGGTCCAAGCGCCTCGACGGGCGGAGCCTGTCAGGCGCCGAGATGGTAGATATCCTTCCCACGATGCTAGATGTTCTAGGGATAGAACGGCCCTCCTACTGCCAGGGCACCTCTTTGCTGATGATATGAAGGAGGAATGGACTCTTGCTCGGCCAAACTCGGGGTTCTGGGAGGACGGGAAGGGCACAAATGAGTCATGGATTTCTTGTAACCTTCAGCGGACTGGACGGATCGGGCAAGTCCAGTCAGGCAGTCACGCTCCAGAGGTCGCTGGCTGGCCGCAACATCTCAGTGGCGCGGGCTTGGGCGGGCCAAAAGCCCATGCTGTCGTATCCGTTCTTAGCATTAGTGCGGTTCTTGGGGTATACCCACAGGCGGAAGATTCAGGGAGTTGCATTTGTAGAAAGAGACCTACGACGAAATCGTGCGCTCGCGCGGCTCTGGCCCTTGGTTTTGGCCTTAGACTTTGTTCCCAAGACCATAGTCTCGGTCAGGCTTCCACTTCGGAAGGGGAGGATTGTCATCTGCGACCGCTACGTCTACGACCTCCTGGCTGAACTTTTGCACGAGGGAATGTTGGGTGAGAGGACTAAGAGAATGCTGATAGAGCTGACGCCGAGAGCGGACTTAGCCTTCCTTATGGATGTAGATGAGAAGCTCGCTTGGGAACGGGCTTTGGTTCCCGGCCGGGCGAGGGAGCAGCCATACTACGACTTGTTGCAGAGAAGGAAGGTCTACTTGGAACTTGGACGGGAGATGGGAATGGTTGTGATGAACGGACAAGGGGATGTTGCGCAGAATCATCGGATGATTCTCACGAAAACGATGGACGGCTTGATGAAAGCTGGGTTTGGGGATAACTCAAAGGGCAGAACGGAATGAGGATCGCAATACTCGGCCGTGATGTACACCCGCCGTGGAACGAGGCGGTCAAGAACATGGCCTACGAGTTGGCACGCCAGCTTACTCGTCTTGGTCACAGCGTTTTGCTGATCACCACTGAGAGGGAAGGGACGACTATGGACGATGGTGTGAAGCTCAGAACACTTCCGCGACCGGGCTTTGGCAAGGCTGCTGTCAAGACCATCTTGGAGATGGAGGAAGCAGGGGAGCTAGATATCGTGCACCTTCAGAACATGATAATCCACCGAAATCTGGCCCCCGCTCTCTGGAGTCTCAGTAGGAAATCCGAACTTCCAATAGTGGCCTATTGTTGCCAGCTGCCCACGCTCTCCTTATCCAACTGGCTCCATGTCTTCAGGAAGGATCCGATAGAGGCACTTTCCACGAAGCTAGGGATGTTGGCGCCCGCCTTTATCACGTCTTGGACCATCAGGAGGATAAGCCTTGTCGTAGCCTCTAGCAGGTTCATCAAACGTAAACTCGCCGCCTCTCGGCCCAATAGAGAGATAGAAGTTGTCCCGCCCTTCCTTAGGAACGAACGTGTGGCTCTTCAGGCTACGAGTGTAAGGAAGAGTCACGAGCATCCCCAAATCCTGTATTTAGGGAACCACAAGGCCTTGAGAGGAGAGGAAGATTTTCTCCGAATGCTTTCCCTGGTGAAGAGGGAGCTTCCAGAGGTGAGAGGCGTAGCGGTCACAACATATCCACTGCCTAGCAGAGTCTCTGCGCTTCTCAATAGCTTGAGCTTAGAAGGGTCCGTAGAGTTTCTGTCCAGAAACGTCGACCTGGATATTCCAGGACTTATTCGGTCTAGCGATTTGTATGTTTTCACCGGGCAGAGTCCCGCTGGATCCATCGACCCCCCCTTAAGCATCATCGAGTCCCTGATACTTGGGACCCCAGTTCTATCATACGACACGGGAGGGATAGGAGAAGTCCTTGACCAAAACAGCTTGGTCGGGTATGAGGATTACACATCACTGGCAGAATTGGCTTGCAAGGTTCTGCGCAGGAACGGAGCGAATAATCCGCGACCTGAATTATTGTCAACTTACGGGTCAGAAGCAGCAGCCAAACGATTCGAGGAAATATATCAAGGATTGATCTGAGGATTAGTGGATGAATTCCCAGGACACTTTGGCTAGGGCCGGCAATAGGCTCACTTCCTTCGACCTTGGACCATGGGCGGGGCTACCATTCATCTCTGTTGCAATAATTACTCTTAACAATAAGTCGACCATCGAGCGGTGCCTGGAATCAATCGACACTCTGGACTATCCTAGGGACAAATACGAGATCGTGGTGGTAGACGGAGGCTCCAGCGATGGGACCCTAGACCTCCTCCAGAAGTTCCCTGTGAAACAGGTGATCGACAGAAGACCCTGCAGAGGTGCGGCACGCAATACAGCGGTGAAAAACTGCGCGGGAGAATTGATAGCCTTTACCGACGCTGACTGCGTGGTAGATAGAGGATGGCTCAAAAACCATGTCTCAATACATCGCGACCCGAGAATCATGGTCGCGGCCGGGTCAGTACTTCAGGGAGGAGACTTCGGACTCCCAACGAGCCTCTACCACTCGACGTACTTCGCGACCCAGTCCCCGGCGACCGCGCGAAGAAATACTTGGGAAATAGCCACATGCAACGCGAGCTTCAAAGCTTCCTCCTTCAAGGTTGCCGGGCCTTTTCAAGAGCTTGACAGAGGCGAGGAAAGTTTGCTTTGCTGGAAGATCATACAAAAAGGGTTCCAGGTCGTCTTCGATCCTTCCCCAAGAGTCGTTCACCTCCACAGGCCCATGAACTTCAACGCTCTCTTCAAGAGGAGTCGGGAAGAAGGATATTCAGATCGATGCCTGCAGGGAGCCTTCGGGGACAGGGCCCCGTTCCGGCTACCGAAAAGTTACGCACTCGTGGCTATACTAACCCCATCTCTGGCGATGGCAAGATTGGCTAGATACTTCACCAAACTATTATCTGGCGGATACAAGAAGACCAAGGCTCTTCTATCAACACCGGTGCTCATCGCCTCATCCTTCTGCTGGCTACGGGGCTATCTGACCGCTTCCCACCGGGGAGGAGAAACAACTCTTGGGTAGAATACTCGATCTAGCTATCAACCAGGGTTTCATCGGGATACTCCTCGGAGTCGGAGCCTTAACATACAATCTGAGCCTTTACTCAGAGGCGAGCCGTAACCCGTTCCCAGAGTTTTTCATCTACTTTGGAATATTCATTCAGGCCACTAGTGTAACTCTCTTCGTCGCACAACTGGCTCATAGCGAGCCAGGCAGAGTTCAGCAGAGATTCCAACTCTTTTTCTTGTTCCTACTCTCCATTTCCCTCAGCTTCACAAGACTCTCCCGGTACGCGGGTTTCAGCGGATTTGATCTCATCAGAGAAAATTCTGTGCTGCAGAATACTGCTGCAAGCGGTTTCTGGGACCTTGCTCTGGGAGCCAGCTCGCCATACCAGTCTAGTCTAGCCATTACCGTCCTCCCTACAATGACATCGGCGATCAGCCAAGTCTCCGCTTCTCAGCTTCTTCTCTTCCAGACATTCTTCTTCTTCGCACTCTTACCGATTGCGGTCTATGCCGTGGTCAACTCCATCACGAACGACTCTAAGCTCGCGGCACTTTCCAGCCTTACTCTGGCACTAAACTGGTTTTTTTTCGGTGCCCATATTATTGGAAAGACCGCGCCTGCGCTTCTGCTTTTCTTCCTGGCCTTCTACGCTCTGACCGGAAAAGAGCACAGCGTCAGATCCTTAGGGATAATCCTATGTCTAGGCGTTGCCATGTCCCACTATACGATCTCAATCGCCCTGGCATTCGTACTTGTGGCATGGCTCGTCATATCCAAGATAGTAGTGCCAATTCTTCAGCGTCTGCCATTCTTCGAAAAGTCCTCGCCAATACAGGTAACTGTAACGCCCCTTCTAGCCTCCCTGGCTCTAGTAACGCTCTGGTTGGCTTTCGCGGCGCCAACAATACTTTCTCAAGCTTTCACATCGATCCAGCAAGTGCTCTTCTCCATCAGCCACCTCTCATCTGGGCCAAAAAGGGCTGATACCTCTCTAGCGATCTCAAGCGCTGCCGGGCCAATAGTCACAGGCTGGTTTGACTTTCAGAACGGTCTCATAGCACTCGGAGCCCTCTTGTTTCTTAACAGATACCGAAGGGGGTTGACCCGCGGAATTTTCGCCACTTGGAACCTGATGGGAGCATCCTTGATAGGTCTCTTAGGCGCGTGGCTCGCGCTTCCCTACGTATCCGTCGCCATCGAGTCCACGAGAATCCTTGCCATAATACTCCCCTTCATCACATTCTTTCTCGCGGGTCTCCTTTGGAGAATCTTCAAATCTCATCAGAGTCTCTGGAAGGGAACCGTCTTGGTCCTCATCTTCGTCATGTTGCCTATGAACCTGATGCTGCCGAACCAGGAGAGAAATTCCCTGTATCACTCCAGGGACAGCCTGCCTCTCGACGCGAGGCTGGACGTTGACTCGTCACTTATTCCCAATGCAGCGAACGCGGCTGTCGCAGCTTGGGTAAACAGCAATGTTCCCGCGAACAAACCCTTGGAGGTCGATTCCGTGGGAAGATACGCTATCATCACCGCGGTGCCCTTCCCACCAAAACTAGGCTTCGCCCAGGAACCGTCCCCACCGTATAACTTCAGCCGGTACGCCATTCTATCCTCCTACTTTGTCGACCATGATATTTGGAGCACCTCAATTCTTGGCTCGAGCATACAAGTCACTGCTGACCCATCTCCCTTCTTCAGCCCAACACATAACATAGTCTATTCATCCTCAGTGTTCTGGGTCGCTTCACCGCCATGACGAGCAAAACTCAAGAAGTTTCAGCGGTCGCTGCTGTCCGCGTCGGTGAGAATATACCCGAAGCTGTTCGAAAGATTTTCGACCTAGTTGGCGCTCCCGTTCTTGAAGACGGAAACACTGTTACCATAAAACTGAACTTGTGTTTCTTTCGCACCTACGACACTGGAGCCACCACCGACCCGAGGGTTCTGGAAGCGTTGATACAGTTTCTGAGGACTCTTGCTCGGGACTTAGACATTGTACTAGTCGAGAGCGACGCCACGAGCGCCCGGGCCGACCTGCTCTTCAAATGGCTCGGATTCGCCGACCTTGCACAGAGGCTGAAAGTCCGAACATTGAACCTCTCGAACGATAAGAGAGTAAAGGTGGCACTTCCTCCAACGTGTTTCCTTAAGGCGCTCTGGATGCCCAAGACTCTCCTGGATGCAGACTACTCAATATCTCTGGCTAAGTTGAAGACGCATGGCCTGACCAAGATCACCTGTGCCCTCAAGAACCAGTTCGGTAGTATTCCATACCGGGGAAAGAAAAAATGGCATCCAGTGCTCTCCCAAGTGATAGCAGATGCTAACGTGGCCGCAAGACCCGACTTCTCCCTGGTTGATGGAATAATCGGGATGGAGGGCGTGGATGGGCCGGACATGGGAACGCCTCGGATTGCAAACCTCCTCATCGGCGGGCGAGACCCTGTGGCAGTGGACTCTGTATGCGCCAAAGTCATGGGTTTCAACCCCGAGAGCATCGGCCACATCAGAGAAGCGGAGAAGAGAGGAGTGGGTAGCCGTAATCACCGCCTAGTAGGAGCAGAACTCGCTCAAATCCAAGAAAGATTCGACTACAACACGTTCTATCATGTAGTGGAGACTGTGATCAGGAAGATTCGAAAATGAGCGGCGAAGCGTTGAGGGTAGGGGTAATAGGTTGCGGCCCAATTGCCGAGCGAGGCCACATCCCGGGAATAATCAAGTCTAAAGAAGCCCGCGTAGTTGCCGTTGCGGATCTCGATACCAAGGTCCTCGAAAAGACCTCGAAAAAGTTCGGAATAGCAAAGACCTTCACTGACTACCATCAGATGCTGGAGGAGAAACTCGACCTTGTCCACATCTGCGTTCCCAATCACCTACACTCAAAAGTCGCCATTGACGTGATGACACGAGGGGTCCACGTCTTGGTCGAGAAACCCTTGGCAACCTCAGTTCATGAAGCGGAACAAATGGTCAAGACAGCCGCGGCCCAGAAGGTGAAGCTGTGCGAGGCAAAGCAGTGGCGCTATGTTCCTGCTGTCCAGCGAGGCTACGACATTTACAAGAAAGGGAAACTTGGAAGAATCGTGAGCATGCTGGCCCAGTGGCATACCGATATTCCTCTCACCTGGTCCCATGCTCAATGGTATTACAATCCAGAGAAGTCAGGTGGAGGGATAGTCTCAGATATTGGAATACACATGCTGGACCTTCTGCTCCTTTTCGGCGGCCCCGTCAACCATGTATCAGCGTCCGGCGGCGACTACACGGGAACAATGGGCTTCGACACCTCAGTGCAGGCACTCCTACAATTCTCCGGCGGAGGAACCGGAATTCTCGACGTTTCATGGCTCGCACCCTACTCAAAAATTCTCGACATCGTTGGGACTGGAGGTATCGCAACCGTCGACATGCAATATTATTCGCTGTTGCAGGCGAACTACTCGCGGAACCCACTCAGAGATTTCTTCCACTCTGCACGAACCCTTGTCGGTACAGTCCGCAGAGTGCTGAACAAAGACTTCTTCAACCCTCTGCCGAGACTGTACGCGGCCCTCGTCGATGACCTAGCAGATTCGATCCGCAACGACAAGCCTCCTCCCATACCTGGCGAAATTGCAATCGAGGCCCTAAAATTGAAAGAAGCCATCTACCAATCCATCGCCGAAAAGAGCGAGGTCAAAGTCAGTTGAGGCCAATAGCAATTTGTTCACCTCTCTCAACGACCCCACAGTAGAATCAGGCCTTCAGAAACAACTGGACATCATCGTCAGTGAGACAGTCAGAACCTTCGGGTCAGAATGTACAATTATCCTTGGGGGAGGATTCGGCCGCGGAGAGGGAAGCATCCGTCTCACAGACACCACCCCCATTCCTCTCCACGATTTTGACCTCTATGTGGTCACAGATCGGAAAATTGACACCGGAACATCTGATTCGATCCAAAGAACCGTCCTGAAACAGCTCTCCCAGCTCACAGGATACGACCTGGCTGAGCAGGGTTTCGTATTAGGCGTGGAGATTGTCCCCTTGAATTCCCTCACAAGACTCCCCCCCGATCTGAGCACCTATGAGATGAAAGCCTCCAGCACTGTGCTATACGGCCCCGACATACGATCCCGCATACCGGTAACCAAGCCTGACATTGCTCTAGCTAGCGGCGCGATCACGCTCTTTCACAGAGTTACTGCTTTGCTAAAGAACGTTGAACCAGAATATTTGAGGTCTAGAGAATACCCGGTTGCCAGACGCCTTGAAGCCGTGTACGAGTGTTGCAAGGTCTATACCGAGATCTGCACAGCACTCTCCCTCTTGGGAGGTTTTTACGAGCCGAGCTATCGGGCCAGGGCGCTAAGGTTTCAACAGAATTACCATCTCTTCCCTGATCTACAGAATGACCTGCCCGACCTCGCCGATTTGGTTAGCACCCACACTGAGATGAAGCTCTCCTCGGACTTTTCCTCTATCATTCAGGCACCTGTTGAGAGCTGGATACGGGCTAGACAGGCACTGGACGTTTCCTTACGCTTCTTCCTATCAAAGTTTCTAGGAATGAACTGCCAGAAAAGAGATTGGACTAGCCTGTACCCTGAAGCAGTTAAGAAGATGAGGTGGGTCTTCTTCCAACAGTATCTTTCCTACTACCTCAAACGGCTCGGAGTCAGAGGTGCTCCTCTGGTCCACGCAGCCAGTGTCTTGTTCCAAGCGTATGATTTCCAGTCCTTCAGGCGCAAGGCGCGCAGGTTTGGAAGGTATCCTTCCAGAAATATTTTTTCATTCACATCGCCAATCATTAACGTGTATCTCTCGTCTGCACTAGTCCTATTTTCGCTACTGGATGATGGAGAAATAGACCATGAGCTTCTAAGGAAAGGCAGGGAACATCTAGAGAGCGTATTTTTTGTTCGGGAGGGCATTGTGCAGGAGGAAGAGTTGTGGAAGATGAGTAGGGATGATTGTGTGGCGGGTCAGTGGCTCTATTTCGGCATAAAGCAACAGAAGATGGTCCACTAGGGACCCTCTGGGTTCGCGCTGACGCAGCTTTTCACGTGGTCTAGGCCATATTGCTAGGAGTGCGGCAATGTTCTATAGTGGGTTCCCATTGCGAATCTAGATGCATGGCTTGGGTGAAGGTCTGCATCTGCACGGTCTCGTAGAGCTTCAGTAGGATGATCGTAATGGAACCTGACAAAGCCATCTGCCCCCTCTGCAACATACCCACGGACGAGGTGATTCAGGAATTTCAAAGATTCCGACTCTGTCGGACAAAGACAATGAAAGGCCACAGGGAAAGACTCATGTTGTACTCCACAGACCACGTGAAAAATGTTGATGAACAGTCTCTCGGCGAGGCCTACCTCCTCCTCATGATAATCGGCACAAGAGCATTCTCCTACGCCACGAACTGGGCCGTATTCGAACCGGCATACGCCACAGTCCCTGAACACTGGCACCGAGTAGCCTCGGACTTAGACCCGAGCTCACAGGACTACAATCAGATTCTAAAGACGCCGAGACTGATCATCGACAACGAAAAGATGACGGTCAATCGGGGCATACCGGAAAAGATTGAACATTCATCGGAACTGCCTCCATCGAAGGGGACAAATGCAGCGCGACCCAGCGCAACAGCCGGGTCAATGAAATGACCTTCATCTACGCGTTGGATTGGTCGCGCAGGTCCCCATATTCTCTGTAGGATGCAGCCACGGAAACAAGCAAATTCAGGGCAACGACCGACGCTGCGGCGGTACCGGAAAAAATCCCTAGCCCGCTAAGGCTGAGCGCCAACCCAAGCATCATGATTAGAACCATGCTCGAAGCAACCTCAAGAAGAAGTCTCTCCATCGGTGCAGGTTCGCGTTCCCGTAGGAGGATCCTTAGCAATCCTCGCCCAGGCAAATAGAAAACGAGGATAACCGAGGAGAGCTTGAGAAGGCTCCAGGGAAAGGCGAGCGGCACCACAAGCAGGCTAGCGACCAACAAAATTATCATAATGGGCCACAGCTCAATGTTCCATCGGTGATTGATGAAAAATTTCTGAAAAGACTCAAATCGTGGCGGAGCGGTAATTAGACGGTCGCTCTGGCGTAGAGTTTCTATTATCTGAAGGATCGAAGATTCCGAAACGCTTGGTTCCCGTAACTGTACGTTTCCTACAAGGTCTCTCACAGTTCGCGGATACGAAGTCTTCAGAACCTCTTCGACCATTTGCGCCAGCTTGTCTTGTTTCTGGTCTCTCCGCATCTCTGCCAGCGTTCAGAAAGGCGTTCACACAAGATAAATGTATGAAGTTGTCCAATTATCAAATATGATGTCGGCCAAGTCCACGCTAGTAGCATCACTCATACTTTCGGTCCTTCTTACATGCTCAGTATGGACGACTCAGCTGGCAGGCGAGAAGGCACCCTCGTCGACTGCCCTTGCCGCGTTTGAGGCAATCCACTCTGCTGAAGAATCAGGCACAGACGTAGGGGCATTAGTTTCCCAGTACAACTCGCTCCTCCAAAACTCCGCTCCAGATGCCGCCTTCGACGTGATTACGAACCAAGCTATTGCGGCCCAAAAATCAGCTCTTTCCGCTCAGTCTCTTGACAATCTGCTTACGAGACTATTGGTACCCGTAATCGCATTCATCCTATCCTTCATAACGACATGCTCTCTTCGGTTCAGGAAGCGACTGGCCAAGGAAAGAATTCTGGATAGCGAGATACGGACAACGCGATGATGGAACTGGTTAGAAGCAAAGAGTTCGCCTGGTTGTTCCTTTTGTTCCTCTCGCTGACATCAGTAACAGCATGGGTTGTTGCAAACCCGCCTATGCAAGACCAGTTCGCTTCGATAAGCGTCTTAGGCACAGACATGACAGCCACAAACTATTTTCCAGCGGGCAATTCGACAATCACCCCCCAAGAGGCCGTTCAGTGGAATGTCTTCGTGTACAACCACTTGGGCACTGCTCAGCTTTTCCTACTTACAATGAAACTTGCGAACCAGACGATCTCTGGACCTAGCTCACCCACCAATACACCGAACGCTGGGAAGATCTTGATGCAGACCTATAGAGCAGTTCTTGGTAATGAGACATGGAATATTCCGATCAATTGGTTTGTCGATTCTTTCACCAACACGACAACCCCACAGGGGAACACGATCGGCATCGACAGTGTGAACGTAAATGGCCAGTTGACAAACGGAACGATGATCTCGGCCAATGGAGGACAGAACTTCAGAATTGTTCTGGAGCTGGAAGCATACGACTTTCAAACTGGTTCCTTTGTTTTCTCGTTCAGGTCGAATGGCACTGTTCGAAGCGTTTGGGACCAGATTTGGTTTAGTCTCAAATAGATTAGGAACTAGTCAGCGTTCGAATAACCGCCGATTATGGATCGTGATAGAGTCCTCGGCCAAATGTTTCTACGTGTCCTC
>Ga0137384_10002171_pt1 | contig 15539 bp, 15 predicted proteins | sample SagtaG_2_FD_104922 | JGI IMG/M metagenome (GOLD analysis project Ga0137384, IMG submission 104922) | Vadose zone soil microbial communities from Sagehorn Ranch, Mendocino, California, USA - Sage2_R_60_16 metaG | ecosystem: Environmental > Terrestrial > Soil > Vadose zone | place: USA... | reverse complement strand
TCAGGTGCGAGTTCTCTGGTTTTCGGAGGAGAATGGGGTACTGCCTTCTTCGTCTTCGGTAAGTTCGGATAGCCCACAGGAACACGGAGTCGCGAGTGAACAATCCTCGAATGTGCTCCTGATTACCGTTCCATAACTGTTCGTGGGTGAAGATTCTCCTTAGGGTCCGCCTCGCCAGCCTGTCCATGATTGTCCTGAAAGGATAGTCAAGCCAGACAACTGTATCTGCCCGGTTCCAGACAATGTCCCGTGCCTGGTGATAATTCCCGTCAGCGACCCAGGAGTCGCCTTGCAGGGATTGTTTGACGCGTTCTCGGAAAAGATCGTTAGGCGCCTCTACCCAGTTGGGTTCCCAGTGAAGAGCGTCTAGCTCAATGTGTGGGGCGTCGAGGAGTTTGGATGTTTTGCGGGCGAACGTGGTCTTGCCGGCGCCGATTGTTCCGACGACCGAGATTCGCTGGTGGGAGAGTTGGTGGCTTCTAGGAATCTGCTTAAATTCACTGGAGCGCGAGTCAAATGTGAGCACCTTTCATTTCCATGGAGGAGAGGGGTAGAACGTGTCGTCAATCGAGGATCCTCTGCTAAAAGAAGTATTGGCCGCTTTCAAGGAGGACGCGCCCCGCATGGCTGACGATCTCCTCAGGACGATTACTACTCAGGCGTTGATAGCTGCTTTCGCTCTTCTGCTGGCGATATCATCGTTACTGAGGTTGCTCTTCTTTGTATATTTCCAGCCAGGCGGATTCGGGTTCCCAATGCGTCCAGCACTAGACACGTCGGCGGTAGTGGAGACCGCTCTGACTGTTGTTTTGTTCCTGCTTTCTGTAATCTCCATCTACAGCCTATTAGGCCTACGAAGAAGATATTCCAGACTGTTGGCCATGGCTGAGAAGCTCGGCCGATGAAAAGTGCCCCTCTCACCGGAAACAAGGAAAGAAGCAGAGAAGCGACTGACCGTCCTGAAGATGATAGAGGTTTTTGCCGATAAATGTCCCAAGAGCACACTACTGAACGGGCCGTTCGGGGGAGACGACAAGGCGTTTGATCGACTATTGGGACCCAGCGGCATTCTTACTAGAACGTCCTTGATTCTTGCCAGCACAGATGGCAGGGTCACCCACTATTCTCGAACGGATGCGGGAAAGGTCTACCAGCAAGTTCTCGACATGCAACTGAACTTCTTGGACCCGTACACAGGTGGAGAGGTCTGGAAGAAATAACCCGACACACCTTTAGCGATTGACAGGTCGAATCTCATAGACAGAATCTGGGAGCAGTGAGATCTGTGCCAACTGAACAGGAGGCCATCGCGAATCTCAGAGGGAGAGGACAGGTGGCTGCAGTTGTGGAGCTTTCACGTTAACACGCTGGATCAGATGTGTCGCTGGGCCTACGCTAGGGAGGATCGCCAGGTCGACCCACAGAGGGCGCAGTTGTGGAAACCATCAACGGTATAGCAACGGGCTATCTGACCACATACTGGGCAACGGTGAATGGGATCATATGCAAGGTCTCCGACCTGCCCCGATGGTCCCAGTTCCATCGAATCCTTTTCTTGCGTGGATTGCATTTGAAATACCTCTCTTACCTGATCTGGTTCCTTAGGCTGAATAGGTAGGCCTGTGTTCGTCTTCGTTCGATCTCTGCAAGTGATCTCAGATTCAGGGTGCTTCTGAACAGGATCGCAGTTCGCTGGATCCTTTGCGAATTTACCCTGGTTGTGTTGCATTGTTCCGGTGAACCTCCAGGAGAGGACCTGAACGCTGAGGTCAAACTGTGAAGGCTCCGCGCGATTCTCGTCCAATCTTCTCTAAATGCCATCTTTCTTTTCACCTAACAATGGGGACGATGTTCTGCCGGATTATCTTTGAGCCGTCCTGCGCCGGTAGTTCTTTCACCGTCGTCCGACTGCTATTAGCTGCTGGCGCACGCCGGCACACCGATTATATGGGACGGATAGCCAACAAGTCCTGTTTGGATCATGTTTGAATTATTCTTTCGATTTCAGCCTTCGACCGGGCACGGGGATCACTATAACGAGTTGACCGAGAAGTTTCCGACTGCCAGGTTCTCGTTGTGGTGTAATGGTGGTACGGATGTTCTTGAGATTGAGGCTGCTGGTCTCGGTTCGTTCGAGGAATTGCAGAAGGAGATAACGTCAGCCACTAACGCGCATCTTGATGGGAAGATTATCTCGAAGACTTACTGCCAGGACAAGTTCCAGTTGGTGGCCCGGACGTGTTGTTGTGGTTCGGATCACAAGGGGACCCCGATTAGTCCGATTATCAGCCGACACAATTTCATGCGTATTCCGCCCTTGGTCTTGGCTGGAGGATGGGAATACCATCGTTTGGTGGGGTATGATGATAATGATCTGAAGGGATTGCTCAGGGGCTTGGACAGGATTGGCGCGACGGAGGTTTTGCACAAGAAGTCTGTATCGAAAGGGATGACGGATGACACGTTTCTCCTCTCGCTGAGCAGCTTGTTTGGTCAACTGACGGAAAAGCAGATGAGGGCGCTGGTTACCGCGGTCGAGAACGGGTATTACGAGATTCCGAAACGGATAACAGCGGATGATCTGGCACGGAGGCAAGGGCAGCCTAGGAGTACTTTGGAGGAGCACATTCGGAAGGCCGAGAGCAAGATTGTATTGGCGATGGCGCCTTACATGATGATGTACGCGAGGGTGCCGGAGAATCCCTTGATGAACAAGACGAAAGCCGCAGGAGCAACGGTTGGCGGGCGGATGTTAAAGCAGGTCGCTATGCAGATGGCCGCGAAGACCAGGAACGCGTAGCGCTATCCTCAGATTAGTTTGGTGTCCGTGTAGACCGGGATTTTCGGTTTTTCCTGGGGACTCGTGTATCCTTTGTAGCGTTTGGCGACTTCTATCCGGAGGTTCAGCATCAACTGCTGGAGCCTTATCGGCGCAGCCGCTCTTCCCTCCCACGCCTCCCAGACGTCGACCACTTCCCGCACGAACCCCGGAGCCAACCCGATCTCGTCTATACGCAACTCTATCCTTGTCACTAATACTGCATAGGAGAACATAGACGGGTAAGTGGGCCGAAACTATTCCTGGTCTCCGCGGCGCGCGGCTCGAGTAGGCCCCCGGGCCCTTAGAGGGGCCTTCGTGTCACACCCGAATTGTCCCCGGAAGGTCACCGGATCTCTTTCCAGATATCGTCGTAACGGGTCACCAATCCAAAGTCATCGGTGTCGAGTTCTGCGGTAAAACCCGAGGCGCTCCGGTACAAGTATTTTCTGGCGCCTAGGCGTTGGTAACTTTGCTTCAGGGGTTCAACTACGAGACTCGGGAACCTCACCCAAGCCGCAGTCAAGTCGACGCGTTCTTCCATCCCTAATGAAGTTCGTCTGATCGGGATTGTGTTGGTGACGGGACTCGCTTCGATATCCACATCCGTGCATTCACGTAAGTCGATCCGCTTTTTACCGTCGACGATCCAAACGTCGTCCCGAAACTCGATTTTTAGAAAGGTTGTCTTCTTTGTGTTTATCTTCTCAACAGTCAATTGCTGCGTCTTGAACATTTTATCAACTAGAATCTCGTATTGCGCTCCGAAGGGGTCGGTTTGGAATTTGGCGACTATCATCCCTGAGAAGCACCAGCCTCCCTTATCTCTCTTGACGCAACAATAATCCAGGCTGGGAGCTTTAGTCCCACTCCAAACTATCTCACGCCCGGCTGCTTCTTTCGAGGGCATTGAAAAGGCGTCCTTAAGTTGACTTCATCCTAACCTTCTTGTGCCCTCGCGCCTTCGACGGAACCCAACCACCGTCTCGGGTTCTCCTGTAGCCTTCATCATAGTGTTTCCGAAAATCCTCGGATTTGTCGAGGGCGTCGGCTGGGAAGAGAGCGCCCCAGCCCGGCCCTCTCATGATGATCTCGTTGAAATCCGGATTGTGGACCAAGTCCTTAGAGCCGTACGGGCGATCGTGCCACACCTCCATGTCAAGTATACGCAGCGCTTCTCCTTGGTCAGCGATCAACTGGGAAGCGTCGTCCGGTCCCGCCGGCTTTCCAATCAGGTCCCCTCGCTTGACGCCAACGTCTTTGTCATTGAATCTGAGTGTCCCCGACCCCTCGAGAATTAGATAGTATTCGTCGACGTTGCTGTGGCTGTGGAAGCGAGCGGCGGACTCTCCGCTTTCTATGACTTCGACCCTGAAAAACGCCCGGCCGGGCCCGAGCAACGGCATGAAGAACCGCTGATAGGATTCTTCGTCCTTCGCTGTCAACGAACGCTCTGACGAGTCTAGCCTCCCATCATCAAAGACATTTACCACTGGTTTCCTCCAGAGGTTCTCTGAAATCACTCCGCCCTTCTTCAGGTAGACTTCGTTCGACCAAAAAGATACTAGGCGCAACAAGAAATCGAGCCCCTCCTCACTTAGCGTGGGTATCGTCAAGGTCAGCTCGCTTCCGGAATTCTTGTTCAGGCTCCCTGTCTTCCGGCCAAGTTCGTCCCAGAGCCAGTTGACGAACGGAATGAGTCTTCCTCCGTGCCCTTCAGGGATTGTTGGCTTTCCAAGAAAAAGGTTCCAGGCCAGGTCTACCCTTATCGCCCCTTCGCGGACGCTTTCATCAAGGGTTAGCCTCATTGAGGCGGATGTCGTAGTAAGCGCCTTGAAGAGCGTTATCCTCCTTGGAGAGAGCTATGCGTGGACGGTTCCTATTGGCGTGGTCTCCGAATCCGCATCTCTTCCCTGAGCCTCCACGTCTTCCCGTCGTCTCGGCTTTCTTCGGAGTGCCATCTGAACGTGTTTGCGGTAATCTCTGAGAAGATCCACTTAACCAAGTATCCCTCGTCAGTTGTTCGTTCAAGTACGATCTCGTCTCCGATTTTTCGGCCGATTAACGTTTTGATGGCACCTTGCATTGGTGAGAACCACACTACCCGCCACGCATCGATTTTACTGTCGTAGAATCTGAGCGTGGTTCCGTCGGGAATCATCTTATGGGTCTTCTCGTCGAAGGTCATGAATGTGTCTTGGAGCGCTCGGCCTTCGAGGATCCAGCTGATGTGTAGTTCGCCTCTTCCCTTGATCCATGTGCCGTCATCCTGCATGTACCTATCTTCAACTATCTCCCAGTCCCCGACGAACTGACCGAACAGCATCAGCTTGTCCTTAAGTTCCGGGAACGGACCTTCAGCTTCCAATCCCTTGATTGTCCAAGCCTGACGTGGCTGGAACGAGCCAACGACCTCCTTTATCATGAAGCCCATCTCGCTTTCGACTGGCCGAGTAACGCGTAACTTGTTCTCATCCTGATTCGCCTACGAACCGGGACGAGCGCTTTTCAGATAAGGGATTAGCTGTCAAACGCCGGCACTTTCGGGACAGAGAGTTGTGATCGTCTGACTTTTCTGACCTCCTGGTCTGTAGCCATTTGGTTTTGACGGCACGTTGGTAATACCGTCAATTGACGGCTATCGAGATATATTCTCCGGCTCCCTATTCTGGGCAATGACCCACTACGAGGTAGCCTTCAAGCTCCAGCACGATTGTCCCTACAACGCCTTCTCTACAAAGTATCCCAGTGTCGTAATCTCACACTGGTGTAACTGGAGCAGAGACGTGCTTGAGATTGCGTACAGGGACCTAGGAAATCAGGCAATAATCAAGAGTATTCGGGAGTTGATCAGTCAGCTCGGGACGAAGGTCATCCGAAGATCTCAGGCGATGTCAAACTTGCAAGTAGTGTTGCAGCACTGCGCTTGCGATAAGCTGCCGCCACCTACGCTTCCCGTGATCGAACGGCGGAATTGCCTCGAAATCCAACCCGTAGTCTACACGGCAGGTTGGGAATGGTATCGCGTGGTAGCTTTTTCCGAAAGGGACCTTAGGAGCCTTTTCAAAGATCTCGATAGACACTGCAAAGTAGAAATTACGTCTAAGAGAGCAATCTCCGACGAGTCAGTTCGTGAAACCTTCCCTGTTTCGACAGCTACGCTGCTGGGCAAACTTACGAGCAGGCAACTACAAGCATTAGTGGTGGCGCTTGACAGCGGCTATTACGACATACCGAGGACCGCCACCGCAGGCGAGATTGCTCAAAAGCTTCGCGTTCCTCGCACAAGCTATGTTGACCACCTTCGGAAAGGGGAGAATAAGGTACTCCAAGGCATCGGGCCATACCTCCGCCTCAGACCAAGCGAGACCTGACCCGTCTAGAAGATTCGGCGTTAGAGAACAACCGACACTTGACAGCTATCAGCTTATTCCGCAGGCTCGCCTGTAAACGGTGACTGAGGACAGCGAGGGAGGTGGAGTTGAGTATGGCGCAGTACAAATGCGAGGTCTGTGGTGACTCTTCTAGTCAGCCAGGACAATGTTGTGGACAGGAAATGAAGAAGGTAGCCTAGAATCGTAGCCCTTTGGTCAAGATGATTGACCGGTCATTTTTCCGCATCTTTCTTGACCTGCTCAAGGCTCGATTTCAAACCCCTCTTTTTAGACGATGAAGATACCGGTTGGAGTTTGGCTGGTTCAAGCTGCGCAAGATTATACGAAACGTGGGAGGTATGATATTTCATGTTCACAGTTGAGGAGCGCGATCGAGTCCGCAACCGCCTCGTGCAAATGAGCCGTGAGGACCCTCGTCTAGTCGCGGGTGCACTGGTCGGGTCGACTGCGGCAGGTGGTGGGGACCAGTGGTCGGACTTGGACCTCTCCTTTGGGCTAGCTGACAATGCAATCCTAGACGACGTCCTTGCCGATTGGACAGCGCGTCTCAAAAGCCAGTTCGGGGCCGTTCGTTTATTCGATCTTCCATATCTGTCGACGATGTACAGAGTCTTCCTGCTGCCTGGCAACCTGCAGGTGGATTTGTCGTTCACTCCGGGGAACAAGTTTCTCGCTCAAGGCCTCAAGTACGACCTGATCTTCGGGGACGCTCTTGAAAGGGACCAGGCCAAGCCCTCTCCCCCTGAACATGTCTTCGGGATTGCGGTGGTCTATTTGCTCCATGCACGCGCATGCATTGCCCGGGGGAGAATGTGGGAGGCTGAGTACTGTATCAGTGCAGCCCGTGACCAGGCGCTTTCGCTTGCATGCCAGCATCGCGGGTTGAAGACAAGTTATGGCAGGGGTTTTGATGATTTACCTCCAGAAACCCTGAAGTCTTTCGCCGAGATCCTTGTGGGTTCGCTTGAAAGAACTCAGCTCCTGCGGGCTCTGAGCAAGACTATCGATGAGCTTCTGCATAATTCACAGGACGTTCGTGAGCTTGCATCGAGACTTGAATTGGGGCTACATGAGCTTGCGTTGAATCGCGACTAGCATTCTTTTGTTGCTGTGAAGGGTCCTGTGAAGAGGGCGAGTGTGTCAGCTAAGTAGCTGAAGCTGTCCTTGGCTGCTGCGAGATCCGTGTTTGAGATTTTTACCGTGGCTGAGCTGCTTGTGTCTGAGGCTGAATGAACGTCGTTGCAGCCTCCGATGTTGCCGTTTGAGTCGGTCTTTACGAGCCATAGTGATGTGTATCCGTTGTTGTACTGGTTGGTGGAGCCTGCGGCGATGAATCCGCCGTCGCTTGTTTGCTGGAAGGAGTTGAAGGTTCGAGTGGAGTATTGGACCTCTGCGCCGTAGATCTTGTCCCACTGCACGTGGCCTGCGGAGTCGGTCTTGACGAGCCATGCCCTCTGGTCGTAGATCGTATTCTCGAAGTAGTGTCCGGCGAACGCGTATCCTCCATCTGTGGTCTGCTGAGCCTCAGCTATTGTAAGATCACTGATACTGCCCGTTGGAACGTAGGTTTTGGCAAACATTGCGTTGCCCAATGAGTCGAGCTTCAAGAGCAGGACTGCGCTGCTGTATGACGTTGAAGTGTTTATGGAAACTAGGCCGCCGACGATGAAGCCTCCGTCTGAGGTCAGCGCCAGAGACTCAGCATAGCTGTCTGTCCCGACTAGGTAGGAGTGTTGCCAGATCAGATTGCCTGTCGAGTCGAGTTTGAAGACGGCTATGTCTGACTCTGTATAGGAGGAAGTTATCGTGTAGGAAACCTCGCCAGCCACAGCATATCCGCCATCAGGTGTCTGGCGGACGCCAACGGCATAACTGTAGCCGCTGTTCGGGTCCACGTAGACATGTTGCCATTGTACTTGTCCGGTTGAGCTAAGCTTCGCAACGAAGGGGTTGTAGCTAGCCCCCGGAGCGAAGGCGTAGCCTGTCACGACAGTTCCTCCGTCGCTAGTTGTTTGGAGGTCGAGAGGCCACGTGAGAGGGCCGTAGGAGGAGCTGGTCGAGAATTGCAGGTCGTTTGCCCACTGAACGCGGCCGGTCGAATCTACTCTGACGATCGCACCACAACTTGTCTGCCCTGTTGCGGGACAGCCGAATTGAGCGTTGCCCGCGAAGATGGCACCTCCATCCGAGGTCGGACGGATGAGACCCGATGGCGTAGAGTAAGGATAATTCTTGTACAAGTACTGAGTCTGCGACTGAATATTTCCACTCGGGTCGAGCATCATGACTATTGCGGCTGATTCACTGACATCCGCACAGGCGGAGGTGGATACTCCCCCCGTGCACGATCCTCCAACCACGTAACCACCGCTGGCTGTCTGAGAAACGCTCGCGGCCACCGAGTAACTGTACGGGATATCGTATGCCTTGGCCCAGGATGTGCCGGTTGATGTGGGTGGAGGTTGAGGCTTGTTTGCATGACCGACAGGGACATACGCAAAGACAGGAATCATAGTGAGCATCAAAATCACCAAGGTACCCGAGACGGTGACTGTTCTACCGTGGGACATTGGAAAGGAACTATTTTCATAGGATGTATATTAAAGGTACTATCGCCATAGCTTTGACGGGTTAATTTCGAGCGGACTATTATGAAGAAAGGCGTTGTTTTCGGAACGCAGTTATCTTCCGGGCATCATTGTAGGCCAATGTGGTCAATTCCTTCGCTGTCTCAACACCACCATCGGATCGTATGTGGAAGGTAATCCATCCGGCCCGCGCTGGTGTGAACCGGTGCCGCTCAGCCTTGCCCTCACGGAGTACCCGTTCCTGATCTTCCCGGGGACAAGTGTATGTCTAAATATCTTGGACCATGGTTGTGCATGAACTGGCGACCGTTAACCTGATACTCAGTTCCGCCGAAACTATGTGGTGCCTCAACAACATCCGGCAATTGTAACAACCACTCCTTCAATCCATTAATCATATTCTCAATCATTTCGCGAGCGTTCTAGTGGTTGAATTATCATAAAAGGACTGGATCCTCCTCGGCTTCGTCCAGGAAAAGTGGTTGGAGAAGAATGTCGAAAACAAAGGGCGACAACGGCTCGGCCCAGGTCTTTGCCTCTATTTCCGGAGCCAATCTTCGTACTGGACCACTGGTTGCCCCTCAAGGTAGGATTTCAGATTGAAGAGTGCCCAGTTCCAGCCGGAAACGTTTGAAGAGTAATGGTCGAAATCCGGCTTCCTGATAAAACCATGATCAGATAGAAGCTTCTCTGAAGAGTGAAGATGGGATGGATTTGGTGTTCGGATTCCTAGACTGCCGGCGCTTCGATGAGTTTCTTTTCGGCCTGCGTTGTGCTTTCCCTTTCTCGGTGTATGGAGAATGGGGAGTACATTATTTGCGCTTGCGCTTGTAGAATCGTTGATCTCTCTGCCTTCTTAACAGGAATCTCATGACCATCTTGGTCGAGGATGGATATGCCGCAGGGAGGCGCTGTTGGAACCGATTCAGAGAGCAACACCAGCCTAGTCTTTAGGATATCTTGTTGACACTTCAACGATGTCATGCTAGCTAGGTCAGCGGATATCCTGGTCTTCACTTTGTATTCTGTCTGCTCGCCTGGGTCCAAGCTCAACCGTGGAAAGGGAAACTCCTTCTTGGGTGCTGTCACAGATTGCCTCGGCGTCTTAACGTCATCACCAGAGTATTCTGAAATTGTCATGTTAACTCCCGGAGTGCCGAATGGAGGGGTGCTCAGAGTAAGAAAGAGATTGTCGATATGCTCTGCGGCCTTTATGCTGATAGTTGTGGTGACGGACGTATCAACTCCCACCGCAATATCCGGCCTACAAACGATCGCCAGATCCACTGGATTGACTTGGGGAAAAGGCGGCAGAAGGTTCAGCGGAAGGATGAAGTCTGTCTCCCCCTGCAAGGGGAGCCACCAGTAATCATCGTAGTTGATCAGATCTTCCAATGCGTACGTTAGTATGCGCTTGCTGTTTTCGACAGAATTTGACGCCGGGCGTTTCAAATAAGCAACATTCGTATCCTCTGGAAACTCTGCGCGGAGGCTATAGTTTCGAAGGCTCGTCGCCCCGGTTAATCTTCCAAAAATGTTTAGGTTGTTAGGAATTAGCATTTCCTTCTCTAGTTCGCCGAAGAACTTGTTGTCACATGTACTGAATGAGATTTCCTTGAGAAGGTAGTCTACGACGGGTCCACCAGGGCTCACCGGCAAGAAATATACCTCAAGAATTATGTCGATCCAATGGCAGAATATTTAACATTTTATCGTCGACCTCTCCAATCCGTTAGACCCGACGCTCTATCCATTCAGAAGTTGATTCCACGATGACCGTCCTTTCATTATCTAGTCAGGGGTGGAATGGAAGTTTCCGCTCGAGGCTGGTATCTGGACGAATAATGTTCCATGCGGGATTGTAGCCTCAGGCTACGGAGGCAGATTCAAGGGCGAAATCGAAAGACAGTGAGATTGTCCCATCGCGATCCAGTATTATGCGTGCTTGTTCCGATATTACCGCAGTGGTAACTGGGCCTTTGTCGCTGGTTCATGTACGATCCCCGTGTTAGCTGATTCTATTGCAGTTATCAAGGCGGGACCGCGAAAAAAAGGGACGCCTTGACACAAGCGTTCTGTTTGAGATCGCAAATCGCGAGAAACCGCGAATCTGCACAATCCTTTCAATTCAAAATGTTCTCGAAGAGCACTTCACTTGGTTCTAGCACTAAGAAAGCCCTGGAAACCGAAAACGTTAAATAAATATCTTCCACGTAGACCCGATCTTTAGGTACACTATGTTCTTCCCTGACACAAACTGTAGTGGAAGTCACTGCTATCTCAACTGCGTCAGTCACTGCGAAGCCCGGGGCGGAGACCCAACAGCCTGCGGCTCGATCTGCCAGGGCCAGTGCGGCTGCACCTGCCCTTGTCCTGTCTAAAGAAGACCACCAACCTTAACCACTTTTTTTTCAATTAGATTGAGGCCTAACTTTATCGCGGCTAACCTCGGTCGCTGAGCGAGCTGTAGAGATCGTTTTGCGAGGCAGCACAGGCAACCGCGAAAAGATTATCGTGGGCAACTCAGGCACGATCAAAGGAAAAAGAAGGGATGTTTGGAGTATCAGTGAACGATTGCTTGCATTAGTCTACCGTCGGACCCTTGTCTCGTGGGTCCAGCGTCATGTCCCACCTAGCAGACGCAAGCGCCGCCGCATTGTGCGGCGCAAGAGAAGCAATCGCCACCATGGTTCTCGCAGTTGAGGCAGCAACGAAGGGAGCCATCGGGGGTGATCGATTCAGGAAAGAACATTAGTATTTTCTCCGGCCGAGAATCTTTCGACCTAATATTTAAGCCTGCATGAGGAATCTGGCCTAATTTTATCTAGGGACCGAGCAAGTGCTGGGCACCCGTTCTTTCTAGAAAGCACTGCATTATAATTCCTGGATAATCACTCAAACTTGACGCGACTGACCGTGGATCATGCCTGGACGCTTACAGCCTGCATGCCTGAGATTAGCGAATCGACTTCAGTGGTCATCCGAGTCACTCTACCCTCCTCTAGCACCAGAATCATGTTACAGTTCCTCAGAGTGCTTGCTCGATGGGCGATCATCAAGGTTGTCCTGCCCTTCATCAGTTCTTGAATCGTCTCAAGGATCGACGCCTCAGTATGAACATCCAATGAACTGGTAGGCTCGTCGAGGATAAGAATGGGCGCGTTCTTGAGAAATGCGCGAGCTAGGGATATTCGCTGACGTTCTCCACCAGAGAGCTTCATCCCTCGCTCACCAACCAGGGTGTCGTATCCGTTTGGTAGACTAGTAATGAATTCGTGAGCTTTCGCGGCAGCCCCTGCCGCAATAACCTCGTCCATGGTCGCATTGGGCCGGGCGAAGCGGATGTTCTCAACTACGGTCGTTGAGAAGAGTACAGTCTCCTGATGGACAACTGCATACTGGTTGCGCAGGTCGGCCAGCTTGTAGTCTCTCAAGTCGATATCGTCCAGAGCGATCACGCCTTCGGTAGGGTCGAAGAGGCGTAGCAGGAGGGTCGATAGTGTGGTCTTGCCTGAACCGGTCGGACCAACCACCCCGAGACAATTGGCCGGGGGTAGTTCGAAGGATACGTCGTTGAGTACCGGATGGCCTTTCGTATACTCGAAGGCCACTTTCAAGAAGGTAATCTTGCCCTTAGCACTCGCTAGAGGAAGTGCACTCGGTGACTCGGGCACGTCAGGTTTCTCGTCGAGAACAGCGCTATATCGCTCTACTCCGGTCAGCGACATCTGAATATCAAGTATTGACTGGCCTACGTTTCTTAGGGGACCGTAGAGCTGGGTCACATAGTAGTTCACGACTAGAAGGCTCCCGAGCGTCAGCACGCCTGCTTGAACGTGGCCTATTCCGATGTAGAACACGGCCGCCAAACCGGCAGCTGTGACAACGCCCACGAGTAGACTGTAGACGGCGCTGTCTACCTGTACCTTGAGCTGAGCGTTCAGACTCGCATTGTAGTGGGAGACTAATTGCTCGTTCTTCCGTTCTTCTTGACCGTACGATTTCACTAATCTGGAGGCGCCTAGGCTCTCTTGGGCAACTGCCATAGCCGCGCTTTCTGAGGCCCTGAACTTCCGCCACCCAGCGCGAATCCGTGGCCGAAACACAAAAGTGAGAAGGAACATCACGGGAGACACGAGAAGCGCGACCAGGGCAAGCTGCCAGTCAAAATAGACCATGACAAGAATAATTGCGCCAATAGTCAGGATGGAAGTTGCAAGGGGAATCATACTATCGATTCCGAACGAACGTAGCATTGGGGCATCGTTGAGAGTACGATATGCTGAGTCTGCAGCCCCCATGGTATCATGGTAGGCAATAGAAAGACGCTGCATCTGGCGAAAAAGACGTGCCCGCACGTCAAGGGTCATCCGATTTCCGACCTTGTTGGTGTACCAGATATTCACCAGGTTCTGTAGGTAAGTCACGACAGCGGTTCCCATGAGAATGATGATCGCAAGCCATAGAGTGAGACTTTTGGAGAGTTGGGATCCAACGAAAACCGTAAGATATCCGGGCAATGGCTGAGAACCGAGAACGCCGTCAACTAACAACTTGATGGGCAGGGGAACGATCAGCGTTATCGGTACTGCTATCAGGGATATTATCAACAGAACAACGATTGGCCAAAGATACGGTCGAAGATCCTCAAAGGCTCGCTTGAGCATGACGAGACCTCAACACATCTTCGACCAATCTAGCAAATTTATTGAATAAACCCCCTTGATAACGCGACTCCTTCAGTCTACTGATCAAATTCTCAATCTCTTCGCGAGAGTCCTAGTGGTTGAATTATCATAAAAGGACTGGTCCTCCCCTGCTTCGTCACAGGAAAGGTAGAACAAGAGGAACGTCGAAAAGAATGGGTGACTACTGTCCGGGCCAATACTACGTACGAGCGATAATTGTTACTCGATGGGTTGGCGTTTCTATTCCTTTTGTCGATTTGTAGGCTTTCTCAATCTTTTCCAGGTATTCTTTATCCTTTTCCGCGTTGAAGTCAGGGATTATGGGTGAGTTCTTCAGCCTGATAGTCAGATCTCTAATGGTTGGAAAGATCTCGGTAGCAATGTATTCTTTGACTTCAAGCTTCTTGAAGCCGGCTTCCCTGAGTAATCTTTCCTTCATAGCGACAACTCTTTCCGATCCAAGCATCTGGCCTCTACCGAAGACCCGGGCCAGATTCTCTTTGTCACGCTCGCCGATCGTAATCTCCATTAGAGTTCCGCTCCTCTTCAAGACTCTGCGAGCTTCTCGCAGGGAATTCTTGCTGTCTGTGACGGGTCCGCGCCTGCAAGTGACCAGGTCGAAAGTCTCTTTCTGAATATTCAAGCTCTCAGCATTCGCGATTTCAAACCTCAAGTTCTTCCTCCCGCTGTTCGCGAGATTCTCTCTCGCTTTGGAGATCGCGATCTTTGAGAAGTCCACCCCGACGACTTCTTCAGCTCGCTCAGCCAATCTAATTGTGAACGGGCCGTCTCCGCATCCGACGTCAAGAACTACTTTGCCGACACATGCACCCAGCATTCTCGCATCAAATTCGTTTTCTCCATCATTGCCCTCGGTCACAGCAGACTCGACCATGTAATTTTCTGGCAGGGCGTAGACTCTTTCCCAGTATTCTCTGTCTTCGTACTCCCAGCCCGTCATCCTACTTCATCAGGTCTAGCTTCTTGAGTCGAAGTTAGCCTTTTGTAACAGGAATCGGTTCGTTCGGTGCGATGATCGATCACGTTAACGCGGTAGTGCTTCCCGTACGCGACGTCGAGAAATGCATGCTGTTCTACCGCGACAAATTGGGATTCAAGCTGAACCACAAAGATGACGAAAGCGCTTTCTTAGCTATCGGTGGCAAAGGCGGACTAGTGCTCGGCCTGGTCTCGGTCAATGAAGTCGCCAGGTTGATTTCAGAGGAACAAGTTCGACCAGGAGAGGAAACGATCCACCGAACCTACTACGCGGTCTTCGTTGAGGACGTGGACCGAGAATACGAAGAACTGAAGAAGAAGGGCGTTCACTTTGTGAAACCGCCTACGACTCAGCCGTGGGGCCAAAGGATAGCATACTTCGAGGATCCCGAAGGCAACCTCTGGGAGATCTCACACTTCCCTAAGAAACAGGGAGCTTAACGAAGGCAGGAGTACATGGGCCCATCATGATGATTTCATCGTTTTCCCGGACCAGATCGTTGCTCCTTCAGTCGATTATTCTCGAAACTATCAGGATCCATGCTGCGATTGCTCCGCCAACTAGGGAAAATCCGGCGGCTTTAGAAATGTCTCCGTGTCTGAACATCGCCACTCCGGCGCCCATCAAGCCCATCGGAACTCCAATAGCGACGGGAAGGATCGCTTTCGGCAGCCCGAGAAAGAGCAGAGGAACATACGGGGTTGTCCCCAATAGAAAGCTCCAGAGCCCTTTTCCGGTTAGAGCTCCATATATCGACGCGACGATCCCGGATAACGGCAGAAAGAGCAGGACTAGAGTCTCCCACTGAACCGTCCGTTCCGACGCGGCCGATGACAGCGAGGCGTATCTCAACACGAACGAAGGAGTGGATACCCACAGAGCGAGAAGTATCACGATGACAACCGGAAATAAACGGTGGCTGAGGATCGGAGTAATCCTAACCATCCATTTGCGCCTCGCCACCTAAGTCGATTTGGATGCACCGTAATTTAGACAAAACGTCACCGATTCCGAATCGAGGTAATAGAGAACGCCGAAACCAATAGTCCC
>Ga0137384_10002170_pt1 | contig 15543 bp, 13 predicted proteins | sample SagtaG_2_FD_104922 | JGI IMG/M metagenome (GOLD analysis project Ga0137384, IMG submission 104922) | Vadose zone soil microbial communities from Sagehorn Ranch, Mendocino, California, USA - Sage2_R_60_16 metaG | ecosystem: Environmental > Terrestrial > Soil > Vadose zone | place: USA... | reverse complement strand
CGAAGACGAATGCAGGGGCGAAGAAGAGTGCTACGAAACCTCCGATGGGAGGGCGATTTTCAGAGGGCGTCGTTCGGGTAGATGCAGCATCCATGAGTAAGATCCTTCCTGAAAAGCAAGTACCGCAGGGGCAAGAGGCTTGATTATTTTATATCATACCTTATCCTTAGCAGGCACGAGCAGATCCAGATGATCAAAGGATATGAAAATGCCTCTATAGCAGGCATACGCCTATAAGGGACATAAAAGAATCTTTACATAAGTCTTACATATTCTTATTCAAAGTAATAAAACTCAGGCGTATAGTTTGTGCTATTCGAGACAGCAAAAACATTGAATGTAGAGAAGACCCCATGCCGCACGTATGGCAGGATGAGCGTATGTATATAGCTATCGTTTGTTGTCTTGTAAGGATGTAATCTTTTGCATCTACTATCAGCATGAAGAGGTACAAGGATGTCCAGAGAGATGCTTCTTCGGATGAAAGGATTTCAAGCAGAATATGGTACGAATTATTGCGAGAACTTTTGTCGGTGTTATCGTTCCTGTGCTTATCGCGATGGCTATCCTGACAGCCTGTGGGGGAGGGAGCGACGCGTCAACATCGAATACTTCCAGTAATACCAATTCGGCAAATGGCAATGGAACAACGGGCAGTGGCACTCGCCCTAATGCGCCTGTCTCAGGGACTATTCAACAATATGATGCGGCTAAACAGGCGCTTACAGTCAAGGAAACGAATGGCAGCACGCAGACCTTTACCATACAGAAAAACAGGCTCTTAAAAGATCAAAAGATTACCCAGCAAGAGTTCAGCACATTGCTGGGTAAGAGTGGGGTAGTAGTGCGGGTAATCGGTAAGTTAGGCAGTGATGGGACATATGCAGCGCAAACGCTGATTGTGATGAGTACGCCATCAGGAAATGGCGGCCAGAATGCTCCCGGCGCAGGTGGCACGCCTCCGCCTAATGGCGGCCCTAACGGTAATAACGGGGGCAATCGTGGCGTTACCCTGAGAGATGGTAAACTGCAGAATAACCAGTTAGTCGGAATGGACCGCAGTGGTAAATCTCTAACCGCCAATCTCAGCGGGACCACTACCATGATTGAGCAATCAACCGCGACGGAGTCTGACCTGAAATCGGGCCTGACAGTAATAGTGACCTCTCCTCGTGTACGAAATGGATCTACATCGGCGCCAGCTATGGTTACTATCGGTGACTCTCAATTGTTAGCCGCCCAATTAGGCGCATAGTTCTCCACTTTTCACTCTACCAGGGGTCGAATAGACCAGCAGATGAACGTTCATCCGCTGGTCTATTCGACCCCTGGTGGGGTCCTGTGATGCTAATCTTTCCTCATCCAGTCCCTGCTCCTTCATAAGGGTCGAGAATCGCTGTGAAATCTGCTATACTGTGGGCCACGAGACACATAGATACTATGCGGAAGTAGAGAAAGAAAAGATGGCGAGACAGGAATTTCCACTAGAACAACAGCTACGTAAAGATATACAGGCGGCTCAGCGCGCGCGTGACCAGCTCAGGATTGATACACTGCGTATGGCCTTAGGAGCGATACACAATCTAGAGGTTGCGCGCACCGATCGTAAGCACGCCGACTATGGAAAGCCACTGACTGAAGGTGATACGTTGAAGGTGCTCGAACAGGAAGTGAAGAAGCGTAACCAGGCCATTCCACTCTATAAACAGGGCGGACGCGATGAACTGGCCGAGAAGGAGCAGCGCGAGCTAGATATCCTGCAGGCTTATATGCAAGGATCACAGTTGAGCGATGACGAGGTGAGGGCTATTGTAACGCGCCTGGTCGCTGAGCAGGGAAGCGAGTTCAGACGTGTCATGCCACTTGCAGCCAAAGAGACCAAAGGGCGTGCGGAAGGTGCACGTGTGCAGCGCATAGTAAAAGAGATGACTCAGTAGGTAGCATATGCTCACATTATTGCTTATTCCTCTGCGGGCCTTTGCCTTCGTGCTTGGCTTGCTCGTGGTCATTAGTACCTGCATTTCAGCTCTGCGTACCTTCGTGTTACCCAGGAGCGCGCCTGATACTATTAGCAGAGCGGTCTTCATCTGGGTACGGGCGCTATTCGAATTGCGCAAGAAGCGTCTGGAGACCTTTGTGCAGCGCGATAGGGCAATGGAGCTATACGCCCCTTTGAGTCTTATCGCTCTGCTCTGCACCTGGCTGATCTGTATTCAGGTAGGTTACATGGGGATGTACTGGGCTGTTGACGGTCAGTCCGTCTATGATGCTTTTAAGATAAGTGGCTCATCGCTGCTCACGCTTGGTTTTACGCTCGTCGATAACCTTCCGACCACTATCCTGACCTTTTCTGAAGCGACTATCGGACTGATATTGATCGCGCTGCTGATCTCCTACCTGCCCACCATCTATTCCGCCTTCCAGCGGCGCGAGGGCGCCGTAACCATGCTGGAGATACGTGCAGGCTCGCCTCCCTCGGCTGTAGAGATGCTCATACGCTACACACGGTTGAAGCGGTTGGATGAACTGGGTGAGATCTGGAGATCATGGGAGATGTGGTTTGTGGATATTGAGGAGAGCCATACATCGCTGGCGGCGCTCTCCTTCTTTCGTTCGCCGCAGCCCCATCGTTCCTGGATCACGGCGGCGGGCGCGATCCTGGACGTTGCTTCGCTGGTGCGCTCCTCAGTTGACATTCCGACTGATAGCCAGGCCGATCTGTGCATACGAGCGGGCTACCTGGCACTGCGCTATATTGCATCGTTCTTTCGTATTGCTTATAATTCTGAACCCCAGGCCACTGATCCTATCAGTATTTCGCGTGCGGAATTTGATGAGGCATTACGCGAACTAGAGGATGCAGGAGTACCACTCAAGCCGGATCGTGAGCAAGCCTGGAAAGATTTTGCGGGTTGGCGTGTCAACTACGATACAGTGCTACTTGCTCTGTCCGAACTGATGATGGCGCCCGTCGCGCGCTGGTCTTCAGATCGTCAGCTAGATACTACTTCCGAGAACGTACTGCGCTGGCGTAAAGGCGGGAAGCCGATCGAGAGGCACGAGTTCATCCCTCCTTCGAGCCTGGAATAATAGCGGGACATAAGAGCAACGAAAAAGGCGAGCCAACAACATTGGCTCGCCTTTTTTACATCTGGTTACAACAAATCTACGTTATTACGGTTCAGCCGAGGCAGCCGCCGGATATGCTATATTAAAATCGATGTCCTGAGCTGTCTCCTTACTGGCATACTCTCGCAGCGCCAGCGTCGAGAGCAGGGAGATCACTGCCATAAGAACAATGTACAGTGCTATGGCGACATAAGAGTGGTAACGCGCCAGCAGCAGGGTCGCGATAATGGGCGCGGGTCCTCCCGCCGTCAGCGATGCCAGTTGATAGCCCAGCGAAGCACCACTATAGCGCAGTTTGGTGCCGAAGTGCTCCGAGATGAACGCTGCTTCTGGCCCATATAACCATGCGTGGCAGATACCAATCGAAACTGCGATAGCGATGAGCACCAGGGCAGGGTTCTTCGTCTGTAGCAGCAGGAAGTAGGGAAAGGCGAATAGCGCCATCACAATTGTACCAATCAAGAACCAGCGTTTGCGTCCAACCCGATCAGAGAGAAGGCTGGCCGTGGGCATGAAGACGAAGCCAACGATGGCGGCAATAACGATGCCTGTGTAGAGGAGATTGCTCGACAGCTTCAACGTCGTGACCCCGTAAGCGAGGATGAACGTTGTAAAGATGTAGAATGGAGCCTGCTCTCCTGAACGCAGAAGTGCCGTCAGCACTATCTCGCGCCAGTGGTATCTGAACACATCGATCAGGGGCGATTTGGCTAAACGGTTCTCCTCTTTCAAGCGACTAAATGCCGGGGTCTCCAGAATGCGCAGGCGGATAAATAGTCCCACCAGGACTAGCAGTGCGCTCAGCAGGAAAGGAATGCGCCAGCCATATTGAGTGAATGCATCGCCGGGAGCAAATGCTCTCACGGCCACAACAGCTAATGCTGCTAGTGCCAGGCCAATGGGAACGCCCGTCTGTGGCCAACTGGCCCAGAAGCCGCGCCTGCGTGCATCACCGTGCTCCAGTGAGAGCAGCACTGAACCGCCCCATTCGCCTCCCACGCCCGCGCCTTGCAAGAAGCGCAAGATGGTAATAAGAACGGCTGCCAGGGCACCGATCTGGGTATACGTTGGTGCCAGGCCCATAAGGAATGTGGTGATTCCCATTAATAATAGCGTAGCAATCAGCGTCGATTTACGCCCGACGCGATCACCGAACCAACCGAAGAAGGCTCCGCCAATTGGACGCGCAATAAAGCCGACATAGTAGGTGGTAAACGAGAGCAACACACCTACAATCGGGTCAAACGTGGGAAAGAAGAGCTTCGAGAAGATAGTGGCTGAGAAGAAACCGTACAAGAAGAAATCATACCATTCGATTGCTGTACCAAGGGTACTGGCAGTAATGATGGGAAGCATACGACGTATCGTAACTTCCCCTTCCGCGACTTGTGCCATAGATCCTCCTACGTTAGCTGGAATATCGCGATTACGTGACATTCGATTCGTCAGCGTCTTATATATCAAAGCCAACATTGGCAATGATAGCTACGTTCAGGTCGTATTCCTCAGCGGAAAGTCAGGATACAATGGGCGCTTGTAAACAAGTTACATCTGTAAGAGATACACAAGAACTATTTGCTGTTTTTCTCCTTAGTGGGTAGATCGTAAGATTCTTACCCAGAGTGGAGGAAAACGGCGATCTTTATGTAAAAGATACTGTATGCTTCCATGCTTGTCAAGGCCAGTGTGTACGGGAACCGAGCGAGATGCAAAGACGTTTCAGACCCGTGCTCGTATATGCTAATCTGTCATCATACAGATGAAGTATTAGATGGTAAAATGCAGAGAAGTTGATATTGCGGCTACACATACCTGAAGGAGAAATCGGATGTCCACTGGCACGATTGAGCTTGCTTTGTTTCCGTTAAATGTTGTGCTCTTTCCAGGAACTGTATTGCCTTTGCATATCTTTGAGCCCCGGTATCGCCAGATGATAAGTGATTGTCAGCAAGAGGAAAAACCTTTCGGCGTTGTGCTGGTAACCCCTGGCAGCAAGTTCATGGCAGAGGTGCCTTATGCTGTCGGCACGATGGCGGAGATCCATGATCTGGATCACTTGCCGGATGGACGTTATACCCTGGTGGGAGCTGGCACAACGCGCTTTCGCATTATCAGCCAGCATCGTGAAAAAGTCTATCTTTCGGGTATCGTCGAACCGTTTACTGATAATGTTGAGCCGCAGCCGAAACTGATCAGGGTGATGAAACAGGCCAGAGGGCTCTTCAATGACTATTTGAATATGCTGCTGGAGGCGGCGAATGAGACCGGTATACAAACATCTCTACCCGAACCTCCTGAAGAGCTATCACACTTTATTGCTTATTTTCTGGATATGCAGAATGAGGCGAAGCAGCAGATGTTGGAGCTGACATCGACGTGTCAGCGTCTACAAGAAGAGATTGCTATCTTGCAGCGAGAGATCCCTTTCTTACGCCAGATACTCTCAAAAGGGCCCTATGATGATCGCAGCAGGCTGAACTAAACACATTGTAACGAAAGTTGAGCATATCATGACCGAACACCTCAATTGGGGGATTATTGGGACCGGCAGAATAGCGAGTGTTTTCGCGGGAGAACTGCCACAGTCGCACACGGGCAACCTGCTCGCGGTGGGCAGTCGCACACAGGAGGGCGCCGACCGTTTTGCTGATACCTGGCATATCCCACGCCGTTATAGCACCTATGAACAACTGCTGGCAGACCCGGATGTGCAGGCCGTGTATATCTCTGTACCGCATCCATTGCACGCGGAATGGGCTATCAAGGCGGCGGAGGCTGGGAAGCATATCCTCTGTGAGAAACCCATCGCGCTCAATTATGCTCAGGCCATGATGATAGTCGAGGCAGCTCAGCGCAATGATGTTTTTCTGATGGAAGCATTCATGTATCGTGGTCATCCGCAGATCGCTAGGCTGCGTGAATTGCTGCGTGCCGGGGCCATCGGCGATATACGCATCATTCAAGCTACCTTCAGTTTTCACGCGCCTTTTGATCCAGCACATCGTTTGCTCAACAATGCGCTGGGAGGCGGAGGTATTCTGGATGTGGGCTGTTAATGCTGAGCGTTCGGCGTAGGCGCACACATGCTGTGTGATTGGGAGTGGGTGGCGGCCGCCGCCACCCACTCCCAATCACACAAAACGTCTTGCGAAGCGCCGCAGGCGCTAAGGAATAGCTCATGAAGCAGAAATAGATAGTCTCTGATATGTGTTCATACATAATAGAGAGAGTACAGTCCACTATGCAAGAGGAAGCAATTTGGGAAAAGATCTATTTGAGCCTGCATCATCGGAGACGACCGCAGATCAGAATAAAAGCATCACTCCAAAAGTCGATACACGCCTGGCCTGGATTATGGCTGTGGCGTCTGGCATGTCTGTGGCTAATCTGTATTACATCCAGCCTGTCCTGCCCGATATGGCGCGCAGCTTCGCTGTTGCCCCCGGACAGGTTGGTTTTATTGCAACCTTGAGCCAGGTAGGATTCGCGCTTGGACTACTGTTTCTGGTGCCGCTGGGTGATCGCTACAACCGGCGTACACTTATCGTTGGCACGCTGCTGGCGGTAACTCTGGCGCTGGTCGTCATGGCGAGCGCTCCAACTATCGCCGTACTGGCTATCGCGGCCCTGGCCGTGGGTGTGACTACCATCGTGCCACAGATGATCGTGCCGTACGCCGCCAGCCTGGCTCGTCCACATGAGCGTGGGCGTATCGTGGGTATTGTTATGAGCGGTCTGCTCATCGGTATACTGCTGGCTCGCACGTTTAGCGGACTTATCAGTGCTCGTTTGGGGTGGCACGCGGTCTACTGGATTGCGGCGGGGCTGATGCTGTTGCTTGCTGGTCTGATGCGCCTTTTGTTGCCCAATGATTATCCGCACTCGCCCATCAGTTATGGGCAACTGCTGCGCTCCCTGTGGAGTCTGTTTCGTGCGGAGCCAGTCGTACGCGAGGCTGGTGTGTTCGGTGCGCTGGCCTTTGGAGCATTCAGCGCCTTCTGGGTAACGCTGGCCTTTTTCCTCGAAACGCCTCTCTATCATTACGGCAGCGACGTTGCCGGATTGTTTGGCCTGGTGGGTGTAGTGGGCGCGCTGGCGGCGTCATTTGTTGGCAGGATGGCGGACCGGCGCGATGCGCGGCAAACAACTGGTGTGGCTATTGCTATCGTCCTACTTTCATTCCTCATCTTCTGGCTGGTTGGTCAATATCTTTGGGGGCTGATCATCGGTGTCATACTGCTCGATCTGGGCTCGCAAGCTGCACACGTGTCGAATCAGACGCGCGTATATAGCCTGAACCCGGAAGCTCGCAATCGCTTAAATACCGTTTATATGGTGCCGTATTTTATCGGCGGGGCGTTGGGTTCTGCGCTGGGCACACTCGGCTGGGAGTTGGCGGGCTGGAATGGCGTGAGTGCAGTTGGGTGCATAATGGGAATTGCTGCGCTGGCGATTTTTGTGGTCAATGGCAGGCGTAGCATTGTACGTATTCAACAGTTGTAATGGGGGGATGAACTACGCTCATCCCCCCATTACAACTGTTGAATACGTACAATGCTACTACTAATTCTCACCCTTTTTGTGTTGGGTGGTCAGTTCCTGCTGGATGTTGGCCGGAAGTTCTTCGTATTGAGCAAACTCCATGACGAAGGAGCCGCGACCCTGCGTGATGGAGCGCAGATCGGTGGCGTAGTGCAGCATCTCAGACTGGGGAACTGTTGCGGTGATTTGCTGCATGCCATCGCCCAGTGAGTCCATGCCCATCACTTTCCCACGCTTGGTGTTGATATCGCTCATCACGTCACCCATATTGCTTTCGGGCACGGTGATGGTGACATTCATGATCGGTTCGAGAATGACGGGATTGGCCAGCGGAACCGCCTCTTGCATAGCGAGTGAGGCCGCTATTTCAAACGATTGCGCAGAAGAGTCGACCGGGTGATACTTCCCATCGCAGAGCGCGACCTTCACGTAGACCAGTGGATTTCCCGAGACAAAACCGCGCTTCAGCGATTCGCGCACGCCCTTCTCGACGCCAGGGATAAACTGTCCCGGTACTACGCCGCCTACGATACGATCTTCAAAGACGAATATCTGCTCGCTATCGCGTGGTAATGGCTCGATCTCAATCCACACATCACCAAATTGACCATGCCCACCACTCTGACGCTTATGACGACCGTTGGCCTTCACTTTTTTGCGAATCGTCTCGCGGTACGAGATGCGCTGGTCGCGTGTCTCTAGATCGACGCCATATTTGCGCTTGATACCCTCGACCACAATCTGCAAATGCGCCTCGCCCATACCAGATAGCAGCACCTCGGCCGTCTCGGGATCACGCGAAACACGCAAGGTGCGGTCCTCCTCGACGATGCGATTGAGGGCGTTACCCATCTTATCCAGGTCGGTCTGGCTCCTGGGAAAGACCGCCACTGTGTATGCTGGCAGCGGAAAGTCAATCGGTTCCAGGGGTAAGGAGGCGTCTTTGTTGCTTGTGAGCGTATTTCCGGTGTGGGTATTGGACAGTTTCGCTACCGAGCCAAAATCGCCCGCTGGCACTTCTGTCGTAGTCTCCGGTGCCATCTTGCCATGCGGAATGGTGATCTGCCCGATACGCTCGTCGACCTTCGTCTGCATATTATAGACATGGCTATCTGACTTGAGTGTACCGCTATAGACGCGGAACGTAGAGACAGTACCCACCTGGGCACTGGCGGTTTTGAAGACGAACATGGACAGGGTATTGCCATAAGCCTTTGCGTCGTCAGGCACTGCGTCGGCGGCACTGGGCATGTACTCGACAATAGCATCAAGAAGCTTCTGCACACCGATGTTTTTAGTCGCCGAGCCGCACAACACAGGGATGAGTTGGCCTGAGCAGGCGCCCTTTTTCACAACCAGCGCAACTTCGGCGTTGCTCAGTTCCTCGCCCTCTAAAAACTTCTCCATCAGTTCATCGTCGCTCTCGACAGCAGACTCAATGAGCTGCTCGCGATAGCTATTGATGCTGTCCTCTAAGTCGGCGGGAATAGGGATTTCCTGTACCTTGTTGCCACCCTCGAAGGTATATCCCTTGCGCGAAACTAGATCAACCACTCCCCTGAAGGCTGTCTGCTCGCCGATGGGAATTTGCAGGGGGACGACCCGCACACCGAAGCGTAGGCGCAGCGACTCAAGCGCCTGATCAAATGAGGTGTTTTCGCGGTCGAGCTTGTTGACCAGTATGATGCGCGGAAGGTTGCGCTTGTCAGCGTACTGCCAGGTAAGTTCTGTACCCACCTCTACACTTTTTTCCGCTGATACCACTACCAGCGCCGCATCGGCCACACGTAGGCCAGCTCTAACTTCACCGATGAAGTCTGCATAACCAGGGGTATCAATAAAATTGATCTTGGAACCGTTCCACTCGACAGGCAACACCTTAACGTTTAACGACATGCGACGTTTGAGCTCATCGGGATCGTAATCAGCGACAGAGGACCCTTCATCGATCTTTCCCTGCCGTGTGACTACGCCGCTATCGAAAAGTGCCGCGTCAACCAGAGACGTTTTGCCTGCTCCCACGTGAGAGATCAGTGCCACATTGCGAATCTGTTCCGCCCTGTATACCTTCATAAAAACCGTAATCCTCCTGAATTTTTATGCAAGAGGTGGCCCATCCAGACTATGGGGGCGTCTGACGTGGACCGCCAGTACAACGAGGCCACACGTATGGCGTTAGGTACAGAGAAAAAAACTGTGCAACACGTTCTTTCAGTTCGGTACATCATAGTATAGCAGCATTGGGCCTTTTGTTCAACAGAAGACGGGACGGATAAGCGGCTCCGCCGCTTATCCGTCCCGTCTTCTGTTGAATCGCAGAGACAACTATTTCTCGATAAAGTTGACTATTGCCTGAAAGTTGACAATTGCCTGATAGCTAGATGAATATAGTGCAGGCGGGGTTGTTCCCATTGATGCTGACGCACGCCCTGGCCTTCGCGACCGGAGCGTATACCATATTGGACCACGCAATCGGCCCAACTAACCCTTTTGAGCCATAGGCGAGGCCATCGGCTCGCTCTACAAGCACCAGGTATACATCGTTGTTGTTGGCCCTGCTGAGCACGCGCGCCCAGTTAGTCCCACAAGTGGGAGAATAGCGCAGTTCAATAAATGCACTGGCTAGAACACCTGTTTGTACGGTATAGGCTCCATTCACGCAACCTGTTTGCTGGGGATCTTTATTGTTGCAGCCATTCCCTGAGCAAGTGACTGAGGCTTGTGCCTGTGCCGTTGTGTGGGCGTACGCTGTATGTTGGGGGTTTAGCAATAGCGTGACACCCAGCAGAACTGCTAAAAGAGAAACTGAGGCCAGCAACAATCGAGTCAACCGCATAATTCTTCTCGCTTTCACTCATAAAGCTTATTTGCTTCCCTTTCTCACGGTTACTATGGGAAGCTTATATAGTGCAAACGTGGCTATGTTGCTCTTTTTATGTATCAGTTTTCCATCTCTTAATTTTGTCAGAAAAAGCCTTGACAGGTAATAAAAAAATAATTTATAAATTATTTAATAGTAGTAAACACTAGCGAGACAATAACATGATCAGAGAACTGCCATCAGAGACCGATAAACAGATCCTGGAGCAGCCGTTGCTCCCTCCAACTCGCGCCGATTGGGTCGAACAGCGCTTGCGTAGAGATGTCCTCTCCGGCGAGTTCGCCCCTGGTGAGCGGCTGTTGGCAGCCACGCTGGTCAAACGCTACGCCGTCAGTCCAACTCCATTACGTGAGGCGTTGCAGCGTCTTGCCACTGATGGATTGCTCACGATGACCCCCCAGCGCGGCGTACGTGTTGCACCTATCTCACTTCGCTCGGCAAAGGAAATCTATGAGTTGCGCAGCCTTCTTGAACCGTTGGCGTTAAGCAAATCGTTGCTCCGAGTGAACACAGAATGGCAAGAAAAGGTGCAGCGCACCTATTGCGATTTTACTGATTTATTGGATGACGAAAATCATGACCTGGTGGCTGCTGAAGACCTCAACCGGGCATTTCACCAGGCGCTGCTTTCCCGTTGCGAGTCGCGTTGGCTGCTCACTGTTGTCACGATGCTTTCCGATCACTGTATCCGCTATCGTCTCCTGTCTTTTAAAAAGCGCGGAGGTAGGGAAGGTGTGCTAGAAGAGCATAGGGCCATCTATGAGGCATGTATGCGCGGAGATAGCAACGCAGCTACCCAGGCTTTGGAACGCCATATCATGAGCACATTTGAAGGCCTTGTTGCTATTCTTGAGGAAGCGGGAATCCAGGAAGAGGACGACTAACCTTACTGCGTCATCTTCGGTGTCTTATTACAGCAGCATTATCCAATGGAGGATTGCTATGTCGGAAGTTTTCGAGGCTGATCACAAGCGTGTCACACTGATAGATCTCAGCGATTGCCTGGAAAATGCAACCGCTGCCTTTGAACCTAACCCTCATAAGATCGAATACGTTACCCCCGAGCAGGGCGTTGTGATGGCCGAACAGCGCTTTGGCCTGGGAGCTGAGTACTGGCCGGATGGACTGGGATGGGCCGTGGAGGAGGTCAGACTCACGACGCATTCCGGTACCCATGTTGATGCGCCCGCACACTATGGACCGGCTCGTCAAGGTCCAACACGCACCATCGACCAGGTTCCCCTGCGCTGGTGCTTCAGCGATGGCGTCGTCCTGAATATGACCCACAAACACAGCGGCGAAGGTATTACCCGTGAGGATGTACAGGCAGAGATCGAGCGCATTGGCTATACACTCAAGCCCTACGACATTGTGCTCGTGCGCACAGACGCCAGTAAATATTTCAAACAACCTGGCTACGATACCAAACACGCGGGGCTGACCAGGCCAGCCACCGAGTGGATGATAGAGCAAGGTGTGAGGTTGATGGGCATCGATGCCTGGGGCTTTGACCGGCCTTTTGATGTGATGATCGCGGAGGCGAAAAATCAGGTCTCACAATTCTGGGAGGCTCACCTGCTAGGACGCGAGAAAGAGTATTGCCAGATCGAGAAACTGGCAAATCTCGACCAAATTCCCATACCCTTCGGCTTCAAGGTAATGGCTTTCCCGGTAAATCTACGTGGCGCCAGCGCGGGATGGAGCCGTGTGGTTGCCATGATCGAAGAGTCCTTGTAAGCAATTTTTTGAGTGGTTGTGGGCTTTGTCGCCGCAGGCAGACAAAGCCCACAACCACTCAAAAAATTGCTTACAAAAAGATATATCACCAGTCTTTATGCCGTCCTGACTACAGCATGTCTAGGAAAGGAAACCCACTATGAAACTGGCTCGTATCGCGTATAACGGTCCCGATGGAGCTTCGGCCAGGCTTGTCGTTGTTCAGCCGGAAGCGCAGCGTGTGATCGATCTTGCTACCACGGAGCGTCTCAAGCTTGAGAGGCAGGGTGCAACCCATGAGGCAGCCCTACGCCTGGCAACAGCCCTGTTTCCTGCCAGCATGACTGCCGCGCTCTCTCTGGGCGAGGTATTTCTTGCCACGGCTCGGCGAGCAAGTGAAGACGCCGATGAAGAGGCTATTTTAGCACTCGCTGATGTACGCTTCCTGCCACCCGTTGATCCTCCGCTCTTGCGAGACTTTATGGCTTTTGAACAACATGCTCGTAATGCCGGGAAACAGATGGGTAACTCACCATCTGAGGAGCTTTTTAGAAGGCCCGTCTATTATAAAGGCAATCCTTTGACGTTCATTGGACACGAACAGGAAGTGCCCTGGCCGAGCTACACCAACTATATGGACTACGAGCTTGAACTGGGACTGGTAATCGGCAAAATAGGGAGTAATCTCACTCCTGATGAAGCATTAGAGCATCTACTTGGCGTCACGATCTTCAACGACTTCAGTGCGCGCGACATTCAGGGGCAGGAGATGCGTGGATTACTTGGTCCTGCGAAAGGAAAAGACTTCGCAACCGGCGTGGGACCCTGGATCACTACCCACGATGAGCTGGACCTGACGAATCTTACGATGGTAGCGCGTATCAATGGCGAAGAATGGTCGCGCAACTCCAGCGCGACCATTACATGGAGCATCGGAGAGCTTATCGCCTATGCATCCACAGGTGAGACGCTCTGGCCTGGAGAATTACTTGGTACCGGCACCGTCGGGTTTGGCTGTGGGCTCGAACTGGGCAAGAAGCTGCAACCAGGCGATGTTATTGAACTGGAGGTAGAGGGGATCGGCATCCTGCGCAATCGCATAGGCCAGCCTCAACCGCGCAGATGGGAACCTCAACCTCGTGCAAGCCTCATTCAGGAGGACTCACCAGAGCGATAATTGTTTTGTTTGGAGAGCACCCAATGCAAGCGGGCTGAAGCGTTCAGCCTGGCACTCGTAACGTGAGCGTACTGCTGGATAGTGTTGTCCAGCAGTACGCTCACAGATCTCGGCGGCTATCTCTTTGACCGTGCAAAGCGCGTGAAGCTTGTGATACTCCTGCCTTTTATATTGGCGGGTCTTGGCTTGATCATATTTCCCTTTGTGAGCTTAACAGGCGTTTGGATTATGGTAATCCTACTGGGATTGATTCCATATATCTCCTTGCTTGTATGATGTGGTCTTTTCCTTTTTCGCCAAACCGGTGCTTTAGACCAAGGTCGTCCCACCATCCACGATGATCACCTGACCGGTGCTAAATCCTTCGCGCATCAGATAGAGGTAGGCTTGCGCCAGGTCATGCAGCTCCCCCGCACGCCCAACCGGCAGTGTCTGTCCGATACGCCGATTTCATGCATCCGACAATTGCTGCATGTGAAACGGTCAACTCTATTTGGACCATGCCTTGTTCGTGAAGTAGTAATCCTGGTCGAGATCCGCCAGAAGAGCAGGTTCTGTGGGATGCCACCCAAAGCGCTGTTGGGTCAGCGTGCTCGATGTCGGGCAGTCTATTGAGAAGAACGATCCGAGGAAGCCAAAGTGTTCGCCAGCTTCACTGACAGGCACAGAGACAACTGGAACGTTGAGGCGGCGACCAATGACGCCTGCGATCTCGCGCACCGGCACTCCTTCGTCTGCGACCGCATTAAGCCGTGAGCCAGCCTTCGCGCTCTTCAGCGCCAACAGGAACAGCCGTGCCGCATCTCCTCGGTGCACCGAGGGCCAGCGATTCGATCCGTCGCCGGGGTATGCCGAGACCCCCTTCTCGCGAGCAATGTTGATGAGGCGCGGGACAAAGCCGTGGTCGCCCTCGCCATGCACCGACGGTGGCAGTCGCACGACCGACACGCGTACACCGTGCGAGGTCAGCGATAGCGCCGCTTGTTCCGATTGCCTCGGAATAGCGTCATTCGGCAGGTCCTCCTCCGTCCCAATGCGACCTGCCGACAGATGGGCAATCCCGGAAGCTACAACGAACGGGCGACCGGACTCAGCAAGTGCTGCGCCAAGCGTCTCGATGGCCCGCCGATCCGTTTGAGAGGCCCCCGCATAATCGGAGAAGTCGTGAATGAAGGCGGTATGAATCACGCCGTCGGCTGCGGCTGCTCCCCTGCGCAGGCTCTCCAGATCATCGAGCGCACCACGATGCACCTCCGCGCCGACAGCGGCGAGTGTCGCTGCGGATGCATCTGAGCGGGCCAGGCCGAGGACCTGGTGCCCGGCAGCTAAAAGCTCACGGACGACGGCGGAGCCGATAAAACCGGTCGCGCCGGTAACGAAAACTCTCATAGGAAATTCCTCCATTAATCAGGCGTAGAGTTGGGTTTCAGGTCGTGCGGTCATACATGCTTGCGCCAGTCCGATCAGCAGTGAAGCCAACATCTCTCCCGACGACAAGCGTTTCTTGTATGAATATGCATTGATAGCATGTCCTTGTCTTCGACCGTTGTGTTCGACCCATTGGAAGTGTATACTGAAAGGGATACTAGAACAAGAGAAGTGTTTATCATAGGTGTAACACCCCTACGTTCCCGCGACCCTGGGAACAAAAGAGAGAGAGGAAACGATGGGACGTGAGCAAGAGTCCCAACGCTTGCAAGAACTCGGAGATTTTCTGCGGACCAGGAGGGCTCGGCTGGCGCCTTCGGACGTGGGACTGCCGCGAGGAGGCAGGCGGCGAGCGCCCGGACTCAGACGCGCAGAAGTGGCCCACTTGGCAGGCATCAGTGTGGACTGGTACACCTGGTTGGAGCAGGGACGCCCGATTAGCGTTTCGACGCAGCTCTTAGAAAGCCTTGTGCAGGCCTTGCACTTGAATGCCAATGAGCGAGAACATCTCTTCTTCTTAGCCCACCGACAACCCCCTCCAGCGAGGATCCTGGAGCCGGAAACCGTGAGTCCGACGTTACAGCACTTCCTCGATCATCAGGGTCTCAGTCCAGCTTTTGTCTTAGGACGACGATGGGATGTGGTGGCCTGGAACGAAGCGGCCCGCGTT
>Ga0137384_10002167_pt1 | contig 15548 bp, 10 predicted proteins | sample SagtaG_2_FD_104922 | JGI IMG/M metagenome (GOLD analysis project Ga0137384, IMG submission 104922) | Vadose zone soil microbial communities from Sagehorn Ranch, Mendocino, California, USA - Sage2_R_60_16 metaG | ecosystem: Environmental > Terrestrial > Soil > Vadose zone | place: USA... | reverse complement strand
TCCCCGGTCTTGCTACCTGTGTCCTACTCGTTCAGAGAGGAGTGCTTTGATGACTGGCAGCAGGCAATGCACTGCGGATGTAAACCCGCCACCTGGCTGCCACTGCTCCAGGTGAGCACTACCTGACGTGTGCTGGCAGCCAGTAGAAATAACAGTGCCAGGCGGATTGGCCTGGTACTGGAAAGATGGACGCATGACAGGTACTCTGCCAAGTGAAGATCAAAGAATCTTTACGTTCTATCGGTCAGATTCACCGCACCACTCCAAGAACAAATGTACCAGATAATCAAGCCAAAAATACGCACTTCTTTACCGACTTTTTGCGTCACATTCACCCCATTTTCTCGTCACAATATCCGGGTTAGAAAGTGCAATGATGTCTCAACTTAGGAATGTAGCCTTGACAGTGAAAAAACTGTTGAAAGCAATCGAGGCTTTAGCCCGAGTAAGTAGGCGCTGTTGTCCAAGGATTTTGCCAATAACATGTTTGATGTGTAGAAAAGAATGGCAACAGAGGAGAGTAACATCACCGCATTCTACTTGAAAAAAAGAAGAGGTGAGAGAATGGTAAAAATGAGCGAGCCATCTTATGGCAGATGCGACAAAAACCAACCAACAACCCATGAGCTAAAGCTTGCTCGTTTTCCCTATTTTGCAGAGACCATAGCCATTTTCTAGCAATTGACAGAGACCGCGTTGTATGGTATGAAATCAATGAAAGGACGTAGATACATGGCAACACAGGAAGAAAGACTTACAGCGGTTGAGCAGTTCACAGAACAAGCAGCAGCACATATCCGAGACACCGAAGAGAACACGACTATCCTGCTTGGTGTGATCCGCAGTCAAGGCCAGGATATCAAGCGTATTTTTGATCGTCTGGGCATGATGGCAGAACGCCAGGAAATGAACGAGCGATTCGACACAATTACTTCACAACTCGACACTTTTGCTTCACAACTTAATGATCACACGGCAATGCTGGCGCAAATCCTCACTAAGCTGGATGAATTAAAGTAATTGACATGCTGCTGCTCACCTGTTACCATCACCCCATCTTTTTCCTATATAACTGCTAGTGTGGCTTCCGTGCGTCCATCGGTACATTCATTGTATTTCACTTCTTAAACTACTGTAATCACCTATCTCTCCTCTTTGCTAGACTTTATGGTATGAGCGCCTTCATTGGATGGACACTGTGCGCTGCAATGACGGGCAAACGTACATATGCGTATATCTCCACACACTTCCATCCTGTTGAAGAAAAGGTAACTATTACATTCATTTCCTCAATTTTTTCCTGCAAAGAAAAGTGGGTTTATTATGACAATTATTGCTGAGGAAAAACGACCGTTATCTGAAGTTCGCGGCTTTATTGAGCGTAGAAAACGTTGCGGATATGTCTTTAAGGTGAGCTGTTAACGGTCGTTTATTCTTGCCAACTCCGGTGCAATATTGACTCACGAATACTAGACCTCTCTATGGCGGTGTGGAGTGGACCATGTAAGCACTCTGGTATCAAGGTCGCTCCGCTTCTGCCTTGACACCAGAGTACTTACATGGTCTGAAAAAATTGCGCCAATGAGAAGGCAAAAAACAGCCCTTTTTTGCTGCTGGATACTTGAAAGCACTAGCAAAAATGATCGTCCGTAACACACCATTGAAGACTGTAACGACAGCGTTGAACGTACTTTTGTTTACGAGTCAAGAAAGCGCATAATCACTCACAATATGTTCATAAAGGACGTTGAGGACGCACTCCAAATCCCCTTTTGATAACGGACGTACTATTAGGAAGTGAGTTATTTTGGGTTACACAAGTAGAACAAGAATCAACCATATTTGGGTGATCACTGCCAACATGATAACGAAACCTCTTATGAACCGTCTTCACGGAGCACCTTCATCCAGTCATAATACTTGGGCTTCCTCAATTTTGATACGTTAATGGCGAAAAGTCACACTTTTGGTTCGCTATAAGTAGATAGAAATTTAGTCTATTTGTAGATATTCAGTCATATTACTCGTCTGTAACCCTGACTCACCATTTGACAATCTCCACCTGCTTTCCTGGTGATCTATCCGCTGTAAGCACTCTAACTCGTAATTGAAGGCTTATTGTCCACAATGCCCGATAAATAATGTGCCTTAAGGCTGGTGCTGTTAGAGTTTGACAAAGGTTAACTAGTGCTTCAACATCTGTTTCATCATAAATAAGTTGTTCAACAGTTCTAGTAACCTCTTGAAATACATCTAAATCAAGTTTTTGCTCCGAAAGCAGTTGGAGCAGATCACGAAGCACTGATCGGTCACCTAGTTTGCTGAAAGTATAGGCAATACTCCAGCGCACATAAGAGCTAAGAAACTGATCGGAGAGTAGCTGTAACAGTTCGGGAATTACTGAGCGGTCTCCCAACTGGCCTAGAGCTAAGGCGATACGCTGCCGAACGTCAAGGTCAAGGTGCTGATCAGAGAGCAGCCGTAATAGTTCAGGAACTACTGAGCGATCACCTAGTTCGCCGAGGGCTAAAGCAATGCCTTGTCGAACGCCAAGGTCAAGGTACTGATCGGAGTGCAGCTGTAACAGTTCGGGTACTACTGAGCGGTCCCCCAACTGGCCCAGAGCTAAGGCGATACGCTGTCGTACATCTGGGTCAAGATGCTGATCGGAGAGCAGCCGTAACAGCTCAGGAACTACTAAGCGATCACCTAGTTCGCCCAGAGCTAAGGCGATACGCTGTCGTACATCTGGGTCAAGATGCTGATCGGAGAGCAGCCGTAACAGCTCAGGAACTACTGAGCGATCACCCAACTGCCCTAGAATTAAGGCAATACTCTGGCGCACGTCTGAGTCAAGGTGCTGATCGGAGAGCAGGGGTACCAATTCAGGAACTACTGAGCGATCACCCAACTGCCCTAGAATTAAGGCAATACTCTGGCGCACGTCTGAGTCAAGGTGCTGATCGGAGAGCAGGGGTACCAATTCAGGAACTATCGACCGATCACCTAGTTCGCCGAGGGCTGAAGTAATACTCTGGCGCACATCTGGGTCAAGGTGCTGATCGGAGAGCAACCGCAACAATGTGGGAATCGCTGTGCTGTCGCCAAGTCGACCCAGAGCTGAAGCAATACTCTTACGCACATCTATGCTAAAATGTCTGTTAGAAAGTAGAGGTACCAATTCGGGAACTATCGACCGATCACCCAGTTGGCCAAGTGCTTGCGCGCAACTCCAAAGTATACCTGTGTCAGTGTGCTGATTGGGAAGCAGGAGCAACTGTAACAGTTGAGGAACTACCGATCGATCGCCAAGTTCACCAAGGGCTAAAGCAATGCTCTGACGGACACTGGTGCTAAGCTGCTGATCAAAGAGCAATCGTAGCAGTTCGGGAACCACGGAGTGGTCACCCAGTTGGCTGATAGCCTGAGCACTTCTCTTGCGTATAAATATGCTGAGGTTTTGATCGGAAAGCAATTTAAGTAAACCCGCGTTTACCTCTATTCCACTAATTGCAGCCAGGGTATTTGCAACTTGCTCAAGTGTTAATGAATAAGGTGTTGTTGTTAGCAGATCGAACAGACGAGATGTCACCTCCTGCCGCAGATATGTATTTCTGATCGTCGGACGGGCTGCCAGACAACGTCCAGCTAGGATGAGGTTTGTATGGAATAAATCTTCCTTCAATGCTTCCTCATCCCCCTGCCCAAGTAGCATTTGTATGAGCGAACTAGCATCAGGGGCCTGACCTGCATAGAGTTGTATTACTTCTTCCCACCAGGGATCACCCCGGTGGGTCAATAATTCCTCTATCTTATGATGATCAGTCACGAACTTGGCAACAAAATACTCTTGTAAGGTGAGATGCAAGAAGCCATGCCATCCTTGTGCCTGTGCCTTGAGCAAACCGTTTTCGTTAGCAATCTCCTCCAACACCCTTCCATTTTGGTCTGTCGGTAGTCCTACCGCAGGTAAGAACTCTCCAATAACTGCTTTCACTTCACTATCAGGAAAGTAGCGTTGTCCCTTTAGGTGAAAGTGCCAAGCTAGCTCTTCCAGAAGCTGCTGTTTATATTCTGGTTTGAACTCACGACGTCGTTGAATGCTACGACTGGTATCCCATTCAGTGAGCAAAATGTCTATGCAGCGCTCATATAATTTGGCACGGCGATCAGGCAGATCGAGTTGGGCCTCATATACCAGCACAATAAGCGAGAGTAATAGTGGGTTAGCACCAAGAGCACGAATGCGGGGATTACGCTCTAAGCGGGTGTTTAGGTCAACTGCATTAACCTGTTTGTGAGGGTCCTGGTAGTAGGCGAACCACTTGTTGACAAATTGCTCAATGTCTTCTTGACGAAAGTCTAGCACCTCCAACTCAGTAAATCCTACAAGGGGAGCTCGCCCTTGATACCCTGCTTTGCGAGCTGTGACAACAATAGGTGACTGGCTGTACCGAGTCTTTAGCTGCACAATGGCATCAGCAACACGTTTATAGGATGATTCAGCCTCGTCAGGGCTCAATCCTGTTACAGTCTCATCAAGAGCGTCAAGTAGCAGAATTGCCTGACCCTTTTTCAAGATGTCATCCATATATATACGAGCATCTGCTTGAGGAAAACCATAACGCTCATCCCATATAGTGGAAGCGAAATCCAGAAGATCACGTAAACCAGAGTTCACAAAACTATGGAGACTTATATGGATAGGGATATTGGGGAGCCCGGTGAGTTGTTTATCAGCCGCTTTCAATGTAAGATACTTGAGCAAAGTTGTTTTACCTGCACCAGGATCGCCCACTATTACACAATGTGTGTAACGACGACAAGCTTCATCCGGATCTAATCCACTTATAACTCGACTCTCGAGATATTTTTCACTTGCTCTCAGTAATGCATTGGGATCGTGTTCACTTTCAGCTGTCATTAGTATTGGATCAATCTCATAGCTGAGTCTTGCATCTTCGTGAAGTCTTACTCGCACATAGATATCGACCACATTCAGAGGCCGACTCATGCTAAGAATTTGTAGATTCGAAATACGAGGATCAGCATGCAAAGCTTTCCGGTAAAGTTCTAGACGCTCCTCATTGGTTTTCGCAAGAAGCGCTGCTACACGTAGATTTTCTGCTTTCGTAGCCTCACGCTGTTCTTCCCGTTCTTTAGCCTTGGATTGTGCCTCTAGTTCGCGTTGCAAACGTAATATCTCTTCTTCATGTCGACGCTGTTCTTCTTGCCTCTTCTGTTCAGACTCTATAGTACGCCGTACTTGGTAGATCGCCACTGCACCAGCAATAAGAGCAGCTGCGATTGTACTTCCACCTGCAATGATAGCAATGAGGAGTGTTGGATCAATAGCGTTATTGGTGCTACTCGAGCGTTGTGAATTTATTGTGTGGGTTGACTGGATAGTAGACGTTGCGGATACATAAGCAAGTGCTTTATTCATGAGCTTAGATGCCGAAAATATATAAAACCACATTAGAATGACTATCGCTATCAATATAGTAATGTGTAAACGTCGCATAGTAAAAGCCTATCCATAACTTTAATATATAAATTTTATCATAAATCTTAACCATTCTCTTAAGTAGTTTTTCTTTAGAAGAAGCATTCAGAATGTTTTACAGCTATCCTTTACTTAGGGCCTTAGGATCGAGGGGATATTTTCCTTATAGTACTTCAACAAAGCCTAACTAATGTCTTGTTACCTGTAACAAGATAGTTTATTTTAGTATCAACGGATGTTGCGATTTTATAATTATCTGCTGGATTAATATCTCCCAAGCTTCTTTTTGGGTGCAGACGGTCAAAGATACAATACGGGACAAGCTGGTTCAGAGCAACTCTTTGCACCAGAGCACAAATGTCTGCTAGCAACGAGTATGAAATTCTGTTCGAAGGGTGGAGATGCTGATAGTAGCTTCTCCGGAAAGCAAGCGCATAAATTCATCAAGAGGCCATCTCAATAGCTTTCCTCGACGCGTAAAATAGATGCTGACGGAATTAATGTGGAACAGATCATCGTAATCCAGTAAAACGCACCCTGCCAGATGACGAAGCGATATAGACTGAACACATTACTCTGCATCTGCCCTAATGGCTATCAAACAGTCATCAACAATAAGATCGGCATCCGAGGGCCCGATATCACTTCATCCCTGAAATGTTGGTTTCAACATATGCGGTAGGGCCAACAGGTGCGCGTACTGTTCAAAGATGAGCACCATGAGGCGACAGAGATCATCGATCCATTCCTCCCGAGGTATAGCGAGAAAATCGTCCACGTTCTTTCTTAACCCTGGGAAAGCCAAGGGACTGAGCGATAACTCTTGCTGTGATCCACTTCTTCAAAGAATGCCAGGACAAAGCAATAGCGGGTGAGTACCTGTTCTTCTTCTCGATCTAGTGTTCGCCCAACAGGTTGTACGGTCTACAAAGTGGCTTCAAGGCCTTCAAAAAATGACTCCATTTTGTGTAATATATAGGCCTAATACATACATTGGTGACACCAGGGGCAGGATAGCAATATTGCTGGAGGCAAGAGACAGCTCGACGTGAACTGTCTTTTGCATCAGATGTTTCCACTTGCTGTAGGAAGGATAAAACTGCGCTTTACACGGCCTTAGCTCGTGCAATCGCCAGCCGCTCCGTCATGTTCAGCCGAATAAATCCATAGGGGTTGACATTGCTGTAGATGAACGGCGTCAATTCTCGCCAGTCTTCTTTGGTCATCTTGTTCATCCATGCCGGTTCCGTTAAGACTTCTTGAATCGTCAAGGTCTGAATGAAGACAAGAGCGATTTGGAGTAAGTGCAGTGCGAGCATGGCCGGTTCCTGATCTTCCCATTTGTTAGTGCTGAATTCCCCCGTGGCGACCATAATGAATAAAATTGGTCGCCGAGTTCCTGTTTTCGACCACGTTTAACCCTATAAATAATTGTCCTCCAGATGATGCTTCCTTATGGGAAGCGTTTTAGGGTATATGCCGTATTTCGTACTGAGGTCACCTTCAGTCCAAAGGGATGAAGGTCAGCATTGATAGTGCTCATGGCTCTGCGCAAGGGACGCATCGTCATTTCTCTAGCTTCCTGGAGTTGCTTTTGGACTGCTTCAACTGGCATGGGGTAGAGATGCGTCAGCAAGATGTCATAGGGACAGTCTTTGGGATAGGCCAGTAGCAGGGGGATCAGAACACGTATACCGCTCGGAGAAATGTTCTGCATCTTGACTCTCTGTGCTTCGCCACCAGATTCATCGTACAGCATGATCAGGATTCGCTTCACTGGATTTACAACCAGTGTATGGTTTGCGGGTAACAGCTCTGGAAGAGCCAGGTGGATCTCTTCTTCTTCAGGTATTCCACTATCAGCAGGTTCAATATCGTGGTGTGTCATCAGGGGTTGCGGCGCGATCCCTCCCAACAAGATTTGGGCAGGCGACCGTAGCCGAAGCTCCTTTCGTGGTGGAACAAGTAGCCATGCATGTCCTGGATAGGTGACAGCAGGAGAATGAGCATGTCGAAAGAAATACACGAGAGGCCTGAAGTGGTGGAAGTACCTGAGTTCTCCCATTACCTACAGAGAGGAAGCACTCTTCTCGCTCATCCAGGTGTCATGAATGACTAGAACAAGTATTCTAAAATAACAAATGTAAGTATACGGATAGGCACAAACTTTGTCAACTTCACACCCTGCTTGATTGTTGTTCTTTCACTCTTCTATAAGAGATTTTTTCCTCAGGACTCTTACGTGTTCATCCCTTGCTCTACCCTGTTCGTATGTCGTAGAAGCAGGAATGAGGCGAGATCAACTGGTCTGAACAGATACGCATACTCTCTCTGCTATGAAGCACTATCACCGCATGTATTCAGCAAATCACTCCAAAAAGTCGGTATACTTGTTTCACTTTCTTCCCACAGCGCAGGCTACACTCAACACTGACAGCGCTTCTGCCCCGAACGGCCCCCACTCCCCCAAGACGTCGTGAGAATGGCAGAAGCGCCCGTAACTGATGAATCAAGAGCGTAGAGTATCAGATTGGCACAGCCGTATTGGCAAAGGCAAGGGTGAAGGCATAATCATGTTGGCATTCCATGTAGGGAACAAGAGAAAGAGTTTCCAGGCTTTGGAGGTGTTCCATCAGCAGAACGTTGCTGAGGTTCATAGCACTACGAATCAAATGAGTCATCTCTATCGGCACAGGCGTTCCTTTCGTCTGCTTTTTCTGACTTTGCTTACGCTCATCGGCTTTTTCGTGTTGGCTGGATCAGGCATCAAAACGACAGGTTTACCTGTACATGCAACTGCGCCACAACATACGTCGATGAGCGCATCTTCTCCTTCTCTTCCATCACTTCAGGGAACGACGTTCTCTGGCTCAGGAGAAGCTTTGCCTCGTACGTCCATCATTCCAGCCTTCTGCGCTCCCTTTGATGTCAACTGCTGGCTGACTCAGGCAGCCCAGTGGATCGCGCAAAATATCTTCAATGTCCTACAGCCTTTGGTCGACGCCATTAACCAGAGTTCGCTCAACGTCATCACGCAGACCCCTGCGGCAGGCACCTACCAGAATACCACCGTCATGCAGTTTACGACGTGGTCGATCAGTGTCGTCAATGCGGCGGTAGCGGTCTTTATCGTCATCGCAGGTTACAATATCATGATTGCTCGCCAGATCGGCACCGATTACTACAAACTCATGGAGTTTCTGCCGCGCCTGGCCCTGGCGGTGCTGGCCGCCAACTTCAGTCTCTTTTTCATTCGCCTGTTCATCGATCTGGTAAACGCACTCAACCTGGACGTGATCAGCCTGTTCTCTTTGACCATCCTGAGCAACACCATCGTTGGCATCTTTCATGGCAACCTGCTGGGTGCAGGACTGCTGGCCTTTGTACTGGCGATCATCCTGGGCGTGATGGATCTGCTGCTGGCCTGGCAAATGCTGCTCCGGCTGGCACTGCTCATACTGCTGATCGTCCTGGCCCCGCTGGCCTTTCTTTGTGGCGCGCTGCCTCAAACGCAGGGCTACCTGCGCCTGTGGCTCTCGACGTTTGCGGCCACCATCTTCATCCAGTTTTTCCAGGTGTCAGCTTTAGCGATCGGAGGCACACTCATTTCCTACGTAACGGCAGCTAACCTGTTCAATCTGGGTGGGTCGCTGCTTTCGATCATCACCAGCAGCGCGGTGCTCTACCTGGCGTTGCGTATTCCTGGCATGCTGCGTATCTGGGCCTTGCGTCCGATCGCCGAAGCGGGTCCGGCTGCTCTGCATGCAGCCCAGGGAAGCGTTGAGTCTGTCGTGGGAACGGGGCTGCGGCTCATGGCGCTCTTGTAGGAAGGAGGTCGCACAATCTGCCATGTCCAAACTCATCGTAGCAGGAGGTGGAGTGTTGCTGATCAGCACGACCGTTGTGCTGCTTTTTACTGCGCTTTTCTCAGGACAGATGGCAAGCTACAGTGGAGGGGTCTGCATACCAGGGACAGCCACGAGTACGGCAAGCATCTCAACGACGACAACAGCGTCTTCTTCAGGAGGAGCCTCCTGCTACCCGGCATCCGGAAACGGCAGCAGTGTAGCACAGGCGGCGCTTTCCATCGCGGCCCATCTCTACGGCAGCCCGGACACCTGGTACGATGCGGGCATGCCATCGCCGGTGCTGCAGTTCTGGTCTAACGCCTGTCCCAGTGGGTCAGGCTGCTGGGTTGATTGGCAGGAGGGGAGTGTGCAGTGTGTGCTGCTGGTGACCGGAGCTTACGCACTTGCCGGTTCACCTTTACCAGCAGCAGGCAATGCCATCGATTTCTGGTCACTCTACCAGCATCGCTCTGGCTGGCATGAGGTTCCCTCGGCAACAGCGCCGCCATCGCAGCGCGGGCTGCCCATGCCGGGAGACATCATGGTCTGGTACGATCCGCCGCCGCTGGTCGGACATGTGGCGATTGTGGTGGGTGTCATACCACCCGTACAAGGTCACAACGGGTCGGTCACGTTTGCCGAAGCCAATGGCCCTGGAACACTGGTGACACAGACCTTGCTGCCTGATCTCTCGGTCGTCACCTGGTCCAATCCCATCCCGTATAGCGTGCTTGGCTACATCAGGCCTGCTATCACGAATAAGACGGTAACTCATCCTTAATGCTAACTATTGGAAAGAAAGAACATGAAAAAGACCATTCATCAGAGCTGTACACAAACCTTTATGCATAAAACTATGCTGATACAGCACAAGAAGGGACTTTTGAAGTGAACATTTTTATCACCTTTGCTCTCGCACTCATACCATACATTATCGCCAGTATCACCAATTTCTTCAACAATCTGGAGGGAGATGTGGTCACCTTTGCCCTGGCTGCCAGCACCTTCTTCTTTGCCTGGGCAGCCATCCTGTACATGACCTCTGGTGAGAATCAACGTAGGATTGAATTCGCCAAAATGTCGTTGTACGCGGCGCTGACTGGGCTGGCACTGGCCTTGCTGGCAGGAACCATCGCTGGGCTGGTCAGTAGTGCGGCGAAAGGTCAATGAAGGGTGTCCTAGAGAATCGAATGTTACTAGACGTTCTGTGCGCAAGAAGACAAGTGAGGAGCTACCTATGCAAGCAACACACCAGGTAACGCATAAAGTCCCGACCCATATGAGCCTGCCCGATAAAGTCGTCTTCGGTCTCACAGCCCGGCAGTTACTGCTCCTGCTCATCGGGTGCAGTCTGGGCTATAACCTGTGGTTGCATCTGGATGCATTGACAGCTTTTGCTTTTGTTGGGCAGGTGCTGCGCATCGCCATTACCCTGATACCGGCAGGAGTAGCAGCTGCCCTGGCCTTAATCTCCGTTGCAGATCGGCCGCTGGAGGTCTGGTTACTGGTGCTCGTGAGTTACTGGCAACATCCCCGGGTGTATCTCTGGCGCAGCCTGCGCATGAGTACGCAACAGCAGAAAGACAAGCGTAGCTGTGCTCCACTACGCATAGAAGCAGTCTGGAGCTACATGTAGTACTGGAAGGCAAGGAACAGAGCGTGGGAAAGCAGTCAAACACATTCACCATGCCGCCAAAGTCCAGAAAGGGCGGTGTCCAGTCCGAGTTTGTACGGGTACGCGACATAGCACACAACGTGCTTTGTCTGGACTCTCCCACCTCCCCAACCAGTCCAACGCAGCGCGAGTACCGGGCGATCCTAGAGGTGACCGCTACTAATTACACGCTCAGGTCTGAAGAGGAACAAGAGTCCATGATCACAGGGTATCGCGCCTTTCTCAAATCTCTGACATTCCCCATTCAGATCCTGGTGCGCAGCCAGCAGCTTGACCTCAAGCCATACGTGCAGAACTTGCTGGAAAGCTCAACGACAACGCTGCAGGATGCTACCTGGCGAGAACTGGCGCTCGCCCACGCGCAGTATGTACGCGAACTCGCTGCACGGCGCACCCTGCTCGAACACCGCTTCTATGTCATTCTCCCTGCTGATCAGGGAAGCAACACGAAGCAACACGTGCTGGCTGGTCTCGTTCCATTTGGCAAAAATGGCGCACGCAACAGATCGGAGAGCCTGGAAAAAGCGCAGCAGCAACTAGACCTGCGAGCAGAGGTCATTGCGCAGCAGCTTGCCTCCCTCGGTTTGCAGTGCCGCCGCCTGTCAGGATACGAACTGGCTGCCCTCTACGCGAGCTGCCTCACACCTGACCGTGCCTTGCGCTATCCGCTATCGCCTCAGGCTTTTGCCAGTGTAGGCCACCCTACGCTGGTGAAGTCGCGCAGACGTACCAGAGGTGATAGCACTGTCTCTTCATCTGGCTCTGTATACCCAATTCAAGTGGCAGAGCAACCACAACACCAGGGCAAGATACGCCCTCTTCCTTTGCCAGATCTCCCACACCTGGCTGATTTGCTTGCTCCTGCCAGTGTAGAAGTGACACACGACGCCCTCTGTCTTGAGGGTGAATATACGCGTGCCCTGGCGGTAACCTGCTTTCCGCGGGAAGTCTCTCCCGGGTGGCTCGCTCCTCTGCTCTTGCACGATGACATCACCGAAATCGTCTTCCACCTGCACCCGCAGGACAACGCGACCATGCTGCGCCAACTGCTGCGGCGCAAGAACACCTACCAGTCCTCGCGGAGGGTCAATCTACGACGAGGCAGGTTGGACGACCCGGAGACGCAGGTGGCCGAGCAGGACGTGGATGGACTGATCAGCCAGCTTGCCAGCGGTGAGGAACGCATTTTTGAGCTTGGCTTCTACGTCATCGTGCGTGCCACCGACCTGCACAGCTTGCAAGAACGTACCGAGCGCATGATGGCGGTGCTGCACAATCTGTTCCTGGTGGCCCGCCCGACTACCTATGAGCACGCGCCAGCCTTCCGTTCCTTTTTACCTGAAGCACGCGATGAGTTACGGCGCACCTTCACCCTGGACTCTAGCAGCCTGGCAACGGCTTTCCCGTTTATCAGTAACTCACTCTTCATGCCATCAGGGGTGCTGGTTGGCATCACGCCAAACGGCGAACCGATCGCAATCGATGAGTGGAGCGAGTCGCTGGACAACCCACACGAATTCTGTGGCGCCATCACCGGTGCAGGCAAATCGTATCTCTACAAGATTCGCATCATGCGCGAACTCTTGCAGCATCGCAAGCGCAGACTGCAGGTGGTGGTGATCGACCCGGAAAAGGAATACGAGGACCTCTGCACCGCCCTGGGTGGAGACTTTGTACGGCTGGCTCCCGGCTCCGAGCAGCATCTCAATCCGTTTGATCTACTGCCTTCTGGCATCAACCTCGCATCGTATGTTCAGGACCGCAGTCGCGGAGATCGGCTAGCCGACAAAGTGCAGGGGTTGCATGCCCTCTTCGACATCATGCTGGCCGACCGCGGACCCGGTGGCGTCACCACGCTCACAGCACGTGAGAAAGGGTTGCTTGATCGGGCGTTGTATGAAACCTATCGAGAGAAAGGCATCACGGCAGACCCCCGTACACACGGACGGCAAGCCCCGCTCCTGGAGAATCTCTATGGCGTGCTCAGAAGCGATGTCTGTGGCAAAGATGAGTATGGACTGGCCGATCGGCTCTACCGTTTCGTGCATGGCAGCCTCTCAGGTCCTTTCAATGCGCCCACCGATGTTACACTGCATAATCATCTCGTTGTGTTTGATATCCGCGATATGTCAGGCGAACTGCGGCCTATCGGCGTCTTTCTGATCACCGATTTCGTCTGGACGCAGGTGCTACACACAGCAAGGCCTCGTAAGCTCTATATCGATGAAGCCTGGTCGCTCATCGAGCATCCGGAGGGCGGTCGTTTCCTGGCAAATCTGGCCCGTCGCGCACGCAAGCGCTATCTGGCGCTGGTCACCATCACGCAAAACCCGGAACTCTTCGCCACGGATGAGTGGGGCAGCGTGGTGGCAGCCAATGCCGCAACCAAAGTGCTCAAGAAACAGGATCGCACCAGCGCTGATGCCATTACCAGCCGCTTCCAACTGACCGCTGGCGAGCGGCAGCGCCTGCTCACCTTTGGCAAGCACGAGGCGTTGCTTCTGGCGGGGGGCAAGCGAGTGATCATTCACGTCGAGGCCAGTCCGCTTGAGCACCGACTTGCGACGACCGATCCCCGCGAACTCGCCAACCGCGCTCTCGAGAGGCAGAGAGAGCACGTGGATCAGTTAGAGCAACCAGACGAGCAAATCACACAGAAACTACTCCCTCTACGCAATGGGCATGATGCGCATGGGACATTGAACAGGCAACTGTTGCAGGAAGAGAAAGGAGAAGCAACACCGTTGTGATCAGACTTCACCATGAGCATATGCAGAATACCAACAGCACGGATTCACATGGGCAATGCCTGGTGTTACAAGTGGTGCCACCACGTACGGCCAGTAGCAGAGATATGGCGGCACTCGAAACCGTGATGCAAGGGCTGGCGCTTGATAGACATCATCCTGTTGCCTTAGAAATGGCCAGAACTGAGAGCGGGCGACAGTTTTTCGTGAGGGCAACGTCGCCTGCAGCACTGGAGCACCTGGCCTCGCAGATCCAGGCTCGTTACCCTCAAGCCAGCATACTGCCACTCACTGACGATCCGCTGGTGCTGAAGCCTGGTGAAACCGTCACAGCGATCGAATTGCGACCGGGAGCGGCCTCCTACCTGCCGCTGCGGGCCTTTCGCGAACGAGAACTCCCTATAGAAGGCACAGATCCCTTGTTGGGTCTGCTAGCGGCCATGAGTCATGTGCCTGCGAACATGCGCATCGTAACGCAACTGGCGCTGCTACCACTCCCATCTACCTGGTCACGAGCAGAGCGCCGCAGAGCGGTCGAGCACCCGTTGGAACCTGAACGCCTGCGGCAGCGCCGAGGGATGACCGCTTCAGGGTCAACCGCACCGAGTGTCGGAGCCATCATCGCCATGGGCATGCTAGTAGCGCTCTTGCTGCTCTGGTACCGCTTTTCGCGCAAGTTGCCTCCCTGGATCCTGCGGGCAGGGACACTCCTGCTGCATGGAAAGAACCCACACCTCTCCTCACTCCAGATGACGGAGTTGATCGCTTTCCTGGTGGGTATCGGTCTTCTCGCCCTGCTGCTCTTGTTGGGTGTGAGCTGGGTGTTGCGGCGTGTTGGACGAACATCTATCTACGATATGCGTTTAGTCGCTGAGAAAACGGGCAGAAGCGCCTATCGTGCTCGCTTGCGCCTGTTCGTCATTGAAACAGGTGAGGAGAGCAAGCAAAGCAAGGCAGATGCTGCAGATACGTTCCGACAGTTCTCTTCCTTGATAGTATACCCACAGGAGATCACACCCACTCGTCTACGGGATGCCTATCAGCAATGGAGACAAGCGGCTCTGCAAAAGCGGGAACGAACCAACATCCACAAAGGACTCCTTGATCGGCTCACTGCGGCCTATCGGCAGTACCATCTTGCCGCAGGTGGCTACTTTGTCCCGCATGCCCTCTTCCTGGCGAAAGCAGAACGCTTGCTGGTACAACAAACTGGGCCTGCTCGCATTGCTTCTGGTTGGGCGTATGACCTTCGACGTTCACGGCATGTGCTCAGCGTGGCCGACGTGGCGGTGCTCTGGCATTTGCCACAGGCGGGCGATCTGGCCGAGCTTCCGCTGCTGGAACGGGGACGCGCACGCACGTACCTTGTGCCCCGAGAACTCACCATTGGGAACGGCTGGCGAATCGGCTGTTCGACTCATGCAGGGCATACGCTGCCGGTCGCACTCCCTGCCGAGATGCTGCGCCACAATCTGCTAGCAGTAGCCAGTACCGGCAAGGGGAAAAGCACCCTCTTTCTGCATCTGGCACGAGCCGTTTTAGCTGACGAGACCAATCCACATGGCCTCTTCGTGATGGAGCCTCACCGGGAGTTGATCGAGTCGCTGACCGGACTCATTCCACTTGCGCGACAGGATGATGTGGTGTTGGTCGATGTCGCCGATATGGCCTCTCCACCGGGTATCAATCCACTGGATGCCACGCTTGGCCGCAATCGTGACAAAGCGGTCGACAACCTGATCACCATTTTCGAACGCATCTGGATCAATTCG
>Ga0137384_10002164_pt1 | contig 15562 bp, 11 predicted proteins | sample SagtaG_2_FD_104922 | JGI IMG/M metagenome (GOLD analysis project Ga0137384, IMG submission 104922) | Vadose zone soil microbial communities from Sagehorn Ranch, Mendocino, California, USA - Sage2_R_60_16 metaG | ecosystem: Environmental > Terrestrial > Soil > Vadose zone | place: USA... | reverse complement strand
GATCAGCCAGTCCAGGACGTTCTTGAACGAGCCGCTGATCGAGCCGTGGTAGGTCGGGCTGCTCCACATCATCGCGTCGCAGGCATAGACGGTGTCCGCCAACTCATGCGCGGACCGCGGGATCGAGCGTTCGGCCGTGTAGAGCGGCAGGTCCAGGTCGCGGACCCACAGCAGCCGGGTCGCCGCGCCCGCCGCCGCCGCTCCGTCCAGCGCCACCTGCAGCGCCGCACGGCTGGTGGAAGCGGCTCGCAGGGACCCGCCTAGTCCTATTACATCCGGCATCTGTGGCCTCCCTGATGACCGCCCGTGCCGCAGGTCACGGGCTGACTGCGGACGGCGGCAGCGGGAACCGCAGCTCCGCTGCCACCAGGTACTCGCTGAGCTTGGTATCGGCCTCGACATGCCGGGCCGAGCCGCCCTCGTCAATGACCGCCGCCACCAGCTCGTCGATGACGTCGGGCGTACGGCGGGTCGGGTTCCCGCACAACGGGCAGGTGTCCCCTGTGAGCGCCAGCCAGCCGGACTGATCACACACCACGCCGGGCGCGATCGCGCCCTCCTGCACCAGCAGCGTCTTGATCGCGGCCACCGGGGCCGCCCGCAGGCAGCTCTCCAGGCCGAGCGCGGCGGGCTCACCCATCGCGGCTTTCTCAAGCACCGCGGAAACCAGCCGCTGCTCCTCTTCGCGCTCGTAGCGCTCCAGGATGGAGCGGGCGCGGTCGCGTATCACGGCCGGCGGTGCCGTGGCCGGGTTCACACTGAACGTCCCGGCCACGCGATTGCGCAGCTCGGCCGACAGGATCTGGAGGAACTCCGGCACCTCGTAGTCGTGCCCGCCGATGATCACGGTGTCGTACCCGTCGGTCTGCGGCAGTGTCTCCAGCACCTTCACGGCCCGCCGGAAATGCCGCTTGACCAGCTCTTCTTCCTTGTTGCGGACCCGGTCCTCGGCGAGGTTGGCCGCGTAGTCCGGCTTGCGGAGCACCCGGTCCTTGAACGCGCTCACCTCGCGCATCTCGTCCTGGTCGAGCTCCCAGACACGGGCCGACGCCTTATCGATCACCAGGACGCAGGCGCGGTGATATTCGCTGAGCACCGCCAGCATGGGACGGGCGAACGGGGTCGCGTCCACGACGACCCGCTCGCGCACCCGGCGCGGCAACGGTATCTCCTCGTACAGGTCACGGCCGGAACAGGAGAAGATGGCGACCGTGCCGGGCGGCCAGCGCCTGGTGCCGAGCGCCTCCCTGATGTGCTCGATGTCAGCGCGCACCGACAGGCGGGACTGGTGCCCCAGCGCCTGGTCCTTGGCCAGGGTGCGGACCTGGTCCAGCAGGCTCATCATCCGGGTATGCACCTCCCTGGGGCTCGCACCCGGATCGATGCGGCCGTAGAGAGAGACCACCGGCAGGCCGTTTCCGTGGAACTTGAGGATGCGGTTGACCGTCTCCGCGGTGATCATCGGCTCAGCCCCTCCCACGCCGTCGCACCGCTACCCGACGCCTCGGCATCAGGCGCCCTTGGTGATCGCGCGCATCTCATCCGGGCTCAGCTCGAGGCTCGCGGCCGCGACGTTCTCCTCGACGTGCTCCGGGGAGCTCGAGCCTGGGATCGGCAGGATCTGCGGTGACCTGGCCAGCATCCAGGCCAGCACCACCTGGCGCGGGCTCACGCCGTTGTGTGCGGCGGCCTCGAGGACCGCGCGGCTTTCCTCGGCCTGCTGGACCGGCGCCCACGGCAGGAAGACCAGCATCTCCTGTTCGCACAGGTCTACCAGCGATTCGGAGGACCGGTCGGTCACGTTGTAGCGGTTCTGCAGCGACACCACCGGGGTAATGCGCTCCGCCGCCCTGAGCTGCTCCTCGGTAAAGTTCGACACCCCGACGTGGCGGATCTTGCCCTCGGCCTTCAGTTCGGCCAGCGCGCCGATCGACTCGGCGATCGGCACCTTGGGGTCGGGCCGGTGGAACTGGTAGAGGTCGATCATGTCCAGCCGCAGCCGGGCCAGGCTGCCCTCGCAGGCGTGCCGCAGGTGCTCCGGGCGCCCGTCGGGCTGCCACTGCCCCGGGCCCGGGCGCGCCAGGCCGCCCTTGGTCGCGATGACCAGATCTTCGGGATACGGGTACAGGGTCTCGGCAATCAGCCTCTCGCTGACCTCCGGGCCGTACGAGTCCGCGGTGTCGATGAAGTTGACGTCCAGCGTCACGGCTCGCAGCAGCGCTTCTTTGGCGCGGTACCGGTCCGGCGGCTCACCCCAGACACCCGGGCCGGTGAGCCGCATCGCGCCGAATCCCAGCCGGTTCGGAGCAAGATCGCCACCCAGATCGATCGTGCCCGCAGCCGCCGCCGTCCGCCGTCCGTTCATGACCGCTCCTCTCCAGCCAGCTGCCCGGTCGTCTGGTTTGAGGCCACGCGACCGCTGCTCACCAGCTTCCCGGCAATACACGCCCCGCGCATCCTCAGGTTGGTTAGTTCACCCCTCCGCGCCCGGCTGATCGGTGATCCCGGCGCGACGGTGGTATTCCCTGACCAGCTGGCGCACGGCCGACGCCCGGGGCGGATATCGCAGGCCGGCGGCACGTCCCCGGCGGAGCTGCGTTGGTCCGGCTGCGAAAATGCCGGACCGTGGACTACATGATCTGGTGATGCGCCGCGCTGGCGCCGGGGAGACCCTTGATCTCCTCACTCATACCGGACGCCACCGTCACGAAGCAGCCCTAGCAGCATGCCAACTTCGGTTTCCGCAGCCCGCAGGAGAAAAATGACCAGAGGCTGTGCAGAGTCGCAGGCCCCTGGGACCACCACTCCGCCTGGCGCACATGGAGCCGCTGCCCCGAGAGGAAGAGGCGGCTGGCCTGGCTTGTCGCCGAGGGGAAGAACGCCTGCAGGCACCTCACCGAGCCGGGGATTCCGCCGACCAAGCGGCAGCGCTCCAGCTATCCGCAGGGACCTTCGGCACATGAGGTACCGGTCTGAACACCCTGCCCCCTGCCGTACGCCGTCCGGGGAAACGCCACAATGGTGGGAGGAGAATGACGCCTTCCCGCGCATTCTGGCGCATTCTGACCTGGCGAGGAGGACCAGCAATGACCGCGAAACCCCTCGTGGCCGCTACGGACGGTTCAGAGGAATCACTGCGGGCGGTGGAATGGGCCGCCAGGGAGGCCGTGCTCCGCGGTGCCCCGCTGCGGATCCTGTCCGCCGTGTCGGTGCCCCGGATGTTCAACCTTCTGGTCCGGCCAGACCGCGACTTCATCGCCGACCTGATCCGCGAGGAGCGCGACCAGGCTCTCGCCGCCGCGGCGGCCCAGGTCTCCGAGGTGGCCCCTGGCCTGCAGGTAGATACCGCCCCGCTGGCCGGCCCGCCCGCGCAAGCGGTCACCGGAAGCGGATCGGGAGCCTTGATGCTGGTCCTCGGATCCCGCGGCACCGGCGCGTTCGCGTCGATGGCGCTCGGGTCGGTCGCCCGGTACGCGGCTGACCACGCGTCCTGCCCAGTCGTGATCGTCCGCGGCGAGACTGCGGCTGTCCACCAGCGGGTCGGCATCGGCATCGGCGACCTGGATACCCGCGCGGACCCGCTCACCTTTGCGTTCGAGGAGGCCAGCTTGCGCAAGGCCAGCCTGATGGCCATCCACGCCTGGCACACACCGCATACCGCCATCCCGCGAGCTGGGTCGCCGGCGCCTGACCTGGCTGCCATCGAAGCCGAAGCCGCCAGGCAGCTCGCTGGACTGCTGGACAATTGGCGGAAGAGGTACCCCGACGTCCCGGTCAGCCAGTATGTCGTGCACGACCGCCCGAGCCGGGCGCTGGTCGGCCTGTCCGCCCGCGCCGACCTAGTGGTCATCGGCAGGCACGCCAGTCAGCCCGGCCTACAAGGTCCCGGTTCAGTCAGGCACGCCGTCCTGAACCACGCCCTCGGCCCCGTCACGGTAGTCCCGTCGTCCTGATTCCGACGACAAGTGCCGTTGCAGTACCACTCAGGCTCCGCCTCTGACCGCCAAGCTGGCGCGCTGCGGCGCGGTCGATGCTGGTGCCCTCGTGCTCACGCCGAGAGCGCAGCCCGCAACAGCTGACCACACGGGGGATGTGGCAGGCGGCTGTCGCCACAAGCATGGACGGTGGCGGCAGACGGTGCCGGGTTCACTAACCCGACGCGGAACCGAGGCTTAGGTGCCGCACATGCGGAAGACAGGGATCTGCGGGGCATGACAAATCACGGCGGCGACGCGGCGGACCTGCTGGTGATCTTCGGTATTACCGGTGATCTCGCCCGGAAGATCACCTTTCGCGCGCTGTACCGCCTGGAGCGCCGCGAACTGCTCGAATTCCCGATCATCGGAGTGGCCAGCATTGAGATCACCACCGCGCAACTGGTGAAACTGGCCCGCGAGGCCATCGTGGATAGTGGCGAGAAACTCGACGATGCGGTCTTTGACAGGCTCGCCCGCCGGATGTCTTACCTGCCCGGTGACGCTATGGATGGCGCGCTTTACCGCAAGCTCGCCACCAAGGTCGGCGGCAGCCAGAGGCCGCTGTATTACCTGGAGGTCCCCCCATCACTGTTCGGACCCATCGTGGAGAACCTCGCATCGGTGAAGCTTGTGCGGGACGGCCGGGTCGCCGTCGAGAAACCGTTCGGCCACGACCTGAACTCGGCACGGAAACTGAACGCCCGGCTGCACCGGGTGGTGCGCGAGGACCAGATCCTACGCGTCGACCACTTCCTCGGCAAAGAACCGGTCATCGGGCTGGAGTACCTGCGGTTCGCCAACTTCGCGCTGGCCGAACTCTGGGACCGCAAGAGCGTTTCCTGCATACAGATCACGATTGCCGAAGACTTCGGCATCGAGGGCCGCGGCACCTTCTACGACCCCGTCGGCGCCCTGCGCGACGTGGTCCAGAACCACCTGATGCAGGTCCTCGCCCTGGTCGCGATGGACCCCCCGGTCGGCGACAGCGCCGACGCCAGCCAGGACAAGAAGACGGAAGTGTTCCGCGCCATGCCACCGGCCGACCCGCAGCACTGTGTGCGCGGCCAGTATCAGGGATACATCGACACGCCCGGTGTCGCCCCGGGCTCGACTACCGAAACATACGTGGCGCTGCGGCTGGAGATCGACAACTGGCGCTGGGCCGACGTACCCATCTTCATCCGGGCCGGCAAGGCGCTGCCAGTTCATGTCACCGAGGTGCGCCTGCTCCTGCACCGCACCCCACGGCTGTCCTTCCTCCCCCGGCTGACCCGGGCCGACCCCAACCAGATCGTCCTGCGTATCGATCCCGACCCGGGCATGCGGCTGCAACTGTCTGCGCTGGCCAGCCAGTCGTGGCGCACGGTCCATCTGGACACGTCATTCACCCGCGAGCTCGGCGAACCAGCCGAACCCTACGAGCGGCTACTGGACGCCGCAATCATCGGTGACCACCAGCTCTTCGCCAGACAGGACAGCGTCGAAGAAACCTGGCGCATCGTGCAGCCCCTGCTCGACAACCCGCCTGAAGTCCGCCCCTACCCGCGTAGATCATGGGGCCCCCCTGAGGCGGAGTCCCTGGTCAAGGGGCATCCGCGCTGGCAGCCGCCGTGGGTGGTAGAAGACCGCTGACCCTGGGACGCTGCCTGGCCAACGGGGAGCCCATCGGCGCTTCCGGATTGCGGCAGGTCTGCGAGGTGGTGCGGCAGTTGCGCGGGGACGCTGGCGCGGCAGGTCCCCGGCCGACCCCGGGTGGGCTTCACGCACGTCTACCGTGCGCCCGGCGTGAGCGCCTGCGCGGTGCTGAGCCGGTAACATAATCCTCACCTGCCGCCGGACTGCGAGGCGATCGCCCTTACCGCGCGGGCCCCTTGGCTCTGCCCCGCGGGCCAGCGGCGGAGGGACAGTTGCGGAAGAAACGGCCGCTGAAGTGGAACTGACGGTCGGCCATGAGCATGCGCCGTCTTGCCTCGCGCTGCTCAGCGAGGCATTGGTGCTCGATCTCGCGCGGCAGGCAGGCGGGTGCGAATATGGGCAGCGGCGGCGGGCATAACCGGTGGCTCCTGGCCCGGGCGCCGGGCCTGACCGTGCTGTGCGGGTACCGGCGGTCCTGGCTGCGCGGGGACCTGGTGGCAGGCGTTACCGTAGCGGCCTACCTGGTGCCTCAGGTGATGGCGTACGCGGGCGTGGCCGGGCTGCCGCCGGTGGCCGGCTTGTGGGCAGCCTTGCCTTCGCTGGCTTGCTACGCGGTGCTCGGCTCGTCGCGGCTGGTTTCGCTGGGCCCTGAGTCGACGACCGCACTGATGACCGCGGTGGCGATCGGGCCGCTGGCGGCGGGCCACCCGGCACGGTATGCGGCGCTGGCCGCGACGCTCGCGCTGCTGACCGGGGCGCTAGCGGTAGTGGCGTGGCTGGCGCGGCTGGGCTTCATCGCGGCCCTGCTGTCGCGGCCCGTGCTCGTGGGCTACCTGGCCGGCGTCGCGCTCATCATGATGGCCGGACAACTCGGCCGGCTCACCGGCGTGCGGGTCACCGGGGAAAGGTTCATCGCCCAGGTGATCTCGTTCGCCGGCGGGCTGGCGCACGTAAATCCGGGTGACGTCGTGATCGCCGCGGCGGTGCTTGCGTTCCTGTTCACCGCGCAGTCCCGGTGGCCCCGGTTTCCCGGGCCGCTGGCCGCCGTGCTGCTGAGCACCGCCGTCTGCGCGATCTTCGGCCTGGGACGGCACGGCGTGGCGCTGGTAGGGCATATCCCCGCCGGCCTGCCGATACCGGGACTGCCCAAGGTGCACCTGAGTGACGTGCGGGAGCTGATACTACCCGCGCTGGGCGTGCTCCTGGTTGCCTTCAGCGACGACGTGCTGACCGCGCGGGCATTCGAGCGCGGCGGCGAGGTCATCGACGCGAACCAGGAACTCCTGGCCCTCGGCGTGTCGAATGCCGGAGCCGGCCTGCTGCGCGGCTTCCCGATCAGCAGCAGCGGCAGCAGGACCGCAATCGCTCTGACCGCCGGAGAGCACACCCAGGCGTATTCGCTGACCGCACTGGCCTCGATCCTCGGCGTCCTGCTGTTCGCGCGCCCGGTGCTGGCCTCGTTCCCGGAGGCCGCGCTGGGTGCCCTCGTCATCTATGCCGCCGTGCGGCTGATCGATGTCCAGGCGTTCCGGCGGCTGGCTGCCTTCCGCCGCAGCGAGTTCGTGCTGGCGCTTTCGGCGTGCGTGGGCGTCCTGGTCTTCGACATCCTGTACGGGGTGCTGGTGGCCGTGGGCCTGTCGGTTGCGGAACTGCTGCTGCGGGTGGGCCACCCGCACGACGCGATCCAGGGGCTGGTGCCCGGGCTGCCCGGTATGCACGACGTGGACGATTACCCGCAGGCGGAACTGATACCGGGACTGGTGGTGTACCGGTACGACGCGCCGTTGTTCTTCGCCAACGCGCAGGACTTCCGCCGCCGGGCCCTGGCCGCCGCCGACCAGGGCTCCGGGCCGACCCGCTGGTTCGTCCTGAACACCGAAGCCAACGTCGAGGTCGACTTCACCGCGCTGGAGGCCGTTGAGGCCGTCCGGGCCGAACTCGCCCGTCGCGGAATCGTATTCGCCCTCGCCCGGGTCAAGCAGGATCTCCTCGATGACCTCCAGGCCTTCGGCCTCGCCCAGAAGATCGGCGAACAGCGGATCTTCCCGACCCTGCCAACGGCGGTAGCAGCCTACTGGCAATGGGCGAAGGAGCATCCGCAGCAAGGCCCGGACCAGGTTCGTTCGGAATCATGTCCTCAGGTGCCTGACACGGCGCCTGGACCTTGCGAGGCCGACCAGCAGTCCCCTGGCGAGGAGGAGGCCGGCGACGACCGCTAGATTCTCGTGGTCACGGTCGGCGGCAGTCCAGATTTTGGGTTTACGGCCCATGCGGGGGCTGCGGACGCCGGCGAGGATCGGTGCGATGACGTGGTCGCGCAAGGTGAGCAGGGCGCTGATGGTGCGGACGGCGGGTGGCGGGACGTGGTAGCGGCGGGTCCTGCCGGGTTCGTCCGCGAGCTGCTTGCCGCGGAGCTTGCGCAGGTCGCAGGCGGCCTGCCGGGTGGTGTAGCCGTCGCGGCCGGTGATCTGGCGGACTCGGGCGGCGTGCATGCCGGCGCAGTCCAGGGCGGTGGCGAACCGGTCAGCCATCCCGGCTAGCCGGGTGATGATCTCGCCGAAGTACTCCAGGCTGCGGCGGCAGCGCAGCTCTCCTGCGCCGGTGGGCCGTCCTTGCGGGTGCGGTACGGCCGGGCCTTGAGGCCGAAGATGGTCCGCAGCGCGGGAATGTCCAGCCAGGACCGGGGCCGGTCCAGGATCCGGTCGAATAGGTCCTCCATCGGCGCGCCGGAGGCAAAGAGCAGGTTCCGGGAGTAGCCGGCCTGGTAAACCGGGTAGCCGTAACGGAATCCGCTGCGCTTCTGGTCATCGGTGTCCAGGCCGGAGCACAGGCAGGCTGGATAGATCCACCGGTCGCAGCCCTGGCCCAGGCGCCCTGTAGCCGCCTGCTGCGGCCAGGCATCTGCGACCCGGGCCAGGCGCTTCGGATCCGCGGGCGAACCGGCCGTGGCGTGCTCGACCGATGATCCCTTGTTTCTGCTTCGCCGTGTCGCTTCGGCGCCGTCCGGTTCATGCCCCGGTCTCCGTTCGGCTGACCTCCTGCACAAGCCAGCCGTTGCCGTCGGGGTGGGAGCACGCTGGCTGGCGAGACCCGGTGTCTTGGGTCACCAGAGCCACCAGCTGCTCCGGGGTTCAAAGAAGGGGCCCGCTAGAGCCGGCCCCTTCAGAGAATCTGCCCAGGCGTTCGCGGCCCCGGCTGGCCGGATCCGCGTCGGCCAGCCGCATCGGCACCGGAGGAGGTGACGGTGATGACCGTCGGACTGATGATCTTGCGTGTTGTCGTTGGTGCCTTGTTCGCGGGCCACGGGGCCCAGAAGCTGTCCGGCTGGTTCGGCGGCCACGGGATCAATGGCACTGCCGGGTTCATGGAATCGCTCGGGTTCACGAACGGCCGCGCGGCCGCGGTGCTCGCGGGCCTGACTGAGGCGGTGAGCGGGCTCATGCTGATGCTCGGCTTGCTGACCCCTCTGGCCGCAGCCGGGATCGTCGGCGTGATGCTGACCGCGATCGCCGCCGTCCACCTGCGCAACGGCGTGTGGAACACCAGCGGCGGGATCGAGCTCCCTCTGGTGTACGCGGTGGCGGCCGCGGCCCTCGGCTTCACCGGGCCGGGGACGTTCTCCGTTGACCGGCTGTGCGGCTTCCACCTGGCAGGCACCGCCTACGGGGTCGGCGCGCTGGCTCTCGGGCTCGCGGCGGCGCTGATCGCGCTCGCCGCGCGCCGCTGCACCCCTGCGACTGGTCAGCAGGCGCAGCACCGTCCAGAGCCGGCCCGCCCGCGGGAGCAGGTGCGGGCCTAAGCCGGCCTGCGGAGATAGTCCTCGGGATCGCATCAGAGGGCAAGTCACTGAGGACATGGCCCTGGTCCGCAAGGCGGCCAGTTCCGCAGCCGAGCGGGCAGGCGGGATGCGCGATGGCGCTCGTGTGGGTCACGCATCCCGCTCCAGGCGCCGTGTTGCGTGACTGCGGTCCGTGCGGCGCCTGCCTCGCCGGTTCCGCACTCGCCAGCCGACGCTACCGCGGCCCTTTCCCTACGCTCATCGCGGCAGCTGCCGCCGCTGGAGGATGACTGATGATGGAAGGTTGGACGTTCACCGGGGAACCCGTACGGGTCGGCGGCGGAACGGTTACCTTGCTGGAGGGTTCGTCGTTCTGCCTGTGTGAGCCGACTGGTGACATCAGCCAGGGTTTTCCGCAGGGATTGTTCTTCAGGGACACCCGGATCCTGTCCGCGTGGCAACTCCGGCTTGACAACGAGGCTGTCGAACCACTCGCGGTGATGACGGAGGCTCCATATCGGGCGACGTTCCTGGGGCGTGGCCGGCCTCAAGCCGGCCTGGTTGACAGCACGCTGCTCGTGGAGCGCCAGCGATTCCTCGGCGCTGGCATGCGCGAGGACATCGTCCTGCGCAACCTGGGCCGGGAGGCCGCCGCGTGTACGCTCACGATCCGGGTCGAGGCGGATTTCGCCGACCTGTTCGAAGTTAAGGCGGGCATGGTCCGCCGCCGTGGTCACCACAGCATCGAGCACGGTGGAGGTGAGCTCCGGCTGGCGCGGCGCTGGCGGGATCAGGACCGCGAGGTACACGTCGCCGCCGAGGGGGCCCTCACATCCCCGGACACGATCACCTTCCGCGTGATCGTCCCGGCTCGGGGTAGCTGGCGAACCACGGTGCAGGTCTCGCCCGTCGTCGACGGCGAGGAGCCGCCACAGTCATTCCCGCCGGACCGGCCCGTGGAAGTGTCGGTCCCCGCGGTCCGGGCGACCGCCTGGCGAGCGGCGGGACCTAGTCTGGTCGTGGAAGACGACGCGCTGCGGCATACTCTCGCACGCAGCCGCAGCGACCTCGGCGCGCTGCGGATCTTCGATCCCGGGCAGCCCGGCCGGGCGGCCGTCGCCGCGGGCGCGCCGTGGTTCATGGCCCTGTTCGGCCGCGACTCGATCATCACCTCGCTGATGACCATCGCGATGGATCCCGAACTCGCCCTTGGCACCGCACAGACCCTTGCGCGTTACCAGGGAAAGCGGCTCGATCCCGTCACCGAGGAGCAGCCGGGGCGCATCCCGCACGAACTGCGTTTCGGCGACGCGTCGCTGGCGCTGGGCGGCAACGTGTACTACGGCACGGCGGACGCGACCCCGCTGTTCGTGATGCTATTGGGCGAACTGCGCCGCTGGGGCGCCGATCCCGACCAGGTGCACGCGCTGCTGCCGCACGCCGACCGCGCCCTGGAGTGGATCGAGAAGTACGGGGACTGCGACGGTGACGGGTTCGTCGAGTACCGGCGCGCCACCGACCGCGGCCTGATCAACCAGGGCTGGAGGGACTCCTGGGACGGGATCACCTTCGCCGATGGCCGGATCGCCGAGGCTCCGATCGCGCTGTGCGAGGTGCAGGGGTACGTCTACGCCGCCTACCTCGCCCGCGCGCTGCTGGCCGAGGAAACCGGAGACCAGGAAGGCGCACGGAAGTGGCGGGAGAAGGCCGCCCGGCTCAAGCGAGACTTCAACGAGAGGTTCTGGCTTCCCGCCCGCGGCTGGTACGCGCTCGGCCTGGACTGCGGCAAACGGCCCATCGACTCGCTCGCCTCCAACATGGGCCACCTGCTGTGGACCGGCATCGTGGAGGAGGACAAGGCCGCCGCGGTCGCGGATCGCCTGCTGTCGCCGGAAATGTTCAGCGGTTGGGGTGTTCGCACCCTGGCGGCCACCATGGGCGCGTACAACCCCATGAGCTACCACAACGGGTCCGTGTGGCCACACGACAACGGGATCATCGCGGCCGGCCTCATGCGCTACGGTTTCGCCGGACACGCCCAGCAGGTCGCGTCCGCCGTGCTGGACGCCGCGGCAGAATTCGACGGCCGGCTGCCGGAGCTGATGTGCGGCTTCGACCGGTCGCAGTACCCGCGCCCGATCCCGTACCCGACAGCCTGCTCGCCGTAGGCATGGGCCGCGGCCACCCCGGTCGAGCTGCTGCGGGTGCTGCTGCGAGCCGAGCCCTGCCTGCCGCACGGCCGGATCCGGCTCGACCCCGCGCTGCCGCCGCGGTTCGGCGCCCTGCAAGTGCGTGATGTGCCCCTAGGCGGCACCACTGTGCGAGTTGACGTCCGCGACGGACAGCTGCAGGTGGACGGAATCCCGGAAGGTGTCCAGGTGGTCCGCGAACCGTGCCCCTGCGGCTGAGTGCATCTGCCGAGATGTGAAGGGAGGAATCATGAGTACTCGCCCGCTTCGTATCGCCATGGTCGCACCGCCGTGGTTCGAGCTGCGCCCGCAAGGCTACGGGGGCATCGAGGCGGTCTGCGCCGGCCTGGCCGACGCGCTGGTCGCGCGCGGGCACGAGGTCACCGTCATCGGCGCGGGGCGCAACGGGACCCGCGCCCGCTTCCGGCGTACCTACGACACCCCGCCAGGAGCCCGGATCGGAGAGCCGATGCCCGAGGTGGTACACGCCGCAGCGGCCGGCCGGATCCTGGCCGAGCTGGACGCCGACATCGTCCACGACCACTCCCTGGCCGGCCCGCTGCTGGCCCGCGGCCGTGACGTCCCCACCGTGGTCACGGTGCACGGCCCGGTCACCGGCGAGGCCGGTGACTACTACCGCCAGCTCGGCGACAGCGTGCAGCTCATCGCCATCTCAGACGCGCAGCGACGGACCGCACCAGACCTTAACTGGTGCGCCACGGTGCACAACGCGATCGACGCCGAAGGCTTCCCGTTCCGCGAGGAAAAAGAGGACTGGGTCCTGTTCCTGGGCCGCTGCGCACCGGATAAGGGCATGCACCTGGGCATCGACGCCGCGCGCGCCGCCGGCCGGAAGATCGTGCTGGCCGCCAAGTGCACCGAGCCGGCCGAGACCGCCTACTTCGAGACCGAGATCAAGCCGCGCCTCGGCCCCGATACGGAATGGCTCGGCGAGGTCGGCGGCGAGCAGAAGAAGGATCTGCTGTCCAGGGCGCGATGCCTGCTCTTCCCGATCCAGTGGGAGGAGCCGTTCGGCATGGTCATGATCGAGGCGATGGCCTGCGGCACTCCCGTGGTAGCACTGCGCCGGGGCTCGGTGCCCGAAGTCGTGACCTGCGGCGTCACCGGCATGGTCTGCAACGACCCGGCCGAGCTAGCCGACGCGATCAACGCCGCCGACGCCATCGATCCCGCCGCGTGCCGCAACGACGTCCTCACCCGGTTCCACCCCGCGGCCATGGCCGCCGGCTATGAAAAGGCCTACCGATGGGCGCTGGCTCACGCCGGCCGCCGACGCGCACTGTCCCCGCGGCTGACGCTCACGCAAATCCCGGCTGCCCGAGATCTACTTCGGGCCGGTAGCCGGTGACGCACCCCGCCGGCCTCACGCTTCCCCGGGGGACGGGTCGGCGCGTCATCCGCGTCATCCGCCGACGGTGCCGTCGGAGCGTCTCGGCCAGTCTGGACTGACGTCCGCTGACCAGCCGACCGATTGGCTCCCGCAAACCGCCAGGGGCTGGCCGCCGGACAGACTCTCGCGCCTGCGTCTCGCCGGCATCTACGCGCCGGGAGCACTCAGCCGCGCGCTACCAGAACATGCCGGCCTGCGAGCACGGGCAGGTGAGCGTCACCCAGCTTGTCACGCCGGCGACGTCCCGGTCCTGGCCGAGCTGCTCCGCGCCAGCCGCCACTTCCTCGCTCTCTGGGAGCCGTGTTCGCCATGCCGGTACGCGGCCGCGATCATCGCCGCGTTCGCGAGCATGAGCCAGCGCGATCTTCGCGACAACACCGGCAAGCCCTTCTGATCGGCTCCACGCTAACCGCGTACAGGGTTAGGCAGCGGGCGGCGACGCCTCCTTACGCCGAAGCCGCCACCACTTCGCTGACCGTCACGAACCTGTATCCGGCCTCCGCCCTGGACGCACCAGCCTGTCCAGTTGCTTCATGAGGCTGGCGTCCGGCTCCGATCCACCGTCATGAGCGAACACGATGCTGCCGGGCGAGGCCTGCCACAACGTCAAGTTGCCGCGCAGAGACGACGTGCTGGGCGAGGAAGTCTTGTTCGCTGGTGTTGCCGGTCAGAGCGAGGACGGCTTGATAGGCCTCGGCCGCTTCGGCGTACCGGCGGAGGCGCTGGAGCAGCGCCCGGGAGTTAGCCAGGGGCCACAACGGTCAACAGGCAGTAACACGCCTGATCAACTATCCGGTCAGGGGATTTGGACCGTCGGCGCGGCGACGAGGCTGGAGGAGAAGCGACGAAGCTGAAAGAGATAGGAGCATGACAGGAGGTGCAGCCGGTGCTGATGACCGCGCGGCCTTGCCTGAGACCGCCTGAGCCGAGCGAATTGACCGACAGTGAACTCGCCGGCCGGGTGTACCGGCAAGCCCGGTGCGCTGGCTCTCGCGTCGATCCTGACGAATGGTTTCCCGTCACCCTGGACGTGGCGAAGGCGCGGGAACAGGCAGCCCGCGCTATCGCCGTCTGCGCCGCCTGCCCGGTACGCGCGGATTGCCTGGAACTTTCCCTGCGGCGCGCGTCCGATATCGGCGCTTACGGGATATGGGGCGGGCTGGTCGAGGCGGAACGCCGGTCGCTGCGCCGCAGGTGGCTGGCCGGTACCAACGTCACCGAATTCCTCCAGATCGCACCGATGACACCGGTATCGTCGAGCAGTTCGCGCCGTAGGTAGTTGGCGGGTAACCGTTCAGCGGCGGTCCCTGGGCTGCGGGCACGCACCTCCCAGGGTGATGACTGGCCGGGTCAGCATCACCTGCGTTACTGTCCCTGGCCGCCAGCGGCGCATGGGCGGCGCTACGGGGAGACCACGAGGTGGCTCTCCACGGTGGCGACCCCCGGCGCCGCGGCTGCCGCGGCGCTGGCCGCGCTCGCCTCCCGCAGCGAGTGCACGTGCCCGTAGAGCTTGGCGGTGTGATCAGATACCTCAACCCGGATGTGGCGCGCGTCGACCTCCGCCTCGCGCCTGAAGGCGTCCTCGATCACGGCCTGGACGCTCTCCGGGCTCGCCGGCGGCCTGACGGTGATGAGGTCCGTCACGCCGGTCACTCCCCGGACCTGGCGGACCATCCGCTCGACCTCGCGCCGCTGGAAGTCGTACTCGACCTCGCCGATGAGGGTGACCCAGCCGTTTTGCACCCGGGCGTGCACCTTTCCCTCGGGGACCTGCACGTTCCACTCCAGGACGTGCGCGATCGCCGTGGCGATGTCGGAGTCGTCCCGCGGCGCGCCGGACAGCTTGACCTTCAGGTCGTTGGCCACGGCCTTGACCCCGTAGACCCGCTCCGCGGCCCGGGCCGCGGCCAGCTTCTGCGCGTAGGTCAAGACGTGGCCGGTCAGGGTCACCGCCCCGTCCGTGACGGCCACCCCGATGGCATCGGGCTCAGTTATCTGCGGGTCCCACTGCAGCTCGTTGATGACGTCATCCCTGATCTCGGTGTCCGATTTCATCAGCTCACCCCTTCCACATGCGCGTGTCGCCTCGCCTCTCAGACTGCGCCAGCCGGGTCCGGGGCCACATCAGTCGTCTGGGTAGAATCCACTGTCGCGAGCCTGTCATCGCTGCACCGTCTCCGGGGACGCGGCCCGGTTTAAGCTAGGACGGTGGCCCAGGCTGCCACACCGCGGACCGCGCTGGTCCGCCGGGTCCGGCGGCGGCTGGCACCGATGCTTGGCGGCAACCGCCGGCGTCTGGAGCGGCCTGGGTACGACGAATTTCCTGCCGTCTGGAGCGCGAGGCGATTCCTGCCTGACATGTACCCAGGCATTGGACGATCGCCGTCAACCGGCCGTTGGGTGTCGTCCGCGTCCCCGCTGGTACCAGCTCACCTGCGCGCAAACCGGGCGCCGCCGGGTCATCTGCCCATTCGGACGTCACCTGGGCCTGTGTCGACCTCCGAAGCCGCCGGCCGCTACCTTTTGTAGCGGGCGCTGGCGCCGGGCGGGCGCATGGCCGGCCCTCGGGAGG
>Ga0137384_10002152_pt1 | contig 15611 bp, 10 predicted proteins | sample SagtaG_2_FD_104922 | JGI IMG/M metagenome (GOLD analysis project Ga0137384, IMG submission 104922) | Vadose zone soil microbial communities from Sagehorn Ranch, Mendocino, California, USA - Sage2_R_60_16 metaG | ecosystem: Environmental > Terrestrial > Soil > Vadose zone | place: USA... | reverse complement strand
TCCAACACCCAGGAACCGAGCGTGCAACCGAGCGCTAGCAGCGCTGCTGTAGATGCAGTATCAGTCGCAGCAGCGGAAACAAAGCAAATGGCCATCACGATCATCCCATAGAGAAACTGCCCCAGTAGCAGGCACAGAATCTCAGGAGCATAGAGGTGGCCGCCAAAATATCCCCACAACAACAGTGCTAGAAGGCCCGGTAGTTCGACGAGCAACCAGGCGAAGATCACTCCCGCAACTTTCGAAGGAAGCAGCGTAGTGAGCTGCGAGGGTAGCTGCAAAAGGAGTCGGAGTGCGCCCGACTGCTTATCCTCTGCAATGGTCCGGATCGCTACAAAGGGAAAAAGCAAAGTCAGCGTCAGATAAATTGATCCGTAAGTAGGTATGATAACGCCGTCAAAGGGGTTGAGCCCCGCCGCCATTTGTGGTGTGACGAGTGCGGTGCGGCTGGCTTCGTTATAGAGCGAGATTGCTTGGATCAGGCTGAAACCAACTAAGGGACCAGTCGCCAGCAAGAGAACCCACACTCCGCGCGAGGCCAGCAGGGAACGCAGTTCGAGTTGGATGTAAGAACGCATCCTTAGGTGAGTGCGAGAAATATTTCTTCTAGCCGCTCGGCTTGCGGACGACCTGCATGCGCCGCGAGTTCAGCTAGCGTACCGTGGCCCGCGATTCGTCCGTTGTCTAGAAGTACAAAACGGTCGCACACTCTTTCTGCGTCCCTTAATTGGTGGATCGATACCAATAAAGTTCGACCTTCCGCAGAAATCCCACGCAACATCGGCGCGAGTTCTAGCGTTTGCTTTAGATCCAATCCGTCGAACGGTTCATCCAGCATGAGGACGGGCTGAGTCGATAGCACACCGATGGCGATCAGAAAACGTTTGGCGGTGCCCTTGGAAAGATCACACACTCGGGAGCGCAGAAAATCTCGGAGCCTCAGCCGGTCGATGACATCGTCGCAGTGCGCCTTGGTTCTCTGGAACACGGAGCCGTAGAAACCCAGCGTGGAAGCAAGAGAGAGGAGTGCATGGGGTCGGATCGCGTCCTCCACATAGAACACCGTGTGAGACCGAGAATATCCTGATATGGTTCTGTCATTCCAGTAAATGGTGCCACCATCTATGGGCAAAAGCCCGGCCAAACCAAGCAACAGAGTGGTCTTTCCTGCGCCATTCGGTCCGATGACACCCGCGATGGAATTTGGAGGAATTTCAAAGCCAACGTGTTCAAGCGCGCGAACATCTCCATAACACTTCGACAAGTTCTTTACTCTCAGCATAGTGTCTGCCAGCCACGCCCGCCCGCGGACTATAGAACGGAATCCATACGATCCGTGTCTATTATCAGACGGCTTTTACGATACGCTGGTGATAGCGGCTCAGGCAGAACCGATTTCACCGCCTTGCTGTCTCATCGGGGCGGTTACTGTAATCAAAAATCTGTATTTTCGCGATTTTTGCCCCAGTTTGGGACCATCTTGGCAAGAAACCGCAACATAGAACCGATTCAATTCAGGAACGAAGATTGACGTCATTCCACCAGCCGCGCTGGGAACTTTCGCCATCAATTCGTAGTTGTCAGGATCATTTTGTCCATAGACCATTATGAAGCCTTCGCGTGTGGACACGCAAATCCGCTTGCGAGCCGCGTCGAAGAACATATCATCGGCACCGCCGCTACTCGGCAGGCTGGCGATTTGCTTTCCGTCCACCGTGTCGAGAACGGTGAATTGAGGATTGGTGAGGGTTACGAGAAAAAGACGGTGATGGGGCTCGTCTAGTGCCATGGGAACATTGTTCTGTCCTCCGGAGATGGGCCAGGTGGCGACCAAGGCGCGCTTCTCGCGGTCCACGACAGCAACCTGACTGTGCGCGCGGCCATTTACGAAGATTCTTGGGCCCGACTTTTCCAGCGCTATTGCTTCAACCTGCGGGGAATTGATGCGAATGTCCCCCAAATGCTTGTCCGCTTTCGTATCAGTAATGGCGATCGTGGAGTAGTCCATATTACCGGTGTCCTTGCCTCCATTAACCGTATAAAGATAGCCGGTTGGGGTGTCAAAGGCGGAAGAGTCGGCATCCAGAAGTAGCTTCGCGGAATCAATCGGTTCGTAGTTGTCGCCCTTCAGGAACTTCACTTCACCCACGCCCCCATCCACCACGAGTAGTTTGTTCTGTTCGGGGAGAAAACGAACGTAGTGCGGTGTTTTCAAACCGTTGATGCTGTGGATGTGCTTCCCTGTCTTCAGGTCGAACACTTCAACGCTACTGTGGTCCTCTGCCGTAAGGAACAAACGGCCGCCCTTCAGATCTACACCGAAGTGATCGAAGTCCCCCTCAATGCCCGGCAGTTCGATAGTTCGCAGGAGCCGTAGTGGACCTGTCGTTTCTTTGACTTTTGCCGCGGCGGATCCTGAATCGTTGGCTCCAGCACTCTCGGACAGCGTGCCGACTCCAGAGTTCAAAAGCAGAGCTAGGCAGATTGTCAGTGGTCTCATCATGCAGTCCCCCTTTCCTGCGGTTGTAAAGGCGAAATGTCAACCAATGAGAGGGTCCTTCTTACACCCGCCAATCGGATAACACCACTGAAGATTTGCTGAAGAAGTCTTAAGGATTGGGGTGGAGCGAGAACAAAGCCAACGAGTAGAGGCTCCAGTGTCTCCCTACACCTCTGTATCCCGGCTACCGTTCCTCGAGCGGCTGAATTGCTACAGCGCGGTCGTATCCTTTGAGGTTCGGGAATAAGTGCGGAAAACCGTATACGCGGAAAACGGTGGAGCTCGGCCGCCACTTGCTCCGCATTCGCCAGCTGTGGCACCCAACGCGGATGGACGAAACTCGTGGCCTGAATTTCTCTGATTCCCGCGTTGACCAATTTTTCGATCAACGTGATTTTTTCCTTCGCGGAGACCGGTTTCGCCGCGTTTTGGAGACCGTCGCGAGGTATAACATCCACTATGTGAACGCGATAACTCAAGCGAGACCTTGCTTCCCTCTCGAATGCGCCGCCGTTCGAGCGGAAACGTGGCAGCGGTTTTACTTCATCAAGATCTAGATAAGTGTCCGAACCTTTGAGCTACACGAATCTTGCGTTCTCACAGGTTTCCATGGCGGCATTCTGAGGTTTGGCGAGCAGCGCTGCTATGAGGCCGCACGCGGCCGCAAAGGACAGCCACAACCCGGGAACAGCGCGGTTCCCCGTGAAGTGAATCAGATAAGTGCTAATCGCAGGAGTAAATCCACCGAAGACGGCCGTGGCAAGGCTATACGCAAGCGCGAATCCAGTGGTTCGCACATCGACCGGCATGATCTCTGTGAGATAGACAACCATGGCGCCGTTGTAGCTCCCGTAAATGAAAGACAGCCAGAGTTCGACCCCCAGCAATTTCGCGAAGGATGAATCCTTAACCAGCCATAACATTGCCGGATAGGCGGTAAGTAGCATCAAGGTTGTGAACGTAAAGAGCAGCGGCCGGCGTCCGATCCGGTCGGATAAGGCGCCCATTATCGGGAGCCAGAAAAGATTGGATGCTCCCACGCACAAGGTGACGATCAGACTGTCAATGCTCGCAAGGTGAAGAACGGAGTTCCCGAAAGTAGGTGTGTATGCGGTGATCATGTAGAAGGAAACCGTGGTCATGGTTACCATCAGGGTTCCGATGACCACGACTCCCCAATTGGCAGTGAGCGAGCGGAGAATTTCCGACGTGCTTGGCCTGTGCTTGCGGGCGATGAACTCATCCGTTTCCTGGAGGGACCGCCTGAGCCTGAAGAGAAACGGAACGATTACGCAACCGAGGAGCAGGGGGACACGCCATCCCCACAGCGTCATCTTGTCCGGCGGAAGCACGGAGCTCAGCACCACTCCAATCAGTGCGGCGAACATGACCGCCACTTGCTGGCTCCCCGACTGCCAACTGACATAGAAGCCTTTGCGGCCTGGAGTAGCAATCTCCGACAAGTAGACGGAGACACCACCGAGTTCCATACCTGCGGAAAAGCCTTGAAGCAGGCGGCCGACCAGCACAAGCAGCGGGGCCAGCAGGCCCATCGTCGCGTACCCGGGCATGCACGCTATGGAAAAGATCCCGACCGACATCAGGCCTAGCGTCAGCAGCAGTCCCGCGCGACGTCCGTGGCGATCAGTGTAGGCCCCCAGCAGAATCGCACCGAGGGGCCGCATCAGAAAGCCCGCTCCAAACGTCATCAGCGACAACATTAACGATAGGTAGGCATTCCCGCTTGGGAAGAACGCCCTGCCGATCGCCGAGGCGTAATACCCAAACACCATGAAGTCGTACATCTCCAGAAAGTTTCCGCTGGAGACGCGAATCACGGACCAGAGCTTCGATTTCCGATCAGAAGGCGGGATCATGGGATCTCATTGTTGCCAGAAATCGGCCTTTGCTCCCGCCAACTTCGAGTAGCCGACGATAGTACACACGGATTGACCTTCCAGATCGATGAGGATGAAGACGCATGACAAAACTTGATCGCGAGGGGAGCCATCAGGCTCCGCCGTCGCCTTAGTCGGGCTCAAACAGCTTTGCGATGGTTGGAGTTTTCTGCCTCATCTCGTCGCGGACCTGTTCGGCCCTTTTCTGGAACTCCGCTTCTTTTCCCTTTTCGTACATGAAGACAATCCCGACCGCGCCAATGGTCTTGCCGGATTGATCCTGCAGCACAAGTTCGACTTCGAAGTGATCGCCCTTCTTGTTGACTTCGAGGTTGGGTTTGCCTGTTTCGATCACGCGTATGTCGTCCTCGTCAGCCTTCTTGCCGATCCGTCCGATGTTTGAGGCAATGATGACATTTTCCGTCTTGCCCGGCGGTGTGACGTGCATAGCCATGATCACCACATCCTTGTGCTTGGCGAGCGTCTCATCCAGAAGCTTCTGCGCATAGATGTTCTTGCCTTCCTGCGCCGAGACGAAAAGCGTGCTCCCAAAAACCAGCAGCAGCGTCAATGCCCAATTCATTCTCTTCAAGACTCCCATTTCACTCTCCTTTAATTGAATGCAGCTAGTGTTGGAATTCCATTGCACCGCCTACCAAATAAACTTCAAGGCGAACTGCATCTGACGTGAAGTTGTGATCGTGGGACTAGTCAGCAGTCCGGCGTTGTTCAAAGCTCCCGATGTCGCAAAGACCTGGCGCGCGCCAGGCGCGGGTGGATTTAAATTTGCGTGATTGAAGATGTTGAAGACCTCCCAGCGAAACTGCACATTGAACGTTTCCGAGATCCGATGAACTGGGTTGTTCTTGAACAAGGAAAAATCAAAATCCTGGAGACCTGGACCGCTCACGGTGTTGCGGCCGGAGTTGCCGAAGAGATTGGCACAATAGACCTGGCCCGCAGGTGCAGCCGCTGTAGCCCCTGCGAATGGTTTGCACGACGATGCCATGGACGCCGGCGCTGTGGGAAGGGTGAAGCAATTCAAGTTCAGATAATGCAGCCCGTTACTCTTGAAGTTTGAATTGACCGGATCGCATCCAGAAACACGATTCGGGAACGCGTAGAGGTCCGCACCCTTCAGGCCAAGTGGATCGCCGCCGATCGTGGGAGTGAAGGGTAGTCCGCTGGTAATGGTGTAAATACCACCGATCTGCCAACCCGATGCGAACCACTTCGAGACCTCGCTCCAGTTCGCAGGACTTGGAACCAACCAAATAGCATTGATAGCGCCAACGTGCCGCACATCGAAGTCCGAAAGACCTCTGCGTACTTGGGGATTGAACAGCGGGGGGCTGGAAACGGAATTCCCGAACGTGTCACCCGCGATTCCTGACGATCCCGTATCGATGCTCTTCGAAAAAGTGTAGGAGCCCTGGAATTGAACCCCATGACTGAGACGCTTGATCGCCGAAAGATTCAGGCCGTGATAGGTAGAAGACGTGGACCACTGAACCGTGCTGACTTGGCCGCCGAGGTTAGGGAAGAGTCGAGTGCCGGCGACGCCCGGACCCGGCCAAAGGTACCCTGCAGAAGTAAGGCTGGGCTGGATATCGTTGATTTCGTCTGCATGGAAAGGCAGGTGGACGCCGTGTGAACCGACGTAGCCTGCCGTGACCGTGAGATTGCGAATTACCTCGCGTTGAATGTTCAAAGTCCACTGCTCGACGTAGCTGCGGTGCGGGTTCTGTTCGACGTACGCGTTGCGCAGGTTGGTAGGGTTGCTTGCTTTTGCGAAGCCCCCAGAAGGGAAGTCGCCAGCAACGACGGGGGTGCTCGCACCTTCCGTAAACGGGGCAGAAAGCAAGGTCAGGAGTTGGAACTGGTAGGGCAACGGCAGCACATCGTAAATGCCGAACGCGCCACGAACAGACGTTTTCCCGCGCCCGAAAGGATCCCAAGCAAATCCCACGCGAGGCGCGAGGTTTCTCAATGTAGGATTCGAATAGTACGGCGAGCCGAGATGCGGCGTCGTATCTGTAAAATTGACAAGAGTAGAGAGTTGGTTGGCTGTTTCCGTCGGCACGGTGGCCATCTCGTAGCGAAGCCCAAGATTTAGAGTCAGCCGGGGCCTGATCTTGTAATCATCCTGGAGGTACCCGCCAAACACACTCTGTCGAAGATCACGTGGCGTGCGGGATGTACCGAGCAACGTTTGAAACGTAGTGGGTATGTTCTGCAAGAAGTTCGACAGTGACCCAAATGTGTAAAAGCCGTTGGGACTGGCCCCCTGAGTGAATTGATTAGATTGCATGCGTTCGGCATAAAAACCAAATTTCAAAGAGTGCTTGTTCCGCGTCCAGAAGAGATCGTCATAAGCCTGAAAAGAGTTGTAGTGAAAGCGGTACGCGGAGATCGCACCCAAGCCCCCGGAGAATTGCGTAACGCCTGAACCCACGGTGATGATTCCGACTGGCAGGCCCGGATTGAATCCGAGAGTCGTGTCTGCGGCGGCAGGGTTAATCGCAGACAGGGTAGTGAAGGCAATCACCACGTCGCGATTAAACCCGAAGCGTGCCGTGCTTACGAGTGCCGGCGCGAAGATATGGGATTCCTCCAACGCAAAGGTCTGGCGGCTCGAATGGTTCCCAATCAGTTTGAAATTGTAGGCGTCCGGATTTTGTTGCTGCCCCCTATCAAAGACGTAGGTTCCAAAAAGATTGTCCGACGCTGATATCCTGTGATCGATCCGCCCGGTGGCAAAATCTTCATTGGTGACTTGTTTCGCGACGAAACTGAAAGTACCGGTATCTCCTGTCGTCGGGGAACTCGGGAGGGGAAATAGGTTAAGGTATGGCACGAGCTTTGGATCCACGGTGACGTTACTGCTGACGAGGATGCCATTGTGGGCGTTCTGCGAAGGGACCGTGATGGTATTGGTCTGACTGAGACTCTGGCGCAAGCCCTCGTAATCGCCGAAGAAGAAAGTGCGATCCTTGATGATTGGTCCTCCGGCGGTTGCGCCGAACTGATTTCTTTTGAAGGGTGGGACGATCAGGTTTCCGGACGCGTCTTTCGCCGTGTCAAAGAAATTGCGAGTGTCGAGCTTGCTATTCCGAATGAATTCGTAGGCCGATCCATGATGGGCATTCGTACCGGAGCGGGACGCCGCATTGATTACGCCTCCAGAAGTTTTTCCATAGTTGGCAGGCGCGTTGCTCGTCACCACCGAAAACTCCTGCACGGCATCCACACCCAGTACTCCACCTGTAACACTTCCCGGCGCCCCTGAGCTATAATCATTGATGCTGACTCCGTCGAGCTGATAGTTGTTTCCCTGAGGGCGGTTCCCGCCTATCGTCACGTCCGTGCCCAGCCCACGGTTGGGCCGGTCGTTACTCACGCCCAAGGCTTTTTGCGTCCGCACCTGCGCCACGCCGGGCTCCAGGAGGGTCAACGAGGTCCAATCGCGTCCGTTGAGTGGCAATTCGTTAACGGTGTGAGAATCCACCACGCCACGCACTTCAGAAGAAGCCAATTGAACGTCGGAGATTTCCGAGCTGACTACGCTGACTTTGTCGGAGACCTGTCCGAGCTTCATGTCGACGTTGACTTCGCGCCGTTCGCCCGCTAACAAACCGACACCTTGCACTGCGGCGGTCGCAAATCCCGTCGCAGTCACGGTGATTTCGTAGGCGCCTGGAATCAAATTGGGCGCAGCGTAGACGCCGTCGGCATTCGTTGTCGAATTGCGCTCGACACCCGTGGCGACATTCTTGACGGTCACGTTGGCGTTTGCCACGGCGGCCCCGCTCGGGTCCGTCACAGTGCCGACGATGGTTCCGCCCGCCTCCTGAGCCGCAACGGGGCTGATTGAGCCAAAGAACAAAAGCAGCATCACGACAGAGGTCCGGAGTCCCGGCCCCCACCCTTCTCTTGCCCCGTGATTGATCATTACGACCTCCCTTGCCATTCGAACGTCAACACTCTCGACAGATGTTCCGCGAACAGAGGAACTTTCGTGCTGCTACATGCGCCTCAGACGCCACGCTACGACACCACTCGATAAATCAAAACTTTTCCGGCGGCCTTAGTGTCACCAGGTGAAACAGCCACGCAAAAACGAGCGAGACTCGGCACGAGCAGGCACGTCTTCGCGCCCGGCTCGCCGGGAACTTTCGCTAGCAACTCATACTGGTCCGCGGACTTCTGCTGGAGCACTGACGTAAATCCTTCGCTGCCCGGGACGTAGATGCCTCCCTTTTCGGCATCAAACGCGATGTCATCGGAGCACTCAACCGCTAGCGAAAGGAACCTGTCCCCTCCGCTCATAAAGAGCCTCGGACCGTGCTAACCGCGCTTCTGGGTGGACACGTCTGTTCCGAGCGGCTATCGCATGGGCAACCCCTTAGCTTGTACTCTGCGTCAAAACGCCAAAGCATCACAATGCTCTATGCATCACATCGAAAACAAGTGTCGATAACGCGGATAGCCATTCATGACAAACGGGTTAGAGCGCGGAGTAACACGCTGTCTACTTTGACCGTGGAGTGACAGGGCGCTATACTTCGCCTGCTACGGACGTTGGGAATCATGAAACAATCCGCGATTTCGTCAAAACTCGTCCGGTTTTGCATATATGAGGTTGATCTGCGCCCCTTATTGGACGCGATATGTCAATTGGGCGAGACACTCTTCCGCCAGCCGGCGTCGGGCAAGCCGAGCGCAAGGAGATTTGCGAACAGGCGGACACCACCCGGCACTGCGAATGAAATCTGCCGATAGAGCGCATAACCGTTGTAGACGTAAAGTCCTTTTCCGTACCGAGCCACTAACAACCCCCCTGCCTGAGGTTTTTGGCCCTGATCATGAGTGGAGAGGACAGCAACGTATCGTTCGTCCCAAGAGGGGGCAAATCGCAGTCCCCGCTTTTCTAGCCAACCGTCGAAATCTTTCGGCCCGATCTTGTTGGGATAGTTTAGGATTGGGTGATTCGGCTCGAGTACTTTGATCGGCGAATCCTCCTCAGTGACGTCCTGCGCAGCGCCAGCCTCTGAGTAAGGATAAGGACCATAATTGCTGCTGCCGAATTCCTCAGTGTTGTACTGGACGACGAGGACTCCGCCGTTCTTCACATAATCCAGTAGTCGCCAGTTGTATGTCCTCAAATCTTCACGGGCCAGATACGCGCGCACACCAAGGACGATGGTGGTGTATCGCGAAAGATTCCCCAGCGCCAGGGCATCACGATCTAGGAGGTCAACGTCGAACCCAAGGAGGCGCAACGCCGCAGGAACCTCATCGCCGGTGCCCATGACGTAACCCACACGCACGTATGGAATCTGAACATCGACCGGACGTAAAATCAGCCTTGCCGGCTCTTCCATATAGACGGTTTGAAGGCCTGGCTCGGTCACTGGCACAAAGCTGTTGCGATAAGTCCGGCCACTGGATTCAGCCACGGCCTGAATGTGGTATTCCACATCCTCCAAGTTGGAGGGAGGTACGATGTGAAAGAGCAGGTCAGCCTCTTCGTTCTGCGTCTGAAATGAATACGACGCTGTTGGCGGATATGATGTCCAGCCTTCTGGCAGCTCTAGCCGAAGCGTGCCTTCGGTCGACCCATCACGAAAGTTGTGGACCGAGCAGATCACGTCACATCGACGGCGACCAAGAGGAAGCGCAAGGACCTCCGGTTGAAAGCGCACGGACACACGCGGCGCGATAGCGACCCCATGTCGAAACTGTACTCCGGCAGTGTTTATCGAGCTCGTTTGAACATCGGCATCGATGGATCCCTCTGCACCGTCGACCAAATACGTCAGCTTCGCCTGCAGGGGAGAGGGAGTGATTGGCGCGCCGAGAAGTTCGGGACGAGTGATGCGATAATATCCATCGCCGATCGAATCACGGATCCAGAAAGCACTGGTAAAGCTGGCGTCCGTCGGAATGGTAACCTCGAATCGATTTGGCGCTAACGTCTTGATATTCCAACCATCTGGTGCGAGCAGTTTGATTTCTCTTACCTCAACGTTTTTGTTTGGGGATGCACGGAAGTTCACAAGCACCCGGAAGGTGTCGCCTGGGCTAAAGGTGAATGGAGTGCGAACCGCCTTGTATTCCCCGGATGCGCGACTCGGCCGGTCCGCCTCCACCAAGGCTTCGAACTGAACCCCCAAGGCCTGCGCCAAGGCGGTTTGTAGCTGCTTCTCCTTGATGGAAAGGTCCAGACTTTTCTTCCCGGAAGAGGAGAGTTGGCGCACCGCTTGTAGTGCACGACCGAGAGGAGCGACGCAAGCTTCGGGATGTTGGGCATGGAAAGCCGCAACTGCTTCCGCCACGTGTTTTTCGAGTTCCGGGTATTTCTTGAGCGAGACTTCTATACGCTCGAAGAAATCCGATTCTTTGTCCGCCATCCCTACGCTGGAGCGGTCCAGTTTGTAATAGCTGACCGACGGCCAGCCCACTGGAACAATTGGTCCAACAGCGGATTGCGAGACCTGCTGCCCTAAGCCTTCGTGAGCGATCTGTCCATAAGTGCGTCCAAGCAGCGGGTCGTATACCGCGGAGTCCACCTTGACCGTCCAATTGTCGCTTTCAGTCCGATTGTCGCTGTATAACTTTAGCGGTTGCCACGGATCGAGCCCATCGGCAATCTGCTCAGGGAACCGCGAGGGGTCACCCGCGGCTTCAAAAGCTCGCTGAGCGATGATTCCATCAGCCTCGTGATTGCCGAGCCGATCACCTGTGTTCCCTTGCCAGCGAGAAAGCACCACGTGCGGGCGCTCTTGGCGAATGAATCGAACCATGTCGCGGAGTGCGTCTTCCTCGTTCCAATAACGGAGGGTCTTCGCCAGGGTCTTGGAAAGGCCGAAATCAAGAAAACGAGACACTCGAAGGCGGGCGCCGTAGTAGTCGGAGGAACGGATCAATTCAATAGTTCGCCGAATACCAAGTAGGGGACCGAAATCGTTGCTCACGGCGTCACCCGCAGCCTCGCCTCGGCTCAGGGCTAGGAAGGTGACCGTGTAACCCTCCCCGCGACTAAGCATGGTAACGGTGCCGCCATCTTCGTCGTCAGGGTGGGCAATCATGTAGACGATGCGGCCAGTGGTCTGTAGCCGCCGCAACGACTGCGCAAGTCCGACAGAACCGCGATCTTCCGCCAGAGGCTGTTGCGCGCAGAGACTCGGAACAAGGCCGGAACCGATGAAGAGAGTTACTAGAACAACCTTCACGGCTGGTAAAAGGGCACTTTCCAACTGTCTAAATGTTCGCCTTGCACTGCTTGTCATGATCAACATACTTGTTTAAGGCCAAACTGGGACTCACAGTGATGGAGTCGATGTTGAATCACGCCCCCATGCCGTCGTGATTGGATTTCCAGTTTGGTCCATCCTCTCCATCAGTTTCTATACGCCGCCAGTGGACCGGCGAACTCTCCTACGTCTCCTGAGGCGATCACGGCCGTGTGTCATACACCCGTATTTCCGCGTTCCTCTGCTCGTAACGTGGAAGCGCCACATAAAGCCGACCGGTCTGGGGGACCAGCAACGATGTGCCTCCATCTGGTCCGGTCGGCATTCGGGTGATCAATTCGTAATGGTCGGCGTCAACTTGCTTGTACACTTCGATGGACCCTTCGTGCTCACCCGATTTTGCAGATCCCGTTGAGTAGAGGCGCTTGTTGTCCGCGTCGTACAACAGGCGGTCGATGCCAGCGACGGTCGAAAAGGTGGTGATTTGCTTTCCCGAGTTCGCATCTAGAACAATCACCCGCGACGGATTGCGCATGCCCACGAACAGTCTCTGCCTGGCCTCATCTAGGGCCACGGTTCCGCTTCGCTCGGCGGATGGCAGCGGCCATTTGGCGAGGATCGTCTGTTTCATTCGATCGATGATGACGATCTGGCTCCCGAGCGCATTTGTGGTAAACAATCTCGAGCCGAGTTGTTCGACCACAATGGCTCCCGGACGCAGCTCTGGATCCGATTCGATGTTTCCGATTTGTTTGCCGCTAGCCGCATCCAAGATGGCAATCTGACCTGGGTCCCGTTTCACTGTCGGGGCGTCTCCGACTTGTCTGCCCCCGTGGCCAATATATAGGGACTTGGCCTCTGGGTCGTAGGCGATGACGTTGGCGCCGATAGAAAGTTTTATGGAGTCAATAATCTTCAGGGAATCCCCACTAAGGACCTTGCACGCCCCGTCGTCCCTAGTGCTCACGAAAAGCTTTTTCGCGAAAGGAACGTAGTAGGCGCCCTGAGGCTGCGGGAATCCAGGGAGGCTTTGCACGTGCCGCCCCGCGCGAAGATCAATCACTTCTAGCGTATTCGCGTCACGCCCCGTAATGAAAAGACGCTGCCCTTCCAAGTCCACGGCGGAGTGGTCGAATCGCCCGCTCACGCCAGGCAGGGGAATCGTTGTTACAAGACGCAGAGGCGTATTCTCCTGCGCCGGCAACCCGGCTCCGCACATAATGGCCATCAACAGAATCGCAAAACCTCTTTTCATCTTCTTCGTCCTCCAATTGGATCGTATGTATGAAAACGTCTGGGCTTCTGGAGCAGGAAGTCGACGCTCTAGCCCCGCAGCAAGTAAGCGCAGTAACCGCGCCGCCATCTTCGTCCCCAGGACGGACAATCATGTTCGCCTTGAATCGCCAGTCTTGATCACCATGTAAATTTGAGGCCAAACTGAATCTGCCGGGAAGTAGTTGAAGTCGAATCAAGCCTCCCGGCTGTCGAGATTGGATTTCCAGTTTGATTCATAATCACACAGCACGCCGAGTTCTGGTTGTTGTTCTTTAGTGGAGGGGCAAAGTTCGTGTGGTTTAAAACGTTGAAAAGTTCGATCCGGAATTGCACGTTGAATTGCTCCGAAATCCTTGGGACACGATTGTTCTTGAACAGCGACAGATCAAAGTTGGAAAGCCCCGGACCTATCAGAATGTTCCGCCCCGCATTTCCCAGCCGGTTGCTTGGGTTGGGAAACGCAAAACATTGCAGCTTGATGTAATTAAGGGCGTTCCCCGGGTTGACCAGGGATGAGCATCCCGGTCCACTGGCACGATCGGGATAATCAAACACGGTACCGTTGTTCACCCCTAGAGGATCCCCGCCAACCAAAGCGCTAAACGGAAATCCAGAACTGGCTTCGTAGATTCCCCCTAACTGCCAGCCACTTGCTATCGTGTGGGGTAAACCTGAGAGATTCGGCGAGGTTGGGATCTCCCATGTGTAGTAAATGACCGCGTTGTGTCGGACATCAAAGTCCGACAGCCCGCGCCCTAACCTTAAATCAAAGAACGGCAGGCTCCCAATTGAATTCGCATACGCGTCGCCGGCGAGCGTAGAGGAGCCGTCGTCAATGCTCTTAGACCAGGTGTAAGAGCCCCCGATTTGCAGACCGTGACTCATGTTTTTCGAAAGCCGTGTCTGTAGAGCGTGATAATACGAGTTGTTATTCCAGAACAATGCACTAATCTGACCCAGATTCGGATTCAACGCGATTCCACTGCCCACTGGCGAGGGCCAGAGGTATCCTTGCGAAGTCGAAGAGGCTGGAAGGACCATATTGACATCCTCCACGCGGAAGGGCAGATGTACACCCCGAGAGCCAACATAGCCTACCAGTGCCGTGAGGTTGCGGGCCAGTTCGCGTTGGACGTTGAAGTTCCACTGGATGATGTAGTTGCGGGGTGGATTGGGGTCTACGTGTGCATACCGGAAACGGTTGGATTGCAACAACGGAAACGCACCTGTCGGAAAGGTTCCAGTCTGTAGTCCCGACACTCTACCTTGCGCAAAGAACGGGGCCGGTAAGATAGTAAGTGTCTCAAACTGGTACGTAAGAGGTAGAACGTCGTACATTCCTATCGCTCCGCGGACCGCCGTCTTGCCGTTGCGAAACGGATCCCAGGAAAAGCCGATGCGAGGTTCGAAGTTGCGCAGTGTGGGGTTTGAAAAATAAGGGGAACCGAGCGTTGGCTTGGCGTCCGTCAGGCTGCGGAGGTTCGATAATTTGTCCTGAATCTCTGTCGGCACAGTAGCCATCTCGTAACGCAGGCCCAAATTGAGTGTCAAATTTGAACGCACGTGGAAGTCATCCTGCAAGTACACACCAAATATAATCTGTCGCAAATCCCGTGGAGTGATCAGGCCTGGAATCCCCGAGGTGAACGTGCCTGGCTTATTCTGCAAGAAATTGGAGAGCGAACCGAAGCTATAGAACCCGCTGGGATTTGCCCTGCCTTCCTGGTTGGCTTGGATGCGTTCGATGGCGACGCCGAACTTCAGAAAGTGAGTGCCCTTGGTCACAAAGGCGTCGTCATAAACTTGAAAGGAATTGAAGTGAAAATCGTATTCTCCCGTGGCGCCGACGCCTCCCGGGAACTGCGTCAGTCCAGCTACCTGTATTTTGCCGACATTGTGTCCAGGCAAAAAACCCAGTGAGGGATCTTGGGCCAGCGGGTTGATGGCGCCGAGCGTCTTCGGGCCATCCGAAATTACCCGGCTAAAACCAAAGCGCAAGGAATTCAACAGGGCGGGGCTAAAAGGGTGGCTCTCTTCGAGTGCCACAAGCTGCCGGCGCGACTGGGCAGCCAAATTGACGGCATTGAACTGGTCAGGAGAGACGCCCTGGCTCTTGTCGAACATATAGGTGCCTGCAAGCGTGTCTTTTTCGGACAGTTTGTGGTCCGCCCGGCCAATGAAGTAATCCTCATTCGTAATCTGTGAGGTGACAAAGCTGAAGGTTCCCAAGTCACCGGGGCTAGATAGCGGGCGATTGGGTAGGGGGTACAAAGCCAGGAAGGGTTGAACCTTTGCGTCTACTGTGACGGTCGTCGGAGTGCAGGTGGGCGGCGAGGATGGCATCGAGCAGAGATTCCCAGCGCGGGCAGCGGCCGAGGGTAACGTATCGTTTTGCGTAAAGGCCAAGCTTTGGCGCAGGCCCTCGTAGGCGCCAAAGATGAAGGTGCGGTCTCTACGGATGGGCCCTCCTGCGCTGCCGCCAAATTGATTGCGCTTGAAGGGCGGGACGCTGGGCCCATCGAAAAAGTTACGGGCATCCAAAGCGCTATTCCGGAGGAATTCGAAGCCAGAACCGTGGAACGAATTCGTGCCAGACCGGGTGACCGCATTAATGACCCCACCTGCGCTACGGCCATACTCGGCTGAGGGATTGGTGGTGAGTACCGAGAATTCTTGGATCGC
>Ga0137384_10002138_pt1 | contig 15642 bp, 9 predicted proteins | sample SagtaG_2_FD_104922 | JGI IMG/M metagenome (GOLD analysis project Ga0137384, IMG submission 104922) | Vadose zone soil microbial communities from Sagehorn Ranch, Mendocino, California, USA - Sage2_R_60_16 metaG | ecosystem: Environmental > Terrestrial > Soil > Vadose zone | place: USA: California... | reverse complement strand
TGCAAATCACTGTTGCGCTGACGAGAGTCACGGCGATCGCGGACAGCGGAAGCGAACTGATGTGTACAGAGCCAAACTCGATTTGTTGGACAACTTCTGTGCTCAGGATGAAAGCCAGCGCCACGACGCCAGCTCCAGTCAGCCACGGAACACAATCGCGCACGCTGCGGGTCCATTCCGGCTCGCGCTCGAGAGCTTTGTCGAGCTCGAGACCAAACAGCGCGACCACTCCGAACATCTCGACCATCAAGATCACCGCGCGGTTCAACCACGTGCCGCTGACGCCGGGCACCAGCCACGCCCAACCGAAAAAGACTGCGCCCAGCGCAAACATCGCAAACGCAGCCTTTTGCCAGGCCTTTCGCCGAGCATCTTGAGCCAGCAAGCCGAAGGTGATGGCTTGGAGCCCGACCGCAAGTGACGCCGTTACGCGGAGCTTGCCTTCGGTAAATCGAAGATCGATCCAGGCGGAACGGAAAATGACCGCCGCAACCACCAACGTATTGAAGACTATTAGCCACTTGAGTTCGGTAGCCTCTGGCTCAAGTCGTCGCGGAATCTTCACCTGATCCGCGCCCGCAACGATCAAATCCCGTTTGCGCCAAAGCAAACTCGTCCCGATTGCATACAAGGCCAACGCGATAGTTAGCGACCACGCCTCTCGGCCGGGACTGAGCGTTAACTGCGGAAGCGCCATTCCGACTGCCAGCAAACCGTACAGATAGAGACCGGCAACAGCGTATCGCGCTCGTCCATCCCACAGACACGCAATCATCAATGCCGCAGCCGATGCCAACGCCATCCACCCAAGCCAAGGTGTTAAGACGGATTGCTGATCAAACCTGCCCCCCATCCAAACAATGCCCGCCATCACGAGCAACGATCCAAGCGCCGCCAAATTGTGAAATGAGAAACCTGTGCTCCAACTTTTCTCGGCGGAGCGAAGGCGGCGAGAACGCAGCTCCAACAGAAGCCAAACAATGCTCGGCAGCGACAAAGCAATAACGTGCGCTTCGATGAATTCTGTTAGCCCATGATGCACTGTCACCTGGGTTGACCACCAGACGGTCACGGTTAGGCTCAAAAGAATCTGGGCCGAGTAAAGATAACCGCGATGAAGTGTCTGCCAACTCAGCATCGCCGCCAGTGCGCTCATTGCAAGCAATGTTCCGATGGACCAACGCATCGGGCCGCCATAACCGATCCATTCGCGCAGCGCCAGAAAGACTGTCAATGCGCCGACGACGGTCGCGAACAATGCCGTGTCCCACGACCAGTCTTTAGCGAACTGCGGTTTGCCGATTCGCTCAAACAGATCGGAGAGTGGCCCAAGCGCGCGGCGCTCAACCAGCGCCGGCAATGACCTCGCCAAACAAATCAACCAGGCCGCCGCTGCTGAAGCAGCCATCAGCGTGTGGAAGCCCGCCCAGGGCTCCGGGCTCCAGCGCGCGACGGTGAACGCGAGAAGACAGCCAGTAGTGAACAGAAATGCGCACAGCGCGCCGGCCCGGCATCGTTTGTCGTAGGCCCTCACGAACCAACCGGCGGCGACCGCCGTGAGAACAAACGCCAACCAACCGCGAAAGCTTCCTGCTTCGATAGTCGCGATGCCGACGACGTCTGGCCGCCCAATCACGCGCAAGGTTATCGGCACGAATAGCAACACGTTCAACAACGCAGCAATTGTGATTTGGAACTTGAACAGTCTTTCCGCCGTGACCGCCTCGACCGCAGTCAACCGACGCAGCCAACGCTTGCGCATACCTAGCCAGACAAGAGCGTACAGAGCCGAAGTCATCGCGTTCAGTTGAATCGTGTGCGCCAGCACGACACGATTCATCGAGCCATGAAGCGCCGCTACCGCCAACAGATAGACCATTGTTGCTATCAGATTGAAAAGCAGACCGGCTGAGAACGCGTAAGTCGCCAGCCGCTCAGGCACTGCATAACCAATCAACGTCAGTGCCGCGATCACCAGCGGAATGCCGTAAGAGAAGTCCTCGTCGAGAAAATAGAAGATGCCGCTGGACGGTCCATGCACGGGCATGTAGTAGATGGCCCGCAGCGCCGGATACACGGTAAGGACCAGCAGCGGCGCTAGCTTTGTTGCCAGCAGCAGCACTCGTGTCTGCCGCGCCAGAGTCCGACAAACTTCAGTTTGTCGTTTATCCGCGCGATTGTCTCCTTCGCCTGACAGCGACAAACTAAAGTTTGTCGCACTCAGTCGCGTGCGGAACCAAAGCGGCAACGATGCCAGTGCCAGGAACAGCGAAGCGACCCAACGCCACGCCGAAGCGGTCGCGATCTGCGTCTCCCATCTGCCCGCAAGCAGCGGGCAGATAGTTGCCAGGGCACCGACCGCACCGAGAAGATAGACGGCGCGCCGTCGTTCCCACAGGTTCGCCAGCAAAGCGATAACCAGAAAACCCAACACAATCCACGAGCCGAGAGCGAATGCCTCTTGATGCGGGAAGCCGGCAATGTTCCAAACAGGCGCATCGCTTCCGCGTCCGGTCAGTTCCTGCTTGACGCCTGAGAGCGCACCGTAAATCGAGAGCAACACGAATCCGCCGAGCACAACCCACGAAACCAAGCGATCGAATGCAAACCGCGTATTGACGAGTTGCCACGCTGCGCTGGACCATTCCCCGGGAGCGCGGACATCGCCGGGTCCCCAGCGGGGCAGCTCCGGTGGGGTGCCATGTTGTCCGCTTTCGTCCGTGGTCGCGGGAATATCGTCAAACTGAAGTTTGTTGGACTGTTGCTTAACCACAAATCGCAGCGCGGCCCACAACAAACTCAGCAGGAGCAGAGCACTGCCTTGAATCTGCAGAGCCGTCGGATGCAAAAACGCGTGTGGCAGGTACGCGTACCAATCGTACTGTTGTAGCGTCGCTTTGATTGCCAACACGACTCCGCACGTCAGCGCGATCTGAAATGAAGCGAACAGCGTTCGGTCGCGATTCAGCCACAGCAGCACGAACCAGATCGCGGCAAGCCATAAAATGCGCTGCGACTGCATCGCAGTCATTTCCCAGCGCCAGGCTTGCACCAGACACAGGACGGCCAAAAACGAGGTAATCAGTGCGGACTGATTCAACGGCTTGATGAGTGCGTCTTTCGTAGCCTTGCCGTAGTGCGAAAACACGATCGCGACAATGGCGCAGACGCTCGCGTGCAAGAGCATCGCTGCCTGCCAGGGAAAGCCTGCGCCCAGCCACGGACCAAACATTTGAAACAAGGCAAGGAGCAACAACACAGAACCGTCCCACCCAAAAGCACGCAGATTCCGGCGCCAGGCGATCCAGAACGCGCCGACAGCATAGAGCGCGTAAACCAACCTGAGCGCATGCGGATCACCGGACAGTCCGAAACCGTAGACGGTAACCAGCAACAGGCTCAACATTGCCAACGCACACGCGGCAATCAGATAGAACCGGCTATCGGCCATTCGTCGCTTGTGTGTCAGCCATTCGGTTGCGCCCATGAACAGAACAAAAAGCGGCGCCAGGGCCTGACCACTGCTTACCGTTACCATCACATCGAGTAATGACATCACGCGCAGGTTCTGCCAATAGATGTGACCGACCAGTACGTGGAACGAAACCAGGTAAGCAAGCGCGAAACATCCGGCAGCGAGTAAATGGGATACCGGTATTTCAAGCAGGACCGCAAGCGCGGTGAAGACCGCGAAATTGAACAAAGCTGCGGGCACGATACTCGCGGGATTGGGCCATGCGAGGATCATCCCCGACAAAACGATCACGGTACCGATGATCGCCAGGCTAGTGCCCGCGGTGCGCGACGCGGACAGTTCTTTGTTCGTCACTCTCTGCCACAGCAGCGTGCCAGTTGCCAGCATCGGCACTCCCGCCAAAGTGACCAGCGGCGCCAGGTACATCATCGTCATTCCCACCGGGCCGGTCTTGTAAAGCAACAGGCCGAACGGCAGCGCGGTTGCAAACGTGATCGCTCCTAAGGTGATGAAAATTGCGTTAGTCTCACTCTCGTCTATCTCTGCGTCCGCCAGTGCCGTGCGCAACATCCAGCCGGCCGCCGCCACATAGCAAACAACGGGAAAGGCTCCGAGGGCCAAAAGCAATTCAGGCGAGTTGTCTTGAGCGGCGAAATGGCGAATCATTAATTGGCCCACAGATAAGCCCAGCACTGCTGTAGCCAACAACTGCGGCCACTTTGGCGTTAGCACGCGTCCGGCAAAATACACCAGACACAAAAACAGCGCGGGTGCGATTAACTCGCTGCCGATTACGAGCGTGCCCGCCGGCAGCGTGCTCCCTGAAACAGCGGCAATCGCGAGAAAGTTTAGCGGGACCAGGAGCGTCGCGATCGTCAATATGCCGCGACTGGTCGTCGGCAACTTCCAGCGATGCTCCGTGTAGAGTCCGACGCCGAACATCGCCGCCGTTACTGTTGTGAAGATCAAAAACTTCAACACTGGGATGCGCGAGATCTGGGCCCAGAGACTGACCACCAGCGCCGTTGAGCAACCAATGATCAGCAAGCCGCCAACAATCTCGCCCCAGCGGATATTGCTCTGTTCCATAAACGCGGCGAGCATCTCGCTGAAAGGTCTTCGCGGTGTTGGTGGCTCCGCAGGCCGATGAATGTGCTCTTCAATTATTACTGCCGTGGGAGTTTTGCTTTCGACTACAAACGAGACGTCGGTGGCGGCTGGTGCAACGATTATGACTGGCGGTGCCTGAATCGGAACGACCTCGCCGGCAGATCGCGGTGTTGGTTTTGATGTCTCGGAGGTAGTAGCGGTGGTAACAATCCGCGTTGAGACAAGGGGTGCTGGAGCCCGTCGAGAAGTTAGTCTCGCCTTTTCCGCTTCAATCTTTTCTTTCAGCCCGCGATAAGTATCGTCGTCAATGGAACCAGCGCGATGAAATCGTTCGAGCTGCCTGACGGTTGCTCTCAGATCCTTTAACAGTTCGACGACAATGCCCGATAATCGCGGGCAACCGCATTGGCCACAGAAATCCGCCGTGGTGTGGACTTGGAAACCGCAGTTTGCACAGCGCTGTACTTCTGTGACTTGTGGGCGAGAATCGTTCGAGCTCCCGGCGAGTTGCCGTATGAACCACCGAATCGTCACCCAAATACCGTGACCGGTCACGGTCATCAGGATCAGCAAGAATACCAGGAAAGCCAATACGAACAGTGGTTCCATCGACTGTCACTCTAACCGCTTGCGAAAGACGAATCTACTTTCAACGAGCACGGTAGCCGGGATGAGCAAATGACGGGCCGCACTCGTATCGCCATGGTGAACCGTGATACTGCGCATGAGCCTAGGGAAATATACACCCACTGGGCGCATGCTGCATCGGTTCTGGTCCTGCGGATGATCGAGCCGTGGCAATCGAGCGGCAAACCGTTATAATTCTTGAGCAACAATGACCGCATCAACACTCTTCAGCGCCGTCTTTGCCGCCGGCCGTGAGTCGCAGACAGCCGTGCTCTACGAGCAACGCGAGATCGCTTACGACCAGCTGCGCGCCGAAACGATTCGCACCGCGGAAGCGCTCCACGCATTGGGCCTTGAACAGGGCGATCGCGTCGCAATTCTGCTCCACGACTCGCCGGAATTCATAGCTTCGTTTGTTGCGATTCAATCGCTTGGCGCGATCGCAGTGCCGATAAACATGGGGCTGCGAACTGACGAACAAGAAAAGATTCTGGCCGACTGCACTGCGCGCGCGGCAATCGTCGAAGCTGATCTCTGCAACACACTGCTGACAGATGCAAGCGGGCGACTGCGGCATCTGGGAAACGTACTGGTCGTTGATCGCGGTCAGGACGTTCGCCTGGATCAGTTCGATGAGTTTGGCGCCTGGTTGCTTGATGACGCGCCGCGAGCAGTCCTGGACGCAAACTTTCCCGGCCCACCGACCGATGAGACACCTTCGTTTATTCTCTACACCTCCGGCAGTACCGGTAACCCCAAAGGCGCAGTCCACCGTCAGGCGAACGTCATTTACACCAACGACACTTTCTGCAAAGAAGTGCTGCGGCTCAGGCCCGGCGACCGGCTCTTTTCCTCTTCCCATTTACCTTTCGCGTATGGACTAGGTAACAGCTTTTCGTTCCCGCTCTTGAATGGAGCGACAACCATTCTCTGTCGCGAGAAGCCAACACCTGAGGTGATTGGCAGGATCTTGGAAGAGTACAAGCCGACGATCTTCTTTGGCGTGCCTGTCGTTTACAATCTGCTCTTGGATCATCATCGACGGGTGAGAACAGTCGACTGTTCCAGCCTCCGCCTCTGCATCTCTGCCGGCGAGGCATTGCCGGCTCATCTTGGAGAAGAGTGGCAAAAGGCCTTCGGCGTCGAAGTGCTCGACGGCATCGGCTCAACCGAGATGCTGCATATGTGGATGTCGAACCTCGAAGGCCAAGTGCGATACGGCAGCAGCGGCAAAGTTCTGGGAGGTTATGAAGCGCGCTTGCTCGACGAGCACGGTAACCCAACGCCCGCGGGCGCCGAGGGAAATCTCTGGGTAAAAGGCGCGAGCGCGGCGATGGGTTATTGGGAGCGGCCAGAAGCAACGGCGCGCACGTTCGTTGACGGCTGGGTGCGGACCGGCGATCTCTATCGATGCGACGAAGATGGTTACTGGTTCCACATGGGCCGCAGCGACGACTGTTTCAAATCGAGCGGGCAGTGGGTCTCGCCGGTGGAGGTTGAGGGCGCATTGCTGCGCTGCCATGGCGTTGGTCGCGTCGCTGTCGTCGAAGATTTCGACGATGATGGACTGCCATGCGCATGCGCGTTTGTCGTACGCGACGATGTGGATTCGGACGCTTCGAAGCTGGAAGAGGAGATGAGACAACTGGCAAAGACGGCGCTGCCTCGTTTCAAGCGACCGCGAAGGTATGTGTTTGTCACTGAGCTGCCCTACACAGCGACCGGCAAGGTCCAACGCTTCAGACTGCGCGGGCAATTGCGGGTGAGGAGAACTACGGCAACACGTTAGAAATACATTTCACGCAAAGGCGAAAAGGGGAAAAGACGCGAAGCAAGAAGCCTAAGCAAAGAACTTTGCCCTTTGCGGCTCGGCTCCTTTGCGTCTCTGCGTGAATGATAACGCATGACAGAAAAAAGCCTTCAGGAAACTTACGCGCCCAATAACGCCTGCTTCGGCTGCGGCCCGGCGAATGATCGCGGTCTGCATATTCGCAGTTTCCCGAATGGCGATGAAGTCGTAGCGGAATTTCAACCGCAGACTTATCAGGAAGCCTTCACAGGGATGTTAAGCGGTGGCATCATCGGCACGCTGCTCGATTGCCATTGCAACTGGACTGCGGCGTATCATTTGATGAAACGCGATGTTGCGGATCATCCGCCGTGTACAGTAACGGCGGATTACGCCATCAAGCTGCTGCGCCCAACGCCGACGGATCGTCCATTGCGGCTGGTCGCCCGTGTAGTTGAGATGAAAGACAATCGCGCGATTGTCGAAGGCGAGTTAGTCGCGGACGGAAAAGTTACGGCGACGTGCAGCGGCACGTTTGTCGCCGTTGAGCCCGATCATCCCGCGTATCATCGCTGGTGAGCCCGGGACCGCAGGCATCTTGCCTGCATTTCGCGCGAAGCCACTGAGGCAGCGGTCAAGATTATGCCCAAGCTAACCACAATTTTCTGCGATATCGGCGGTGTACTACTCACCGACGGCTGGGGTCAAAAATCGCGGCAACTCGCCGCTGAACATTTCGCCCTGGACTGGGAAGAACTAAGTCACCGGCACGAATATGTCAGTCATGCGATCGAGACTGATCGTCTGACGCTCGAACAATATCTCGACCGCACCGTCTTCTATTGCCCGCGTTCTTTTACCCGCGAAGAATTCAGGGCTTTCATGTTTGCGCAATCACAACCGCATGAAGACCCGATTGCTGTAATCAAGGAGTTGGCTGATTCGAAAAAGTATCAAATGGCCACGCTCAATAACGAGATTCTTGAGTTGAACCTTTATCGGCTGGCGACTTTTGGCTTGCGGAATTACTTTTCTGTGTTCTTCAGCTCATGTTTTCTATCCTTACGTAAGCCGGACGAAGGGATCTATCGCGCGGCGCTGCGCATCACTCAACGCCAGCCCGAAGAATGTTTGTTTATCGATGATCGCGAAGCGAATTTAGAATGTCCGCGCGCACTGGGCATTCTTACTATTCATTATCGAAATGCGACGCAGTTGCGCGCTGAGCTTCAACAAAATGGGGCGGATGTTATAGATTGAGTTTAGATTCGCTTTGGCGAGGTATTCATAAGTGTCACATCTCATCCATCGTCCACGCCGTTTGAGAAGGCGAGAGTCGTTGCGCGCGCTCGTACGCGAGACGCGTCTCGAACGCGAGGACTTCATTCTTCCTTTGTTCGCCTGCCCTGGGCAGGGTGTGCGCCGCGAAATCCCATCGATGCCGGGCGTGCACAACTTGTCGGTGGACGAGATCGCAGTTGAAGCGGCGAACGCCTATGAAGCTGGCGTGCGTGGGGTGATTCTGTTCGGACTGCCGGAAACAAAAGATGAAACGGCGACGGGCGCCTATGACGAAAAGGGGATCGTGCAGCAAGCCGTGCGCGCAATTCGGAACGCCGCGCCGGAACTGATCGTAATTACCGACACTTGCCTGTGCGAATACACTTCGCACGGTCACTGCGGAGTAGTGCGCGATGGCGAAGTGCTTAACGATGAGTCGCTCGACCTGCTGGCGCGGACCGCAGTTAGCCAGGCGCAGGCGGGCGCAGACATCGTTGCTCCGTCGGCAATGATGGACGGCCAGGTGGGCGCGATTCGCGAGGCGCTGGACGGCGCCGGTCTGGAACACGCGGCAATCATGTCGTATGCGGTAAAGTACGCCTCAGCCTTCTATGGTCCGTTCCGTGAAGCGGCCGATAGCGCACCGGCATTCGGCGATCGCCGTGCTTACCAGATGGACGCCGCCAACGCCCGCGAGGCCCTGCACGAAGCGGAGCTGGACTATGAAGAAGGCGCGGATATTCTGATGGTCAAACCGGCGACGGTCTTTCTAGACATTTTGAAAATGGTCCGCGATCGTTTCGATCTGCCGCTGGCCGCTTATCACGTTTCGGGCGAATATTCGCTGATCAAGGCCGCGGCGCAGAAAGGCTGGATCGACGAAAAACGCGTGATGCTGGAAACACTGACAAGCATCAAACGCGCCGGCGCAGACATCATAATCACCTACTACGCCCGTGAAGCCGTAAAAGCGTTGGATTAAACTAACGCAAAAGTTCGCTGGAGCGGCAGGATACGGTGCTCGATTAATTGGAACTCGGCCTGCAGAGGCGACCCGACCCCCGGTCAACCTCTGCATTAGCTGGTTGACTTCGTTCTTATCAATGGCTGGTAAGGCAGCTATTCAAATGACGAAGGCTTCGCCTCTAATCAGTACTAACCGAGTCATGACATTGCGCCGCCACTTTGCGATGGTGGTGTTGCTGGCTTTTGTTGGCGGCGTCGCGCACGCGCAATCGGGAAGACGCGCGCCAAAGCCACAGGCGACACCCGAAAAGACTGAGGCGACACCCGCCGGCGAGTCTGCGCCTGAGACTAACAAGGCCCCTAGGGACGAATCAGCACACAAGATCAAAGTTGTCGTTGCCAGACAGTCCACCTCAAAGACTCTGCCCAGCGAGGATGTCATCTACGCCAGCTTTGTGAATCGCTTGAACGAGTTTGGCGCTGTGGCCACCACATCGATTGGGGATCTCAATCGCGATCAAGCGATCAAAAGGGCGAAGGCTGAGACGGATGCGTTTGTAGTATTGATGCAGTTTGAGATCGACTCGTTTCAGCGCGGAACGATCGTCATGAATTCTCCAGACTTAAAGATCACTTACTTCGTGTTCGCTCCTCGCTCAGGAAAGGAGATGACCAAAGATAAAGTCTATTTTCAAGCGATCGGGGGCGCCAGGGCGCGAAAAGATGAATGGCCGAAGGGACCGCCACTTAAGATCACTGCCGCGGCTGCGGGCATCGCGGCGGCTGACCGCCTGCACGATTGGCTCGTGCTTGTGCTGAAGGCGCAGGAAAAGCTATAACAACTTCCGGACCGGAAAATAATCAACTCGAAGTTTCAACAACGGAGCGGCGCGAACATGCGACAACTCATAAGTCTGCTGATCTTTCTGTGTGTTTCCCTTCTGGCCGGCCACACTGACGGCCAGACGAAGGCCGATCCGGAACTCCTTAACGAAATCTCAAAGATCAAAGCGATCGACAATCACGCGCACCCGCTGAAATACGTCGCCGAGGGCGACAAGCCCGACGACGAATTCGACGCGCTGCCGCTGGATGCCGTTGAGCCGTTTCCGCTGCCCGTCCGGCTCAAGCTGGACAATCCGGAATTCATCGGCGCCTGGCGCACGATCTATGGCTACACACACAGCGACATGAGCGAGGCGCACGTTCGCGAGCTGCTGGATACCAAGCAGCGAATAATGCGCGAACGTGGCGATGGCTATCCGGCATGGATCCTGGACCAGCTCAACATCGAGACGATGTTTGGCAATCGCGTGGCCATGGGACGTGGTCTGAACGCCCCTCGTTTTCGCTGGGTCGCTTTTGATGACGCGCTGATGTTTCCGCTCAATAACGAAGCGGCAAAGAGATCGAATCCGGACTATCGCGGCTTCTATCCCGGCGAAGAACGTCTGCTGAAACGTTATCTTGCCGACTTGAAGATCAATACGCTGCCGGCAACGTTGGACGAGTATCTAGCAAGGGTAGTTACTCCGACGCTCGAGCATCAGAAAAACAGTGGCGCCGTGGCGATCAAGTTTGAGGCAGCCTATCTGCGCAAGCTCGATTTCGACAATGCGGATGAGGTTCGCGCGCGCGTCGTTTATTCCCGCTATGTCAAAGGCGGCGAGCCCTCGGCCCTTGACTACAAGGCGCTGCAGGATTTTCTTTTCCGCTACCTCGCGCGCGAAGCGGGTCGATTGGGGCTGGCGGTGCACATCCACTGCATCAGCGGCGCCGGTGGATATTACAGACAAAGCGGCAGCGATCCTTTGCTGCTGGAATCCGCTTTCAATGATCCCAAGCTGAGAAAGACCAACTTCGTCATCGTTCACGGTGGCTATCCGTTTACCAAACAGACAGGCTCGCTGCTGAGCAAACCGAATGTCTACGCTGATTTTTCCGCGCAGACTTTCTTCACTTACCCGCGCGAGCTAAGCGAAATTCTGCGCAACTGGCTCGAGTCATATCCTGATAAAGTATTATTCGGGACCGATGCCTTCGCCTTCACGCCCGCGGTCGATTGGGGAGAAGTAGCGTGGCTTTCGAACACGACCGCGCGTGAGGCTCTGGCGTTGGCGCTGACGGGAATGATGAACGATGGCGAGATTTCGCGCGCGCGTGCCATTGAGCTGGCGCGCATGGTGCTGCGCGAGAATGCGGTGAAGCTTTATGGGTTCAATGCCAAGTGACGCAACTCCCTGGTACAGAACCGCGAGCGGAAGCGAGCGGGTATTCTCGAGTCAACAACGGACCCGCTCGCTACAGCTCGCGGTTCTGACGTGTTTGGTAACCCAGAACACCAATGTTCAACTAACCTGATTCCTGATCATCGATCAATATGGACCCTTCGAATGGAACTCAATATTTTCCGCCGTCAACGTTGTGGCTCTGGCTGTTTCCCGCCACATATCTGATTCATATCGCCGAGGAGTATTGGGGTGGTGAGGGCTATTCGGCTTACCTGTTTCGGCTCAGAGGCGTCCACCTGTCTCCCACGCGTTTCCTGGCCATTCAGTCTTTGGGAGTGGTCCTTATTGTGGCCGGCGTCATACTGAGTCAGCAGTTCAAGTTTCCGCGGTTCATGCTGGCAATGCTTGGGGCGCTCGTACTCTCTAATGGAATAACGCACACAGTGACCGCGTTCCGCCACGGGGGTTATGGCCCGGGTCTGGTTACGTCAATGCTGATCTGGATTCCGTTGGGATTCGTGACACTCTTGCGCCTGCCTGGTCAGATGAGCACACTCCGCTATGTCCTGGGCGTGACCATAGGTTTTGCGATTAACGGCCTGGTTGCGTTGTTTACGCTGCGAGGCGGCCGGCTGGTTTGAAGCTGGATCGGGAACGTTTAGAGGCGGGCGTTGCCCGCCTCAGAGAATCCAGCCATAAGTGGTTCTGCACAACTCGGACCGGCGGGCAACGCCCGCCGCTAAACACGATCAGAAGAAAAGGGCGCACCTGCTTTCCGGTGCGCCCTTCGATTTTGTCAGTCGATCGATTCGAATTAGAAGCTTCCCGTCGCTCCCTTGAATCCATGCATGGCCTGCTTTGCGGCCCAGGTCATTACGCGCATCGTGTCATAGCAGTAGCCGAGAATGTAGTTGCAGGTTGACAGGCAATGCTTCGTGCACTCCGTCTTCATCTCGTCGAGCTGCTTGACGTCGAACTTGTGATCGCCGACTACGCCCCAGTCATGTGTCGCCGAATACATCGGAAAGCAAGGCGCCAGCGTGCCGTCGGTGCGGATGATCAAAGAGTTCTGGCCCGCGCGGCATTGCCAGGGTGGCACATTTCCGCGCATTAATTGCTTCATGTCCTGCATGTGCTGGATGGGATTCACCATCTTGTAGCCCTCATTGACGCGCTTGTCATTGAGGTAATCCAGCAACGCATCAACCTTCGGCCAGTCTTCGGGAGTTAAGTATGTCCGGTTCTCCGTAAGATGCTTGAAGTGATCCTGCTCGGTCATCGGCGTCTCGTTGATGTGGTAGTCAGTCGCGATGCCGCTGTCGTGCGCAATCTCCGTCAGTTCCTTTACATCGTCCATATTGTTATGGCAGATGTTGATATTGAACATCACGGTGTAGCCATAGAAGCGCTGTCGCTTCACGAGATAGTCGAAGTAAGGACGAATAGGCTCAAACGCTTTTGGCAACGACTTTCTTTCCTTGACTGAATCTACTGCCAGATTGACGGTCGCGATACCTGCGTCGCCCAGTTGATCAATTACGTCGGGTTTCATCAACCGTCCGTTGGTTGGCAGGTAAACAAAGATGTCTTTCTTGGCGCTGTAGTAAACAATCTTGTGGATGAACTTCGGCCGCAGCAACGGCTCGCCGCCCATCAGCGCAAGCACGCGCGAACCGATCGAATGCAGCCAGTCAATCGAGCGCTTGGCGACATCTTCGGTCATGCCCTTGACGGCATTGTTGTAGGACCAGCAGTAGTGACAATCCAGATTGCACTTCCACTCGGTGAACAGATACGGAATGATCGGCCGCAGCTCCTTATTGTGCCAGCGCGACTTGAAATACGGCGCGCCCCAGGTCTTCCAAGTCCGGACGGCGTTCATCTTCTGATATTCACGCTGCGTCATCTCCACTGGATTAGGCTTCATCGGGTAGACCGGTTCCGGTAGCACGTTCTCCGGCATCGGCACGAGCTTCGCGCGCGTTTCCGACTTGTAAAGAATCTGGTGTAGCTTTTGGTCGATTCGAAACGGCGGCGCATCGGTGCCGGTGTGCAGGTTCTCCTGAATCTCTGCCATGTTTTTCTCTCTCCTCCGAAATGTAGGCAATGTCAGAATCGATACGTATCAATCCTGAAAAATCATGTCACAACTACTGGTTAACCCACGGAAACTTGAAGGCTCCTGCTCAGTACTTTCGGTGTAGAATATCTACTATCGCGGCCTCGAGGGCCGAGCGTGAGTAGATCCTGTGGTCAAATCGTCGCAAATATTGGCTTATTTCAGCCGGAATTGCAAGCCGCCGCTTACTTCAAACTGGATCCCGTGACATCTACCGTACCTTGATCCGCATCCAGGGTCGCCATTACGCCAAGCGGCAGGGGAACGATCGCGTTCGTTGCATACCTTCTGCCGTCAGTCTCGAGTGGGGAAAGGTTACGGCTCGTAAGATTGAGATGACGATAAGCTCGCATTACACCTGAGGAAAACCTCGAAAGCTAGAATGAGCTTCGTCGCACCGTTGATTGAGACCACAGCAAACGTTTCGCAACGAACTTGTGGAAACTCGGATAGAAGGGTGAACCAATCAACCGAACCCAACCCTGGCGCGACCCGGCTTCATAGAAGGTGTGAATGAGAAATTTCAAAGGGAACCAGTACCTCAGAGGAGTTGCTTTGACAGAACGGTTTCCTTCACTGTAACCTCCGAGCTTTTGATAAGGTATGAACCATAGCATTGGTCGCTCGAGCTGTTTTTGAGTTCGATGGGCCCATAGAAGAAGCAATCTTCCCCAACAAGGAGTCATGGAAATTGTCCGCACCTGCACAAGCAATCGTCACCGCTGGTCTGAGACCAGAGCTATTCGCCGAAAGCGGAGTGCGCTCAATCAGCCGCACGTTGGTAATCGCGACGCTAGCGGTCATGCTGCTTGGGGGCTTTGCTTTTCGCGCCAGGAACTTGAGCGCTGAAGGTTTTGCCGACGATGAACTGAACAAGCTGGATGCCGCTAACGATTACCGCGCCCATGGGCTCACTGCCGCCAACGGCGAGCATCCGTTCCTGATGAAGGCCGTGATCACAGCCAGTGTGGTGGCGGCCGAAAGATGGAACAACAGCCCTCTGGTTGCCGGCCATTCTTCAGAATTGTTCATCCCCGTCGAGGCAGCAGTTCGCCTGCCAAACGTGATCGTTGGTTCTTTCATAACGATCTTGATTTACCTCGTCGTCTCAGAGCTTTTCGGCGTCGAGATCGCGCTGCTGGCGGCGGCGCTCTGGGCGTTCGATCCAATCGCCATCGGATTCAATCGCATCGCCAAGGAAGACACGTTCCTGCTTTTTTTCTTTCTGCTGGCGAACGTCTTCTGGCTGCGCGGACAACGTGTGGCTGAAAGCGAGTCCAACCGCGATCCGAGGCCTTACTACTGGGCCACCGCCGCGGCCTTTGGCGCCATGGTCGCGTCAAAGTACATCCCGCAATATCTCGCAATCAGCGTTGGTTATTACTGGGTGTTTCAAGCCATCCCTGAGACGCGTTGGCGTTTGGGCCGTCCGCGCTTCCTGATCTTCTTGATGGTGATGGGTTTGGTGTTCGTATTGCTCAACCCCCCGATTCTCCTGCCCGCCACCTGGCATGAGATTCTCGACTTTTTCAGACACAAGATGGTAGGCCGCGACAGCTATGAATTCATGGGCCGACTTTATCCGCATGGAGTTAATTCATGGCTGCACGGCATACCGTGGTATTTCTATTTCGTGTTCTTTGCCGTGAAGCTGCCGCTGCTCACTCTCGTCGGATTCATCATCGGGCTGCCTCTGCTCTTTCGACGCAAACTGGGTGACGGACGATACCTCCTGCTCTTCTGGATGTTCTTCTGGCTCCAATTCACGATCTCGGGCAGCAAATTCACGCGGTACACGACGTTTGTGCTGCCGGCCGTCTACACCACCGCGGCCATTGGCGCTTATTACGTTGCTCGGTGGATTGCCAGGCGCAGCGCGGCACTTTTGCGTAACGACGGTTTGCGTGTTTACGCGAAGGCGGCACTCTGTTCCGGTGTGGTGCTTCTCTCAGTGTTGGCAGCGGCGAGTGCTGTTCCGCACTTCCGTCTCTACACGAACGCGCTCGGCGGCGGCGCGGCGAATGCTGGCGCTTACTTTACCCAG
>Ga0137384_10002127_pt1 | contig 15672 bp, 8 predicted proteins | sample SagtaG_2_FD_104922 | JGI IMG/M metagenome (GOLD analysis project Ga0137384, IMG submission 104922) | Vadose zone soil microbial communities from Sagehorn Ranch, Mendocino, California, USA - Sage2_R_60_16 metaG | ecosystem: Environmental > Terrestrial > Soil > Vadose zone | place: USA: California... | reverse complement strand
TGCCTCCTCTTCGGAGACGTTGAATTATATCGAATCCGGTTACGGCACAACCAAAGTTTGCGGGCGTCAGCTCGCGAGACCTCGAAACCAGGTGTCCTTCACAACCGTGCAGCACCTGTAGGCGGTCGTGATTATTAAATATCTTGACGTAAGTTTGCGATTAGTATCACAATGTGAGTCTAATCATGCTCGGCGAATTTGAATATCTATTGATTACAGCAGCGGCGGGACTTGGCGAAAACGCTTATGGCGCGGCGATTCGGGAAGAGATCGAGACGACGACTGGACGAAAGTGCTCGATAGGCGCACTTTACACGACCATAGACAGGCTGGAAACAAAAGGCCTCTTGAAAACGTGGATGGGCGAAGCCACTCCGCAGCGGGGTGGGCGGGCCAAGCGCATGATTCGCTTGACGCCTAGGGGCGTGCGTGCCGCGAAGGACTTCTACGCTGCGGTGACGCGCGTGAGCCGCGGGGCGTCGTGGGTGGCGAGCTAAGCCGGGAGCACCTCATGAGGAGCATCATCTGGTCACTGGTGGAGGTTGTCGCTCAACTGCTCGAGCGTGACGAGCGAGAGGCAGTGCTGGGCGATTTGCTAGAAGCAGGTGAAGGCGCCCGGCAAAGTTTGCTTGATGTAGTCGGGTTGGTCTTCCGGCGGAAGGCGGGGCTTTGGAGAAGCTGGCGACCATGGCTCGCGGCGTTCGGCCTAGCCCTGCCGTGCAGCTTACTGCTGATGGGATTCTCTATTTCCGTCAGCCGAACCTACCAAGAGGTCGTCGGACCGACGCTTCTGAAGGCCACAGGACTAAAGCTAGGGCCCGGATTCATGTTGCTGTTGTGCAATGTCTTGCTACTAGTCGGGTGGTCATGGACAGGCGGTTTTGTGATGGGATCGGTATCGCGGCGAACCGTTGGTGTGAGTGCCGCCTTGTCCTTTCTCCCCTGTTTGTTTTGTCTAGGAAGGTTTCGCATTGACTCTGTGTCGAGATTTTGTCTGCTTCTCTTTTTGCCGCCCGCGATCTGGGGAGTTCACCGAGGTTTGCAGATAGCTCAGATCAAACTGAGTTCGGCAATCGCTCTCGCTTTGGCTATAACTGCGTTGACGATTCCGACGTGGAATAGCACCGGTCCGTGGATTCCAAATTGGGCATTGAGCTGGCCGGCGTGGTATTTGGTGGCGACGGCACAGAAACCTTCCTGGCTGAAAAAGACGAGAACGGCGTAGTTGCAGCAAACTCACGAGCTTGATGGCAGGAGAAGATCTGGCGTGTTCGGAGGCTAAGAGATGGCGGAGGAAATTACCTTATCCGTGAACGGCACGAAGCGAGTTGTTTCCTCCGCACTGGAAACGCCTCTGTTGTTCGTGTTGCGAAATGAATTGAAATTAACGGGCCCACGTCTTGGGTGCGGGATGGCGCAGTGCGGGGCGTGCTCGGTGCTACTCGATCGAGAAGAAGTCCGATCGTGCATTACACCGGTCTCCTACGCTGTGGGCAAGCAGGTGACGACCATCGAAGGGCTACCCTCAGTTTGGGCGGCGGAGAAGGGGTTGAGCGAGGCCGACGCGGCGAAGACGCTACACCCAATCCAGCAAGCGTGGATTGACGAACAGGTGCCACAGTGCGGTTACTGCCAGAGCGGGATGATGATTGCCGCGGTGCAATTGCTTGCCAAGAACCCGAAACCATCCGTGGCGCAGATCAAGGACGCTTTCACCAACACGCCGCCTTCGCCGCATCTATGCCGCTGCGGTACCTACGCTGCCATCATCGATGCGGTGCAGCGTGCGGCCAAGGTCATGAGGGCCTGAGGGGAGTGAGTGCCATGACCGTAAAAGCAGAAACATCCCGCGAATTCCCGATCACCATGACGCTGACAAGGCGCGGGTTCGTCAAAATTGGCGGCGCTCTTTTTGTCTCGCTCTACCTGCCAGGACAAGGTTCCGCTACGCGTGCCGCAAAAAACGAGACTTCGCTCGACCCGAGCCAGCTCGCATCCTGGCTCGAGATCCGGGATGACAATACGATTCTGATGCGCACGGGCCGGACGGAGACCGGAACCGGAATGAGCGGGTACTATGCGCAGGCGATCGCCGAGGAATTGAACGTGCGGCCGGAAACGATTTCGCTTCTCATGGGCGACACGGACAAGACGCCGGACGGAGGCTATTCGGCTGGTTTCCTAACTGGAATGAGCAACGTTCGCAAAGTGTCCGCCTATACTTATCAGGCGCTGCTCGGGCTGGCCGCGACGCAACTGGGTGTTCCGGTCTCTGGTCTTAGCGTCGTTGACGGAATCGTGTCCGGTGAGGGACGGAGCATCAGCTATGGGCAGCTCGTTCAGGGCCAGCACTTGGACTTAAAGATTCCGGTTACAGGTCAGCCTGCGAAATCCGATCCGGCCGGATGGGTCGGCATTACATCGCTCGATGGCTTCACAGTGACCGGAGACCCGCCAATGAAACCGGTGAGCCAGTTCAGGATCATCGGGACGTCCTATCCAATCCCCAGCATTCCTGACAAGGTAACCGGGAAGACGCAATGGAGTTGCGACGTCACGTTGCCGGGAATGCTGCATGCACGAATGGTGCGACCGGCAACATTGGGCTCGACGTTAATTTCCGTTGGCGAGGTCGACAAGAAGCAGTTTCCAACCGCGGAAGTAGTGAAGAAAGGCAATTTGGTTGCCGTAGTCTCTCCGGATGAGTGGGAGGCGATTGCCGCCGCACGTTCCGTTGCTGCAAGCGCGAAGTGGACCGAGTGGACCGGTCTTCCGGGGAGCGAGAACCTGACAAAAGCGCTTCGCGAGTTCAAGTGGGGTGCGCCATCGGAAAGCAAGGGGAAGGCTGCCGATGTGATTGCGGCGTTGGCGAATGCGTCCAAAACAATTTCCGCGAGCTATGAGCAGCCATACGTCAGACACGCTCCGATTGGACCATTCGTGGCGCTCGCGGACGTACGCAGTGATGGCAGTGTAACCGTCTGGACGCATTCCGCGCAGTCGCAGGGACTGCGTGCCCGGATCGCGAATGCGCTAAGCACACCGGTCGAGAAAGTGGTGGTCCGGTGGCTGGAGCACTCGGGTCAGTACGGACGCACGACGCTTGGTGGCGATGGCGCCGAAGGCGATGCAGCGATCCTTTCGCAATTAACAGGCAAACCCGTGCGAGTGCAGTGGACATTGCAGGAGGACTTGGCATGGTCAACTGTTTCGCCGGGATGGGTATCCGATATCAAGGCCAGTGTTGAGAATGGCCGTGTGACGGCGGTGCACAGCGCCTTTTACTCGCCCCATATGTTCGATCCGCGCCCCCTCGGCACTCTTCTGGCCGGAATGCCTTCGAGCACGTCGAAGCCGGGAGGGTGGATTGCAACAGAATGGCCGTACGACAAAATTCCAAACAGGTTGGAAGAGGCATATGGAATGCCGAACCTTGGAGCGGAATCAGTATCCGGCGGGCTGCGAGGGAACATCATGCGCACGCCCGGACAGCGTCAGCAAAACTTCGCCTTGGAAGGATTGATCAACGAGGCAGCGGCGTTGGCAAAAACCGATCCGATTCAATTCCGCATTGACCACACGACCGAACAACGCCTGATTGATCTATTGAACGCGACTGCCAAGGCAGCAGGATGGGGGCCTCGACCTTCGCCGCACCGAGGCGCTCGCAGAACCGGAAATCGCGCTGTAACCGGTCGTGGCGTGTCGATCATGGTCCGCCAGAACGCCTACTGGGTGGGAATCGCCGAGGTCGCGGTTGTTCCAGCGACAGGAGCGGTGCGGGTGACGAAGTTCACGATTGGTGCCGACTGCGGCAAGATCATTAATCCCCGACAACTTGACCGTTGCATGAAGAGCGGAGTCGTCATGGGCCTTAGTGAAGCGCTCAAGGAAGAAGTTACTTTCGACAACGGAAAAGTAACCAGCACGAACTGGAACCGCTACAAAATTCTGACGATGGAGGAAATGCCCGAGATCAAAGTCGTACAGATCTCGCGCGACGACAAAGGCTTTGGCGGCGGCTCGGAGGCCGCGAACGCGATTGGTCCACCCGCCGTCGCTGCCGCGTTCTTCGACGCAACCGGCATACACGCACGCAAGATCCCGCTGACCTCCGCCTACGTGACCACGCTGCTCAGGAGCTAATGCAGAACGCCATCTTCCGATCTGAAAGCAGCTAACCACTCGCACCGGGGGGCTCATCTCCGAGTCCACTCGTTCCGTTTGGCGAGAGAGAAGGGCTCGAGTGGGGAAGACTCACTTCAGGTAGCGGGTGAAGGCGGCGACAGGATGCTCGACTAGCTGATCGCGGTAGCTGCGTGCCAGCTCAAGAAATCTGTGCGCATCTCGCACGATGACACGGACGTACGGAGGGAGTGCACCGCTGCGGAGTCAATACCGCAGCGGTGCAGAGTGGCCAGGGTTTGGGGTTTCTAGCCACAACTCTTGCTGCAAAAGTCAGTGAAAAACAAATTGAACGCATCTTCGTAAAAGTGTGGACCTCCGTTGGGTGCGACCCGGTTGCGGTCCATTGGGAGAGCGCAGGGCCGCGATACAGAGCCGCACCCGCTGAAATGCCTTTCACGATCGCTGTTCAAATTCGGATCCTTTTATGATTCTTAGGAATCATTGTCTATTTCTGGGCGTTATACGGTAAAGATTCGTCAAGCGAATGTGAGTGAATGTACTGTTCCTCGTCGATCACTTCTCGTCCGCCGTCTGCGATTGCGATTTCACAGGAGCATTGCAGCTGCGCGAACGAGAAGACATGGAAGCACTCCCAAGATGGAAGCGGCTTGATTCGCGTACTTTAGTCCGGACACCGTCGAGAACAGCTGGAATTGAGTCGTGGACGGTTCCCCGAATTACGAAAATTGCCAGGGCCGCTTCGCCGGGATGATCGGAGCTGGCACCAATCCCAACGCCCTGGACGCCCTTGAGCTTCAGTAATTGCTCGACGCGTTGGGATTGAACGCTGGAGGCGCGTCGAAGTTCCGGAGATGTCAGCTCAATGGCGCTTCCGCCGCTCGATGCTGGCGAAATCGATGTAGCGGTTTCAGCGACCGAGAGCACCGAAGACTTTGGTCTTGCTGAACTCTCCACGATTCGGGTGCGAACTCCATCAATTGTTTGTGGGAATGACTGCAAGGATTCCTCCTTCGTCACGAAAAGGACGATTGCCGCTTCACCGGACTGATCGAGGCTGTCGGCAACGCCAACGGACTCGAGCGAATACTTGGCAAGAAGTTCCGCAGCGTGTGCGTCGCGAACACTCGAGGCGGCCTGAAGCTTCTCAGCGGAAGCTGAGAATGAGGAAGCGGTCTGTATGGAAGCACTCTGCGGACCGGGAAGGCTGCAAGCGGCGACGGCATGAGCTGTCGAGGAGCCGACGAAGACTGGAAGTTCGTTCGTGCTCGGATCGGCAAGCGTGGCGAGAACGTCGGAGACTGGCGCCGCGATGGTGTCAGTGTCGGAACCGGCTACGAGCAGTGCAACGGGCGCGGACGTGCTCTGGTCAACGATGAGTGAACCGGAATCACCTTCGGCGCTGAAGCTCGAGCTGGATATTGCGACGAGGTTCGAAAACGTAACGCTGAACGTTGTATCGGAGTTGCAACCCTTTTGGTAATCGATCTTGGTCGTGAGATTGACGACGCCAATGGTTGAACATGTGAGTCCTGTCGAGCGGCCGCTCTTTGCGACGGCCAAGCCTTGCGTGGGAGTCCCACCGCTGCCGGCAAGAGGAGCGCCATCCGTTGGTTGTCCGTTCGTCGTCGAGCCGCCCAATTCAAGAATTGTTCCCTGTGCATCAACTTTTCCGGCGACAACTTGCGCGAGCGCGGCATCGGCAACGGGTTTGCCTGACGCGGGATTTTCGAGATTTGCGAACTGAGAAAGTGTTGCGACCGCTGTAGTGCCAGAGGTCGCGCAACTCGTGTCCAGCAAACCCGGTTGCATGATCGATTCTCCGATGCTTGCCTGATCAGTCCTCGCAAGCACGTGATTGGTGCTGAGGATGTACTGTTTGCCGCCGCGTGAAACCAGAGCACCGAGCGTGCCGCTGCAGCAGGTTGAGCCGCTCGTGTCGAGCGCATTTCCGCCAGACACGCCAAGTACCGTGGGAGAAATCTGCGTAGCTTGATTTGGCGAGGTCACGGTCACGACGACAGAACTCACCACAGTCGAATCGGCCTGGGAAATCGCAGACACCGTTACAGTTGCCGTCTGGCTTTTTCCATTTGTGCCTTTGGTGGGAACGGAATTCGGTGCTCGATACAAGCCGGCCTGAGTGATTGTTCCTGTCGTGGAGCCTCCACCGGTAATGCCGTTGACTTGCCACGTGACGCCTGTTGTGGAAGTCCCGGAAACAGTGGCCGTGAATTGTTGCGATCCAAATGTGGTCACCGACGCGGGATTCGGAACGAGCGAAATGGAAATACCGCCGTGAACCGTGACGCTCGCAGTACCTGATTTCGTCGCATCCGCTTTGGAAATAGCCGTGATGCTGACTCCGAACGGTGTGCTGCCGCTCGATGGAGCCGTATAGAGACCGTCAGCGGAAATCGTACCGTAAGTTGAATTGCCGCCGGTAACGCCGCCAGCCTGCCAAGTGACACCGGTATTGCTGTTGCCCGTCACTGCCGCAGTGAATTGTTGTGTCCCGCTCAGTTCAAGATTCGCGGAAGCGGGCGAGACGCTCACGCTGACACCGGAGATGATCGTTACGCTGGCGTTGGCAATATCCGCTGTGTTGGCCTGCGAGATCACCGTCACGGTTACCGTGGCAGGATTCGGGACGGTTGCTGGCGGCGTGTAAAGACCAGTGGTGGAAATGGTTCCGTAAGTGGAGTTGCCACCGGTGATGCCATCGACTTGCCAGGTAACGTCCGTGTTCGTGGAGCCGGAGGTGGTCTCTGTAAATTGCTGCGTCGTGCCAAGAGCGACACTGACGTTGAGAGGACTCAACGTCACATAAACGATTGGTGTTGTCGTGCTGCTGCTTCCTCCGCACCCGGCGGCGAGGAAAACAATTAGCGAAAAAAGAATGAGGAGAGTTGTCCGCATGGTTGTCCCGTTCAGCGAGGCAGCGGCACAACAATCACGCGGTTGTTGTTTTGATCCACGACAAAGGCGCGGTTCGTCATCGGGTCGATGGCGACAGCGAATTGTTGGGAAACTGGCAACGGGATAATGGCCTTGATGGTCTTGGTCAGAAAATCCATGACAGAGAGCGTTTGACTGCTGGTGTTGGCGGTCACCAGCGTGCTGCTGCGGTAGTTGTAGTCAATCGATGTCGGATTGATGCCGACTCGATTGAATGTGACGGAGTAAGTGTCAGTGTCGGGATGCGCGATCACTGATCCGAAATTGTTTGCGAGGCTCGAAGTGACCAGGAAGGTATCCGAGTCTGGATCGTAGATTGCGCCCGTGGGGAGAGAGAAGCCCGTCACTCGGCTGAGGATTTGCGATGTGGAAAGGTCTACGATCACAACTGTGCTCGAAGCGCCTTCGGCTACCGCGGCGATATTGCGCGTCGGATCGATGGCCACCGCCTCGGGACCAGCGTCCACAGTCAAGGTTGATGGCGTGCCTGGACTCGAAATATCGAAGAAACTTACTTGGGAAGAGTTGCTGTCCGCGACAACGACGCGTCCGGAACCCGGATGAACGGCGACGCCGATGGGCTTAGAAGTTCCGGAGCTTGGCGCAACGGAAACGGTTGTCGCAACCGCGATGTTGTCGAGATCAATGACCGAGACCGTGTCGTCGTCGGTGTTGGCGACAGCGGCGCGCCCCGCAATGGAAGAAAGACCGACTCCTTGCGGAGAGGTGCCCACGTTGAGTGTGCCGGAAATGCTGAGTGAACTAGTGTTGATCACGGAAACGGTTTTCGATCCACTATTGGTGATCACAGCGAGATTGCGAGCGCGGTCCAGGGCGATGCCGCGTGGAGATGTGCCTACGGCGATTGCTTGCATCACCGTGAAGGTGTTGACGTTTGAAGGAATCGTGCTGGTCGGATTCAGGACGTCGACGATGTAGCGGCTCGGAGCACCCAAATAAGAAGTAGGAATGGTGGCAGTGAGTTCGCGCTCATTGACATAGGTGGTGGTCAGATTGGTTCCGTTGAAGCGCACCGCTGCCCCGGGCTGGAATCCGTTGCCAAGGATAGTAAGAGTTTGTGCCGTAGTACTGGTGAAAGCGTTGAACGGACTCATCTGCGTAACTTGAAAAGACCGGATCGTTCCCAGTTTGATGATGGAGACGGTGTTGTCGGTCTGATTGGCCGTAATCGCAAGATTCGTCGTGGGATCGATCGCTACGGCCACAGGTTTGCGGCCAACGGTGAATTGCGTGGTGCGGCTTTTCGTTTGTAAATTCAACAACGACGCGGTATTACCGAGGGAATTCACAGTGACCGCGGAGTTTGTGAGCGGATTCACTGCGCTTGCGGCCGCACCGGTCTCGAGAGTGATGGTACTGACCGTCTGATCGAGCATGCTCATTAACGTGACCGCGGAAGAAGCAGGATCGGCAAGGACTGCCATCTTCGTTTCCGGACTGATCGAAATGCCGCGCGTATTTTGTTCTAGCCCGATGGTGAGAAGTGGATTAGCGACGCTCACCGTGCCATTTCCGCTCGTGGTGTCGCTGCCGGACTGCGAATAGGTAAAGGAAGTGCCGGAGGGAACGCTGGCGACCGTAAACGTTCCATCAAAACTGGAGTCATTTACACCGGCAACCACAATCGTTTCTCCGACGGTTGCACCGTGAGATCCAGTGGTGGTGATGGTTACCGTTCCGCTCTTGCGAACCGCGCCGTTCGATGAAGGTACGGCGATGAGCGAGACAACATTGCGGCCATTGTTGTTCAAGTCCACCACGGAAACCAAACCTGTGCCGCCGGGTGTGACAAATGCCCAATTCAACTGAGTGTCTACGGCGATTTGCGGATTGGCGCCCGTGGTTTGAATTTGGCCAGTGGCGGATACCGCCAGCGTGTCGAGATCGATGATTGTTGCCTTGCTGGAATTTTGATAAACGACGAGCGCCTTGCCAGTCAGCGGATTAATTCCGACCGCGTAGGGAAAGACGTCCAGGCCGTCCGTGATCGTAGCTTTCACGGCCTTGGTCGTGAGGTCTACAACCGTGACGCTGGAAGTCGCGCTGGTATTGCTTACGGTAAGCGCCAAGTGGCGAAGATTATCGACCGCTACGCTGGTCGGCGAAGTTCCAACGGAAATCGGATTGCCAATTTTTTGCAGGTACGTGGGACTGGAAGGCTCCAGGTCGATCAGTGAAATCGAATTGGAACCGGTATTCGCCACGACCGCGATGCCCGTTGACGCGTCAATTGCGACCGAGTTGGGACTGCTGCCGACACCCAGCGTTGTTAGAACAGTGGGCGAGTCCGTGGGAGCGACTGCAAAATTTCCAGCGGTGATTTGTTGAGGAAGTCCGCTATTTAAGGCCGAAACGGAAAAGAGTCCGGCCGTGGTGACGTCATCACTCGTCGCGGCCACGTTGAGCTGCCGGCTGTTCGTGACCGTAGCGCTGCGCACGTTGCCGCTGATTTGCGCGATGGTTTCCGATCCGTAATACCCGCCATCAAAAGTGATGCTGAGACTGCCTGCTCCTTGCGTGGTGCTGTCGGGAGTCGTGCTGATCAGCGCGGGTGCCGCTGCCACAATATTGATACGAACGACGCCGGAGAGCACGCCAGACTGTTGCATCACGTCAATGAATGCTGGGACTGCAGTGTCCAGGTTGGCTGCAGGAATGCGCGCGCGCAAGACGGTGGGCGAAACAAAAGTGGTGTCGACGGCGCTGCCATTCACACGCGCAGTGCTGGTCGAAGTGAAATTGCTTCCGTTGAGATAGACATCCTCGAAATACGAACTCTGCGCGACCGTCGAAGGATTCACTGCGGACAAAGTGGGCGCACCGACCGGGATTACGGATGCGTTGGTCTGGCCGCTGCTGGTGCTGTCAGCCTGCAAAGTTGCCTTGACCACGAATGTAGTAGAGGAGCCGATCTGCGCAGGGGCGCTGTAGAGGCCAGTCGTGGTGATCGTGCCGGTGGTAGCATTGCCGCCCTGAACGCCGTTCACGTACCAATAGACCGCCGTCGATTGGCTCGACGTATCAATCACGTTCGCGACGGTATCGGTAAACTGAAACGTTTCTCCTGGGCTGAGTGTCACGCCTGCCGTCGGAAATACGGTGACTGTCGCGCCGGAACTGATGGTTACGGTGGCCGAAGCGGACTTCGAGGTATCAGCGACGCTGGTGGCGGTCACACTAACGGAGGACGAGTTCAGTGCATTGGCGGGAGCCGTATACAGTCCCTGCGTCGTGACGGTGCCCACGGTCGCGTTGCCTCCTGTCACGCTATTTACGGACCACGTCACGTTCGTGTTGTCGTTTCCGGTGACCGTAGCTGTGAATTGCTGCGTGGCCTGCAACTTCACAGTTGCGGTAGTGGGAGTGATCGTGACGGCCACTGTCTTCGAACCGCCGCCACAACCGATGACCACGGCAGACAACAACAGCGATACTACGCACGTGAGCTTTCCCGAGTATTTCGACCGCACTAGATCAAGAGCTTCAGCTGGCATGAAGTGTTTCTCTCCCTAAAAAGTTCTACTGACAGAAAACTTGAAAGTGGATCGCCGCTCGTTGAAATAAACTGTTTGCGGAGTTTTCAGAAGATCGTCCAGATAAGGAGCGATCTGTAGGTCGTAAACGCCGGGCGGCAACGAGTTTTTAAACGTGTCGCTTAAATAGAAAGCGTTTGAGGGTGCTGTGACCACATGCGAGTACAACGTTGGATTAAAAGCCCAGTACACGCGGAAAGGCGCCTGCACGATTGGCAACTGCACGATGAATTCAACGCCGGTGGACGTGCGCGGAGCAAAGTTCGATCCGGGTGCGAGCTGAAGCGAGTTGCTGATCGAAACATTTGGAAAGGTAGTTTGCAGCTGGTTGAAGCCATCGGCGTCGAGCTTCAACTGGCTGCGCCGCAGAATTCCGTTCACGCCTCCATCGAAAAACAGGGACATCGAAACGGGTCCGGCAAGCGGAATCCGGTATTCGACGTTTCCAATAATCTGGGTGTCTCCGCCCGGGTAAACGATGGTGTAGCTGAGCAGCGGCACACCGATGGTTCGTGTGACGGGTTGTCCAGTGCCGCTCAATTGATTGGGATCGCTGAAGCTGACGGAGGTATTCGACGTAACCGGGACGAACGCGATGGGTGAAACTGTGCGTATATCGAATCCTCGAATGCTGTCGTCTCCGCCCGTATAGAAGCGGTTGTTAGGCGCAGGCTCGATTCCGCCGTAGCCGGTAACAAAAGCGGTTTGCAAACGAAAACCGAGAACATTGCGGCGATGGATGGGTCGAAAATATTTCGTTTCAAAAATAGTGGAAATGCTACGCGCGTTTCCGCCTATGCCTTCGACGCCGAGAGACAAGAGGAAGCTTTTGCCATGCGTCGGATTCATCGGATTATCGATTGTGTTGTAGGTGATCGATGGAGTGATTTTGCTCGACACAATTCCACGCAGCGCCGAGGGACCGGAAAAATTGCGAAACTGGAGCGTCTCGAAAAGAATCTGCGAAGCGTTCGTGGTGGCGTCGATATTCGTCTTCGAGTAGCCGTAGGTGACGCCAATTCGCGTGAACGAGAATCTCTTGGGCAGAAAACTCGCAAAAACAGTGAAGCCTTTACTGTTCTGCGTATAGTTTTGAGCCGAAGCAGGGTTGATGCTGATCTTCTGATTTTCCAGGATCGAGAGTTCCTGCTGCTGGTCATAACGGTAAACGGAATCAAATACGGTGAACCCTGTGGAAATCGGCCGGTCGAAGATGTAAGGCTCCGTGAACCCGAACATGAAATTCGTCTGCCGGCTCCCTGTTTGCGCAGAAAACGTCAGGGTTTCTCCCAGCCCCAGAAAATTGTTGGTCTGGTAGGTCAAGCCGATAAATCCACCGGCTAGCCCACTGACGCCACCGTTCAACCCGATGGACTGCTTCCCTTTTTCGTGGACTTTCAAGTTGAGGTCCACGGTGCCGTCCTTGACGTTGCGCCGTATTTCGACCGCTTTGTCGGCTTCGAGTCGGTCGAAATAGTCGAGCTGGTTCAGACGGAGAATGCTGATCTCCCACAAGCGCTTGTTGAAGAGCTGGCCTTCGTCGATCAGAAGTTCGCGGCGGATGACTTTGTCGCGGGTAGTGGTGTTCCCCGCGAAATCGATGCGGCGGACGTAATATTGTTTCTGCTCATCAAATTTCAAAGTGATGTTGATGATTTTGTTCGCGTCGTCAACATCGAAATCCGGTTCGGCCGTAAAATCGATGAAGCCATACTCTCCATAGACGCTGGTGTAATCCTTCATTGCTTTGCGCAGCCTGGAGACATTCAGGACGTCGCCTTGTGTCAAAGGGAAAACTTTTTTCAGTGCGTCTACTTTGAGCGACAGGGCTTTGTCCGGATCGGCGCTCACAATCTTCAAGGTCCCCATCTGATATCGCGGACCTTCTTCAATCGGAATCGTGATGTTCACGGCCTTACCATGCGACTTCGCCATCAGGGGAACCGGTACCCCGAATTTGTTGCTTTCCGTGTCGATATTTTCAAGGAGGGGTTCTTTTACCAGGACGCGGAAATAGCCGTTGTCCTGATAGAGACCGCGAACGCCGACTTCGAGATCTTCGTTGAGCTTGTCTCTGTCGAAGGTTTTCGAGAGAACGCCGAGTTCCGTAAAGTACATCGGAATTGCGTACGGCCGGTCGTGGCGCATGGCGCGGATCAGTTTGCGGTCGCTGAAAGCATGATTGCCGGTGAAGTGGATCCTTCCGACTTTGACTTTCGCGCCTTCTTCAACTTTGAAAACCAGAATCACGGCGTTGCTGCTCGCGATGCGTTCGATCTGCGGAGTGACCGTGGCGAATTGCCGCCCGTGTTCACCGAGAAGTTCCTTTAAGACGGTGTCAGCCTTCATGATTTTTGTTGGGTCTAGCTGGCTCTCCACGGTCAGCCCCACTTTTCGTTCCTTAAAGCGATCCAGAATGTCCGACTCCGAGACGGAATGAATCCCGTCGTAACGGATGCGGCGGATGATTGGTCTTTCCTTTAGTTCAAAAATCACAATTTTTCTGCCGGGGCCGCTCGCGGCGTCTTCGACCCGCAAGCGAATGTCTTCAAAAAATCCTGTGTTCCAAAGTCCTTGAAAATCCCGTCGCAGAGTCTCTTCGTTGTACGGGTCGCCCGATCGCACAAACAGGCGCGCTCTCAGCGTGTCGCTGCGGACCCTGCGGTTCCCCAGAAATTCCACACGCTCAATTACGACTCGTGGTTCTTCCGTCGTCTGTCCAGCCGCACCCCTGGCCGCAACAAACGCCAGAAACTGAAAGACGAGCAGCGTTACTCTCCCCAGCGTTCCTCGCCTGCTTGTAGACAATCTCTTTTTGTAGAGGAATTTTTCCGGGGGCATCCGCATTCGTCTGGGACTCTTGACATCCACAGCGACAGTACGGATTTCGGCGTCTGCCAGTCTTAGGAAGCGTTAAGTGCGGGTGAAGCCCTGTTAAGAAACGAGGCGCCGTCTTAACACAGCTTTACAGAGCATGCCGCTCAGCTTGGCTAGGCTACCTTTATTCCTGAACCCGCATCTGAGCCTGCTTACGGAGAGCAAAACGAAGCGCTGGAACCAGGTGTGGACCGCGTCTTAGTCATCGACGATGATCGTGAACTGTGCGAACTGGTGCGCGAGTACCTCGTGCAGGAATGCTTCTACGTCGATCTAATTCACGAGGGGCGGCACGGACTCGAGCAGGCGCTTTCCGGGAAATACGACGTGGTGATCCTGGATGTGATGCTGCCGGGAATGAATGGCCTGCAAGTATTGCAAGCTATCCGTCGGGCATCGCGTGTCGGCGTGCTGATGCTCACCGCTCGCGGCGAAGACGTAGATCGCATCCTCGGTCTGGAGCACGGTGCGGACGATTATCTACCGAAGCCATTTAATCCACGCGAGTTGGTGGCTCGTATTCGCGCTGTGCTGCGGCGATTGCGTCCAGCCGGCGCGACCGATGGACTGTGGAGCCCGGAGCGGCTGGAGTTAGGCGATCTGTACCTGGACCAAGGCTCGCGCACGTGCCGCGTCGGCGGAACAGCAGTTGAACTGACTACTACGGAATTTGATTTGCTTGTCGCGCTGATCAAATCGAGCGGGCGGGTTATTTCCCGGAAAGATCTGGTGCGGGTTGTATTGGACCGGGAATTTTCGCCATTCGATCGAAGCATCGACGTTCATGTCAGCAACCTTCGAAAAAAGCTTGGCGTCACGGCCGAGGGCATCGAACGAATACGCAGCATCCGCAATGTCGGTTATCTCTATACACATCACCCGGGCCACTCGATACTTCACAGCGCCATTGCCCCATGAACCGTCTTTTTTGGAAGATTTTTGTTTGGTTCCTGGTGGCGATGTTTCTGGTCGGTGGCACGCTAGCACTATCTGTCGCCTCCAGCAGAATCGACAGCGCGGATAGCCGCTTCCGCTCAGTCGCGGATCGTGTCGTTCGGCTGGAGGCCGAGCACGCCGCGCGTGTGTTCGAACAAGGCGGCCCTGCGGAACTGCAGAAATATCTCGCCGAGATGAGCGACACTTCACCGGCACGCCCGGGATTGTTCAATTCTGAGGGCCGGAATGTGCTTGGCCAGGAATCCACGCCCGTTCTGATGCCACTGATCTTCCGCGCTTCTCGAACCTATGAAACTCAATTTGAAACCGACCATGAGACGCGAGTGCTCGCGCAACGAACGTATGGGCCGAGCGGAAAATCCTACGTCTTCTACACTGAGATTGCCCCTCTGCCTTTCGGACCTTTCCATCCCGGGCTTAGAGAACTGTTGATCAGGCTCGCGGCGATTGTCATTGTGGGGATTTTAGTGTGCCTCTGGTTGGCGCATTACATCACGTCGCCCGTATTGCGGCTTCAGCATGCCGTGCGTGAAATTGCGGCAGGCAAACTCAGCGCCAGAGTAGGAGCGACACTTGGACGGCGGCGCGATGAAATCGCCGCGCTGGGGCACGATCTCGATCACATGGCGGAGCACCTCGAGACCTTGATGAATGTACAACGAAGACTGCTGCAGGCCATTTCGCATGAGCTGCGTTCACCCCTAGCCAGAATGAATGTCGCGCTCGGATTGGGCAGGCAGCGAAGTGGAGAGGAGCTACAAAGCTCTTGGGACCGAATTCAAAAAGAGGCGGACCGGATCAACGAGATGATCGCGCAGATACTCACACTGGCGCGATTGGAAAGTGAAAGCGACATCGCAGCGCGCCACACGATAGAGCTGTCGCTGCTGTTACAGGAAATTGTCTCGGACGCGGATTTTGAGGCACGAAGCATGCAATGCTCGGTCATTGTTGTGCTCTCCGAGCCGCTGCTGGTAAGAGCCAACCCCAGTCTTCTGCGCAGCGCGATCGAAAACGTTCTCAGAAATGCAATCCGTTATACCGAGCGCGGCTCGCAGGTTGAAGTGAGTCTGCTCGCAGACAGCATCAACGGACAGACGATTGCCATTATTCATGTCGCGGACCATGGACCGGGCGTGCCAGAGCCGGATCTTGTAAATGTATTCCGTCCCTTCTACCG
>Ga0137384_10002125_pt1 | contig 15675 bp, 16 predicted proteins | sample SagtaG_2_FD_104922 | JGI IMG/M metagenome (GOLD analysis project Ga0137384, IMG submission 104922) | Vadose zone soil microbial communities from Sagehorn Ranch, Mendocino, California, USA - Sage2_R_60_16 metaG | ecosystem: Environmental > Terrestrial > Soil > Vadose zone | place: USA... | reverse complement strand
GTGTTTCTGTGGGTTGTAGGCACTTAGGACGGGTCGGAAGTTGATCAAGTTCTACGCGGACTTCGATGGCATGGGAGCGCTATCGCGGAGGTTCGCCCATATGACGTATCTGCTGTCTATGACGGCGGCGCCAGCCTCCCCTGCATCTGCGGCCGGCCTTATCAACCTCTTCGGTCCGTTTCGCAATGGCAGGGCATCCGCCGTGATCGCTCAGCGCCTGCTCGGCGCCCGCAGCTCGTGGTCGAGCCGGCGTGCCTCGGCAATGGCGAGCGGCCGTAGCGGTGAGGCCTGTGGCAGAGTCCGGGCCTGGCGCTGCCACATCTCCAGGTCATCGGCGCCCCATCGTGACCTCGTCCAGGCGACCATCAGGTCCGGCTCGGCTAAGGCGAGGACGGCCGCCCGCATCTGCCGCTCGATACTCTCGCGCCGCTGCACCACGCCGGGCGCGTCGGACTGGGGTAGCAACGGGCCGCGGTAGGCGCGCATCGCCTCCCGGACCCGCCCTGCTGCAATCAGCGCGGGCACGGCCTGCCAGTCGCACTCGGCCGGGATTCGCAGCCGGTATGGCCGGGAGTCAAGGACGTCCGCGCCGAGTTGGGCCCGCAGCCGGGCCATCTCTACGCGCAGTGTCGAGGTCTGCACATCGTCGCGGTAGAGCTCGATCGCCAGCTGATCGCCGGTCATGCCGTCGGGGTGATCGAAGAGGATGACCACGATCTCGCTGTGCCGCGGGCTGAGGACGATTGTCCGATCGTTCACGCGCACCTGGCAGTCGGGCCGACCGAGGCCCGCTACGTGCAGCGTGCTGACCGGCGTCGGTGACCAGAGCTCGAGCCGCTGCCGGCCACGCCCGACCGCGACCAGCCGGGCGAGCTCCGCCTCGGCCATGCGGGCCGCCGCGCGCACCATTCCCATCGTCATGGGCGACGCCACGTCGTCGTTGCCCGTGACATCGACGATCCCGATGACGGCCTGCGTCTCGGGATCATGAATTGGCGCGGCCGCGCACGACCATCGCTGAACTGGACGGGTGAAGTGCTCGGCCGCATGGATCTGCACGGGTGCATCCAGGCGCAGGGCGGTGCCCGGTGCGTTGGTACCGGCGCGTGCCTCATCCCACGCGGCGCCGGCTACGAAGTTGATCCGCTCGGCGCGGCGCAGTCCGTCAGGCCGGCCGCATACCCACAACAGGTTGCCGGAGGTGTCACCGATCGCCATCAGGCTGTCGCATTCCTCAGCAGTCCGCCCGAGCACGTCGTACAGCAACGGGAACACCGATGAGAGCGGATGCGCCTCGCGATACTCCACCAAGTCCGAGTCGGCCAGAGCGATCGGCGCGAGGCAGGCATCCGCGTCGACCCCGGCCGCGGCCGAGCGCAGCCACGAATCGGCGACCAGCGCCCGGACACCGGTCGGCGCCGAACCAACGCCCAGCAACTCGGCATGCGCGTCGTGCAACGACTTCGCATGGCCGTCGACGGTGGCGGTCCGACGCAAGTTGTCCACGTTCGCTCCCAGAACTCAGGGGTTCGTCGGACAGGCCCGAATGCGCCTCGCTGCCCATTCGGAGGCCCCGGTCAAGCGCCCCGAGTTTGTTCGCATCCTGCCCGGTGGCGCCACGGCCCGCGCAGTGCTCAAGCTCCCAGATCAGCCGGGCCTAAGGTCCCGCATCCGAACGGGCGAGCTCGCCCGGATAACCGCATACGGCTTGCAACGTCCTTGCAACGTCGCGGTTCCTAGTGTCTCGCCATCCCGCCGCACCGGCGTGGACCCCGACACAGGAGGCCGTCGATGCCGGGACAACTGCCTTCCCTCGAACAACATCTCGACCAGCTGCTCGCCGTCGAGCGGTTCGAGCCGCCGGCCCGCTTCGTCGCAGATACCCAGGTCGGAGACGCGGACGTCCACGCACAGGCCGCCGACGCTCCGGCGTGGTGGGCCGAGCAGGCTCGGCAGCGGCTGGACTGGGACACCACGTTCAGCACGGTGCTCGACGACAGCAACCCGCCGTTCTTCACATGGTTCGCCGACGGCACGCTCAACGCCTCGTACAACTGCCTGGACCGGCACGTCAACGCCGGACGTGGCGACCGGGTCGCCTTCCACTGGCACGGTGAGGAAGGCGAGCAGCGGACGCTGACGTACAGCGCGCTGCTCGCCGACGTCCAGCGACTGGCCAACGCTCTACTCGCGCGCGGTGTGCGCAAGGGCGATGTGGTCGGGATCTATCTGCCGATGATTCCGGAGGCAGTCGTGGCGATGCTGGCGTGCGCCCGGATCGGCGCGCCGCACACCGTGGTTTTCGGCGGGTTCGCGCCGTCGTCCGTCCGCGAACGGCTCGAGGTTTCGCACGCCAAGGCGCTGATCACCGTCGACGGCGCTCGCCGCAAGGGCAAGACCACGGCGATCAAGCAGGCCCTGGACGACGTGATCGCCGACCTGGGCAGCCTCGAGACGGTCGTCGTGGTGGGGGCGGCCGGAACCGCCTGCTCGATGCGGGCCGGACGCGACGTCTGGTACGACGAAGTGCTCGCGGCCGCCGATCCGACCTGCCCGGCCGAGCCGATGGAGGCCGAGCACCCACTGTTCCTGCTGTACTCGTCCGGCTCCACAGCCAAGCCGAAGGGCATCGTCCACACGACCGGCGGCTACCTCACCGGCGTGAGCACCACGCACGCGATGGTCTTCGACCTCGCCCCTGATCGTGACGTGTTCTGGTGCACCGCGGACATCGGCTGGATCACCGGCCACTCCTACGTCGTCTACGGCCCGCTAACCAACGGATGCACGTCGGTCATGTTCGAGGGTGCACCTGACTACCCGGATCGGGACGTGTGGTGGGACATCATCGAGCGCTACGGCGTGACGATCCTCTACACCGCGCCGACGGCGATCCGGGCCTGCATGAAGTGGGGGCCGGAGTACCCGGGCAAGCACGATCTGTCCTCGCTACGGCTGCTCGGCTCGGTGGGCGAACCCATCAACCCGAAGGCGTGGTTGTGGTACCACACCGTCATCGGCGGCGGACGCTGCCCGATCGTAGACACGTGGTGGCAGACCGAGACCGGCGCGATCATGATCTCCGCGCTGCCGGCGCTCACCCCGACCAAGCCTGGCTCAGCCACCCGACCGCTGCCCGGCGTGTCGGCCACCTTGCTCGACATGGACGGCAACGAGATCGAGGTGGGCACCGGGCTGCTGGTGCTGACCGAGCCGTGGCCGAGCATGCTGCGCACGCTGCACGAAGATCCCGAGCGGTACCTGCAGACCTACTTCGGCCGGTACGGACCGCGCACCTACGTCGTCGGTGATTCGGCGCGCCGGGACGAGGACGGCTATCTCTGGATCATCGGGCGGATCGACGACGTCATCAACGTCTCCGGCCACCGGCTGTCGACCGCCGAGGTCGAGTCCGCGCTGGTGTCACACCAGGCCGTCGCCGAGGCAGCCGTCGTCGGCGCCCATGACGAGCTGACCGGGCAGGCCATGGTTGCCTTCGTGACCGTACGCGCCGGCGTCGACGCGAACGCCGCGCTTGAGGCGGAGCTGCGCGAGCATGTCGCCGAACGCATCGGCAAGCTCGCCCGCCCCAAGAAGATCACCTTCGCCCACGACCTGCCCAAGACGCGGTCCGGCAAGATCATGCGCCGCTTGCTGCGAGACGTCTCCGACGGCCGCGAGCTCGGCGACGTCACAACGCTCGCCGATCCGTCGGTCGTCACGGCACTGCAGGCGCAGTTCGCGGCTGCGGATGCCGGGAAACAACCCGCAAAAGCCCAGATGGAGCGCACATGACGTCCGCCGAGCAACGAGCGCATACCGGCTATGCCGACGCCGGGGACGTCCGCGACCGGGTCGCCCTCGTCACCGGCGGCACGAGCGGCATCGGAGCCGCGATCTCCCGCCGGCTCGCTCAGCAGGGCGCGCACATCGCGGCTGGCTACTGGGGTTTCGATGACCGCGCGCAGGAGTACCTGGTCGCAATGAAGGCAGACTTCCCCGACCGCCAGGTCACCCTGCACGAGGGCAACGTCGCCATCGCCGACGACTGCCGACGGGTCGTCCGCGAAGTCGTCGACCAGCACGGCCGCATCGACATCCTCGTCAACAACGCCGGGATCACGATCGACCGCACCGTCGCCAAGATGACCGACGACGACTGGCAGTCGGTCCTCGACGTCAACCTGTCCGGCGCGTTCTACCTGTCTCAGGCAGCGATGCGGCACATGCTCGAACGTGGCACCGGCCGGATCATCAGCATCTCCTCGGTGATCGGCGAGACCGGCAACATCGGCCAGGCCAACTACGCCGCGTCGAAGTCGGGCCTGTTCGGGCTGACCAAGTCGCTCGCTAAGGAGGCGGCCTTCCAGCTCAAGCGGGCCGGCCTGCTGGGTGACGGAATCGGGCTGACCGTGAACGCCGTGGCGCCGGGCTTCATCGCGACCGACATGCTGGCCACCGTCCCGGAGAAGGTGCTCGACGGCATCCGGGCGCAGGTGCCGCTGGGCCGGCTCGGCCGTCCGGACGACATCGCACGGACGGTCTGCTTCCTCGCCGCCGACGAAAGTGCGTACGTCACCGGCCAGATCTGGGCCGTCAACGGCGGCCTGGACATGTGAGGGCGACGTCATGACTGAGCAAAGAGAGGTCGTGGTGCTGTCCGGCGTGCGGACGGCGATCGGCAAGTACGGCGGCGGGCTGAAGGACGTGCCACCGTGCGACCTGGCCGCCACCGTGGTCAGGGAGGTCGTCGCCCGGTCAGGTCTAGAGCCGGTTGACGTGGGGCACGCGGTGTTCGGCAACGTCATCCACACCGAGGTCCGCGACATGTACTTGGCCCGCGTCGCGGCCGTCAACGGCGGACTGCCGGTCGAGACGCCGGCGTTCAACGTCAACCGGCTGTGCGGCAGCGGATTGCAGGCGATCGTGTCCGCGGCGCAGGCCATCAAACTCGGCGACGCGGACGCTGCCGTCGCCGGCGGTGCGGAGTCGATGAGCCGCGCCCAGTACTGGCTACCGAGCATGCGCTGGGGACAGCGGATGGGCGACGGCGGCACGGTCGATGCAATGGTCGGTGCGCTCACCGACCCGTTCGACAGCTGTCACATGGGCGTCACCGCGGAGAACGTCGCGTCTGACTACGAGGTGTCGCGCGCCGACCAGGACGCGCTCGCCGTGGAGAGCCACCGCCGAGCCGCTGCCGCCATCGAGGCCGGCTATTTCGACGAGCAGATCGTGCCGGTCGAGGTCGCGACCCGGAAGGGCGTTGTGCAGTTCGCAGCCGACGAGCACGTCCGCCCTGGCGTCACGATCGCGGACCTGGCGAGGTTGCGGCCGGCCTTCGCCGACGGTGGCACGGTCACAGCTGGTAACGCGTCCGGGGTGAACGACGCCGCGGCCGCGGTGATGCTCGCCGATGCGGGCTTCGCCGACTCGCGCGGGCTGCGACCGATCGGACGCTTGGTGGCGTACAGCCACGCCGGCGTGCAACCACGGATCATGGGCATGGGGCCCGTGCCCGCCGTCCGCGCGGCGCTGGACCGGGCCGGCCTGAAGATCGACGAGATCGATCTGTTCGAGGTGAACGAGGCGTTCGCGGCGCAGGCGCTGGCTGTCGTGCGCGAGCTCGACCTTCCCGCCGAGCGGACGAACCCCAACGGCAGTGGTGTCTCGCTCGGCCACCCGGTCGGCGCCACGGGGGCGATCCTCACCGTCAAGGCGCTCTACGAGCTGCGGCGCACCGGGGGCAAGTACGCACTCGTCACCATGTGCATCGGTGGCGGCCAGGGCATCGCCGCGATCTTCGAGCGGATGTAGAGCCATGGACATCGTGCTGATGGGTTCGCCCGGAGTGGGGAAAGGGACGCAGGGTGTTGTGCTCGCCGAGCACGCCGGCCTCACCCACGTGGCGAGCGGCGATCTGTTCCGGGCACATATCCGCGACGAGACGGAACTGGGCCTGCTGGCCAAGACATTCGTCGAACGCGGCGAGCTGGTCCCGGACCGGATCGTCACCGACATGGTCCTCGACCGAGTGCTCGCGCGCGGCGGCACCGTGCTCGACGGATTCCCGCGCACATTGCACCAGGCGCAAGACCTGCCCGGCCGGCTGTCGGCAGCCGGCCGTCGAATCGACGCGGCTGTGCTTCTCACGGCGCCGCGGCAGACCCTGCTGCGCCGGATCGTCGGACGGCAGACCTGCCGCATCTGCCAGACCGCATTCAACGTCTTCTACCAACCTCCCCGGCAGGAGGCGCTCTGCGACCTGTGCGGGGGTGCCCTGCATACCCGCACGGACGACAACATGGAGACGGCGCGGCACCGGCTCGACGTGTACGAGCAGCAGACCCGGCCGATCGCCGAGTACTACCGGACCGAGGGTCTGCTGCTTGAGGTCGACGGCCTGGGCGATCCGGACGTGGTGTTCAGCCGGTTGGTGGACGCACTCGACCTGCTTTCAGTTCTCGACCCCGGGGGTGTGCGATGACTACGCCGGAACTGGTCGGCGACCGAACCATCACCATCCGCCGGTTGCGTGAGGATGACCTGGACGCGCTGCTGGCTTTCGGCGCTGAGCTCGCCAAGGACGATTGGCTCTATCTCGACGTAGAGCTGCAGACTCCGGCCACGATCACCCGGCTGGTCAACGCGGTCGAGGCCGGCAACTGGCGGCAGGTCGTCGCGGTCGACGGTGCGACGATCGTGGGCTACGCCAACGTCCGGCAGTTGCCCGGGTGGAAGAAGCATGTCGGTGACATCGCATTGGTCGTGCGCGAGGACTACCGCCACCGGGGGGTCGGCGCGGCGCTGGCTCATACCGTGATCGATGCGGCCGCCGAACTCGCGGTGAGCAAGCTGATCCTGGAGATCGTCGAGGAGCAACTAGCCGGACGGCTGATCTTCAAGCGGCTCGGGTTCCGGCTGGAGGGCCTGCTCGAAGACCACGCAGTCGACTACCTGGGCAACGCCCGCAACCTGGTGCTGCTCAGTTACCAGGTTCCGCCGGCGGCAGGAGCGTCCGATGAGTCTTGACACGCTCGCCGGCCCGGTAACCGGACGAGTCGAACCGGCCACGCTCACCCGGCGTGAGCTGCGTGGCCTCGTCGAGCACAGCTTGGGACACAGCAGCTGGCACCAGGTCACCCAGGCTGACGTCGACAGATTCGCGATCGCCACTGGCGACTATCAGTGGATCCACACCGATCCGGATCGCGCGAGACGTGGCCCGTTCGGCACGGCCATTGCACATGGCTACCTGACGTTGTCGCTGGCGACCACGCTGATCTCCGAAGTGCTCGAGGTGACTGACGCAGCGCTCGTCGTGAACTACGGCCTCGACCGCGTGCGCTTCCCGGCGCCCTTGCCGGTCGATGCGCTGGTACGCGCCGAGATCTGCTGCCGGCAGGTCCGCGAAGTGCCCGGCGGGATCGAGCTCGTCCTGCGCCTGACCTACCAGGTTCGCGACCAGCACAAGCCGTGCTGCGTGGCCGATGTCGTCTACCGCTACTACGACGCACATGGGCCGCTCGTTCGCGACTCGACGGGACGGTGATCCGGTGAGCGCGCTCGATGGCGCGGACCCCGCGGACTTCGGCAAGTCTCTTCTGACGACGTTGAGCCGGGCCGCGGCGCGTCCTGCCGAGGTCGGCGCTGCGGCGCTGCAGTTCGGAGTCAATCTGGCGACGGTCGGACCTGTTGCCGTTCGGCGCTGGCTGGGATCGCAGGCCGCCGCTCCGGTTCCGATCGATCCGAAGGACCGGCGCTTCGCCGACCCCGCGTGGGAGGACAACCCCGCGTACTTTGCGCTACGCCAGACCTACCTTGCGGCCAAGTTGCTCGGTGACGAGATTCTCGCGGCCGGCCGGGGTGACCGGCGGACCGACGAGAAGGCCCAACTCGCGGCCGACTTCATCTTCGACGCCCTCGCCCCGACGAACTTCCTGTCCACCAACCCGGCCGCGATCAAGCGCGCCCTCGAGACCGCGGGCGGGAGTCTGGCCGCCGGTGGCCGCAACTTCCTCGACGACTTGGTGCACAACGGTGGACGTCCCCGCCAGGTCGATCGCCGACCGTTCGAGCTGGGCCGCAACCTGGCGGCGACGCCAGGCAAGGTCGTGTTCCGCAACGAGCTGATGGAACTGATCCAGTACGCGCCGCAGACCGCGGAGGTGCACGCGGTCCCGCTGCTGGCCAGCCCGCCGTGGATCAACAAGTACTACGTCATGGATCTCGCTCCAGGCCGCAGCTTCGTCGAGTGGGCGGTACAGCACGGCCGGACCGTGTTCGCGATCAGCTACCGCAACCCGGACGCCACGATGAAGGACGTCGCGCTGGACGACTACCTGATCCACGGCCCCGGTGCCGCGCTCGACGTGATCGAGGAGATCACCGGCGCCAGCAAGATCGACATTGCCGGGCTCTGCCTGGGCGGCGCGCTGACCGCCATGACCGCGGCCTACCTCGCTGCGACCGGCGACGACCGAGTCGGCTCGTTGACACTGCTCAACTCGCTTCTCGATTACAGCGAACCGGGTGTGCTGGGCGCGTTCACCGACGAGCAGACCGTGTCACGACTGGAAGACCAGATGGCCGGCACCGGCTTCCTGGACGGCGCCAAGATGGCCGCCACATTCGATGTGCTGCGTCCGAACGACCTCATCTTCGGCTTCGTAGTCTCGAACTGGCTGCTCGGGCAGAGGCCGCCGGCGTTCGACATCCTCGCCTGGAACGCCGACAGCACGCGCATGCCCGCGGCGATGCACTCGTTCTACCTTCGCTCGCTGTACGTCAAGAACCAGCTCGCCCGGGGCGAACTGTCGCTGGCCGGGCAGCGGCTCTCGCTGCCCGACATCAAGTGCGACACCTACGTCGTCGGGGCGATCAACGACCACATCGTGCCCTGGCAGGCGTCCTACCGGGCGACGCAGCTGCTCGGCGGCGACGTTCGATACGTGCTGTCCAGCGGCGGACACATCGCGGGCATCGTGAACCCGCCTAACCCGAAGGCCTGGTACCAGGTGGCGGATGAGAACCCGCCGGGCGCAGCAGCGTGGCGCACGTCGAGCAAGAAGCGCAGCGGCTCATGGTGGGAGGACTGGGCGGCATGGGCGAGTGCGCACGGTGGCCCGCTGGGCCCACCGCCGCCGATGGGCAGCGAGCGTCATCCGGTGTCCGGCGAGGCCCCGGGCGACTACGTCCGGGGATGAGAGTCTTCGCACACTCGATCTGCTTGATATACCTAGCAGTCGCTAGATAAAGTGATCGCAACGAGACCAAGTGGAGGAGACATGACAACCACCAAGACCAAGACCGCCGCACAGGACGTGCAGGACGAGATCCTGCAGACCGCGCGCCAAGGCCAGGATGCCGTCGTCGATGCGGTCAAGGCGTGGGCGGACGCCGTCAAGGCGATCATCCCGCCGTTGCCGGCGACCCCGGAGTTCGCGGCGAAGCTGCCCAAGCCCGAGGAGTTGGTGGCGAACGCGTACGACTTCGCCGAGCAGTTGCTGGCCACGCAGCGGCAGTACGCCGAGAAGCTGCTCGCCGCAGCCGCACCCGTCCTGCCGACGACCAAGTAGCAACGCACGCGGCGCACCGACTCGTTCGGTGCGCCGCACTATCCTGACAAGCGCCAATCGAAATTGGGACGGTCATGCCAGATCCGTGGACCGCGCAGCGAGAGGCGCTGGGCGCGTTCATCCGCAGCCAACGTCAGCTCGCCAACCTGTCGTTGCGACAACTTGCGGAGTTGACCAGCGTCTCGAATCCCTACCTGAGCCAGGTCGAACGCGGCCACCATCAACCTTCGGTTCGGGTTCTCAAGCTGATCGCGGACGCCCTCGACCTGTCGACCGAAACGCTGCTGTCGTACGCGGGTCTGGCCACCGCCGATGACTCCGACGAGTCGGCTCCGTCGGTGGAGGCCGCGATCCGTGCGGACGACAGGCTGTCCGATGAACAGAAGACCGCGTTGATTGCGGTGTTCCACAGCATGATCCAGCCCGCGTAGACGTCAGCTTTGAATGCCGACCAGGCCCATGACGCCGGATCGCCAGTCCTCGTATGCTCTGCCCGACTCGGGTGTTTCCGTCGGGTGGCTCAGCTCGGCGTCCGGGTCCTTGCTGCCGGATAGCGCGTAGTCGACGACCTCACGGTCGGTACGAGCCGCGCTGACGATGCGCACCCGAGCACGATCCGGGGCCAGATCGGCCCGTTCGACCGAGCCGGTGACCAGAGCTCGTTTCGTCATCGCGTATCCCTCGAAAGCACGTCCGGCCATTCGGTCGGTCCCAGCCAAGCATGGCGGTGGCGAGGCCGAAAGGGCCCTTGGTCATCGGCGTTGCTCGCGCCCGCGGGACTGCAACGTCGTTGCAACGTCCCAGCTCCTAGCGTCGCGCCATCACCCGCTGTCGGAGCGGGTTTCCGCAGCAGCGCAAGGAGGAAACGATGACGGTCTATCCCGCTCCGGGGTCTGCCGGCAGCCCGGTCACGGTCGAGTCGCGGTACGGCAATTACATCGGCGGCGAATGGGTGCCACCTGCGAAGGGTGAGTATTTCGGCAACCCGTCGCCGATCACGGGTGCCGTGTTCACGGAGATTCCGCGCAGCACCGCCGAAGACATCGAGATGGCCCTCGATGCCGCGCACGGCGCCAAGCATGCCTGGGGCCGGACGTCGGTCGCCGACCGCGCGAACGTCCTGAACAAGATCGCCGACCGGATCGAGGCGAACCTCGAAACGCTCGCCGTCGCCGAGACCTGGGACAACGGCAAGCCGATCCGCGAGTCGAGCCTGGTCGATCTGCCGCTGGCGGTCGACCACTTCCGCTACTTCGCCGGCGCCATCCGCGCCCAGGAGGGTTCGATCGGCGAGATCGACCACGACACGGTCGCCTATCACCTGCACGAGCCGCTCGGTGTGGTCGGGCAGATCATCCCCTGGAACTTCCCGATCCTGATGGCGGTATGGAAGCTCGCGCCCGCATTGGCCGCCGGTAACTGCGTCGTCCTCAAGCCGGCTGAGCAGACCCCGTGGTCGATCCTCAAGCTCATGGAGATCGTCGGCGACCTGCTGCCTGCCGGCGTACTGAACATCGTCAACGGCTTCGGCGTCGAGGCCGGCAAACCGCCCGCCTCGTCCTCGCGGATCGCGAAGATCGCGTTCACCGGTGAGACGACGACTGGCCGGCTGATCATGCAGTACGCGTCGCAGAACCTCATCCCGGTGACGCTCGAACTCGGCGGCAAGAGCCCGAACATCTTCTTCGAAGACGTCGCTACGGCCGACGACTCCTTCTACGACAAGGCGCTCGAAGGCTTCGCGATGTTCGCCGTCAACCAGGGCGAGGTCTGCACGTGCCCGTCGCGGGCGCTGATCCAGTCCTCGATCTACGACCAATTCCTCGGTGACGCGGTCGAGCGGACCAAGAAGATCAAGCAGGGCAACCCGCTCGACACCGAGACGATGATCGGCGCGCAGGCCTCCAACGACCAGCTCGAGAAGATCCTGTCCTACATCGAGATCGGCAAGGCCGAGGGCGCACGCGTGCTCACCGGCGGCAAGCGCGCCGACCTCGGCGGTGAGCTATCCGGCGGCTACTACGTCGAGCCCACCGTCTTCGAGGGGGACAACTCGATGCGGATCTTCCAGGAGGAGATCTTCGGCCCGGTCGTGGCCGTGACACGCTTCGGCGACGACGACGACGGTCTCAAGATCGCCAACGACACGCTGTACGGGCTGGGCGCCGGCGTCTGGACACGCGACTCGAACCGTGCCTACCGAGCGGGCCGCGAGATCCAGGCCGGCCGTGTCTGGACGAACTGCTACCACGCCTACCCGGCCCACGCCGCGTTCGGCGGTTACAAGCAGTCCGGCATCGGTCGTGAGACGCACAAGATGATGCTCGACCACTACCAGCAGACGAAGAACCTGCTGGTCAGCTACTCACCGAACGCCCTCGGTTTCTTCTAGACGATGGACGCAGCTCGGGTCGGCGTCACCGGTAAGGCGGCGGAACTGCTCCGCCGCCTCACCGAGCAGCACGGATCGTTGATGTTCCACCAGTCCGGTGGGTGCTGTGACGGCTCCTCGCCGATGTGCTTCCCCGACGGGGAGTTCATCACCAGCGACGCGGACATCTACCTCGGCGACCTCGACATCGGCCTCGATCGCGCCGTCCCGGTCTGGATGTCTGCCAGCCAGTTCGCGTACTGGAAGCACACGCACCTGACGATCGACGTCGTCCCCGGCCGCGGCAGCGGTTTCTCCGTCGAAGCCCCGCACGGCGTCCGCTTCCTGATCAGATCACGCCTGCTGACCGACGAAGAGTCCATCGCGCTCGGACAGGCGTAACTACCGAACTTGGAGCTCCCCATGAAAGCTGCAGTCGTCACATCGTTCACCAAGGCGCTGGAAGTCCGGGATCTGCCGGTGCCGCAACCCGGGCCGGGCCAGGTCCTGGTCCGCATCGAAGCGAGCGGGCTGTGTCACACCGACATCCACGCCGCGCACGGGGACTGGCCGGTGAAGCCGACTCCTCCGTTCATCCCCGGCCACGAAGGCGTCGGCGTGATCACCCAGGTCGGTGCCGGTGTGCCGGATTCCCGCCTGGGGCAACGCGTCGCGATCGCGTGGCTGGGCTCCGCGTGCGGGCACTGCGAGTTCTGCCTATCCGGTCGGGAGACGCTGTGCGAGAGCCAGCACAACAGCGGCTATTCAGTCGACGGGGCATACGCCGAGTACGCGCTCGCGTCCGCTGACTATGTCGTGCCCGTGCCCGACGGCGTGTCGTCCTTCGATGCCGCGCCGCTCACCTGTGCCGGCGTGACGACCTACAAGGCGGTGAAGGTCTCCGGTGCGCGATCCTCGGATCTCGTCGCCGTGTTCGGCATCGGTGGCCTCGGCCATCTCGCGGTGCAGTACGCGCGCATCGCCGGTGCGAGCGTCGTCGCCATCGACATCGAGGACGACAAGCTTCGCCTGGCGCGCGAGCTCGGTGCCGCGCACACGGTGAACGCGCGCACCGGCGACCCCGTCGCTGACATCCAGGCCCTCGGTGGCGCGGACGCCGCGATCTGCCTCGCCGTCTCACCGCAGGCCATGCGCCAGGCTTTCGACTCGCTCAAGCGCGGCGGCCGCCTGGTTCTCGTCGCACTGCCACGTGACAACGAGCTTGCGCTGCCCATCTTCCAGACAGTGCTCAAGGGCATCTCGGTGATCGGCTCGATCGTCGGTACCCGCCTCGACCTTGCCGAGGTGTTCGAACTGCACGCCGCCGGCCGCACAAAGGTGATCGCAGCGGGCCGCAAACTCGACGACGTCAACGCCTGCTTCGACGAGGTCCTCACCGGCCACGTCCCTGCCAGGCTCGTCTTCGAGTTCTAAGTTGCGGACGGATGCGACAGTACCGCGCCCGCCAGCCCTCGGTACCAAAATCGGCATCGGCATCGGCATCGTCTCTGTCGGTGATAAATCGAACCCGAGCATGACCCGGTCGTTCAGGGCCAGATTTCGCTCGCTTGGTAGGCGGGACCGGCTAAGACGCGGCACCACGGGAAGCATCGATGACTGTCCACAGTGGACGGTCTGTCATCGGCCGTGTCATCGAACTGCTGCCGTTCACGGCCAGGGGTGCCAAGGGTGACAACGCCAAGGTCAGCAGTGCGGGCTCTGACAGCTGAGTTGGTGTGGGTCACCCGTCTTGTAATCGGGCGGTTCGCGGTTCGAGTCCGGGCGTCGGCTCCAATCATTCCGGGGGTTGTAGCGGTGTGCTGATCAACTAATTGGCATAGCGACCGCAGCGGGACGTTCAACGGAAGCTGTCCGCGAGGTCGAGCGCGGCCTGCCGCGTGAAGTCGCCTTCGAGGCGGTACGTTCCCTTGCTGTCGCTCCAGATCAGAGTGTTTGCGCTGGCTCGCGGGGCGACCTCATGCACGACGTCCAGTCCGTGATTCGTCCTGCTGTGGTCGAGGTTGATGATCTCTTGCGGGCCCTCGATGAATACGCCGGGCCGGCCATGGACCCGGACTGATGTCGTCGTCGCACCGGTGTGCAGCAGCTTCTCGAGTACGGGGTCGCCGGCGTCGAAGATCTCGGTCACGATGAGTGCGTAGTCGGTGTCGGGGGTGGGTTTCAGGGTCGAGGCCCTGCGGTAGGCCAGGGTTACGACCAGAGCCGCGCCGTCGCGCCGTAGGAAGGTACGGTCCGGCGGTTGCCGGTTCGCGGGCAGTGCGATGCGGTTCGTCGCCGCGCGCTGAGCCTGTTGCAGCGTGACCTGGGGTCCAGCGGCCAGAGGTGCTGGTGTGACCGGGGCTGTGCTGGCCCGGCTGGGTGCGGTGCGGATCTCGATTCCTTTGAAACCGAGCCATGACGCCAGCGCGTGGCGGGTGCTGGGCACCGCGACCGTCACCACCGCCGCGATCAGAACGAGAGCGGCCGCGACGGCGAATCGGCGCATTCGATGGGATGCAGCAATCCAGCCCCGGCTGATCCATGACCTGGATCGGGAGCGGTTGGCCTCATCAGCGAGCTGTCGAATGACGCGCCCGGCATAGTCCGGCGGTGGTGGGACTTCGATCGTCGGGGCGAGTGCGCGAAGGGCTTCCTCGAGATCGTTCCGTGAGCGGCGGTCGTTGGTCATCGCTCGCCCCCATCCGGTGCGCCACCGTTAGCGAGGGCGGCGCGCAATCCGTCGAGCGCCCTGGACAGCCGCGACTTCACCGTGCCGATCGGCCAACCGAGCACCTGAGCGGTCTCGGCCTCGGAGAGCTCGAGCAGGTAGCGGCAGGTGACGACTAGCCGCGCATTCGTCGGCAGCGCGTTGACGACCTCGACCAGGCTCCGCCTCTCGTTGGCGTTGAGAACGGCCGACTCCGCGGACGGGACGATGCGCAATGGGCCGACTGCGCGGTCCCCGGCCAGGCGTTCGCGCAGCCGCGGCTGCCGGCCGGACGAGCGGGCTTTGTTGCGAGCGGCGTTCGCGACGATCGCGAGCAGCCACGGCTTGATCGGCGACTCCTGGCGAAACCGCCCCAGTGCGTAGAACGCTCGCACGAATGCCTCCTGCACGGCGTCCTCGGCGTCCGCCGGCCCGGCGATCAACGACGCCGTGCGGTGCGCGACCCCGGTGTAGCGCCGCACCAGCTCGGCATAGGCCTGCTGGTCGCCGCGACTCGCGCGCTCGACCAGGGCGCCGTCGCTGATCGCCGCACCCGACGGCGCGGGATCGCCGGCTACCTGCATGCGACCGGGTGGCGAGTCGAAGCAGTCTCCCCGATGACGGACGGGGCGGCGCTCACGGCCGTCAGTGTCGCACCGCGGCGCAGCGTCGCATACCGCCTGCTGAAGGCCCCGGCGCGATGCCTGACCCGACGCATCGGTCGAGGCTGTGGGCAGGTCGGTACTCGTCGTCTCCTCGTTTGCTGGTGCACCACAACTAGTACCCGCCCGCCGCGCGCTTGGTTCCAGCCAGCCCAGCTGAGCCTGCTGGCCACGCGGGAACCTCCCGGGGTCCTGCCGGTTATCGACGTCGTGGGGGTCATGGTCGCGCCGCGGGCAGCTACGGCGGTGCCTGCAGTTGGGTCGCGCTGGATCGCGCGTCCGCGCGACCTCGCGGCGCTCGCAATCATCGGCGCTGTCCTGCTCGTCGGCACCTGGTGGCGTGGTGCCGCGCCGGCG
>Ga0137384_10002122_pt1 | contig 15685 bp, 6 predicted proteins | sample SagtaG_2_FD_104922 | JGI IMG/M metagenome (GOLD analysis project Ga0137384, IMG submission 104922) | Vadose zone soil microbial communities from Sagehorn Ranch, Mendocino, California, USA - Sage2_R_60_16 metaG | ecosystem: Environmental > Terrestrial > Soil > Vadose zone | place: USA: California... | reverse complement strand
GGACGGGGTGCTAGCGGAGGTCCGGGCGGGGCGCAGCCGGGTGCTGGTGGTGCGGGGCGAGCCGGGCATCGGCCAGGACGCGGTGCTGGGTTACGCGGCCGAGACGGCACCAGATTTCCGGCTGGCCCGCGCGGAGGGTGTCGAGTCGGAGATGGAGCTGCCGTTCGCGGCGCTGCACCAGCTGTGCGGCCGGATGCTGGGCCGGCTCGGCCGGCTGCCCGGCCCGCAGCGCGACGCCCTCGGCGTGGCGTTCGGCCTGCGCGCCGGCAGCGCGCCGGATCGTTTCCTGGTCGGCCTGGCGGTGCTGGGCCTGTTGTCGGAGGTGGCCGCCGGCCAGCCGTTGTTGTGCCTGGTCGATGATGCGCAGTGGCTGGACCAGGCCTCGGCGCAGGCGCTGGCGTTCGTGGCCCGCCGGCTGGACGCCGAATCGGTTGCCCTGCTGTTCGGCACGCGTGATCCGGCCGGGGAGGGCGGCCTGGCGGGCCTTCCCGGGCTGGTGCTCACCGGATTGTCTGATGCTGACGCCCGGGCGCTGCTGGCCTCGGTCCTGCCCGGGCGGCTGGACGAGCGGGTCCGCGACCGGATCATCGCCGAGTCCGGCGGCAACCCGCTGGCGCTGCTCGAGCTGCCGCGCGGGGTGACGGCGGCGGACCTGGCCGGCGGATTCGGCGTGGCCGGCCCGCCGCCGGTGACTGGCCGGATCGAGCAGAGTTTCCTGCGGCGGATCGCGCCGCTTCCGCAGCTGACCCGGCGGCTGTTGCTGCTGGCCGCGGCCGAGCCCGTGGGCGACCCGGCGCTGCTGTGGCGGGCGGCCGGGGGCCTTGGCATCGGCGCTGACGCCGCCGTCCCGGCCGAGGCCGACGGGCTGCTCACCGTTGCCGCCCGGGTGACCTTCCGCCACCCGCTGGTCCGCTCCGCCGTCTACCAGGCGGCGCCGGCCGCCGGCCGCCGCCGCGCCCACCGTGCCATCGCCGAGGCCACCGATCCGGGCACAGATCCCGACCGCCGGGCCTGGCACCGGGCACAGGCAGCAGCTGGGCCCGATGAGGACGTCGCAGCAGAGCTAGAGCGCTCGGCGGATCGCGCGCAGGCGCGCGGGGGTCTGGCCGCCGCGGCCGCGTTCCTGGAGCGCTCGGCCGCGCTGACACCCGATCCGGGGCGCCGGGCGCAGCGGGCGCTGGCCGCCGCGCAGGCCAAGCATCAGGCCGGCGCGTTCGATGCGGCGCTGGCACTGCTGGCCACGGCCGAGGCCGGGCCGCTGGACGAGTTCCAGCGCGCCCGGACGGACCTGCTGCGCGGCCAGATCGCGTTCGCGTCCAGCCGCGGCAGCGATGCTCCCCCGCTGCTGCTCAAGGCCGCAAAAAGCCTCGAGCTGCTCGACGTGCGGCTGGCGCGCGAGACCTACCTGGAGGCGCTGTCCGCGGCGCTGTTCGCCGGCCGCCTGGCCCTCGGCGGCGGTGTGCAGGAAGTGGCCCAGGCCGCGCGTGCCGCGCCGTCGCCGCCGCGGCCTGCGCGCGCGCCCGATCTGCTGCTGGACGGCCTGGCCGTGCTGATCACGGATGGCTACCCGGCAGGGGCGCCGCTGCTCAAGCGGGCGGTGAGCGCATTCCGCAGCGAAGACATATCCATGCGGGAGCAGGTGCGCTGGCTCTGGGTCGCCTGCCACGCTGCCATCGTTATTTGGGATTACGAGACCTGGCACGTGCTCGCCGTACGCCAGGTCCAGCTCGCCCGTGATGCCGGCGCGCTCGCCGTTCTGCCCATGGCCCTCAACTCGCTTGCCGCCGCACTCGCCTGGACGGGCGACTTCGCTGCGGCACTGATCGCGGAGGCGGAGACGCTCACCGAGGCGACTGGGAGCCAGCTTCCGCCCTACAGTGCGCTGGCGCTCGCCGCCTTGCGGGGAAACGAAGCCGAGGCCTCCCAGCTGATCGAGGCCAACGCAAACGGCGTGGTGCGGCGGGGCGAGGGAATGGGGCTGGCCAACATACAGTGGGCCACCGCGGTGCTTTACAACGGCCTGGGCCGGTATGAGGACGCATTGGCCGTGGTGCAGCAGGCGGCCGAGTACCCGCAGGAGCTGTGGTCCACTTTGGTGCTGCCCGAGCTGATCGAGGCGGCAGCCCGGAGCGGAAAGACGGCGAGCGCGGCTGACGCCCTGCAGCGGCTCTCGGAGACCACCCGCGCTAGTGGCACCGAGTGGGCGCTGGGCACCGAGGCGCGCTCGCGCGCGCTGCTGACCGACGGTGCGGCGGCCGAGAGCCTCTACCGCGAGGCCATCGGCCGGCTCGGCCATAGTCGCCTGCGCATGACGCTCGCTCGCGCCCACCTCCTGTATGGCGAATGGCTGCGCCGACAGCACCGCCGGCTCGACGCGCGCGAGCAGCTGCGTAGCGCTCACGAGCTGTTCACGGCGTTCGGCATGAAGGCGTTCGCCGAGCGCGCCGCGCGCGAGCTGTCTGCGACCGGCGAGCGAGTCCGCAAACGCATCACCGATACCCCCGCCAAGCTCACCGCCCGGGAGACCCAGATCGGCCGGCTTGCCGGCGACGGCCTGTCCAACCCCGAGATCGCACACCAGCTATTCATGAGCCCCCGCACAGTCGAATACCACCTGCACAAGGTCTTCACCAAGCTCGCCATCAGCTCCCGCAACCAGCTGCATGGCGTCCTGGCCAGCCACAGAAAACCCAGCCACAGAAAAGAAGGACCGCGACAAACCCCCTAGCCTCGAGCACCTTGCGCTCGCCGGCGGCCAGCGGGCCGACGCCGGCATCGACGACGTTGGCGTCCGCGCGGCCATCGCCGCTTTGCCCGGTCCCCAGCGCCAGGTCCTGGCCGAGGTCTATTACCGCGACCGGTCGGTGGCCGAAACGGCGCGCATACTGCAGATCCCGCCCGGCACGGTCAGATCACGCACCTTCGATAGGTTGCGCGCGCTGCGCCGCGCCCTGGCTGCTCACGATGCGGTGGCCTAGCCCCCCGCGGCTACGCCTTCGCCTATCTTGAGCAGGGCCGCGCCCAAGGGGAAGTTGTCGTCCAGATAGTGTGACCACGGTGCCAGTACCCGATACCCAGGGCAGAAGTGCGTACGCGAAAGTGCGCCGACGAGCGGCCGCGCGCCTCTGCCGGGCCAGGTGCAGCCGGCTCAGGCGGTGATGCTCGACGTTTTCGCGCCCTTGTTGATCAGCACCGGCCCGGTTGGTCCCGCGGTCCGAGCGAAGTGGCGGGTGAGTAGCTCGTCGAACTCCTCGGCGCGAAGCGGCCGCGAGAAGTAGAAGCCCTGCGCCACCTGGCAGCCGAGCATCTTGAGCTCGGCGACCTGGTCCTTGGTTTCCACGCCCTCGGCCACCGCCGATATGCCCATGGCATTGGCCAGGTCGATGATGGCACGGACGATCGCCGAGTCCACCGGGCTCTCGGCGACGCCCTGTACGAAGGTGCGATCCACCTTTACTTCGTGCACCGGAAACTGCTTGAGGTACGCGAGTGAGGAGTGGCCGGTACCGAAGTCGTCGATGGCCAGGCGCACGCCCAGCCGGTTGAGCTTCTTCATGACCTCCCGAGCACCGGAAAGGTCTTCCATGACCACGGTCTCGGTGATCTCGAATATGAGCAACTCGGAGGGCAGGCCGGTTGCGTCGAGGGCCGCCGCCGCCTGCGACAAGAGCCCATTCTCCTGGAATTGGCGGGGTGAGAGGTTGACGCTGATGGGCAGGTCCACGTCCAACCGGTCCCGGATCGAGCGCACCTGCCGACACGCCTTATCCAGAACGTAACGACCTAGCGGCAGTATCAGCCCGGTTTCCTCTGCCATCGGGATGAACCTCATGGGGCTGATCAAGCCGTTCGTGGGGTGGCGCCACCGCACCAGCGCCTCTGCGCCCACGATGTGCTGCTCGTCAAGGGAGTAGAACGGCTGGTAGTGCACCTCGAGTTCATCTCGCTCGAGCCCTTTGCGCAGATCGGCCTCGATCTGGAGCCGCTCGGAGGAGCGGCTTCCCATGGAAGCTTGGTCGAACACCTTGTAGATGCCGCCCCCGCCCTTGGCTTTGGCGTCGTACATCGCCACGTCGGCGTTGCGAAGCACGTCGTCGGCTGTCTTACCTGGCTCTGTAAGGGCGATGCCGACCGACACGCTGGCAACCAGCTCGTAGCCGTCGGAAAGCACCATGGGCTGTTCGACGGCGGCGCAGATGCGCCGCGCTGCGGCAACCGCCACGTCCACTCCAGCCACGTCCTCCAGCAGCACCACGAACTCGTCGCCGCCGAAGCGTGCAAGCAGGTCGTGACTCCGCACCATCCCCTTCATGCGGGCCCCGATCGCCACCAGGAACTCGTCGCCGGTCACGTGACCAAGGCTGTCGTTGATACTCTTGAATCGGTCCACATCGACAAAGATCAGGGCGTGGGTCTTGCGGTTCAGGGCTGACCGCCGCAGCGCCTGATCGAGGCGCTCCACCAGCAGCCGGCGGTTCGCCAGGCCGGTGAGGCTGTCGTAGAAGGCGTGATGTTGGAGTTCGTCTTCGAAGGCTTTGCGTTCGGTGATGTCGCGAAAGGCGATCACCGCGCCTGACGGTATGCCGTCGCTCATGACCGCAGAGGCCGTATACGCAACCGGGATGGTGCCGCCGTGCTTGCCGGGGAACCGGGCGTCGTCCTCCCGGATGGTGCGGCCCGTGCGCATGGCTTCGCGGGCCGACACGAGCAGGAAGTCGGGCGCTGTGAGGGCACCATCGCTCACCGGGTCGTCGATCGCGATGCTGCGCGACGGCAGCTCGGTCATGTCGGCCGCGGCCCGGTTGACGAAGGTCAGCTTCCCGTCTGCGTCTATGGCGCAGACGCCTTCTCCGATGTTGAGGGTGATCGAGGAGAGCCTCTCGCGCTCGACGTGGACCTGCTGGTATAGCTCGGCATTGCTGAGCGCCCCGCTGCCCACGGCGGCCAGGGCCCTTAACAGGCCCCGATCGGCGTCGTCGAAAGGCTCGTCCCGTCGCCGGCCCGACGCCACCAGCCACTGCTGCTGACCGGCAACGGTCACAGGCGCCGCCAGCTGACCAGGACCCGGGTCGTCAGCTGTCAGAGTAGCCTCCGGGCTGCGAAGCAGCCGCCGTACCGACCCCAAGATCGTTTCGAGCACCGCACGCTGCCGCAGCGCCCGGTTTGCCTCCAGCGTGACCTCGTACAGCCCTTCCATCCTGGCGCGGTCATACAACGCCGCGAACCGGGCACTGATGAGCCGGCGCTGCACGACCAGTCCTGGGATGGCCAGCGCCAGTGCCCACAGATGAGCCTGTATCGCCAGCCCGAGAACCAGGCCGACCAAGGCTCCTGCGCCAGCATGTGTCACCTGGATCGGAAGATCGCGGATGAACTCCCTCCAGGTCGTGCCCATCGAGACCACCACGCAGACCACGAGGAGGGTATTGATGATGAAGTACACCCCCACCCCGAGCAGGATGGCTGCGATCTGGGCCGCGGCAAGGGAACTCGAAGGAGCAGCGATACCGCGGCTCACCGCCAGCCCCAGGCCCGCCGCGATCAGGACTTGCCCGGCGTTGAAGGCCGACTTGACCACAGGGCGGCGGCGTGCCGCCTGAGCCAGGACGACCGCCAGGGCCAAGGTCCCCAGCGTGACCAGCGGCGGCACCAGGAGAGCCAGGATCACAAAGAAGGCCTCGTCCATATTGAGAGCCTCGGATTCGCCACCGCGGTACACCACGACCGGCCACAGCCAGCTGCCCAGGACAAGAACGCCCATCGCAGCCGCGACAATCCACTGGCGCTCGTCGAGCTGCCCCGGGGCCGATTGCCTCCATATGGCGACGAGCAAGGTGAACGCCCCGCCCGCGACCGCAGCCGTGACGACAGCCCGGGCAGCACGCGGCATCTTCATGGCTTCACCGCCGGCATTGGGTACCGGCATTGGGTATAGGTCAGCTCCACGCCGCGCTGTCCCAGGCTGAGCCGCTCCAGGCGGAACCGCTCCAGGCGGAACCGCTCCAGGCATAGTCATTCCAGGCCCGGCTGCTCCAGTCTGCGCCGTTCCACGCTGCGCCGTTCCAGGCCCAGTTGTTCCAGGCCCTGCTGGTCCAGCCGTTCCAGTCGTCGCCGCTCCACGCCCAGCCGTTCCACGCCCAGCCGCTGGATGGCAGCTGATTCCAGGAGGTCCCCGACCACAGGTTCGTATTCCATGTGTCGACGGGGCGGGTGGGCGACAGCGAGACCGTGGTGCCACCCGAGATCGGGGCCAAGCTGCCGGCCGACTGGTTGAAGTTCATCGGCCCCGAGGTGGCCGCGGCGTAGGCGTTGAGGGCCCCGTGGCCGTCGGCGAAGGGGTTGCCGACCGGGCCAGGGTTGGTATTGCCGAGCAAGCGGGCCTTTATCTGATTGGGGGTGAGACCCGGGTTGCCGGCCAGGACCAACGCTGCCGCCCCACTGGTGATAGCCGCGCTGAACGAGGTACCCGAGCCGACGAAGTTCGTCGAGCCGACCCGGGCCGAGGGGTAGTTGTTGTAGATCGTCGAGCCCGGCGCGGCCACGCTCACAACAGACCGGCCCGAGGTAACCAGGTCAGGCTTGACCCAGCCGTCGGGCGAGGTGGGCCCGACGCTACTGAAGTCGTTCATCTCGTCGTCGGTGATCGACGCCGTGGCCATGTCGTCCAAGGCGCCCGCCGTGATCACCAGCGGGTCGTCCGCCGGGGAAAGGATGGTGCCGTTGAACGGCCCGGCGTTGCCCGCCGAGGCCACCACCGCGATACCCGAGTTCCACACCGCCTCGACCGCCTGGTCCAAGGGGTTGTTGACCGTGGACTGGCTGGGCTTGAACCCCAGGGAGATGTTGAGGATCTTGATGCCGTAGCTGCTCTGGTGATCGACCGCCCACTGCAGGCCCGAGATCAAAGTCCCCAAATGGGTCGTGCCGCCCGCCCCCGCCACCTTGATCGACACCAGCTTGGCACCAGGCGCTTCGCCCGAGTACTGCCCGTTCGACGAGGCCCCATTGCCGGCGATCAGACCGGCCACGAAGGTGCCATGCCCGTAGCTGTCCTGGTACGGGTTGTTCCCGTTCGTCAGGTCCACCCCACCGGCCAGCCGCCCCGAGAAGTCGGGCAGGTTGTCGATACCCGTGTCCAGCACGGCCACGGTAACCCCCTGGCCGGTATCGCCACCTGACGCCGACCGCGTAGACCCGGTCTCCTGCAAAAACGCATCAGAAGGCGTGTGGGGCCCGGTCGACTCCGTCGTGGACTGGACACTCACCGAAACATCAGGAGTCACAGTGATACCCGGCATCGCCGCCAGCACCGGTTCCTCAGCCGTGGGGATCAATGCGTCGACCCCGTCGATGAGGTGGTACTGCGTCAAAACGGCGCCGCCCACCTCCAACACCGCCAAGGCCGGGCTCAACGGCCCGGTCGCGGTGACAATGACCGTCTCGCTCAGGCTCGCCGACGCCGCTGGGACGCCAGCCATTGACGTGCCCGCTAACGCGGCGACTACCGCTGCACCCGCAGCGGCGATCCTGCCCTTCTTCCACCAGACGAGCCGTGTCCGATAGCCGACGGCCGCGCCGAATGAGTTAGTATGCCGCATCTGGCAACCCCACCCCTCCCCTTGGGTGCCCTCTACCGTACGCTGAGAGGCCGACTTTAGAGGGAAATTTCCACAACACCAACCCACCTTCGGGGAATAAAACGACCGATACCATCGGTGCTAGCTCTAGCGAAGTAGCCCATAGTGTCGAGGGCGGTATTCCCTGAAAGTGCGGATAATACTGTAATGACGCGCTGGACGATCTGGGCTTGAGGGTGGCTACGGGCGTGGTTTTCTTGCCGCCTACGTTTCTACGGCTTGCCCGTGAGGCCTTGCCAGGGGATCTTGGCTCCCAGTCTTGGGTAGCAGCCCGGCATATGGCATTCAATTACCATCAGTTGGACATGGTCGCCCACCTACAGGAGGGAATCCGGGGGGGGAATGGCGTCGATCGCCCTCGGACACGACCCCTTTCGTACATGATCGCCCGGGTGCGTGGCGCGGTAGGAGGCGAGCTGCCTCGCGAGCTGGGGCGAGCTGCTCCCGCAGGCTCACCACTTCGGTGGACGGCTCTTCTGGCTGGGCTGCAGCGAGACCGGCGATGGTCTCGGGCAGGCAAGGGAATCACAGGTCACTTACAGCCACTGTGGTCTCATTGGCCCCAGCGACTGGTTCGTCCGACACAGAATCGGGTGAACCAAACCCTGTGACTACTCGTTACTTTTCGTAGTGATCTAGCTACCGATCGTGTCGGCATCTGCTACGAGGGGGTTATCGTGCTAGTGAATACCCGACGGCATTCCCGGGCTCCGCTCGGGCTGGCGACTGTCGTGCTCGGCGCGGCAGGCTGCTCATCGACGGCGGTGCACACCGCCGCGGCCGGCTCAGCCACGCCAGCTGGCCCTGCCTGGCAGCGCCCTTACCTGCTGCGATTCCATAACGTCAGCCAGATAGCGAGCACCGTGCCAGCGAACGGCGACGTCAATCCCTACGGGGTCGCCGTCGTGCCGCAGACCGCTGGCAAGCTCGTCCGGGGCAACATCCTGGTCAGCAACTTCAACAGCAAGGCCAACGTGCAGGGCACCGGCACCACCATCGTCGAGATCTCCCCCGGCGGCGCGATACGGCCGTTCGCGCGGCTCGCCGCCCTGCCGTCGTCCGATCCGTGCCCTGGCGGGATAGGGCTGACCACTGGGCTCGAAGTGCTGCCTGGCGGCTGGGTCGCCGTGGGCAGCCTGCCCACGGTCAACGGCGGCAAGCTGCCTGCCAGCAACCCGACCGGCTGCATCATTATCCTGAACAGCCACGGCAAGCCGGTGGAGACCTGGGTCAACAAGAACATCAACGGGCCATGGGACATGACCATGCGGGCCGAGCCCGGCCACGCCGCCCTGTTCGTGTCGAACGTGCTCAGCCGGGCGAGCGGGCGCCACTCGGCACCGCCGCCGTCCGGGATGTGCACGGTGGTGCGCCTGGACGTCTCGCTCGCCTCCGGCTCCCGGCCCCGGATGACGGGCGCGACCGTGGTGGGCAGCGGATTCCCCTGGCGGCAGAACAAGGCGGCGCTCATCCAGGGGCCGACTGGTCTCGCGCTTGGGCGAGGCGGAACTCTCTACGTGGTCTCGACGATCGGCAACAGCATCTCGGCCATCCCGGACGCGATGACGAGGACATCGCAGGCCAAGCCGGGAGCGGGAGTCGTTACCAGCGGCGGAACCCTGAACGGGCCGCTTGGCCTCATCCTTGCCCCGGACGGTGACCTGATTGCCGTCAATGGCAACGACGGCAGGGCTATCGAGATCACCCCGGGCGGGCGCCAGGCGGCGACCGTTACTCTCGTTCGCCGCGGCGCGGGCGATCTCTTCGGCGTGACGACCACGCCGGACGGCCAGGGGCTGCTGTTCGTCAATGACGGCACGAACGCCCTCGACCTGTTCAGCGGCTGAGCCACCCGGAGGCACACCCAGAGCGGCACCCAGGAGCGGCAGCGGGGAGCGGCAGCCAGGAACGGCAGCCAGGAGCGGCAGCCGGCCGCCGCGTTTCGCTTCCTTGCCGGCAAATGGGCGCGTGTGCGACCATCGGGCCTGTCTGCAGTGGCCGTGCAAGGACCGCTGCTCGCGCCGCAGCGAACCGCACAGGAGGTCACCCGATCATGGCCACCGTCCCGACCAGCGCAGGCGAAATCGACGCCGAGGATCTGGGCGTCGTGCTCATGCACGAGCACGTCTTCATCCGCACTGAGCCGCTGCAGTGGGGCTGGCCGGGCTTCGGCGGCTGGGACGAGGAGAAGGAGGTGGCCGCTGCACGCCAGCGGCTCGGCCAGCTCAGGCAGGCAGGCGTGGACACGATCCTGGACATGACCGTGCCCGGCATCGGACGTGATCCGGAGCTTGTCGCCCGGGCGGTGCAGGGCACCGGGCTGAAGGTGATGTTCGCGACGGGCTACTACACCTACGACAGCCTCCCGTTCCCCTTCCAGTATCGCGGGCCAGGCAAGATTCTCGATAACGATGACCACGTGCTTGAGTCGCTGTTCGAGCGCGACGTGACCGCGGGGATCGGCGACACCGGCATCCGGGCCGCCGTGCTCAAGGTGGCCACCGACGCCCGCGGCATCACGCCGGACGTCGGCCGGCTGGCCCGCGCCGTCGCGAACGTCAGCGCCCGCACCGGCGCCGCGATCTGCACGCACGCGCACGCGCCGACCAGGCGCGGGCTGGAACAGCAGCAGATCTTCGCCGAGCATGGCGTCGACCTGGGCAAGGTAGTGATCGGGCACTCCAACGAGACGACCGACCTTGACTACCTGGAACAGCTGATCGGCAACGGCTCCTACGTGGGCTGGGACCGGTGCGGCCTGGCCGTCGCCGTGCCGCTCGACGCCCAGCTGGACACGCTGGCTGAGCTTTGCAAGCGCGGCCACGCCAGCCGGCTGATGCTGTCGCATGACAAGGCGTCGTTCATGGACTGGTTCGCGAACGCCGAGGTCGACGCGGTCCTGCCGGACTGGCAGTACACCTACATTCACAACGGAGTCCTGCCGGGCCTGCGTGACCGGGGCGTGCCCGATGACCAGATCGAGCAGATCCTGGTGCGCAATCCGCGCGACTTCTTCGCGCAGCATCCCGCGCCCGCGCCGGGCACGCCCGCGCCAGGCACGCCCGCGGCACCCGGCACGGGCGCGGCGCCCGGGACCTGACCGGTGGCGATCCAGGCACCGCCCAGGGGCGCGAATCCGGTCACGCTAGCCCGGATTCCCTGGCGCGGACGCCCGGCCTGCCGCCTCGGCCTCCGCCGCGCGGGCACGTTCCGCTGACAGTTCCCGTTCTGGCTCGTTGCGGGTCAGCCGGGCGGCGCGCTCGAACTCGGCCCTGGCCTCATCCGGCCGGCCTAGTTTCATCAGCAGGTCCCCGCGCACGCTGGGCAGCAGGTGGTAGCCGCGCAGCGCGGGCTCGGCAACCAGCGCGTCCACCAGGTCCAGGCCCGCCTGCGCGCCGAACGCCATCGACACCGCGACCGCCCGGTTCAGCTCGATCACCGGCGAGGGCAGCACCTCGGCAAGGACCGCGTAAAGCTCGGTGATGCGCCTCCAGTCCGTGTCCTCCGGCCGTAGGGCGCGAGCGTGGCAGGCGGCGATGGCGGCCTGCAGCGCGTACGGCCCGCGTGCCCCGCCAAGCTCCTCCGCCCGGGCAAGTGCAGCCAGGCCGCGGTTGATCAGCAGCCGATCCCAGCGGCCCCGGTCCTGGTCCAGCAGCAGGACCGGCTCACCAGAGGGCCCGGTGCGGGCGCGAACGCGAGACGCCTGGATCTCCAGCAGCGCCACCAGGCCATGGACCTCAGGCTCCGCGGGTGTGAGCTGAGCAAGAATACGGCCGAGGCGCAGCGCATCCTCGCATAGCGCCGGGCGCATCCAGTCATCGCCGGCAGTGGCCGAGTAGCCCTCGTTAAAAATCAGGTAGATGACCTCCAGGACGGACGACAGCCGGGCTGGCCGCTCCGCCGCGCCCGGCACCTCGAACGGCACCTGCGCCCTGGCCAGGGTCTTCTTGGCCCGGACGATCCGCTGCGCGACTGTCGGCTCCGGCACCAGGTACGCGCGCGCGATCTCGGCCGTGCTCAGGCCGCCGAGCACGCGCAGGGTGAGCGCGACCCGGGCCTGCACGGCCAGCACCGGATGACAGGCGGTGAACACCAGCCGCAGCAGGTCATCGTCGATGTCGTCGGAGAAGGCGCGATCGAAGTCAGGGGTGACGCTGTCTCCCTCCGCCTCCAGCGCGCGACCGATCTGGGCGTACTTGTGCTGCAGCTCACGGTTCCTGCGGAACTGGTCTATGGCCCGGCGCTTGGCGACTGTCATCAGCCAGGCGCCCGCATTGCGCGGGACTCCGGACTCCGGCCACTGCTCCAGGGCTGCGAGTACCGCGTCCTGGGCGAGTTCCTCGGCCAGGCCGATGTCACCGGTGTACCTGGCGAGTCCGGCGATCAGCCGCGCCGATTCCATCCGGACGACGGCCTCGATCGCAGCATGAGTCTCCGAGGCTGTCACGACTACCGATCACACCACCCGGCGGCCGGCCGGGCAAGCCGGTCCGGCCGGGCCTGCCCGCTAGCAGTTACCGGGCGGCGGAGGGGAAATGCAGGCGGCGCGGCGGGCAGCGCTGCGAAGGCTCAGCACGGCAGGCGGCGGCGCGAAGGCTCAGCACGGCAGGCGCCAGCGCGAAGGCTCAGCGCGGCAGGCGCCAGCGCGAAGGCTCAGCACGGCAGGCGCCAGCGCGAAGGCTCAGCGCGGCGCGCGGCGCTGGAGCATGAGTTCCAGCGCCGCCCGGCCGCGTTCTGCCGCTCCCCGCGCTGGCCGGCCAGGTCCGGGGCCCGGGCGCGCCGCGCCGGTCACGGTTAGTAGACCGGCCGGATCGTGCTCTCGCCCTCGCCGACGAGAGCCAGGAACCGCTTCGTCCACTCGATCGCCTCGTCCTTGTCCCGGCACTCGAGCACCGCCCAGCCGCCGATCAGTTCCTTGGCCTCGGCGAAGGGCCCGTCGATGACAGTGAACTCGCCATTGTGGTAGGTCACCCTGATGGCCTCGTCCAGGGGCCCGACCCCGCCGGTGGCCAGCAGGACTCCCGCCTTGGTCGCCTCCTCCACGAACTTGCCCATCTCGGCCATCATCTCCGGAGTCGGCGGCGGAATCGGCGTTGACGGATCGCCCAGCGTGTACCCGAGGAATCGCATTGTCTTGTTCCCTTCTGTCGATGACCCGGCGGCCTGATGACGGCCGGGCAGGCCGGCGCTCGATCTTCTGGCTGTCGCCCGCCTTTCTTGCCCATGCGTCGAACGCCGCCACGCCAGATCGACACCGGGCCGGAACTTTCCGCCGGGAAAACCGCGGCGGACTTCGACCTGCCCTGACCTGTCCCGGGCTCGGTCAGGCGCTCGCTGCTTGTCACCGCCCGCCTGGGCGCATTTCCTATTACTACGGAAGATTTGCGCGCCTTACTACGGAAGATTTGCGCGCCCTGACCCACCGGATCTTCCGTGATCAAGGAACCCTCGCATTGTCGATACGCTGGTGCGGTGGGCAGGGACGCCGACCGTGAGCATGTGCCGGCGCCGATGCGCCGCGATGTCCGGCTGCTCGGCAGGCTGCTCGGCGACGTGCTCCGCGAGTCTGGCGGCCAGGACCTGCTCGATGACACCGAACGGCTGCGGCACGCCGTGATCGAGGCGCGGCGTCCCGGGTCGGCCGATGCCGCCGTCGGCGAGATCGCCGACCTGGTCGCGTCCTGGCCGCTGGAGCGGGCCGAGGCCGTCGCGCACGCGTTCACCGTCTACTTCCACCTCGCCAACCTGGCCGAGGAGCATCAGCGGATCCGGACGCTTCGCGACCGGGACGCGGCCGGCGCCGCCCCCCGCGAGTCACTGGCCGCCACGGTCGCCGCGCTGCGCGGCGACCTCGGCCAGCAGCAGGCCGGTGCCCTGCTGGACGGCCTGCGGGTGCACCCGGTGCTGACCGCCCACCCAACCGAGACCCGCCGCCGGGCGGTGACCGAGGTGCTGCGGCGGATCAGCACCCTGCTGGCCAGCCGGGACGACGGGCGGCTTGGCGCGAGCGAGCACGCGGAGGCGCTGCGCAGGCTGCGGGAGGAGATCGACCTGCTGTGGCGCACCGCGCCGCTGCGCGTGCAGGCGATGCGGCCGCTGGACGAGGTGCGCACGGTGATGGCCGCCTTCGACGAGACGCTGTTCCGGCTGGTTCCCGCCCTCTACCGATCGCTCGACCGGGCGCTGCAGGGCCCGGCGTCCGGGCACGCGGCCGCGGTGGCCCCCGCGTTCTTGCGGTTCGGCAGCTGGGTCGGTGCGGACCGGGACGGCAACCCGTTCGTGACCGCGCAGGTCACGATCCAGACGGCGGAGATCCAGGCCGATCACGTACTGCGCGCCCTGGAGAACGCGACCACCCGGGTCGGCCGCGCCCTGACGGTGCACGCGGGCCAGGCCATGACGGTGCACCCCGCCCCGGCAATGACCGGATCGGAGCTGGCCCGGGCCATCAGCGCGGCGGCGCGGGCACACCCGGCCCTGCTGGCCGAAATCGCCGCACGGTCACCAGAAGAGCCGTATCGCACGTATCTGCTGTACGTGGCGCGGCGGCTGCGCGCCGTCCGGACTGGCGAGGACGACGGCGAGGCGGGCCTGGCCTACGGCGGCCCGGCGGAGTTCATCGCCGACCTCCGGCTCGTGCAGCGGGCGCTCACCCGGGCCGGCGCCGCCCGGCAGGCATTCGGCGAACTCCAGCACCTGCTCTGGCAGGCGGAGACGTTCGGGTTCCACCTTGCCGGGCTCGAGGTCCGGCAGCACAGCGCGGTGCACGCCCAGGCACTACGGGAGGTGCGCAGCGGCGCAGCGCGCTCACCGCAGACCAGCGAGGTGCTCGCGACCTTCGCGGCGATCGGATCGATCCAGCGCCGGTTCGGCCCGGCGGCCTGCCGCCGCTACGTGGTCAGCTTCACCGGGTCAGCCGCCGACGTAGCTGCCGTCTACGAGCTGGCGAACCATTCCATGATTTACGGAGACGTCCCGGTACTCGACGTGGTCCCGCTGTTCGAGAGCGGGGCTGACCTAGCGAACGCCACCCGGGTGCTGGACGACATGCTGGCTCTTGAGCCGGTGGCCGCGCGGCTGGCCGCGACCGGCCGGAGCCTGGAGGTCATGCTTGGCTACTCCGACTCGGCCAAGGAACTCGGCCCGGTCAGCGCGACGCTGCGGCTGTTCGACGCCCAGCAGCGGCTGGCCAGGTGGGCGGCCGACCGGGCCATCAGGCTGACGCTCTTCCACGGCCGCGGCGGCGCGCTCGGGCGCGGCGGCGGCCCCGCCGGGCGGGCAGTGCTTGCGCAGGCGCCCGGCTCGGTGGCTGGCCGGTTCAAGGTCACCGAGCAGGGCGAGGTGATCTTCGCAAGGTACGGCCATCCGGTGATTGCGCAGCGTCATCTGGAGCAGGTCGCGTCGGCGGTCCTGCTCGCGTCCGCCGCCGGTGTCCCAGCGCTGCCCGGCGCCTCCGCCGCGGGCGACGATTCCACCCCGCCGGACGCCCCTGCCCCGCCGGACGCCCCTGCCCCGCCGGACGCCCCTGCCCCGCCGGACGCCCCTGCCCCGCCGGACGCCCCTGCCCCGCCGGACGCCCGAGGCGCTGGCGGCTCGCCGCCTAGCGCCTTGCTGCCGGGGCCCGGCGGGCAGTTCGGGCCGGTCGCCGAGCAGATCGAGGCCGGCGCGCTGCGCGCGTATCGCGGCCTCGTGGACGCCGACGGATTCGCCGCCTGGTTCGCCCGGATCAGCCCGCTCGCGGAAATTAGCGGGATGTGGATCGGCTCCCGGCCGACCCGCCGCGGCGGCCCCGGCGCCGGCGCCGGGCTGGCAGACCTGCGGGCCATCCCGTGGGTCTTCGCGTGGGCGCAGACCCGGGTGAACCTGCCCGGCTGGTTCGGCCTCGGCAGCGGCCTGGCGGCGGCCGCGGCGGGCGAGGGCGGGCTGCCGGCGGCGCGCGCCGCCTACCAGGCGTGGCCGCTGCTCGCCGTCCTGCTGGACAACGCCGAGATGAGCCTGGCCAAGACGGACCGCCGGATTGCCGCGCGCTACCTCGCGCTGGGCGGCCG
>Ga0137384_10002112_pt1 | contig 15721 bp, 16 predicted proteins | sample SagtaG_2_FD_104922 | JGI IMG/M metagenome (GOLD analysis project Ga0137384, IMG submission 104922) | Vadose zone soil microbial communities from Sagehorn Ranch, Mendocino, California, USA - Sage2_R_60_16 metaG | ecosystem: Environmental > Terrestrial > Soil > Vadose zone | place: USA... | reverse complement strand
GTTGACGGTCACGATGAGCGCGGTGGTGCCGGGCGCGGCGGGGAATGCGTACAGGTCACACGGGTTGATGCGTCCGTCGGCGCGGTCGGCGGCGCTGTCGAAGTGGTGCGACACGGATGGGTCCCTTCATTTGTTCCAGACGAGCTACGGGAGTGAAAGCTAATACCTTGAACAATAGAGCCGGCTGCTCCTACGGAGCCCTGATGCGGACGGTCCAGCCCCGGGCGCGGAGATGGCGGACGGCGGCCAGCGGTGCAGCTTGGGGTAGACCGGCCAGAGCTTGGCCCCCAGCACCGGGATCGCCGCGAGCCCCGAGAAGACATGCAGGCCCCGGTTCCAGCGGTACAGCCACACCGGCCCGCTCGGCCAGCGGAACGAGAACGGTGGGTGCTGGATGAGGTGAGGGGCCACCCGGGTGTCGACGCCGCGTGAATACTGGTTCTGGCTCACATGACGTGATCGTGATCTGCCGGGCTGGCAGATCATGCAGCCGGATGAGGCATTGGTGGCCGTTCATACTTGCCGCTCACTGCCTGTCTGGATCTCCTCTCGACGCTCAGTTCGCTGCGTCGGTTCCGGATCGAGTTGAGGCTGGGGCTGGGAGCTCGGGCGGAGGCGTCGGAGCAGGATCGCGACCAGGATGGCGGCACCGATCGCGGCGGCGGCGCTGATGGCGAAGGCCAAGTGCAGGCCCTGGGTGAACGCCTGACGGGCGGCGTCGAGTAGCTCGGCGCCGAGCTGGTCGGGGAGCTGTGCGGCCGCCGCCACCGCGCCACCGAGGGTATCCCGCGCGGCCGCCGCGGTTTCGGAAGGGATCCCGGCCGGTAGCGCGTCAGTCATCTGGCTGCGGTAGATGGCGGCGCCGATGACACCCAGGAACGCGATGCCCAGCGCCCCACCGAACTCGGCGCTGGTCTCCGCGAGCGCCGACGCCGCCCCGGCCCGCTCCGGCGGTGCGGCGCCGACGGCCAGGTCGGTTGCCAGGGTGTCCACCGGAGCCAGCGCCAAATTGAAGATGACCGACCCGGTCACCAGGATCGCCAGGCCGGCGGCGCTGTCGAGCTGGGTGAGCAGCCCCAGCCCGACCGCGGCCAGCACCATGCCGGCAGCCATCACGAAGGCCGGGCGGACCCGGCGGGCCAACACCGGGGTCAGCAGAGACCCGGCGATGAACGCCGCGGAGGAGGGCAGCATCCACAGGCCCGCCGCAAGCGGCGACAACCCCAGCACCAGCTGCAGGTACTGGGCGATGAACAGCAGCGAGCCGAACCCGACGAAGAAGCTGAGCAGGTTGGCGCCCAGGGCCGCGCTGAAGGCGGGGACCCGGAACAGCCGCAGGTCCAGCAGCGGATCGGCCAGCCGGTGCTGTCGGCGCACGAACACCGCCCCGACCACAAGGCCGGCGAGAATCGCCAGGACGGGAGGCCACCCGAGGCCATCCTGCGCGAGTTGCTTGAGCCCGTAGATCACCGCCAGCACCGCGGCCACCGACAAGGCCGCGCTTGGCAGGTCCAGCCGGCCCGCCCGGGGATCACGAAACTCCGGTAGCAGCAGCGGCCCCAGCACCAGCAGCAGCGCCATCACCGGCACCGCCAGCAAAAACACCGAACCCCACCAGAACCACTGCAGCAGCAGCCCGCCCGCCAGCGGCCCGATCGCGCCACCGACCGAGAAGCTGGTGATCCACACCGAGATGGCGACGGTACGCTGCCGAGGATCAAGGAACATGTTGCGGATCAGCGACAGGGTCGAGGGCGCCACCGTGGCCCCCGCAACCCCCAGCAGCGCGCGGGCGCCGATCAGCATCTCCGCGCTGGTGGACCAGGCCGCCAGCACCGAGCAGATCCCGAACGCGGCGGCGCCGATCAGGAGCAGCCGCCGCCGGCCGATGCGGTCGCCGACGGTGCCCATGGTGACCAGCGACCCGGCGACCAGGAACCCGTAGATGTCCACGATCCACAGCAGCTGGGTGCTGCTGGGCCGCAGGTCCGCGCTCAGGTGTGGGACCGCCAGGTTCAGCACGGTCAGGTCCATCGCGTACAGCAGGCACGGAAGGGCGAGCACCGCCAGCCCGATCCACTCTCGCCGCCCGGCCCGGCGGGTGCTGACGACACTCATGAACGCTCCGTGACCCTCGCGGCGACGACCCGCCCCAGCCCGTCGAGGATGCTGAGCCAGCCATCCGCGAACTCGTCGCGGACCTCGGCGGTCGGGAAGCCGCGCTGCACCACCGTCATGCGGGTCCCGCCGTCCTGCTCCTGGAAGGTGACCTCCATGCTGGTGTCGACGCTGGAGCCGTCAGGCGTCGTCATCGTCGAGCTGCACACAAAGGCGCCGCGGCCGGTCGACCACCTGGAACACGTTGGTCTCGCGAGCCGGCGTGCTTCCCGGAGGCCCGAACGCCACCGTCCACCGGCCGCCCACCCGCAGGTCGCACTCGGCCTCCACGATCCAGTCCGGCGCATCGGCGTACAGCTCCCTTTGGGCCCGCGGGTCGGTGAACGCGTCGAAGACCACCTCCGGCGCGGCGTCGAACAGGCGCTCCAGCTTCAGGTCGTGACTCACCGCTGCCCTCCTTGCTGGTTGTCGAGGTAGGTGCCGAGCCGGTCGAGCCGGCCCTCCCAACGGCGCCGGTAAGTCGCGATCCACCGCTCCGCGTCGTCCAGCTCCTCTGTCCCCAGCTGGCAGTGGCGGGTCCGGCCCTTCTTTTCGGTGATCACCAGGTGCGCGTCCTCGAGGATGCGGACGTGCTTGAGCAGGCCGGGGAGCGAGATGTCGAAGGGGTGCGCGAGCTGGCTGATGGTGGCGGGTCCGCTCGCCAGGCGCTGGAGGATCTCGCGGCGGGTGGGGTCTGAGAGTGCCGCGAACGTGCGATCCAGCGTGGAATACTTAACCATGCGGTTCACTGTAGCCCGAGTGGACTGGTAGGTCAATTCGATAGCAGCGCGGCCACCGGGCGCTGTCGCGACCGCATCGTGGGTCCTGTCGAGCTTGGCAAGGCCATAGAACCGATATAGCTCGTCAATCCCGCAAACACTGTCGAACCAGGCCAAGGCGTTCACACTACCTGGCTCCTGAAATATCTATCAACGCTCTAGTAACTCCCTATGCTTGGGGTGGACCCTGGCTATGGCTGCGGGTTCTTCACCGCCGGGGCGTTCAGCATGCGTGAACCGTTGTTCAATCGGACCCGGCCAGGCCCGCCGAACGCACTGCCTATGACTCACCGGGTCCCGCCGCCTGCCGCGCGCCTGGCTCACAAGTAGCACGAGCGCCGCCGACAGCAGCGCGGAGACGGCCACCGACACCACGCCCAGCGCCGGGTTAGCTGCGTCCAGCAGATTCAGGGGAACGCACAGCGCTGCAGCCACACGGCCACCCGGACCAGCCGACCGTCCGCCACCGCAGCGTCGACCGCCCCGAACGCCATCGCGTCGCGCACCGTAGCGGTGAAGAACACCCCCAGCACCTGCGCTCGCCGGGCGGGGTCGTGGTACAGGTGGCAGAATGGGTAGTCGGCCTGGCTGCCGGCGAACACCTCGCCCACCGCTGCCGGCTGCTCGGAGCGCAGCGAGAGGATCTGCACCAGCGAGCGGGCGCCTTCAGCGGATCCGGTCGACACCAACCTCACCCTACGCACCTCAGCCACCGCTGGCCCAGAAGACCCCCGACAACCGGTGCTGGTGCTACTGGCCGCGGGGGACCAGGGCGAACCGGTTGCCGTCGGGGTCTTCGAACAGCGACCACCAGCCGAAGGGCTGCTCGACGGGCGGCACCGGGAACTCCACGCCGCGGGCGCTCAGCTCCTAATAGGTCTGCTGCAGGTCCTCGGCGTAGAAGGACACGTTGGAGGTCGGCAGGCTCGGGTCGGGCGCGGTCGGCCGCGGCCCCTTACGAAGGCCGAGCACCACCACCACGGCCTTGTCCGGCGTGCGCACCTCCAGCCACCGTTCCTGCCCGTAAGGTGCGTCCTCCGCGAGCTCGAACCCCATGGTCTGGGTCCAGAATGCCTTGGCCCGGTCCTGGTCCTCGACCTCGATGACAACCTGGGTCACCCCACTGATCATGATCGGCACCTCCCTCTGTCAGCTGCCGGTTTCGTTTTCTTGCAGAGACTTGTCCGTCGCCTCCACATCCCCGCCGCCGGCGGCGACCAGCTCGGAGACCACCGTGAGCAGCTCCAGCCACCCGTCGAAGTGAAGCGGGTCGCTTCCCTTGGTCGCCGCGCTCCCGGCCAGTGGCTGCGTTGTCTCGATCCAGATGCGGATCAGCATGTCGGCCGCTTGCGCCACGCCTCCGTCCGTACAGGTGGTTCACCCCTCGGGGAGGCGTTCACCGCGACTGCACTGTTGTTCAAGCCGGAGTGCTGAAAGATCTGGCGGGTCATAGCTCCCAGGCGATCGGGGCGCGGAGATCCGGAGTGTAGGAGCAGTACCGGCCCGTTCGGATCGTGGAGGAAAGATGACGGCCCAGCGAGGGATTGGCGCGGGCGAGGTTGGCCATCGCCGCACGGACCGCCCTGGTCACATTCAGCCTGGCGCGTTCGGCGTGGGACGCCGCCCTGCGGTCGCGGCCTCCCAGCCCGACCGCCCGCGCGAGCTCGCCCACCAGGAAGTCCATCTCGTGCCGGGCGTTGGCGGCACGGACCGGGTCGTTGAAGCCCTCCGCCTCATCCAGCTCCGCCTGCAGCTCCTCCAGCCGGGCCTTGTAGGCCGCCTTGGCCGTGGCGTCCAGCAGCTCCCCCGCGTCACCGAGATCGGGGCGCAGCTCCAGCTCGCCACCCTCGGCCCCACTCCTTGCCCCCAAGGGCGCCGCCCGCGCCGCCTGGCTGTCGGCCGCCTCCAGGTCGGTCACGTGGAACTCCCGTCCTGGATGCGCGAGGAGCCGGGCCAGGTGGCGCAGGCCCTTGGCATCCTTGACGCGCACCACCAAGCCGTCGTAGCAGACCGTCCAGTACTCGCCCTCCCGCCGAAACACGTTCCTCGAGGCCGCCGGCGCGCTGGCGGCCTCGGCGACCAGCCCCGCGGGCACGCTCCCGCCTGCCTCGACCGCTCGGAGCGTCTGGACCCCCTCAGTGACAGCGGCCATCCCGAGGGAGCTAGCGGAGGCAAACGCCCGGTCCAGCAGCCCGAGCGCCCGGCTTCGGTCAGCAGCGTGGCTGCGGAGGAGCAGCATGCGGGCGTACTCGTAGTGGGTGCGGGCCAGGAACGGCCTGGCTCCCAGCCGGTCGTGGGCTCGGATCGCCGCCTCGAAATGGTCGGCGGCCTCCGCCCACCTGGCCGTCACGGTCGCTAGCAGGGCCAGGTAAAACGACGCCGATCCGAGGCAGAGGACCGGCTGGGGCGCCGTGAAAGCGACGATGTGCCCCGCGTAGGGAAGCAGGACCGGGTACAGGCTGCCTGCGGCTTCGGGCTCGTTCAGATGCGCGGACAGCAGCGAGGCCAGCGCCACGGCAGGCAGCCAAATGCCATTTCGAGGCCGCTGGGGAATCTGTTCGACCAGCGACCGCAGCCCCCTGCGTGCGCCATCGCTGTCACCAAGCTCGGCGTCGGCGAGCGACAGCCACGCCTTTGCGAACGCGGCCCGGGGAAACTGGTCCACGACCCCCTGCCATTCGTCCCGCAGCTCCTCCAGGCGCCCCTGCTCCCACCGCAGCAGGGCCACCTGGTCGAGGTGCGTGAACATGACGTTAGGTCGCCCCGGTTGCAGGGACAAGGCCTCGTTGGCCAGCCTCTCGGCTTCCTCGAAGGAGCCGTGCAGGAGCGCTCGCAGCGCCCGCATCGTCGTCGCTGCCCACCGGTGGATGGCCATAGGCAGCTCCTCGGCCAGCCGGGCATGGGCCGCGATCTCGGCCTGGACCGCCGGGACGTCGCCCGACTCCAGCGAACTGGCCGCCCGACTGGCGTGACCGTCCAGTTCCATCTCACGGTCGCCAGTCTCCCGTGCCAGTCGCAGGATCTCTTCTGCCAGGGCGGTCCGTTCATCCAGCCCGTCCGGACCCCACACCGCCATCCACCGGGCATCGAGCGCGCTGCGCAGCGCCGCCGGGTCCGCCAGCCGACGGGCCATCGCGACCGCCTCCAGGCTGAGCGACTCAATGCGATTCGTTTCGTCCGAGAAGGTGAATTCCAGGGACAGGCGAGCCAGCAGCCTTGCGCGAAGAGGTGAATCCTGGGGACGCAGGCCGTCGAGCGCTTCTTGCAGCAGAGCGACGAGCTGCCAGTCGACCAGGCCGCCCTCGACTTGCCGCTCTCCGAAGCCCAGCGCAGCGCGGGCAAGCTGCTCGGGCGGCCCGAGCCTCCTGCTGATCTCGGCGGCCCGCAGGCACGTCTCTTTCGCGTCGGGGTAATCACCCGCTCGTGCCTGGGCCGCACCCAGGCGCAGCAGCAGCTCGCAGCGGACCGGCTCGTCCGGGCCAGCGAACTTCAAGGCATCCAGCGCCCGCTGGTACTGGGCGGCTGCCTCCTCGTAGGCGTACATGCCCATGGCCCACTCGCCGGCCCGTCGGGCATACTCCAGTGCCTTGGCGGCCTCCCCAGCGGCCGCGACCTCGGCGAAATGCCGGGCGAGCTCGGCGACGTGGGCTCCCGACCCGTTGCCGTACACACCCTCGATCGCCTCACCGACCCGCCGGTGCAACTGCATCCTGGCCGGGATCGGAAGCCGCTCATAGATCACCTCCCGCATCAGGGAATGCGAGAAGCGATACCGGCCGACAACGCCGGGCTCCTCGGCCACAACGCCCAGCGCCGCCGCCTCCGACAGCGAACCGAGCACGCGCTCGACTGGGAGCTCGCCGACGGGCCCGACCAGCGACAGGTCGAACTCCCGGCCCACCACCGCAGCAGCTGACAGCGCCTGGACGGCGTCGGCGGAAAGCGGCGCAAGCCGCCGCTGGATCACCGCCGCACGCTGCCCGGGATCGGCACGCCGACCCGGCCTGGGCGCTCCAGGGTGGCCTCCGCAGCCAGCAGGCGCACGACCTCCCGGACGAACAACGGGTTGCCCTCGGTCGCCTCGTAGATAGCCGCGACCATCACCCCGGACGGGACGGCTCCTGAGAGTCCTTCGATCAGGCCCTTCACGTCGTCGCGGTCCAGGCCCCGAAGGTTGACCAACTGACCCTCGCGCACCAGCTGCCCGACCGCGTCGCCCAGGCCCAGCGGGCGATCCGCCTCCACGTCGCGGTAGGTCCCCACCACCAGCAGCCGCGCGCCGCGAAGGTCCCGCGCCAGGAACTGGAGCAGCAGCAAGGACGGATCGTCGGCCGCATGGAGATCGTCGAACACCAGCAGCAGCGGCTGTACCGATGCCGCACGCTTGAACAAACCCGCAACCGCCTCGAATAGGTAGAAACGGGCCGCATCGGACTCACGCGAGGGAAGCGCTGGCAGCGCGGCCCCCCCAAGGCGCTCGGCGAGGCCGGGGACCACCTGGGCGACGGAGCCCGCCCCCGCACCCAGGGCTGCGGCCAGGGTCTCGTCATCGCAGCCGCCAGCGAGCGTGGAGATGATCTGCGCCCACGGCCAGAAAGGAGATGCGCCCCCACCCTCCCAGCAACGACCCCACAAGACTCGGAACCCGCGCTGGAGCGCGTGTCCCGCCAACTGCTCCGCGAGCCACGTCTTGCCGATCCCGGGCTCTCCAGCGATCAGGAACAGGCGCCCCTGACCCCCGACCGCGTCCTCCAAGCCGGCGACGAGCTCTGCCACTTCCCGGTCCCGGCCCACAAAGGCCGACCCTCCCCCCAGCCGGGCGGGGTCCTCAAAGTTACCCATCGTACCGGTCAGCCTAGCGCCAGGCCCGACCACCCGGTACCGCTCGTACATCCCGGACCCGGGTCGACACATCCTGGGCCAGCACCTCTCCGCCACCATCCGAACGGGCAGGTACTGCTCGTACACGCCCGACCCCCGCGCCGATCGCTGGCAACGCTGACTCGCCCCGAGCCCGGCCGCCTGAACTTCGTTCATGCCAGTTGAACGCCTTCTCCGACGTAGGGATCCGATCGGAAGGAGGCGGCCGTGGACATCCGCATCTCGATCGAGCAGCCAGAACCGCTCATCGGGACGGCGGCGACCGACGACCGGGAGCCCCTTCCCTTCGAGGGGTGGTTGGGGTTGCTCGGGGCAATCTCCGCCCTGGTTGACACCTTGAGGCCCAAGGACAGTGGAGGCAGCGCATGAGGCGAGTCCGCGTCAACAGGTCCAAGGCCCGGCGGCAGCACGGATCGCCTGTGGTCCTTGCGCTGGATCCAAGAGACCCAGACATCGTGCGGGCAAAGGCGGCCGCAAGGCGAGCCGAGGAGTCGTGAGCCAGACAGCGATGAGAGCGGCGGGCCAACCGGAGCGGGGACCGACGACGCCGCGGACGCCGAAGCGGTGGAACCTCGCCGCACGTGCGGGGCGGTGGAGCTCCCAGCATCGCAGGGCGGCCGTCATCGGGTGGTTGGTGTTCGTCGTCGTGGTGGCCGTGATCGGCTTCGCGACGGGCACCAGATCCATGTCCACCTCCGATTACGCGACTGGGGAGTCCGCGGTGGCGGCGCGCATCCTGGCACGGGACTTCCCTCAGCCCGCGGCCGAGAGCGTGCTCGTGCACAGCCCTACCGCGACGGTGAGCGATCCGGGCTTCCGGGCCGCGATCGCCGCCGTGGTCGATCGCCTTGGGGCCTTGCGGGACGTCATCGGGGTGCGATCCCCGCTTGGCTCGGGCGGGGAGGGTCTCGCCTCGCCCGACGGGCATTCCGCGCTGGTCCAGTTCCAGATCGCCGGAAACGCTGACGCCGCGGCCGACAAGATCGTCCCCGTCCTGGCTGCCGTGGACGCGCTGGAGCGTTCGCATCCCGGGTTGGTGATCGAGGAGTTCGGCACAGCCAGCGGAGATCGTGCGCTCAACGACACCATCGCCGCTGACCTGGAGCGCGCGGGGTACCTGTCGCTACCGGTGACCCTCGCCATCCTGCTGCTGGCCTTCGGCACCGTCGTCGCGGCCGGGATCCCCGTCCTGCTCGCGCTGTCGGGGGTGCTTGGGACCTTCGGGGTAGCCGCGCTGGTCAGCCACGTCGTGCCCGAAGGCAGCCCGACTGCCTCGGTGATCTTCATGATCGGCATGGCCGTGGGCGTGGACTATTCGCTGTTCTATCTCCGACGCGAGCGAGAGGAGCGCGCCGCCGGCCATGAGCCCATGGTGGCGTTGCGGGCGGCGGCGGCGACCTCCGGTCAGGCCGTGCTCATCTCCGGCACCACGGTGATGATCGCGATGGCCGGCATGCTGTTCGCTGGCGCCAAGGTCTTCACCTCCATCGGGCTGGGCACCATGCTGGTCGTGTTGGTCGCCATGGTGGGCTCGGTCACCGTCCTGCCTGCCACGCTCGCCACGCTGGGCCCGCGCGTGGAGCGGGGCAGGCTCCCCATCATTGGCCACCGAACCCGCACCAGCGGTGAGGGCCAGGTGTGGGGCAAGATCCTGACCCCCGTGCTCGCTCGGCCACTGGCTTCGGCGGCGACCGCCGCGCTGCTGCTGGTAGTGCTGGCCCTGCCCGCGTTCGGGCTGCACACCGAGCTGCTGGGCTTCACCTCACTGCCCAAAGAGACGCCGATCGTGCAGGCCTACCAGCGTGTCCAGCAGGCCTTCCCGGGCGCATCGCTGCCCGCCTCGGTCGTCATCAAAGCCCACGACGTGGCCTCGCCCCAAGCGCAAGCCAGCATCGCCGCCCTCCAGGACCAGGCGGCCGCCACCGGGCAGATGCCCGGGCCGATCGCGGTGCGCACCAACCGCGCCCGGACCGTGGCCGTCGTCGACATCCCGCTCGCCGGCAACGGCCATGACGCGGCGTCGTTCCGCGCCCTCGACACACTCCGGCATCAGGTCATCCCCGCAACGGTGGCCAGGATCCCCGGGGCCACCGTCGCCGTGACCGGCGAGACCGCAGGCACCAAGGACTTCAACCACACCATCCGCTCGCATATCGCGGCGGTGTTCGTGTTCGTGCTCGCGCTGGCGTTCCTGCTGCTGCTGGTCACCTTCCGCTCCATCGTCATCCCACTAAAGGCCGCCGTCCTCAACCTGCTGTCGGTGGGCGCGGCATACGGCATCCTGGTCGCGGTCTTCCAGCATGGCTGGGGAGCTTGGCTGATCGGCACCAGCGCAACGGGTGCGATCACCTCGTGGTTGCCGCTGTTCCTATTCGTGATCCTGTTCGGGCTGTCCATGGACTACCACGTGTTCATCCTCAGCCGCGTCAAGGAGCTGGTCGACCAGGGGATGCCAACCCGAGCGGCCGTGCAGCAAGGGATCAGGACCACCGCCGGGACCGTGACCAGCGCGGCCATCGTCATGGTGGCGGTGTTCGCCATCTTCATCACCGGCCACACCCCCGACCTGAAGCAGATGGGCCTTGGCCTGGCAGTGGCGGTCCTGCTCGACGCCACCGTGATCCGCGGCATCCTCCTGCCGGCGACCATGGAGCTGTTCGGGGAGTGGAACTGGTACCTGCCAAGACGACTCGAGCGGCTCATCGGGACCCGTCCAGCAGCATCGATTGATCCCTCATGACCCGAGCGCCCAAGCGACCGGCCTCGCGAACGGACCCAGGAAGAGGGCTGCCCCCCTGACCAGCCGCAGCACCACCGCGCGGAGCCCGGCCGCCACGGCCGGACGGCCACGCCGGTGCCGATAGGTCCAGCGCCGCCGGACCAGGTCTTGATGCCACCGCAGCAGCGTGGCCGGCTGCACGAGCAGCCCCCGCCAGGCCCGGCGGGGCAGCAACCGCACCAGCCCAGCCAGCACCGCGCGGTCTGCCCAGTCGGTCCGTGGCCGGGCCACCTGGCGGCGCAGGACCGCGACCTCGTGGCGCAACACCAGCAGCTCGGCGTCCTTGGCCGCCGAACTTCTCGTCAGCAGCGCCAGCCACCGCAGCACCTGGCAAAACAGCAGATAGAGCAGTCGCAGGGTCATGTACCGATCATCGCGGCCCGATGGCTTCCTCGACGAACTCCCAGCTCAGCACCCACGACCGAATTTCTGGCACCCACACGCTCCACTCTACCCGAGGCTCGGCGCGTGAATGGGCTGTGACCTGCGATTCCTGTATGCCGGCTGTAGCCGTTCGTGCCCGCAGATGACCAGCGGTTCTCGGTGCCGTGCGGACCCAGCGCGGACCGAGCGGTTCAGGTCTCGGCGGGGTGAGGCCGGCGGTGCGATGCCACTGTCTTCGTGGCCAAGTCGCCGGAGGCGGCGCGGCAGTCGGTCCGGCCGTGACCTCTTCCCAGCGTGAGGCATAAACGCTTGCGGCTCATGCCGGTGCTGCCGAGTGACACACATGGCCCGGCTGCGTAGCCTTGCCGCATGGAAGGCGCCACGACGGCAAGATCGCCCTGGCCGCGCCGGCTGGGCATGCTCGTCGCGAGCCCCCGCGGCGCGATCTACGGCACGATCGTCGCCACCGCGGTGATCGCGGCCACCGCTGGGCACGAGCCCCCGGGGTTCATCCTGACCGCCACCGCCGCCACCCTGGCGGTCTTCTGGCTTGCGCACGTGTACGCCGACGTTCTCGAGCATGAACTAGGCCAAGCCGGGTTCGACCTGAAGGTGGTTCCCGCCGTCATGGCCCGGGAGCTGTCGATGGTTGCCGCCCCTGCCCTGTCCATTCTCTTCCTGCTGCTGGGCGTGCTTGGCCTGCTCGATGAGGGGCTTGCGGTGGGTCTTGCGCTGTGGACCGGCGTGGCGCAACTTGTCGGGTGGGCCATCGAAGCGGGCCGCCGGCACGGACGATCCCGGCCGGCGATGCTGCTTGGCGGTGTAATCAACGGCGCCTTCGGCGTGGTCATCATCGGGCTTGAGGCGCTGCTGCACTGACCGCACGCGCTGCTTTGCTCGTCTCCCGTCCGGTTTCACAAACGGCAGCAGCTTCACCGTCCGTTCGCACAGGTTTGTGAAACAGGCTCTTCCACGTCAAGCATCGCAGCGGGTGGCGTCTGGCCGTTGACCTGCGGCTGAGTGCTCCGCCGGTGACCGTTAGCGACCGCTGCCGACTGGTGCCGTGTGCCCCGGCTGTGCCCCTTGACCGTGGTGCCGGCCGGGTCGAAGCTGGAAGGATCGTGGTGGCCGTCCGGCCGGATTGAGTCCGCAGCGCGCCCGCGGAGCCGAGGGGAGGCGGTAGGGACTGCGCCGCCCGCAAGGCCGGGTGGAGCGCCGCCAGGCCGCGACCGGCCAGTTGCGCTGGCCACTGGTGGATGCGAACGCCGGCCGGCGCCACGACACTACAGGTCGCCTGCACCGTGTCGACACAGCAATTGCAACAAGGGTTCGGACGACCGAGGGGTGCCCATCGGTCGTCCCCTGCACCGATGAGGGGAAACGGCAATGTCGGAGAGCACCACGGCCAGCCCGAATCCCGCCGAGCCAAGCCCAGCGGCCGAGGACACCACCATCCAGCCCTTCCGCGTCGACATTCCGGACGAAGCACTGGACGACCTTCGCCGGCGCATCGCCGCGGCGCGCTGGCCCACAAGGGAGCTGGTCACAGATCGCTCGCAGGGCGTGCAGCTGGCGACCCTGCAGGAGCTCGCCCGCTACTGGGCCACCGACTACGACCTCCGGAGGGTCGAGGCGAGGCTGAACGCGCTGCCGCAGTTCACCACCCAGATCGACGGGGTGGACATCCACTTCATCCATCTCAAGTCGCCACACGCGGACGCGTTGCCGCTGATCATCACCCACGGCTGGCCCGGCTCGGTCATCGAGCTGCTGGAGATCGTCGGCCCGCTCACCGACCCCAAGGCACACGGCGGCAACGCCGAGGACGCGTTCGACCTGGTGGTGCCGTCCCTGCCCGGCTACGGCTTCTCCAGCGAGCCGACCCAGGTCGGCTGGGACCCCGGCCGCGTCGCGCAAGCCTGGGCGGAGCTGATGGGGCGCCTCGGCTATGGCCGCTACGTCGCCCAGGGCGGCGACGTGGGCGCCTCGGTCACCGACGCGATGGGCCGCCAGGCCCCCACCGGGCTGCTCGGCATCCACACCAACCTGCTCGTGACGGCGCTGGCCGGCCCCCAGCCGACGGAAACCGAGCAGGAACGCGCCGCGGCCGACGCGCTCACCACCTTCAGGACGAGCGGCTTCGGCTACTTCTTGGAGCAGGCCACGCGGCCGCAGACGATCGGCTACGCCCTGCTGGACTCCCCGGTGGCGCTGGCGGCCTGGATGCTGGACCACGACACCGACAGCTACTACAAGATCTCCCACGCCTTCCTCGACGGCCAGCCGTCAGGCAACCTCACGCGCGACCACATCGTGGACAACATCACGCTGTACTGGCTGGGGGGCACCGGGGCGTCGGCGGCCCGCTCGTACTGGGAGAGCGGACGAGCCCAAGCGCTTGCGGCCGGCCAGGCGCCTCCACAGGTCTTGCTCCCGGTCGGCTTCACCACGTTCCCCGACGAGATCTTCCGGGCCCCGCGCAGTTGGGTCGCCAAGTCCTACCCCAACCTGGTCTACTTCAACGAGGCCGACAAGGGCGGCCACTTCGCCGCCTGGGAAGAGCCCGAGCTGTTCTCGAGCGAGATCCGGGCGGCCTTCCGGTCACTGCGGTAGTCGGCACGGTGGGGCGGCGCGTCACCGTGCGCGCCGCCCCCTCGCGACCCCAAATGCTGCCGGATGTGACCACCTCGTCCAATGGTTGCCCTGCTTTCTCTTCGACCGCCCCTGCCCCTGCCGACGGTTGGCCGCGTCGGGACGACGGCGGTCCAGGTGGAGCACCCCGCGAGCGCCGCTCCTTCGCGACCGCTGCACGTGGCCGGCGATCGCGATCGCGGGATGAACGACCTGGACGGACGCCGGCCCGGCGCCATGCTCCCGCAGAGTGGACAAGGCAGGGCGGTCAAGGATCGTCCGCGAAGCGGACACGCTCACGCTTGGGCGCGATGCGCGAGGTCGATCCACCACTCCCACCCTTCCCCGCTTCACCATGCCCCACCTGGAAGGCAGGCGCGTGGTGGGGAGGGCTGGGCCGTACGGCGGTGGGCGATGGGTTGCGGGTGCCCCGGGTGCCCCGGGTGCTCGGCGGCGAGGACGGCCGCGCAGCGGCCGCTTGAGGTTGTAGAGAAAGTCCTCGCATCTGCAGCCGGCCTCGAACCCGAGCAGTTCCGCGTCCCGAGGAGGTTTCTTGAGAGCTGTCAGCATGTCTCGTACGGTCAGGCGAGGAGTCCTCCGGCATGCGGGTCAGCATGGTCGGCTTGCCGTCGGGGCCCTCTGCTCGACGCGGACCGTGGGGAGGAGTGCTGGCCATGGTTGAGCAGCACCAGGCACAGCGACGCGGCAGGGTCCTGGGAGGCGTTCGCCCCACCAGCCAGGACCATCGGGCGACGCCCTTCGAGCTGCTCTTCGACCTGGTCTACGTCTTCGCGGTGACCCAGGTCACCGCCTACATGGCAAAAGAGCACAGCGCCCGCGGGGTACTGCAGGGGCTGCTGCTGCTCACCCTGCTGTGGTGGACCTGGTCGGCCTACACCTGGCTCGGCAACCAGGCGCGGGCTGACGAGGGGCTGCTGCGGGCGGGTATGGCCGTGGCGATGGCGGCGATATTCGTGGTCGCCCTGACCATTCCCGAGGCCTGGCACGACGCGCCTGGCGGCCTCAACGGGCCGCTGGTGCTGGTGGGCGCCTATCTGCTGGTCCGCTGCGTGCACCTGAGCCTGTACGCCGTGGCCGCCACCGGTGACCCTGGGCTGCGGCGGCAGGTGGCGAGAACATGGCCGCCCACCCTGGCGGGCGCGGCCTTGCTGGTGGCTGGGGCGCTGCTGGGTGGCTGGACCGAGACGCTGCTGTTTGCCGCTGCCCTGCTGGTGGAGGGGGTCGGCGTCTATCTCACCTCCAGGCGTGGCAACTGGCGGCTGCACAGCGTGGCGCACCTGACCGAACGACACGGGCTGTTCATCATCCTGGCGATCGGCGAGTCGGTCGTGGCGATCGGGGTGGGCGCCGCCGACAAGCCGACCAGCGCGCCGCTACTGGTGGCGGCCATCCTGGGCGTGGCCGCCGCCGTCTGCCTGTGGTGGCTGTACTTCGACATGGTGTCGCTGGCGGCCGAGCACCGACTGCTGGAGGCGCGCGGGCAGGCCAGGGTCGACCTTGCCGTGGAGGCCTACACCTATGGGCACTTCCCGCTGGTTGCCGGCATCGTGCTGGCCGCCCTGGGTGTCGAGGGCGTGCTGGCCCACGCCGGTGAGCGCCAGCCGCTGGGCACCTTCTACGCGCTCCCGCTCTTCGGCGGCGTCGCGGTGTACCTGGCCGGGCAGGTGCTGTTCAAGCGCCGTATGCACAGCACGCTGAGCGTGCCGCGGCTGGTGGCGACCGGCGTGCTCGTGGCCGCCCTGCCAGCCGCCGCCGTCCTGCCACCGCTTGTCGGGCTGGCCGGCTTGGTGCTCATCCTGGCCGTCCTGATCGTCGTCGAGACAACCCGGTATGCGCAGATCCGACGCAGCCTCCGCGGCGCTTAAGGCCACGAGCTTGGAAGGCACTTTCGGGGCGCAGGCCGATCCCTGTCTGGCGCCGAACGGCAAGCTCAGGGCCGATATCTTGTGCACCGTGGTCGACCGCTCGTAACCGCTGTACTCGTTGGTAAGGGCATGCGGAGGGCACACCCAAGAGGCGCTCGTGCCCGCCGGAACCGGCACTTCCCAGGGCCGTGCGGCCCAGCACGACTGGGGTCACCACACGCTGG
>Ga0137384_10002108_pt1 | contig 15732 bp, 15 predicted proteins | sample SagtaG_2_FD_104922 | JGI IMG/M metagenome (GOLD analysis project Ga0137384, IMG submission 104922) | Vadose zone soil microbial communities from Sagehorn Ranch, Mendocino, California, USA - Sage2_R_60_16 metaG | ecosystem: Environmental > Terrestrial > Soil > Vadose zone | place: USA... | reverse complement strand
GCGCGGCGCCTCGACGTCGGCGCCGTGATCTGCGAGATCGCCCGCTCCGAGATCGGCTACACGGAGCAGCGGCCGGCCGAGTACGTCGCGGTGATGACCGCGGCGGCGCTGCGCGAGGGCTTCACCGGACCGCTCTTCATCCAGGGCGACCACGTCCAAGTCAACGCCAAGAAGTACGCCGCCGACCCCGAGGCGGAGCTGCAGGCCATCCGCACGCTGATCGAGGAAGAGCTGCACGCCGGCTTCTACAACATCGATGTGGACACCTCCACCCTCGTGGACCTCTCCAAGGCCACGCTCGACGAGCAGCAGCGCGTCAACTACGAGCGCGCCGCCGAGCTGACGACGTTCATCCGCGAGCGCGAGCCGGACGGCGTGACCGTGTCGGTCGGCGCGGAGATCGGGGAGGTCGGGGGCAAGAACTCCGACGTGCACGAGCTGCACGCGTTCATGGAGGGCTATCGCCGCGCGCTCCAGTCCTTGGGCCCCCCCCCGTACGCGGGGATCAGCAAGATCTCCGTGCAGACCGGGACGAGCCACGGCGGCGTGGTGCTCCCCGACGGCTCGATCGCCAGGGTGCAGCTCGACCTCGAGGCGCTGCGGGCGCTGTCCGCCGCAGCGCGCGCCACGTACCGCCTGGGCGGTGCGGTGCAGCACGGCGCCTCGACGCTGCCGCCGGACGCCTTCAGCCACTTCCCCAAGTGCGAGGCGATCGAGATCCACCTGGCGACCAACTTCCAGAACATCGTCTTCGACCACCCCAGGCTGCCGGCCGAATTCCGGCGCGAGCTCAACGACTGGGTCAAGGGCGAGTGCAAAGACGAATGGAAGAAGGGAGACACGGAGGAGCAGTTCATCTACAAGAGCCGCAAGCGCGCCATCGGGCCGTTCAAGCGGCGGCTGTGGGATCTGCCGGCGGACGTGCGGGACGCGATCGGCGCCGACCTCGAGAAGACGTTCGCCTTCCTGTTCGAACAGCTGCGCGTGACCGGCACCCGCGCCGCCACCGACCGCTACGTCAAGCCGCCACTCCAATCCCACGCGCAGCCGCGTCCCGTGGCCGTCGCGGCGCCGGACGACTTGGAGGCGGGCGAGTGAGCGAGCGAGGGTCGGGGTTCGGGTCGTTCCTGCTCGGACTCGGGCTGGGGGCGGTGCTCGGGTTCCTGTTCGCGCCCGAGCCGGGCGACGCGACCCGCACCAAGCTGACGCGCCGGCTCCGCGGGCTTCGGGAGCTAGCGACCGAGAAGGCCGGCGAGCTGGGGCAGCTGCTGGAGGCGGAAGACGAGGACGCGGACGAGCCGCCCGCGCGGGAGGCGCTCGAGCGCCGCCTCACCGACGCGAAGCGCCGTCGTCGCGGCGCCCGGCCGGGGCAGGGGCACGGCGCTGAGGAGGAGGACGAGCCCTCCGCGTGAAGGCCGACGGCGGCTGGCATCGGTCGCTGACCGGCATCGTCCGCCGCACCGTCGAGGCGGCTTACGAGGACAACATCCCCTTCCTCGCGAGCGCCCTGTCGTTCGATCTCCTCCTCACCATCATCCCGTTCGTCGTCGTGCTGCTCGCCGTCGTCGGCTCCCTCGTCCAGCATCAGATCACGACGCACCAGGTGCAGCTGCACGAGCTGCTGTCGCGCTTCCTCCCGACGGCGCCCGGCGGCGACACGGACAAGGTGTTCGCGCAGGTGGAGGCGACGCTGGCCGGCGTGGTGCGCCACCGCGGTCGGCTCACCGCGGTCGGCCTGCCGCTGTTTCTCTGGTTCTCCACGCGGCTGTTCGGCGGGCTGCGGGCGGCGCTCAACGAGGTGTTCGACACCGACGAGCGGCGCACCTGGCCGATGGCCAAGCTGCTCGATCTCGGCATGGTGTGCTGCACCGGCGCGCTGCTCGTGTTGAGCGGCGTGCTGGCCGCGTGGGAGGCGCGGAACGCGAGCAGCGTGAGCCGCAGTTTCCTGCTCGATTGGCTGTGGCGTTTCGGCCTGGAGACGACGGCGTTCGCGCTCGGCGTGCTGCTCTTCTTCGTGATCTTCAAGCTGCTGCCGAGCCGGCGGATCCACTGGCGCACCGCGCTCGTCGCGGCCGTGTTCTGCTCCCTCGGCTTCGAGGTCGCGAAGCGGCTGTACGCGCTCTACGTGACGCGGTTCGCCACGCTCGATCGGGTCGCTTCGGACGCGAACGTGGTGGCCCTGGTCCTGTTCCTGCTCTGGGTCTACTACACCGCGTATCTGTTCCTGCTCGGCGGCGAGGTCGCGGAGATGTACGACCTCGTCCGCTTGCGCCGGTTGCAGCGCGTGCAGCTCGGATGACCGCGGCGCCGGTCGATTTGCGGAGCGACACGGTCACGCGGCCGTCCCCGGGGATGCGCCGCGCGATGGCCGAGGCCGAAGTCGGCGACGATGTCCTCGATCGTGACCCGACCACGCGCCGCCTCGAGCAGCGCGTCGCGGAGCTCCTCGGCACGGGCGACGCGCTGTTCTTCCCCTCCGGGACCCAGGCGAACCAGACCGGCGTCGCGCTGCTCACGCGCCCGGGGACCGAGCTGCTGCTCGAGGCCGACGCCCACCTGGTGCACTACGAGCAGGCGGGCGTGGCCGCCAACTGGGGCGTACAGATCCGGCCGATCGCGACGCCGGACGGGTTGCTCACGGGCGAGCGCCTGCAGGCGGCGCTCCGTGCGCCGTCGCCCCACGTCCCCCGAGCGGGCGCGGTCGCGGCGGAAAACACCCACAACGCCGCGGGCGGGAAGGTGATGCCTCCCGCGGTGATGGACGGGATCGTCGCGGCCGCGGCCGCGGCGGGTCTGCGCGTGCATCTGGACGGCGCCCGGCTGTGGAACGCCGCCGTCGCGCTCGGCGTGCCGCCCGCGCGGCTCGCCCGGGGAGCGGCGACGGTGATGGTGAGCTTCTCCAAGGGACTCGGATGTCCCGTGGGGTCGTGTCTCGCGTTCGCGGGTGAGGAGCGCGAGCGGGCGCTGGCGATCCGGCGCCGGCTGGGCGGAGGGATGCGTCAGTCCGGCATCCTCACCGCCGCGGCGCTGTACGCGCTCGACCACAATCTGATCCGGCTCGAGGAAGACCACGACAACGCGCGCCGGCTCGCTGAGTTGCTGTCCGACTGTCCGACGGTCCGACCGACCGTCCCCGAGACGAACATCGTCATGCTCGACCTCGTGCGGGACGGCGCCACGTCGCAAGCCGTCGTGCCGCAGCTCGCCCAGGCCGGCGTGCTGGTGGTGTCGTTCGGCCCGCGCCGGCTGCGGGCGGTCACGCATCTCGACGTCTCACGCCGCGAGATCGAGCGTGCGGCGCAGCTGATCGTGACGGCCCTCCGGTGACCCGGGTCACGCGACCGCTCGTTATCTTGTGACGATGGACGCCGGCAGCCCCCTCCGCCGACCGATCCCCGTCGCCCGGTCTATTCTCTGGGCTCCTCCCCTGGGCGGGGGTGTCCGGCCGGCCGAGATCCCGTTCCCGATCTTCCTATCACAGGTCGCGCTGACCGCGATCTCCGAGCACGTGGCCACGCCGTTGCGCGCGGGACAGGGCGTGCTCGGCTTCCTGCTGGGCGATCTGTGCGAGTGTCCGGAGACGAACGTCTCCTACCTCGTGATCGATGCCGCCCTACGGCTCAACCAGGCCATCCACGGCGACCGGAGCCGCGACGTCGTGACGCGGCTGTGGGACAAGATCGAGGCGCAGCTCGCGGAGCAGCAGGCGCATCTCATCGGGTGGTACCACACGCACGCGCCGCTCCCGCTCACGTTGTCCGACCACGACGTCGAGACGCACGAACACTATTTCGCCGAGCCCTGGCAGGTCGCGATGCTGCTGGCAACGGACCCCGCCGAGCCCGCCGGGGCCTTTTTCCGGGCGGGGGCGGACGAGTGGGTCGCCACGCCGTTGCCGTTCTACGAGCTCCTGTCAGATGACTCGATCCGGCCGGGTGGGAAGAAGCGCTCGTTCGTCACCTGGAAGAACTACCGCGCCTACAACCCGGTCGTACCCCAGGCCGCGCCCTCCTCCCATCCCGAACCCGAAGCCGAGCCTGAACCGGAGCCCCAGCCCGAGCCCGAACCGCCCCCGCCCCCGCCCCCCGCCCCCCGTCCGCCGCCGTCCCCGCCGCGGCCAGTGCGACGCGAGGAGCGCACCACGGAGCTCCAGTTCCTGACGACCGCGGAGGACTTCGCGACGCCCACCCCCACCCCCGGGCACCCGCCTGCGCACGCGTCGTCCTCCGGCACGAGGACACCGCGTTCATCGCGCGCGGCCCAAGTGCCGGAGCCCGAGCCCGAGTTGGAGCCTGAGGCAGAGCCGGAGCCAGAACCAGAGCCAGAGCCAGAGCGAGAGCAGGAGCAGGAGCAGGACCAGGCGCAGGAGGAACCTCTCGCCGAGGCGCCCGGTGTGGAGCCGACCGCGTACGAGACGGGGGCAGACGCTTCGGGGTGGCCGGCCGAGGAGTACACGTCGGACCAGTACGCGTCGCAGGAAGAGGTGACACAGTGGGAGGAGCAGGTCGAGCCCGAGGCGTACCCCCCTCCCGTGGCGCCCGCCCCCAAGAAGCGGCGCCGGCGCCGGCGCTGGCCCTGGCGGCGACTCCTGGTGAGGCTGGCCGTGGTCGTCCTCCTGGCGGGCGCGGCGGGTGCGTACTGGTGGTTCCAGCCGGCCTTGCCGTCGCTCACCGTGCCGCAGGGTGTTAAGGACTTCGCGGCTCGGCTGGCGACGCTGCCGGCGCGACTGAAGGAGGCTGTGACCAAGGCGCGCGCCCGGCCTCCCCGTCCACGCGCCGCGACCCCGTCGCGTCCGCCGCCGGCCCGGCAGCCGGCGCCCACGACGGCGGCGCCCCCTCCGTCCCCCGCGCCCGTCACGGCCGCGCCCGCGCCTCCGTCGCCCCTGGGACGGCTCGACCGCGTCGGGGATTCGCTCGCGCTCGTGGTGCGCGGCTTCAACGCCGGTGCCGCGCAGTTCGCGCGGGGGCAGCTCGCCTGCATTGGCCTCGCCCACGCGCTCGGGGCGGTCGAGCAGCGCTGGACGGCGTACACGGCCGCCCGGCGCGCCGCCGGCGTGCTCGACGCGACGCACGCCGCGCGCGATCAGAGCCTGTACGCCGGCGTGGATTCGGTGGAGCACCGCTTCGACAAGTCGGGCTGCGAGCGACCGTGAGAGCAACGCGGAACGCGGAAGTCGGAACGCGGAACGACGACCGATCCTCTGTTCCGCGTTCGCACTTCCGCATTCCGCGTTAGATTTCTACCAATGATCGCCCTTGCGCGAAAATACCGCCCCAAGCGCTTTTCCGACCTCATCGTCCAGGACCACGTGGCCGCCGCGTTGCGGGGCGCCGTGGCGGGCGGCCGCGTGGCGCACGGCTACCTGTTCGCCGGCCCGCGCGGGGTCGGGAAGACGACGGCGGCGCGGATCCTGGCGATGGCGCTGAACTGCGAGCGGCGCGGCCCGTCGAGCGCGGGCGAGCCGTGCGGGGAATGCGACTCCTGCGTGCGCATCTGGACCGGCGCGGCGAATCTGGACGTCGTCGAGCTCGACGCGGCGTCGAACCGCGGCGTGGACGACGCCCGCGACCTGCGCGAGCGCGCGATGTACGCGGCGTCGGCCGAGCATCGCCACAAGGTGTACATCGTGGACGAGGCCCACATGCTCACGCGCGAGGCGTGGAACGCGCTCCTCAAGATCCTCGAGGAGCCGCCGCCCCGCGTGGTGTTCGTCTTCGCCACCACCGACCCCCAGAAGATCGCGCAGACCGCGGCGCCGATCCTGTCGCGACTCCAGCGCTTCGACTTCCGCCGCATCGGCCCGCATGCCATCGTGGCGCGGCTGAAGCAGGTGCTCGCCGCGGAGCGGCTCGAGGCGCAGGAAGACGCCCTCCAGCTGATCGCGCGGAGCGCCGACGGCGGGATGCGCGACGGACTCTCCATCCTCGATCAGGTGCTCTCGTTCGGAACGGAGGGCGGGCCGGTCACGGCCGAGCAGGTGCGCGAGGTGCTCGGCCTCATCCCCGACGACCTGTACGGCGAGATGTTGCGGCTCGTGGCGGAGCGGGACGCCAAGGCCGTGTTCCCGCTCGTGGAGCGGCTGGTGGATGGCGGCGCCGACCTGGGCGAGTTCGTGGCCGGCGCCGGGGAAACGCTCCGCGCCGTGCTGCTCGTGGGCTTGGGCGGCGAGCCCGAGGGGCTGACGGAAAGCCTGCAGGCCCTCGTCAGGCAGTACCGCTCCTTGCTCCCCGCTCCCGATGTCGTGCGCCTCTTGGCGGTGCTGAGCGAGATGGAGCTGCAGATCAAGTCGAGTGGTAACACGCGTCTCGCCGTCGAGCTGCTGCTGCTGCGCTGGGCGATGATGGCTCGAACGGTGGAGCTTGAAGAAGTCATCCGGGCTCTGGGTAGAGAGCCGGGGAAGGGTGAAAGGCCAGGGAAGGGGGACCCCGTGCCGGTTCTGCGCGACGCTGCTCCCCTTCCCCCTTCCCAGGCAGTCTCCCCGGCTGTTCCCCCGGAGAAAGGTCCCGTGACCGTGGACCGGCTGCGAGCATTGTGGTCCCGCGTGATCGAGGACGCGCGCGTCAAGAGCCCGATGCTCGGCGCGCTGCTGCAACAGGCCGAGGTGGCGGCCGTGGACGGCACGACCGTCACCATCCGGCTGCTCGACACCAATCCCGTGCACGCCGAGGGGATCGAACGCCAGCGCGAGGCGGTGGCACACCTCCTTGGTCCGTACGTGTCGGAGCCGGTGCGGGTCAAGCTCGAGGGAGCGGGGAACAGGGAGCGGGGCGCGGTGCGGCCTGCGCGCTTGACCGAGGGCGCGGCGCGTGCCGAGCGTCTGAAAACGCTGCGCGCCAAGGATCCCGGCCTCAACGCGGCCGTGGACGCGCTAGATTTGGAGTTATTGGAATAGCTTGCCACCTGTTTAGGCGAGGGGTAACTTTCGGCGTATGGCGGATTTATCCAGCCTGCTCCAGCTGGGGCAGCAGATGCAGTTCCGATTGTCCGAGATTCAGTCGCAGCTGGCGCAGCAGACCGTGACCTGCTCGGCGGGCGGTGGGATGGTCGAGGCCACGGCCGACGGGCGGGGGCAGATTCGCGCGATCAAGATCGACCCCCAGGCCATCGCGGGGGACGTGGAAATGCTCGAGGACCTCGTGCTCGCCGCGGTGGCGCAGGCCCAACAGCGCGCCGCCGAGTTGTATCAGGCGGAGGTGAAAAAGCTCGCCTCGGGCCTGCCGTTCCCGTTTCAGCTGCCGCTCTAGTTCGCCGTGTCGGCCATCGATGATCTCGTGACGGAGCTGGCGAAGCTCCCCGGGATCGGGCGGAAAACGGCGCAGCGGCTCACGTTTCACCTGTTGAAGCAACCGGTGGAGGCCGCCACGCGCCTGGCGGACGCGATCCGCGCCGTCCGCGAGCGGGTGCGGGCCTGCAGCGTGTGCGGCACGCTGACCGACGAGGATCCCTGCGCCATCTGCGCCGATCCCCGCCGCGAAGCGAGCATGCTGTGCGTGGTGGAGGAGCCCGCGGACGTGACCGCGATCGAGCGCACAGGGCGATTCCGCGGCCGCTATCACGTGTTGGGGGGCCGGCTCTCCCCGCTCGAGGGGGTGGGCCCGGAAGCGCTGCGGCTCGACCCCTTGATGGAGCGCGTGGCGAACGGCTCGGGGGTGCTGGAGGTGATCATCGCCACCAACCCCTCGATGGAGGGCGAGGTGACCGCCACCTACCTGCAGCAGCTCCTCAAGCCGACGGGGATCCGGGTGACCCGCATCGCGCGGGGCCTGCCGGTGGGCGGGGATCTCGAGTACGCCGACGGTGTGACGATCGCGCAGGCGCTGCTCGCGCGGCGGGACATGGCCGAGTCCGAGTGACCGAGAGGGCGTGATGGCGGGTGCGGCGAGCTGGTCGTTCTCGGAGAGCGACTTCAAGCAGATCCAGCAGCACTTGCAGGCGTTCCTCGGCGACTCGAACGCCCGCTGCGCGCTGCTGGTGGACCGCACCGGCCAGCTCGTCGCCACGGTGGGCGACCCGCCGCAGTTCGATTCCGCCGCGTTCGCTTCCCTCACCGCTGCCGATTTCAGCGCCAACGACCAGCTCGCCAAGATGGTCGGCGAGCACGAATTCGCCTCCCTCGTGCACCAGGGCGAGAAGGAGTCGATGTTTCTCGCCGACGTGGCGAAGCGCGTGATCCTGGTCGTGCTGTTCGACCAGCGCACCACCCTGGGCCTCGTGAAGCTCAAGGCGAAAGGGGCGGTGGAAAAGGTGGCCAAGGTATTCGAGGCGATGTTCAATCGGGTGGGCGCGGGCCCGGCGGCGCCCGAAAAGGGCCTGCTCGAAGGGGCGGAAGACGAAATTGACAAACTCTTCGGCTAAGAGGACGCGGCCATGTCGATGATCAACTACGCGTCCCGCGAGATCAACTGCAAGCTCGTGTACTATGGCCCGGGCCTGGGCGGCAAGACGACCAACCTGGAGCACATCTACGGGAAGGTCTCACCCAACACGCGCGGCAAGATGATCTCGCTCGCGACCGAGACCGAGCGCACGCTGTTCTTCGACTTTCTTCCCGTGGACCTCGGCACGATCCGCGGCTTCAAGACGCGGTTCCACCTGTACACCGTTCCCGGCCAGGTGTACTACAACGCGAGCCGGAAGCTCATCCTGAAGGGGGTGGACGGGATCGTGTTCGTCGCCGATAGCCAGATCGAGCGGATGGAGGCCAACGTCGAGTCGATGCAGAACCTGTACGACAACATGGCCGAGTACGGCTACGATCTCACGAGGATTCCCTTCGTCATCCAGTACAACAAGCGCGACCTGCCGAACGCGGCGCCCATCAGGGACCTCCAGGCGTCCCTGAACCCGGGTTGGCCGATCGACGATACGGGGCACCAGAAGGTGACGCCCGACCCCGCCCACCCGGGCGAGAACGTCGTGGAGAAGGTCGGGAACGAATGGGTCGGGCGGGCCTCCTACCACGAGGCGGTGGCGGTCCGCGGCGACGGCGTGTTCGACACCCTCAAGACGTGCAGCAAGATGGTGCTGAAGACCCTGAGCTAGGGGGCGGTCCGATGCGATGGACCCTGCCCAACATCCTCACGCTCGCGCGCATCTGCCTCACGCCGGTCATCGCGCTGCTGCCGTTCATTCAGGGCTATTGGCCCAAGGTCATCGCGTTCCTGATCTTTCTCGTGGCCAGCGCCTCGGACGTGATCGACGGCTGGCTGGCGCGGCGCTCCAACATGGTGAGTGAGCTGGGGCAGCTGCTCGACCCGATCGCCGACAAGCTGCTGCTGTTCGCGACGTTGATCCCGATCTTCTGGCTCACGCGGCATCCCACGATCCTCGTGGATTACCGCATCCCGTGGTGGGGCAGCCTCCCGGTGTGGGTGGCGCTACTGCTCGTGGGCCGCGAGCTCCTGATGACCGCGTTCCGCTTCTTCGCCAAACGACGCGGCGTCGTGATCCCGGCGATGGGCGCGGGGAAGCTCAAGGCCGTGGTGCAGAACGTGTTCATCGGCGCGACGCTGTTCTGGTTCGCGTGGCGGGACGCGCTCGCCACCCACCGCTGGGCGGGATGGTTCCGCAACTTCTGGAACGAGTTCCACGGCGCGGTCGTGGCGCTGACCCTCGCGGGCGCGATCCTGCTCACGGTGTACTCGCTCGTCGTGTATCTGTACCGCTACCGCGCGCTGCTCAAGGGCCGCGGGTGAAGCTCGAAGTCCTCACCATCGGCAGCGAGTTGCTGCTCGGGCTGACCCTGGACACGAACGCCGCCGACCTGGGACGCGCGCTCGCCGCCGCCGGCGCGGAGATCACGCGCCGCACGACGGTCGCCGACCGCCCCGACGCGATCCGCGCCGCGGTGGCGGACGCGCTCGAGCGCACCGGCTTCGTGGTCACCACCGGCGGCCTGGGCCCCACGCGCGACGACATGACCAAGACCGTCGTCGCCGAGCTGTTTGGCAAGCGGCTGGTGCTGGACGCGGGGTTGCTCGCGGGCCTGGAGGCGCGGTTCCGGCGGCTGGGCCGCCCGATGCCCGCGATCAATCAGACCCAGGCGGAGGTCCCCGAAGGCGCCACTATCCTCCCGAACCCGCGCGGCACCGCCCCCGGGCTATGGGTCGAGGACGCACGCGGCCGCACCGTCGTGCTGCTCCCCGGCGTGCCGCGCGAGATGCGCGGCCTGCTCGTGGATGAGGTGCTGCCGCGCATCGCGCGATCGGGCAGCGCCGGTCTCGTGGTGCGGTCGCGCGCCGTGCGCACGACGGGCGTGCCGGAGTCCGCCCTGGCCGAGCGGATCGGGCCGATCGAGCCGGAAATCGCGCCGCTCACGCTGGCGTACCTCCCCTCGGCGGACGGCGTCGACGTGCGGGTGACCGCATGGAGCCTCGAGCGCGCCGACGCCGAGCGGCGGCTCGCGGCCGTGGTGGAGCGCCTCAAGGCCGCCGTCGGCGACCACGCGTACGGCGAGGACGACGCCGACCTCGCCGCCGTGCTGCTCGACGCCTTGCGGCGCGGGCGCCATCGCCTGGGTGTCGCCGAATCGTGCACCGGGGGCATGGTGGCGGAGCGGATCACCAACATCCCCGGTGCCTCGGACACCTTCATCGGCGGCGTCGTGGCGTACGCCGACGTCATCAAGACGGCGGCCCTCAAGGTGCCGCTCGAGATCCTCGAGGCACACGGCGCCGTGTCGGAAGAAACGGTGCGCGCCATGGCCGAAGGGGCGCAGCGACTCTTCTCCGCCGATGCGACGATCGCGGTGACGGGGATCGCCGGCCCGTCCGGGGGGACGCCGGAGAAGCCCGTGGGCACCGTGTGGCTCGCCGCGCGCCTCCACACGAACACGCGCGCCGTCAAGCGGGTCTTTCCCGGCGACCGCGACGAAATCCGCCGCCGCGCGGCGCAGGCCGGGCTCGACCTGCTGCGCCGCCTGCTCGCCGCATCCTGATGCCCACGCTCGCCGCTCCCGACGGCACGCAGCTCGTGTACGACGCGTACGAGGCCGCCACTCCGCGAGCCGTCGTGCTCATGCTCCACGGCTGGTTTGATCACGGGGGACGTTGGCGCGAGCTCGGCGAGCGGTTGCGGGCAGCGGGCCTCTCGGCCTACGTGCTCGACCTGCGCGGTCACGGCCGCTCCGGTGGCCGCCCCGGCCACCTGTCACGCTTCAGCCAGCTGCTCGGCGACCTGCAGGCGTTTCGCCGCGTGGTGCGGCTCAAGAGCGACCGCCCGCAGGTGCTCGTGGGGCTGTCGTTCGGCGGGCTCGTCGCCTTGCGCTACCTCGAGACCCAACCGAGCGATCCCATCGCCGCGGCCGTGATCTGCTCGCCGTGGCTCGGCCTCGCGTCGGTACCGCCCGTCTGGAAGCTCGTGCTCGCCCGCGTGCTCGCCGACCTGTGGCCCGCCGCCCCCATTCCGGCCGACGTCGACCCGGAGAGCCTGAGCCGCGATCCCGCGGTGAACCGCGCCTCCGCCGAGGACGCAGGCGTGCATCACGTGATGACGCCGGGCGCGTGGCGCGAGATCCAGTGGGCCCAGCGCGCCGTGGCGGCCGACGGCGACCGCATCGAGTCGCCCCTGCTGTTCCTGCTCGCGGGCGAGGACCGCGTGGTGGACGCGCACCTGGCCCGCGCGTTCGCCGACGGGCTGCGCGGTCCGGTCCAGGTGCGGTGGTATCCGGAGATGTACCACGAGATCCTCCACGACCCGGAGCGCGAGCAGGCGCTGGGAGACATCGTGGCGTTCGTCGACGGCCACATCGCGGGCTCTGCGCGGGCGCGCGGGTGAGTTTACCCTTGCCGTTCTGGCAGGTAGCTTCGTGTGGGACAGCGAGTTCCCCGTCACGACGGCGCGCCGCGGGCGGCACAGCGATTGCTTGGTGAAACGGAAACCCATGAAGCACAACGCGGAGCAGCCACAGCCGGCACAGCAACCGGGGGCGGTGGATCCCCCCGCCCCCGCCCCCGCCCCCGAAGGCGCGCTCGTCGAGCTGCCTGAGGAGGCGGTGGCCCGCCTCGAAGGCGAGCTCGCCGAGCTGAAGGACAAGTACCTCCGGCTCGCCGCCGAGTACGACAACTTCCGCAAGCGCACCGCGAAGGAACGCGCCGAGGTGTGGGCCAGGGCCCAGACGGACGTGGTGCAGCGTCTCGTCGACGCGCTCGACGATCTGGCGCGGTTCGCCCGCGTGGACCGCGCCCAGGTCGACGCCCAGACGATCCACGACGGCGTGGAGCTGGTCGAGCGGAAGCTGTGGAAGGAGCTCGAGGCGCTGGGCGTGACCCGCGTCGATCAGGTCGGCGTGCCGTTCGACCCGAACCTGCACGAGGCGGTGACGACGCAGCCCGCCGACGATCCGGCGAAGGATCACACGGTCGGCGTCGTGTTGCAGTCCGGCTATCGGCTCGGCGGCGCGCTGATCCGGCCGGCGCGGGTGGTGGTGCTCACGTGGCAGGGTGAGGCGGCTTGATGGCGTCTTCCAAGGACTATTACCAGATTCTCGGCGTCTCCGAGACCGCGACGACGGATGAGATCAAGAAGGCGTTTCGCCGGCTTGCCAAGCAGCACCACCCCGACCGCAACCCCAACACCCCGCAGGCGGCCGAGCGCTTCAAGGAGATCAACGAGGCGCACGACGTCTTGAGCGACGCCGAGAAGCGGCGGAAGTACGATCAGTTGCGGCGCTACGGCGCGTACGCGGGCGCGGGGGCGGGTGGGGGGCGGCCCTTCGAGAGTAGAGATTTCGATCTCTCCGATCTCAGCTCGTTCGGCGGGCTGGGCGACATCTTCTCGTCGATCTTCGGCCGCCGCAGCGAGGGCGGCCCCGTACGGGAGGAAGAAGAGGAGATCGAGACCACGGTCTCGATCCCGTTCCGCGTCGCGGCGCTGGGGGGTAAGGTGCCGGTGACGCTCCGGATGCCGGGAGTGTGCCCCACCTGCGGGGGGAGCGGCGGCGCACCGGGTGCAACGTTCTCGACCTGTCCCGAGTGCCGAGGTCGCGGCACGATCTCGTTCGGCCAGGGCGGCTTCGCGGTGACGCGGCCCTGTCCGGTGTGCCGCGGCCGCGGGAAGGTCCCGTCGCAGCGCTGCCCCACGTGTCAGGGCGCGGGGGACGTGCAGATCGACAAGCGCCTGATGATCAACATTCCGCCCGGCACCGACGACGGCACGCGGCTCCGGTTGAAGGGCCAGGGCGCGCGGGGGCGCGGCGACATCGTCGTCGTGATCGACGTCGAGCCGGACCGGTTTTTCCGGCGCGAGGGCGGGGGCCTCGACGTCACGGGTGTGGTGCCGATCAACCTCGCGCAGGCGATGCTCGGCACCAGGATCAAGGTGCGGACCCTGGACGGGAAGCGCGTGGTGCTCAAGGTGCCGGCCGGCACGCAACACGGCCAGCGATTCCGCATCGCGGGGCAGGGCATCGAAAAGAACGGCCGGCGCGGCGACCAGTACGTGGAGGTGCGAGTCGAAGTCCCCGAGCACCTCACCCCGGAGCAGGAAGCCGCGGCGAAAGCCTTTGCGGAAAAGACGGGCCTCAAGTACTAGAGCGTTCGCGCCATCACCAGCGCGCTCGCCGGGCACGCGGTCGTGAACTCCGTCGACTCGAGGACGCCCGGGTCGACGTCTGTGCGCGGGACGGGACGGAACCCGAACTTCGGGAAGAACTGCGCGGCCGTCTCGGTGAGGAGATAGACGGTATGCACGCCGCGGCGCTTGGCGAGGTCGAGCGCGGCATTGGTCAGCGCCTGGCCCACGCCTTGGCCGCGCAGCTCGCCGGCCACCGCCACGGAACGGAGCAGGGCGGAGCCGCCAAACAGCTCCAGCGCGGCGGTGCCCACGATGCGATCTCCGTCGCGCGCCACGAGCGTGGACCCGACGTGCTGTTCGAGCCCCGCGCTGGGGAGCTTGCTCCCGTCGATCAGGTCGAGGATGGCGGGGAGGTCGGTCGGGACCGCCGGCCCGATGGTGGGCGACATCGTCCCCCTTGCTCGGGATTGGACCTGGTTATAGAGTTGGACCCCATGCTGACACTCGCCCTGCTGCTGTCGAATCGCAATAGGATCCCGAATTCGGGGGCCCGGCGGGGGTAAGCGTCTCGGCTGTATTGGGAACGCGCGCCCCCGGCACCGAGCGGTTCCGGGGGCGCACTTTTCTTGCCTTCTCGTACCTGTTCACCACTGTGCGTCTGCGCGTCTGTTTACGGTGGGCTGTTCACGGTGCGGGGGGTGGTGCGGTGGCATTGGGGTGTAGGTCAACTGGCAGACCGCCCGGCTGTTAACCGGGAAGTTGGAGGTTCGAGTCCTCCCGCCCCAGCTCAGCAAGTGCTAAGCTCGCCCGACGGTTCCGCGTCTGGATCCATAGTCCAACATGAATTGCTGGCGGCGTCGCTGCGGTGGCACTGCGGAGTCCGCAGCGTCGACTGCAGGATCTGCGTACGCGACAGCAGGGGCTCGGAGCGCGCGCGGGCTTGACCCGAGTTCCGTCGCCCCGATTAGCTTCGGTCAGGGGTGGAAAGGCAGGTCCCATGATCCTCCCGCTGGTGGCTGTTCTGCTGCAGGTCCAGACCTCGGCCATGGCGCCGCCGGCCGGGAAGCCGGTGCATGTCTGGCTGGGGTCGAGCGGCCCCCTGTTGCGCGGTCAACCGGTGCGGGTGTACGTCGAGACGGCCGCTGACGGGTATCTCGTGGTGCTGCACCGCCGCACCGACGGCCGCATCGAAGTGCTGTTCCCCTCGAATCCCACGGCCGACCCCTACGTCCGCTCGGGCACCTACGAGATCAAGAGCGCGGGAGACCGCGAGTCGTTCGTCGTGGCGGAGCCGGACGGGACGGGGCTGGTCCTGGCCGCGCTCTCGTCCCGCTCCTACCGGTTCGACGAGTTCGTGCGCGCCGCGTCCTGGAAAGCCGATGCGTTGGTCCCGTGGTGGAACGGGGCGGATGGGGAAGGCGCGCTCTCCGACATCGTGCAACGGATGCTGGGCGACGGCTACTTCAATTACGACATCGTGAGCTACACCGTCGTGCCGCTCCCCGTCCTCCCCGCCCCCCTGGCGATGCAGGATACGACGGCGCCACCCCCCTCCCCGTACCCGCTGTACTCCACGTGCCTCGACTGCACCTTCGTGGGATTCCAGGAGATCGTGCTCGCGCCGTTCGGTGTATGCGATCCGTTCTTCGTTCCCTGCCTCGGCAACCGGTTCTCCCGGCGCCATCGGTTCCCCGACTCCGGAATCCGGAGCGTCGACGTCCCGATGAACGTGATGGCGCTGTCGCTCGGTCGTGCCCGCTCCGGGAGCAGCGCCGGAATCGTCGCCCCCCCCAGGAACGCGCCGCTCGTGTTCAAGCCTCGGGCCGGGCCGACCCTTCCCCCGGTCGAGGTCCGGGCCCTGGTCCCGGTGCAGGCCACGCCGCTCGGTCCGGGGTACGTGACGGTCGGCGTGCGGCCGGCGCGAGCGCACCCGGCGCGCGCTGCGTTCCAGGAGGTGCGGCTGACGCTGTCACCGAGCGCGCCGAGTGAGGCGCCGCAGTCGCCGGCGCAGGGCGGGGGCACAGCGCTGGTGCAGGTGTCGCGGCTGGCCGCAGCTCACGCCGGCGCGCGTCGGGTGGTGGCGGCCGCGCTGCCGCGATCGCGCGTCATTGTCGATGCGACGGCGCAGGCTCCGCCAGCCGCGCCACCGCGGTCACGTGCAGTCGCGAGCGGCGGGGGCGTGACGGCGGGCGAGATGCACGGGGTGGCGCTTCCGGGGGC
>Ga0137384_10002105_pt1 | contig 15746 bp, 20 predicted proteins | sample SagtaG_2_FD_104922 | JGI IMG/M metagenome (GOLD analysis project Ga0137384, IMG submission 104922) | Vadose zone soil microbial communities from Sagehorn Ranch, Mendocino, California, USA - Sage2_R_60_16 metaG | ecosystem: Environmental > Terrestrial > Soil > Vadose zone | place: USA... | reverse complement strand
TCTATCCTTGGAGAGGAGAACGTGAGTTAGTCATCTCGCATCTATCGAGAAAGAGAAAGCAGAAGAGGAATGACCACACCAACATCATCACCTAACTACCGAACGGGCAAGATTTGCTACATCGAAATCCCTGCCATCGACATTGCAGAGTCAGCCCAGTTCTACCAGCAGGTCTTCGGCTGGCACACGCGTCAACGCTCCGACGGCTCGATCGCTTTCGACGATACGATCGGCGAAGTAAGCGGCACATGGTTCCTTGGACGCCCTCCCTCGACTGATCCAGGCCTGCTCGTATTCATCATGGTCGCGAATGCTGCGACCACGATCGAGGCCATCATCGCTGCAGGCGGCACGATCGTGCAGCCCGTCAACCCTGATGAGCATGAGGTGTATGCCCATTTTCGTGACCCTGCGGGTAACGTCCTTGGCATCTATCAACAACCAGGCCTGACAGAAATCGAGGCACACCTTCCTGCCGACAACCGATAAGGGGAAAGGAAACCATGTCAAAAGAACAGCTCCTACAGGAGTTCGCAGAAGCCTATGAACACCTCATGGAAACGGCATCTCTGGCAGCACAGCGCGAGGTGACGCAAGGGAGAGAGGGGTGGGGACCACGCGAGTTTGTGGCTCACCTGGCAGGCTGGGAAGTCATGGCACGTGTGCGCATTCCCAGGATTGTAGCGGGGATGCCGCCTGCGGAGTTTACCAACCCAACACAGCAAACGGTCATGAACGATGCAATCAACGCTGCGATGGTGACGCTGATAGGAAAGCAACCACTCGAGACCCTCTGTGATATGTTGCGACAGGCCTACCAGCGCAATATTGAGTTGCTACGATCGTTGGACGATAGATTCTTTCAGCCAGGTGACTACGTGTATGAACGAACGAAAGCTGTCATTGAGCATTGTCAAGAACACATGCAACAGCTTGCTCCCTCTCATTCCTAAGCGACTTCTCACAGGGAGAGCGTTCTTTTCAAAAGACCCGGGAGTCGGCACAGAAATGAACCAGTGCTGACACCAGTTACTTGCTTGCTCGAAGATCGTGCACATAAGTGCTGTTCGACAGCGACCGTCGCGAGATCCTCTTGCGTAAAGGAGAGTTCCTCAGTGATAAAGAGGCAGCTCATGCACTAGCTGTCGATGGAAGGAGCTACATCGGGAGCAGCACTGCCTTATCGTGAATGGCCACTTCCCATGATTTCCCCCGTTTCAGTTCAAAATCTGCTTCTCTTTGATCCAATGTACCGTGCCTTCAAACAGTGCATACTGCATGAGGATCATCAGGAGTTGAACTGGCACTTGTGTGGGTAATCGCCAACCAGAGCACCTTCAGCCAATGTTTTGTAGAGATGACATCTTGTGAGTTCTTTCTTGGTTTCGTTAGGTCGCGTGTCTCCTCAGGATCGCTCTTCGTTTTGCTGCTCTTCTGGAAGCTCAACCTGATAGAGTGTCACTTGCATCCCATCGGGAGTTTCTATCCGCGCATTGCGATCCCCCCCAGGGCATCGGTGTTGGGTGAGAGAGCAGCTTCGCGCCAGCCTGCTGAATGGCTGAAGCCTCTGCTTCAACATCTGGAACTTCAAAGGCCAAACGAACTGGACCACTCACACGCCTACCTACTTCCAGGTGATCAACAAAGGCTGCTTGAGCGGCATCAAAGAGTGCAAGGGTGGTGTGAGGCCCAAGCGCCAGGATCACGCCCCTGCCTTCTGCCACTGCTTGACCGCAGCCAGTCCCAGGCAATCACGAGATAATTCATCAATACGTTGCTCATCCAGCAGGTCCTCGCCGAGCCGAAGCAGTTCCAACAGATGAAAAAAGAGGACCTGCTGGCGCTCACCCCGCTCATCTACAGCCATGTCACCCCGTATGGGACGTTCCGTCTGGATCTCTCAGAGCGGTTGCCGATTGAGGATGCGGCGGCTTCTTGAAGGACATCAGCCGCCACAGCTTGGGCTCGAGTGGGCTTGCTCTAACCTCCCCATCTCCGCTGGCCGTCCGGGGTACTCCCACGCCTCCAGTTGACGTGTGATGCGGCCTCCGCCCGTGCCAGGAAGTCCCTGCCCACAGCGAGGCCGTCCGGGGTCGTCTCTCAATCTGCGACTCCAGGTCGTGAGCACGAGACTGGAGATGGGAGTGTGAACGCCTCTAGGCGGTGATACTCCTCAGGGGGAGCGTACGCTCCTCGGTGAGCGAGGCCAGGGGCAACGTCACGGTGAAGCAGGAGCCTTGTCCAAGCTGGCTCTCGACCGCGACCGCCCCACCATGGGCGCGGACGACCCACTCGACAATGGAGAGCCCGAGCCCGCTACTGCTGCCACCTCTATGCCTGCGCGCCGGGTCGGCCCGGTAGAAGCGCTCAAAGATGTGCGGCAGGTGTTCCGGCTCGATGCCGATCCCTGTATCGCGAACGGCTAGGCGAGCCTGGTTCTTTCGTGCCTCGACGACAACGGTCACGCGCCCGCCGGGGTGGGTGTAGCGCACGGCGTTCTCCAGGAGGTTCATCACGACCTGGATCAGCCTGGCTTCATCCCCCAGGATCGTGACCGGCCTGGGCGCCTGCACTTCGAGCGTGATGGCGCGCTCGGCCGCCAGGGGTTCCCCGTTGGCCGCCACCGCACCGGCCAGGAGGTCCAGGCGCACCGACTCCCGTTCAAACTGCGTCCGGCCCTCATCGCCCCGCGCCAGTGCCAGCAGGTCGCTGATGAGGTTGCCCAGGCGCTCGGCCTCCGCGTTAATGCCCTGTAAGACCGTGACGTAGTCCTGCTGCGTACTCGCCCCGAGCAAAGCCACGTCCGTTTTATTGCGGATCACGGCAACCGGGGTGCGTAGTTCGTGGGAGGCATCGGCCACGAAGCGGCGCTGGTGGCTGAACGCCTGGTCCAGGGAGTCGATCATCTCGTTGAGGGTAAGCGCCAGGTACTGCACTTCATCGCGTGCCGTAGGAACCGTGACGCGGCTTCGGAGATCGCCCGCCTTGATGGCTCTCGCCGTGGCTGCCAGGCGCTGGATCGGCGCGAAGGCGCGGGCGGCCAACCAGTAACTACCGAGAGCGCAGGCGAGCAAGACCAGCAGCCCCACGACGAGCAGTTCCCCGACCAGTTTGTGCAGGAGGGTATGCAGCTGGACCAGAGACTCTCCCACCTGGATCACGGCGAAGAGCTGAACATTTTCGGTGAGCGCCCGGCTGAAGAGCCGCACTTCCTGCCCGTCACTGCTGGTGACGGTGCCCTGCCACGCTGTGCCCTGCAGGGGCTGCGCGACGCTCTCTGCGGGGACGCGCAGGGCGCGGAAGGCGGGTGTCTGATGCAAGAGCTTGCCGTGCGCATCGAGCAGGCGCACCAGCGCCCCGTTGTTGACATCCACGGGTGAGAGCCGCTGATCGTTGGGATTGGCGTCGAAACCGGGCAGATCGCCCGTCACATCGCGAACGGTTACCGTCCCACCCGTGAGCACAATGCCCCCAGCGATTTGCTGTGCGCGCACTTGCAGCGTCGAGTCCAGGCTCGCCTCCAGGGAGTGCTCCAGGTGCTGGTAGAAGAATGCTCCTGTGAAGAGCAGCAGCGCCGCGAAGACGGCGGTGTACCAGAGCATCAATTGCAGACGGATGCCCAACGGCCAGAGGCGATGAATAAAGGCGTTCATGGTGCTGGCTCCTTCAACTGGTAGCCGGAGTGGCGAATGGTGTGAATGACATCGGGCTCACCGGCGGCACAGAGTTTGGTGCGCAGGTAGCGGATGTAGACATCGATGACGTTGGAGAGATGCTCGGCATCGTCGTCCCAGACGTGGTCGGCGATCATGCTGCGGCTCAGCACCTGGCGTGGATGGCGCAGCAAGAACTCCAGCAGCGCATATTCCTTGCTGGAAAGCGTGATCGCCCGTTCGCCCCGGCTGGCTTCGTGGGTCCTCGTATCGAGAGTGATGTTCAGAAACCGCAGCACCGGTGACCTGGTGGGGCCCTCCCGCCGCAGCAAGGCGCGCACCCGCGCCTCCAGCTCGCGGAAGGCGAAGGGCTTGGCGAGATAGTCATCCGCGCCCAGATCCAGGCCCCGCACGCGGTCCTCAACCTCACCCAGCGCGGTGAGAAAGAGAATGGGGACCGCGTGAGGCTGCTCGCGCAGTTGTCGGCAGACCTCCAGACCACTTGGACCGGGGAGCAGGATGTCCAGAATGATGAGGTCATAGGGGATGGTCTCCCCTGCGCGAGCGCATCCTCGCCATTGGTCACCAGATCCACTGCGTAGTGGCAGTGCTCCAGGCCTTTTTTCAGATCAGGTCCCAACTCTGGATGGTCTTCTACGACTAATAGACGCATGCAACACTCCTCGCGAACGGCGCAGACGAAAGACAGTAGTTCTCTGCTCTTACTATACACGAAGTAGATGAGTTGCTGATGAGAACACGGTACTTTTTTCAGCGCCGTCTTCCCCGACCGGCGGGAGGAAATGGGTCCCTGTTCTCATTTTCGTCTCATGTTCGGCTGCTATAGTAGCGTGTGGAAGGCGCGAACACCCATCCATCGCTGCTCACCTCTTCCGCAGATATTCACAGAACAGCACAGAACGGAGAAGACACACCAGATGTTCCAGAATAGTACAGCGGGCCTCGCGGCGCTGCTCACCACCTACGGCTATTGGGCCGTCTTCGCGTGTATTGCCATCGAGAGCACCGGGATTCCCTTTCCCGGCGAGACGATGCTGCTGGTCGCGGCCATCTATGCGGGAACCACGCACCAGCTCTCCATAGTGCTGGTCATTGCCGCGGCGGCCAGCGGGGCGATCCTGGGCGACAACCTGGGCTTTTGGGTCGGGCGCGAGGGCGGCTACCGGCTGCTGCGCCGCTACGGCCACCTCGTCCACCTCAACGAACGTAAGCTGAAGCTGGGCCTCTACCTCTTTCGCAGGCACGGGGGTACAGTGGTCTTCTTCGGGCGTTTCGTGGCGGTGCTGCGCATGTGGGCGGCCTTCCTGGCGGGAACCCATCGCATGGAGTGGAAACGCTTCCTGCTCTTCAATGCCCTGGGAGGGATTCTCTGGGCCACATGCTACGGCCTGGGAGGCTACCTCCTGGGTGACCATCTGCAACGGCTCACCGGGCCACTTGGCCTCGCTGCGCTCGTGCTGGCAGGGCTCGGCCTCTGCGCGCTCTTCGTCTTCGTACGCCACAACAAGCGGCGGTTGGAAGAGGAGGCGGAGCGGGCCTTGCCCGGCCCCCTGGAGCGCTACTACCCTGGCGCTGAAGCGCAACGCGGCAGACCTGTGTGGGAGCACACCGACCTGAGCAGACGCGTGGCATGTGTTACAGGGGACCTGCCCCGGTCTCTCCTGAGGCACGCTGCTCAGGAGAGAGGCAAGCGCCGCTGGATGAGCCGCCCCCTCGTGTCGGCTGGCATGATGGCGCTGGGCATGCTCGCCTGTGCGTGCGGCATATACCTGCACATTGCCATCCATTATCACGAACGGGCTTATGCCGTCCTTGCGCTGGGAGCGGTGTTGTTCCTGGCAGGCGTGTTCGGCAGGTACCGTAGCGCAGCTCTACTGCTCGGCAGGCGGCTGTCCCATCCGCTGTGCTACGGAGTGCTGGCGCTGGGGATGCTCACTGCGCTTGCTGGCCTGTTCATGTTGTCTGCGCGTTCTCACACCAGCGTCTTTCGCTTCCTGGCCATTGGTCTTCAGAAGCTGAGTACGCATGCGCCCGAAGTGCTCTTTGTCCTGGTGACAGTGGGGGCTTGCGGCTTGCTTGCCGGGATCGCAGGCCTATACCTGGTCAAAGCCACGAGACAGGCATCCCTACACTAATCGTTGTGCTATCCTCTGTGAGCAACAGAGCGATACAGAGTTTTTTGAGAAAGGATTATTCGATCGATGAACAAGCGAACCCTCTTTTCTGGCGCGATTGTCGTTGCAGTTGTCGCCCTGGCTTTAGCCGTCTATTTTCTTATTCCGGGGATCTATCACCCGCTCACTACGACGCCTCCACTGGCTTCGCATCCAACGCATGCTGTGGCCTTTTTCATCCTTGCGGTCATATGCGTCATTGCGGCCCTGGTGACTCGACCGAAATCAGCGAGAAGGTAGTCGCTCTTGCAACTCGTGGAGAGGGCAATACTGGCCGCACTCGCCATTCGCAGGAGAGAGGGATGGCATCAGGCGTTGACACGGGTGACCGCTGCACGCCCATCCACCTGGTACCATCTCCTCTGGTGTTCCCTTTTGCTTCAGAAGAAGCGGTTGCATCCGCCAAGCTGAGGAGAGAGATCACCCAACGATATGCCCTTCCCCCTGTTGCATGAGCGTGAGGAAACCATGAACTTAAATATCTGGCAGATTATCTTTTTGGCCGTGCTTCAGGGAGTGACAGAACTCTTTCCTATCAGCAGCCTTGGCCATACTGTAATTATACCCGGGCTATTAGGTTGGGGGAATCTTATTAACAATACCAGTTGTGGCGGACAAAGTTGTTTTCTACCCATCATCGTAGCCTTACATCTTGGCACAAGTATTGCCCTCGTGATTTATTTCTGGCGAGACTGGCTGCAAATATTTCTCACGCTAGCCAGGAACATTAAGGAAGGCGAAGTTCATACTGGAACGGAAGAGTGGATGAGTTGGCTGATCATTATCGGCGTCATCCCAGCGGGTATTTTAGGCGTTTTGTTGGAAACGCCGCTCAAGCAATTGTTTGCTTCCCCTACAATTGCTGCTGCATTTCTGGTTGTGAATGGATCCATCCTTTTTGCTGGGGAACGTATGCGGCGACGAGCGGAGGGGAAAATGACGTTTTCCACCGCGAAAGAGCGGGAGGCCAATTTTCGCAGCCTGTCATCTCTTTCATGGAGAGAGGCTCTCATCGTCGGTTTCGCGCAATCACTGGCTCTGATACCAGGAATCTCACGTACTGGCGTGACTATTGTTGCAGGCTTAGGGGTTCGCCTCAATCACGAGGATGCGGCTCGCTATTCCTTTTTGTTAGGTACACCACTGATTGGTTTAGCTGCTTTGCTCGAAGTACCTCAACTTGTTGGTCAAACGGCTCAAACGTGGCTCTATGTTGTTATTGGTATGGTAGTGGCAGGGATCGTAGCTTATCTAGCCACTAAATTTCTGATGAAGTATTTTGAGACCGGGCGGCTTTATCCTTTTGCCTATTATTGTTGGGCGGCAGGATTGGTGTCGCTGCTCGTCTTGCCTATTGTACTGCATATGGGAGGATCTTGACCTCCTGGCGATGGCCCTCGGAGGTGTTCGCTGAAGCATGTTGCAGATGTGATTCTATGAAAACGCTGGAGAGACCAGGAGAAAGAGATGAGAAATGGGAGGTTCACTCTTCAATGAAGCAAACTCGCATGCAATCGCTCATCGTCACTGCGGTTGTTATCCTTGGGCTACTTGTCCTGGCAGTGCTTGCCCTCGACGTTGATCTCTCGTTCTTGCACGTCGTGGGAGAGCATAAACGCGCCTACGTGCTGCTTGGAACGGGCGTGGTGTGCCTGCTTGGCAGCAGCGTTGGGACGCTCATAGCCCGATCCAAAGCCCGAGGTATAATGCTTTCGCTCGTGCTTGTCCTTGGGGTCATCATCTGGGCAACGCTCTACGGGATGGGCGGCTATCTGTTCGGCGACAATGTCCACTGGCTGGTGGGGCCTGTCGGCATCGTACCGCTCGTGCTGAGCGTGTACCTCATCATCGCTGCCTTCGTCATCGTGCGCCGCAACGAACGGCGTCTGGAGGACGAGAGGGAAACGTTCGTGACAGACGCTCGTTGCGAAGAAAGCATATCGATGCTCCATCGGTGTCGGGTGCAAGCAAGGTAGAAGCCAGGTGGTGTTTTTTGTATACGAATGATAGCTCTGTTGCACTTACCGTGACCTCGCCAGAACGGGAAGGAAGTATGAAAGTGGCTCAGGATCTTGCATGAGATACTTTATGAGAAAAAAGAGAATCAGATTCATGAGCATGATAAGTACGTTGTTCGTGCTCTTGATAGCGTGCATTGTGCTCATACGTTTTTATCCCTACACGTATAATTTCACTGCCTATCCAAGCATAACACAGACAAAATCAGGAGCAGAGGGAGACCCCCTCAATCTTGTCTTCGTTGGGAGCAAAGATCAGATAACGTACAGCTTTCAACAAGCAGGATGGCTGATTCCTGATCCCATTACCCCCCAAACCGCTGAGAAAATTGCGGTTGCGAGTCTTGCTCACAAAAGGTACCCAACGGCACCAGTCAGTAATCTCTACGTCTTTGGGCGAGTCCAGGATCTGGCCTTTGAAAAGCCCACCAACGATGTCGCAAACCGCGGGCATATTCGACTCTGGAAGACCGGAACGCTCATTGGGGGACAACTCGTCTGGGTGGGACAAGCCTCCTTTGATCATGGGATCGAGCTCAGTGGGACCAACCATCTTCCCACCCATCACATTGCTCCAACCGTTGACCTGGAAAGAAATGCCGTTGGCGCTGACCTGGAAAAAACGGGTCTGGTCAAAGATGAATTGTACGGAGCATTTACCCCTCCCATTGTGTATGCGCGCAATGGGGGAGGAGATTATTATGAAAGCGATGGCGATGTGTTGGTGATCAACTACACGCATGCTCCTCTCCAACTCCAGAAGCCTGCATGGATCATCTACGATCTGAAAAATGGAGTGTTCAGCTTCTACGATACACTCTTCACTTCGTTGCTCCTTGCGTTTGCCGTCGGCATGCTGGGTCTATCGCTGGTTGTGGTGTGGCTGTGGCTGGCTCTGAGCTGGTTCTTGAAGAAACATGGCCCTCGAGTACAACCAGACCAGCAAGCATGATAGGCGCCCAGAGGAAAGCCTGCCTACGGTACACGTATCTCTTCAGCAGTTTCAGCTTGTCTTTCACCGGCGCACGACTCACCTGGTTGTGTCTGCCATCCTCTGATCAAGCGTGTTTTGCTTGACTTTCCATCTTAGGGTATGCTAATATCCGAGTAATTAGTAAGATATTAGCATGCCCTAATATTTGGTGGATGACGAAGACACACTACACATTTTCGTTCTGTTCCTCCTCTCACGGAACGAGGGAATGACCAAAGAAAGGAAGTCACGATGCCGACGGAAACCATTCTCCTGCTTGGAGCGTTTGCTGGACTCACGATTTACCTCGGATTACCTCTTGCCTTCCTGAAACAGACGCCTCAGTCACTCAAGGTCTTTTTGAATATGCTTGCCACCGGTGTCCTGATTTTTTTACTGTTTGACGTGTTGAGCAAGGCCAGCGACCCCATCACTGCCGCCCTGGATCAGGTACACACACAACAGACGGGAACGGGCACATTCGCTCTGGATATGTTCTTGCTCGTTCTGGGTCTCGGACTTGGCTCGGTCGGATTGGTGTATTTCAACCGCTACGCGATCGCGCGAGTCCGGGTGAACACCGCTCCCCCAGTCGTGACCAGGGCTTTGGCCGGGCGCGTTCAAGGAACTTCAGCCAGCGTCGGCGTGGTTGCTGAACAAGCAGAGCTCTCAGCCCCCACCCTAGCTCTTCTGATTGCCACAGGGATCGGCCTCCACAACTTCTCTGAGGGGCTCGCTATCGGACAAGCAGCAGCGGTGGGAGCGCTCCAACTCGCGCTGGTGTTGATGATCGGCTTTGGGTTGCACAATATGACGGAGGGCTTTGGCATCGCTGGTCCCTTAACCGGTCACCCCGTCTCCTGGAAATTTGTGGCATTGCTGGGCTTGATCGGAGGAGGTCCCACCTTCCTGGGAACGGTGGTAGGCATCATCTTCCATTCGCCACAGCTCTTTATCCTGTTCCTGGCACTTGCCGCAGGTGCGATTATCTACGTGGTCGCTGAACTCCTTGGGAGTGCTAAGCGGTTCAAAGCTCCCGAAATCGTCATGTGGGGACTGCTCATCGGCTTCCTCCTGGGCTATGCCACAGACCTCCTCGTGACCTTTGCTGGTGCCTGATCTTCTCTTCTGTTCGTCAAAACTGTGTCAGGGGTCCATCTCTTGATCCTCTGATCTGTTCGATGATGCTGAGCGCCATCTCCCAAAGAGGCACGGCTTCGTTGAACGCATACCGGAATCTGTTTCGCCAAAAGCGGAGGGAAGTGGCTCAGATGTCCTGAATCAGCGGACATGTAGAGAGAAGGATGAGGTGGGAGCATCTCTACTGTTGACCACAGCTAGTCCCAGGCCATCGCGATAGAACTGGACTGCTTGATCAAATGGCTCCACGGTCAGGGCGATATGCACGTTACGGATCGGATGCAAGGATGCCATGGCGCTCTTCCTTTCACTTTTGTTTGCATCATCGAGTATCTGGAATGATCCTGCCAGGGTTGCTGTGCGGTGTGGCACTGATCATCTACGTGACTCCTCTTCCCACTTGTAGAGCCTCTTTGAGGATGCTGGAGGGTCGGGGAAGAGCGTTCCTCCTGCAGACAGAGTAGCAGAGGGCATCGCGAGCGATCAGATGAGCGCTCCATGCACGAGCAGGGAGAGATGTGCGATGCCCTCCCTGCTGTTCTTGTGACTCGGCTCGTTTCCGTTGAGGAATCACCTCACCAGACTCAAAAAGGAGAGGGAACACTTGTCCAGGTTGCCTGATTCTGCTTCCTGATGAGTGCCAACCGCGTATCTGGGCTCTCGCATTGAAGATTCCTTGGTGGCGACTATAGTCTCGTGTATCATATCATGAAATAGGGGGCAGAAAGTATGAGACGCTTGGGGTATAATAACCCGGAGGCGGATGATCATCCCACGCTAATGGGTTGTTTCGTCAAGAAGAGAAAGCGCACAGCACATGTTCCATGCAGCCACAACCGATCTGCAGCATATTCTGGTGACCTATGGTTATTGGGCCGTCTTTGTCTTTGTTGCTATTGAAAGCATCGGGATACCTTTCCCGGGCGAAACGATGCTCCTGGTTGCCGCTATCGATGCTGGCGCAACGCATCAGCTCTCGATTGTTCTGGTGATTCTAGCAGCAACGTGCGGTGCCATCCTTGGTGATAATCTCGGATTCTGGATCGGTCGTGAAGGGGGATTCCGTTTGGTGCGACGCTACGGGCACTATATCCGCCTCAATGAGCGCAAGCTGAAGGTGGGGCTGTACCTGTTCCGCAAGCATGGGGGCAAGGTTGTCTTCTTTGGGCGCTTCGTCGCGGTGTTACGTGCCTGGGCTGCCTTCCTGGCAGGCGTGAACCGGATGCAATGGAGCCGCTTTTTGCTGTTCAACGCACTTGGGGGAATGGTCTGGGCCACACTCTACGGGCTTGGGGGGTACTTCCTCGGCGAGGAAATCCACCGCTTGACGGGGCCTGTAGGCATTGTCACCATCGTGCTGGCGGTACTGATCATCATCGCGTTTCTCATCATTGTATGGCGCAATGAGAGACAGTTGGAAGAGAAGGCAGAGAAGGCTTTCCCTGGGCCGATTGAGAAATACTAGCTGGGAGGAGAAGTACCGAATCCTGCGCGCAGGAACGTGTATACCGTGCGGCTCCCTCTTTCAGTACCTGAGATGGTGTGCCCTTTCAAATTCCCGTCTCGCAGTTCTGCGATCCTCACCATCAGACCAATGCGGCAGGTTATACAACGTATCTTCCATTTCAGCAGTGATTGGCCTAACACTTGTCGAAGAACTGACTGACGCTGATCGAGTAGTAAGTTCTTCCCACTTCCGAAAGTCAAGGAATGAGGCTCACATCTGTGGGGATGAGCCCGAGCACTTGACGCACACTCTACTTCTGCTCGAATGCCAGCCGCACACCAAGCGCGATGAGAACTACGCCTGTAACTCTTTGCAGGATGTCACGGACGCGTGTACCAAATCGGCTTTGCCCGGCCTGACTGACCAAATAGCCATAGAGGTTGAGCCAACTCAGAAGGATCGCCTCATAGGCAAGCATCATCAGCACCAACCGCAATGGAGGATCACCTGGACTGATAAATGGTGGCAAAGTCGTGGCAAAGATGGCACCAGCCTTCGGGTTGAACAGATTGTTCAACAGTCCCTGCCTGAAGGCGACCCGTTCACCGAGTTGCGCCGCCTGCGGAGCAGGTGTCGTCACGGCGGCTTGCTAGTTCCCCCTGAAGCTGGCGATCAGGCTTCGCAGGCCGAGATACCCCAGGTATGCCGCCCCAACGAACTTACACACGGTGAAGGCGACCACTGACCGCTCCAACAGGACCGCGATGCCCAGCACCCAGATGAGGCTTCCCGCCCCGATGCCCAGAGTGGTGAAAGAGGCCGCACGCCTTCCGGTGAAGAGCGCAGTGCGTGTGACCAGAGCCGTATCTGGCCCGGGCGTTACAATCAGCAGCGCTGCTACAGCAAGATAGGCTCCAAACCTCGCGTCGAAGAAACCCATCTCAGACCCTCCTCAGTGCTGGCAAGGAACTCTGTAGAGACAAACTGACAAGATAGGGCTTTAGCCCGCCGCAAGCCACCGGGTTTCAACCCAGGTGGTGAGGCGTGTTTTTGTGGGCTTGAGCCCAGATCCTCTTCGTATCACTCCTCGTTTCTTCCGGTTTACGCAATGAGAAAAAGAACAAGAGGAAAAGAAAAGCAGGAGGGCATTCGGTGGAAGCAAAGTCAACCACGACCATTAGACAAGTCTTAAGCTATCAGCCACATCAGGCTGCGTGGTTTGCTGTCACGCAAACGCTCTTCAATCGGGTCTGTGCTTTCTATTCTGAAGTCATCCAGGCCCATGAAAGGGTATTAGATCTCTCCAACAAAGAGGCACTCACTGCTCTTGAGAAGCTCACTCACACCACCCAAAGCAATCCTGCTCCCGTGATGGCTCTTCAAGAGGTTGCCCAGGACATTCCTGCCATGTTTCGGCGAGCCGCGATCAATGCCGCTCTTGGATCAGCTCGCTCCTTCTTCTCCCACCTCTCCAGGTGGCGCAAGCGCAAAGAGAAGGCACTGGCCAAAGGGAAGACATTCACCGAGCGCCCTCCAGGCCCGCCTCGCACCTGGGACAAGTCGGTTCCCTTCTATGTGGGTCAATGGAGAGAGCGCACCACATCGAGTATCCTACTGAAAATCTGGACGGGGACATGCTGGTCCTGGCTCAAGGTGCGCATCACCGGTAGGGAACTGCCCACTGATGCCGAACTGGGCAGTCCCTCACTGATCAGGCGCGGCAAGCGGTGGTGGCTCCACACGCCCATCGAGAAACGCTTCGCTCGCCCTACCAAAATCGAGCAGCAGGTCACGACCAACCTGCAGACAACCATTTGTGCTGTCGATCTCAATCTCGACGACCACCTTGCGGTCTGCACCATCCAAACTGTTGAAGGTATGATCCTGGCCACCCGCTTTATCGGACATGGCCGAGAGATATCCAGCTTTAGGAAGAAACAGTTAGGACGTATTGCACGCAACCGAAAACAGACTGGCATCATTGCTGAAAATGAACAAGACAACGTGGACTTCTGGAACAAGATTAAGCATGGTGATGAGCAAATAGCCCATCTCATCAGTAATCGCATTGTCCAATTTGCTCAGCAGCATGAGGCTACTATCCTCGTTTTTGAGCATCTAGGCAACCTCAAACCCACAAAAGGGAAATACAGTAAACGGGGCAATGAGAAACGTGCCTATTGGATGAAGGGACGTATCTTCGCCTATGCCAAATATAAGGCATGGAACGAGAAGATCATCACCAGTCGGGTCAACCCGCGCAACACCAGTCGAGAGTGTGCTCGTTGTCACGCGCTGGTGGCACGCTATCAAGAGGGGCAACCGGCAGAGGGTTATACGCAGGGTGCTCCTCTGGTCCTCTGTCAGCGGTGTGGGATGCAGGGCCATGCGGATCGCAATGCCAGTCTGGTTATCGGACAGCGGCTCATCGCCCGCGCTCAGGAACCACTCAAGGAAAAGCCTCATGCTCCTGTGCGACGTGCAGGGAGGGTCTCGAAAGAGACAGGTGTTGCGCTCTCCCAGGATGCCAAACGCGAAACCCGGCCATCTACCGACCTCGCGAGGCATGGAGACCGCAACGGGCATGGCACCGCCCAGGAGGGAACGCTCAGGATGGACGAGCGCCTTTCAGATATTCCCTGCCACCTACGGTTTTCATGTGAGTAGTAGCCACGCTACACCTTCTCAGGAAACCGACTATGCAGGAGTGTCAGAAGCTGCGGGGTTTCAACCCCTGCGGAGTGTCACAAGCAGGCAAGTACCTTGAGTATAGAACACCCATGGAAGAGGGACAAGCACCAATGAAGAGCAAGCAGAGAGCCATTTTCCCTTCCAACAAGAACTGCCACGTATCATAGCAAGCAGATTTACTCTCTTGTAGGGATGAGTCGTAATGATACGCTTGAGTTACTACCTTTCAGGACCTCGGTCAACATCCCAACGTGCCACCTAAAACGTGAATTGGAGAGGGTCATAGGTCATTCCAGAAATGCCAAGGCGGGCTACAAGTATGTAGGAGATACCTGGACGCGGCAGAAACGAGAAGATCTCGGTTTTGAACACTATTTGTCCAGCACGTAAAAAGAAGTCGGTATTGAGCTTACCTGTTCCCTCATACCTATTGCCCAAGGGGTCTTGAAGGCTGAACTCAGCGAAGTAGTCGATTTGTTGTGCTCCACTCTCGTTGTTTAAGGTGACCGTCCAGACTGTTCTGAGATTCGTGATATCGAGAGCGATGGAGTTGACGGTTATGTGAACGGGATCATTGCAGCCGCCGCAGGTCAACGTAATGTTCTCTTTGATCGTTCCCGGAGTCAGTGTCCTCACAGGTGTTGTCTTGAGGGATACCGTCGAATGCTGTGTCGGTGAGATACCTGCTTGATTCGATGCCGCCGATCCAGAGGGATACGTGGTCAACAGCGTATGTGCTGCCAATTGAACAACTTCCAAGGAGCCGAGCACCACAACGAGCAACGTGAGAACAGTTAGAGCGATGAAATACCCTCGGTTTCTTTTCGGCTGAGATGGAAGTGGTGGGTACAGGTCTGGTGGCGGAGGGGGAATAGCTGTTCCCGCAGAAAATGTATAGGGAGAGGGAGACTGCGGCGCTCCATCATGAAGAGGTTTCACAAAAGTAGAGGATATATCCGTTGGCATGCTGAGAAATGGATGACCCGCTGTCATGCTCGAATCGGGTGGATGAGTATACAATCGTTCGTGTTGTGACATATGCTGACCTCCCACTTCGTCAAGAGAACGACGCAAGCAACAGCAAACTTCGGTGGTTGATGCTTGCTACCGATATGTACAGAACAACAACTGGTCATAAGTACGACCAACGTTTGCTCCATTTTTTCTTATAGTACAGCATGTGATGAAATATACCATATGAGTGTATCAGCATGTCCCAAATGGGCTATGCCTGGTGAACAGGTGGGAGCACTTGTGTGGTGTTTTGTTGTCTGGAGTGGTAGCAGCCGATAGAAACCGGCGTGCAGTTTCTGCCTTCGAAACATGCATGGCTTCTCACCTCAGGAAGGCACAGTGTTTTCCTGTGTAGCAGGTGCGTTGGTCTCGCCATCATTCCTCCCGCTTGTTGCGGCAAGGAATCGCCGGTAAAGGATTGTCTTGGGGAGCAGAATACGCTACTCTAGAGTGCGAGAAGGGTTAACTCATCCGGCTTTTACAGGATGTACGAGCTGATGCGGCCTCGATGTGTCACTGCCGAACCGCTCAGGATTGCATAGGAGAACACAACATGCCATTTCTCCCAGGGCTTGAACTCTGTCGTCGCTTTTATGAGGAAGCGGTACATCCTCT